>WNGM01000058.1_pt1 | contig 78371 bp, 70 predicted proteins | sample 5400571 | NCBI WGS metagenome assembly WNGM01 (sample SAMN13153378, study PRJNA577476) | soil metagenome | isolation source: 100 cm soil or saprolite under Garry oak tree replicate 2 | place: USA:California | collected 2016-06-15
TCCGAAGACCCTGCTGAGCTGTTCGACTTGTCCGCGGTCGCCGTCTCCGGCACCTCGACGAGCTCGCCCTCGATGTTGATCTGGATCTCGTTGCTGACGATGAACTTGCCGTCGAGCATCATGTCGAACTTCATGCCGAAGTCCTTGCGGTTGATCTGTCCCTCGGCCGCGTAGCCGATCCGGTGACCCATGTTGGGATCGTTGAACTCGCCGTACTTGATGACGTTCAGGGTCACCGGTCGGGTGTTGCCCTTGATGGTCAGATCGCCGGTCAGCTTGGCACGATCCGGACCCGCCATCTCGATCCTGGTGCTCTTGAAGCTCATCGTCGGGTACTTGTCGATCTCGAGGAAGTTCGAAGACCGCAGGTCGTTGTCGCGCTGCTCGTTGTGGGTGCGAATGCTCGCGGTGTTGATGGTGGCCTGAACGCTGGTGCTCTCTGGATGGTCTGGCTGGATGTCGCCGGTTGCCGTCACCTCGGCAAAGTGGCCTCGGACGGTCATCATGCCGAGGTGCTTGGCCGAGAACTCAACCTGTAGATGCATCGGATCGAACTTCCACATACCCATCGAATGCCTCCTTTTGTGATCTGAGCTGGTTACCAACCGAGAAGAGGCAGGATCGCCGGATCCCGCCTCTTTCCTATCGACGTTTGGGTCACGACGCCATCGCGCGGCGCCGGCTCTGTGTCGCGAGCAGGCTTCCCACGGCGACCACCACGAGGATCGCGATGATCCACGCGGTCCAGGCCAGCGCTGTCACCGCGATGAAGCCGAATGCCCACGGGCTGACGAACAGGATCACGGCCAGCACGGCTGGGATGATCTCGAGCCCGGTCGGCTCCCTCGTCGCTGCGTTCAACAGTCCCGCGAGCGCGATCAGCACGCCGAGGATGTAGGCGGTGGATGCGGCGACCGCCATCGCCGTCTCACCGAATGCGAACGGGGTCAGGAACAAGACGACCCCCAGACCGACGACAACCCAATCTTGCCAACGCCTCCATCCGGTCATTGCAGTTACCTCCTGGGCACGACCTCGAATCTTTGGAGTGCGGTGGGCGCGCCCTCCGGGGGCCCGCAGTCCAGGCTCCTGAAGGGAATCGAGGCCGACCTCGCTCATAGGTGCGCGCTGTGCAGTGGCTTGATCGCTCATCCCATCAACCTCCAAAGCCACAAGTGACTACTTGCGCGCGCACGCACGTATTCCCGCGGGGAGGGTGGGGCGGGTGCTAGCCCGCCGCCGGCGCGAGGGCGTAGAGGCAGAGCACCTCGTACGCGATGTTCGCGGCCGCGATGGCCGTGACCTCCGCGTGGTCGTACGCCGGCGCCACCTCGACGACATCTCCACCGGCGAGCTCGATGCCGGCCAGGCCGCGCAGGACCGAGATCGCCTCGCGACTGCTCCAGCCGCCGGCCTCTGGCGTTCCGGTGCCAGGAGCGAATGCCGGGTCGAGGATGTCGATGTCGAAGGAGAGATAGACCTGGGCGCGGCCCGTCACGTCGCGAATCTCGGCCGCGATCGATTTGGCGCCGCGATCGTCGATCGCTCGCCCATCGATCAATCGGAAGCCAAGCGCCGCATCCGAGCGCAGGTCATCGGCCGAGAACTGAGGCCCGCGCGTCCCCACGTGGATCGATCGTTGAAGGTCGAGCAGCCCTTCTTCCGCGGCGCGGCGGAACGGGGTGCCGTGCGTGTATCGAGCGCCCCCGAAATACGTGTTCCAGGTGTCGAGATGGGCATCGAAGTGGACCAGGGCCAAAGGCCCGAAGCGGGCGGCCGCCGCCCGCAACAGCGGGAGTGCGATCGTATGGTCGCCGCCCAACGCGAGAACGTGAGATGCACGCTCGGCGACCTTCCTCGCGGTCTGTTCGATCTCCGCGATCGCCTGCTCGATGCCGAACGGGGTGCAAGCGATGTCGCCGGCATCGGCAACCTGCCGCGCGAATGGCTCGGCATCGGTCCACGCGTTGAAGGGACGCAGCATCCTGGATCCGGCGCGGATGGCGGCGGGGCCGAAGCGCGCGCCCGGCCGGTACACCACGCCGCTGTCGAACGGGACGCCCACGATCGCAACCTCTGCTTGCCCGACCGCGTCCAGTGCCGGCAGGCGGGCGAAGGTCGTAGGGCCGGCGAAACGAGGCACCTGCATCGGATCGATCGGCCCGACCACATCTTCGCCGCCCATTCGTGCGAGTCTACTGGCTCATCAGAGCCCGGGATCGCGCGCGCGTGTGAACCTGATATGGGCGTCGATTGGCACGTGCGATGCGCGCAGCCGGGCGGTTCGAGACACCGACTCGATCGTGCGCTGCAGGGTGCCCGGTCGCGACCGCGCGGGCTATGAGGTGGTCATGGACCTCCTCGAGGTCAAAGCGGGCGCGCTCGATTTTGCCTCCCACGGCTTAACCCATCGCCGACGGGTGAGCCTCGGCGGCGAGCGCCTTCCGGCTCTTGAAGTCGTCGAGGATCGCCGCGGTCTGCGTTGCCCCGATCCGCGTCACGCCCAGCTCCATGACCGCGAGCAGGCCGTCCAGCGTGCGCACGCCACCGGCCGCCTTGACGCCGACGTGCGGCGAGACCGACCGCCGCATCAGGGCCAGGTCTTCGTTGGTCGCGCCGGTGGGGGCGAAGCCGGTCGAGGTCTTCACGAAGTCGGCACCTGCTGCCTCCGCGAGCTTGCATGCGCGCACCTTCTGGTCGGCATCGAGGTAGGCGTTCTCCATGATCACCTTGACGATCGCTCGTGCCGCGTGCGCAACCACGACAACGGCCGCGATCTCTGCCCGCACGTACGCGTCGCGGCCTGACCTCAGGGCTCCGATGTTGATGACCATGTCGAGCTCGGTCGCACCCTCGCGCAGTGCCTGCTCGGCTTCGAACACCTTGGCCGCTGTGGTCGATCCGCCGTGGGGAAAGCCGATCACTGTGCCGACGGCGACGCCGCTGCCGGTGAGCAGCTCGACCGCGCGTCGGACGTCGGCGGGTCGGCAGCAGACGGATGCGACCTGATAGAGGGCGGCGAGCTTGCAGCCATCCGTGATGAAGCCGTCATCGAGCTCGGGCCGCAGCAGCGAATGGTCGATGGTCTTGGCGACGTCCTCGTACGAAAGACGATCGATGAGCGAAGTCATGGTCCCTCCTGGTTATCGCGCGGTTTGGCGTTCGATCTGCACGCGGTTGCCCTCCCGGGCGCTGCGTTCGATGGCTTCGCAGACAACCATCTCATCATGGCCGTCGGCGAAGGTAGGGTAGCGGTCGGTCGCGGGAGCGCCGTCGAGCACGGCCTGATAGACGGCTCGGTACAGCGCCCTGAACGTGTCAGCGAAACCTTCGATGTGGCCGCCGGGCAGAAATGAAGCCGCCGCCCCGGCTGCGTTCATCAGCCTCGGATCGCGCGGCAGCACCTCATTCGGGCGCTCACGATGTCCGAGCCACAGCTCGTCCGGCTGCTCCGAGTACCACGCTGCTGATCCGGTAGCACCATCGAGCTCGACGCGAAGCGAGTTCTTCCGGCCGGCGCTGATCTGTGACACGGCCAGCGACCCAAGCGCGCCGCTGTCGTAGCGGACCAGGATCGTGGCGCAGTCCTCGGTGCTGATGTCGCGGGCCGCGGTCTCCTTCGCGCGGCCGGTTGCGAAGGTCTGGAGGGGGCCGGTCGGCTGTTGGCGCACCTTGATGAAGGTCTCGAGGTCCGCCTGCACCGATGCCACTCGCGAGCCGACAAGGAATGACGTGAGGTCGAGCCAGTGCGAACCGATGTCGCTGACGGCGCGAAGCGACCCACCCAGGGCGGGGTCGAGCCGCCAGTTCCAGTCGGTGTCGAGCAGCAGCCAGTCCTGCAGGTAGTGCCCGGTGACCAATCTCACGTCGCCGAGCCCGCCATCCCGAACGAGCTGCCGCAGGTGCTGGCAGAGCGGGTAGAAACGGATGTTGAAGTTGGTGGCGTGCACCAGCCCGCTGGAGCCGGCCAACCTCACCAGGTCGGCGGATTCGGCGGACGTCATCGCCAGCGGCTTCTCGCACACGACGTGCTTTCCGGCCTCGAGCGCGGCTTTGGCATGCGCGTGATGGAGATGGTTTGGCGACGTGACGTGAACCACGTCGACCCGTTCGTCGGCGAGCATCGCCTCCATCGATTCGTAAGCCGGCGGCAGGCCGGCGGCGCGGGCGCGTTCCGTCCCGCGCGAGCTGCTCGACCCGACGACGCCATGGACCTGGACGCCCAGCCTGCGCAGGGCGTCGACGTGGACGGCGCCGATGAAGCCCGTGCCGATCACGGCTGCGCCCACGTCGCTGAAAGCGGTCGAGCTCACGACGCCCAATAGACTAGGGCCATGACAGAAGCCGCCGGCACAGCGTGGGCCTCGGCGGCGGACCTTGCCCAGCGTATCCGCCGGCGCGAGCTCTCGCCGGTCGAGCTGATGAAGTCGACCATCGAACGCATCGAGCGCCGCAACCCGAGCCTCAACGCGTTCATCTACCTCGACTTCGACCAGGCCATGGAGAGGGCACGCGCCGCGGAGGCCGCCATCACCAGCGGCGCCGCAATCGGCCTGCTGCACGGTGTGCCGGCCGCCATGAAGGACCTGTTCGACTTCAAACCCGGCTGGCCGGCCACGTTTGGCGGGGTGCGCGCGCTTCGAAACCAGGTCATCGACGCGTACTGCCCCTTCGCCGAGCGCATGGAGCGCGCGGGCGCGATCCTGGTCGGCAAGACGAACGCGCCGGTGATGGGCCTCCGCGGCATCGCCGACAACTACCTGTTCGGGCCCACCCACAATCCGTTCGACCCCAGCCGCAACCCCGGAGGGTCGTCGGGCGGCAGCGCGGCGGCGGTGGCCGACGGGCTGGTGCCGATCGCCGAAGGCACCGACGCCGGCGGGTCGATCCGCATTCCCGCCGCCTGGTGCAACGTGTATGGATATCGCGCGTCGTTCGGCCGGGTCCCCTTCACCGGCCGGCCGAACGCGTTCGCAAGCCTCACGCCGTTTCTGTTCGAGGGAACGCTGACGCGCACCGTCGAGGATGCCGCGATCGGCCTGCAGGTGATGGCCGGGCCCGACCCACGCGATCCGTTCTCTTTGCTCGAGACCCCCGACTTCTCCACCGCCCTCTCGCGGTCCATCAAAGGGTGGCGCGTCGCTTACAGCCCGGATCTCGACGTCTATCCGGTGGAGGCGGGCGTCGCAGGCGCGGTCGCCGACGCCCTGCGCAGCTTCGTGCAGGCCGGGGCGACCGTCGAAGAGGTCAAGGTCGGCATCAAGCGCTCGCAACACGAGCTGAGCGACACGTGGAACCGGCTGATGATGCCGCTCAACATTGCGGGCCTCGAGGGTTTGAAGAGCGCCGGCGTCGACCTGATGCGCGACCATCCCGAGGACCTTCCTCCGGAATACCGGCACTGGATCGAGATCGGCTACGGCCTTTCCGCGATGGACGTCTGGAACGACCAGATCGTGCGCACCGAGGTCTACGACGCCATCGAGTCCGTGCTGCAGAGGTACGACTTGCTCCTCACGCCCACGCTCGCGTGCCTGCCCGTGAAGAACGCCACCGACGGCAACACGTTGGGGCCGTCGCAGATCAATGGCGTGGAAGTCGATCCGCTCATCGGCTGGTGCCTGACCTACGTCACGAACTTCTCAGGACATCCGTCGGCTTCGATTCCGGCGGGCCTTGTCGACGGCCTTCCCGTTGGGCTGCAGATCATCGGGCGGCGCGAAGCGGACGTCGACGTGCTGGCGGCCAGCGCGGCGTACGAGAGGGTTCGTCCCTGGGCGGACGCCTACGAGATCTGCGAGAAGCGCCCGCTCTGACTCAGCCGTCGTCGCCGGTGGTGCGTACGTAGAGCGCGGCCAGCAGGACCACGATCGCTCCGTAGAGGATCTGCTTCAGCGGGTCGGGAGCATCGAGGAGCGTGAAGAGGCTGCTCAGGACGGTCAGGATCATCGCGCCGACGAGAGAGCCCGCGTAGCCGCCATTGCCGCCGTAGATCGAGGTCCCCCCGATCACCACCGCAGCCACTGATGGCAGGAGGTAGACGTCCCCGAGTGAGAGGTCGACGCCGTTGATGGCGCCTGTCAAGACGAGCCCAGCGACCGCGGCCAGAAAGCCACAGATCACGTATGTGGCAAGCAGGACCATCCAGCCGCGCACTCCCGCCAGCCGGACGGCGACGGGATTGTCGCCGATGGCATAGACCAGCCGGCCGTACCCGGTCTGGCGGAGGCCGACGATCACGATCGTCGCGATCGCCGCCCACAACAAGGCATTGTTGGGCACGAAGCCGAGCAGCTTGCCCGATCCCAGGGTGCGGACGATGTCGGGCACGTTCGGTGGCCCCTCGGGGCTCACCTTCAGGCTATAGACGAGCAGCACGCCCGACACGATCAAGCTCATGCCAAGTGTCATGATCAGCGGCTGCACCCGAAAGATCGCGACTCCGATCCCGTTGAGAACGCCCACGACGAGGCCGACCGCCAGGGCCAGAAGAACCGCCCGGATAGAGCCGAAATATGACTGACTGGCGGCCACGTAAGCCGCGGCCGTCATCACCGACGCGACCGACAGGTCGATGCCGGCCGTGAGCATGACCAGCGTCTGCCCGGCGGCGACGATCCCGAGCGGTGCGGCAAAGAGGATCGTGTTTGCGACCCAGGTCGGACCGACGGTCCCCGGCCTCGTCACGCCGATTACGAGCACAAGGAGGAGCAGCACCCCGACCAGCACCAACGCCGGCCGGTCGCGCAGCTGACCCTGGAACACGGCCCATCGACCGCTGCGGACGCCGGCCGGTTGAACGCTCATGCCGCGTGTACCCTGCTGCGTTCAACTGCTCGTGCGCGCAGGAGCGGCGCGAGGCCGCCGGCCATCACCACCAGCACGAGCAGGACCCCCTGGATGACCTGGCCCAGGTTTGGATCGGTGCCGGTCAGGATCAGGTCAGCGGGCACCAGCGTCAGCACGAACGCGGCGACGATGGGGCCAGTCAGACCGCCCCGACCGCCGGCCAGGCTCACCCCGCCCAGCACGACGGCCGATATCCCGCTCAACGTGTAGATCGTGCCGGCAAGCGGCGAGCCGATGCCTGTGCTCATCAGGAGCGCGAGGCCGCCGCAGGCGGCGAAAAAACCTCCTAGCGCGTAGGAGAAGACACGGGTCGGCCCGACCCTGACCCCCCTTCGAAACGCGGCGGTCCGGTCGCTGCCGACGGCGTAAAGGGCCAGACCCAGCCGCCCCAGCTTGAGCGGAACCCAGACGAGGGAAACCACCACGATGAGCAGTAGAAGTCCGTTCGGGACCCATGGGCTGATGAAGTTGCCAGACGACAGACTCATGAATGCGTCAGGCGCTCCACCGCCGGGCTTGGCCAGGATCAGCAAAGCCACGCCACCCCACACAAAAGACATCGCGAGGGTGACCACGATGTCCGGGACCCTGGTGCGCACCGCGATCACGCCGTTGAGGGCGCCCGCGAGGACTCCGCCGCCAAGGATGAGCACCGAAATGAGGACGGCGGTCTGGAAATCGTGATGAAGCATGTAGCGGGCCGCGAGCACGTTCGCCACCGCCATCATCGCGCCGATCGACAGGTCGATCCCGCCGCCGAGAACGACGCACGCCTGCGCGGCGGCGGCAAAGGCCAGAGGCAGGGCTCCGACCACAAGGGACTCGATCTCGAACGGGCCATAGTTGGGATGGATCGAGATCGTGAAGATCATCACCGCCACGAACAGGGCGTAAGTCCCCAGAGTCCAGGCATTCCGCCGAAGGAAGCGCGCCATGCCCGGCCCAGCCGGCACGCGACTGCTCACGCGAGCCACCGCCTTCACGACACCTCCGCGGCACGACCGAGGCCATGTGCCGCCCTGAGAAGGGCGGGCTCGGTGGCGTCGTGGGCGGGGAGCTCGGTCACGACCCGGCCGGCATACATCACCAGGGCCCGGTCGCAGGCGAGCTGGATCTCCGGCATCTCGGACGTGAACATGAGCACCGCGGAGCCGGACGCCGCCAGCTCCCGCAGGACTCGATAGATCTGCTCCTTGGTCCGGATGTCGATTCCGCGGGTGGGGTCGAAGCAGAGAAGGGTCAGGAAGCCGCTGGCCAGCCAGCGCGCGATCGTGACCTTCTGCTGGTTGCCTCCGGACAGCCGCATCACGCGGGATCCCGCGCGAGTGTCGATATCGAGGCGGTCGATCGCCACCTTGACTCGCTTCCGCTCGGCCCTCGTGTTGATCAAGCCCCAGCGTCGGAGCTGGTTGACCATTGGCAGGGCGATGTTCTCGAGCACGGAGCGCTGGCGCAGCAGCGCGAGGGCGCGGTCGGCGGGCACCAGGACGAGCCCCGCGCCGATGGCGTCGTGGGGATGGCGGAAGCGACGAGATTTGCCCTGGACCAGGATCTCGCCGGCCTCGGGCCGCCGGTTGCCGCTCAGGCATTCGAACAGGTCGGCCTGGCCCTGCCCCTCCAGGGCCACGATGCCCAGCACCTCACCCTGGCGAAGGCTGAACGAGATGTCCTGCAGGACGCCCGACCGAAGGCCGCGCACCTCGAGGGCCGGTGCGAGCTCTGCACGCGGTGCTGGAGCGGTGTCGGCGACCGCGCCCTCAGACACGACCACCGACGCTGCCGCGGGGCCGAGCATCAGCGAAACGATCTCCTCCTGCCCGCTCGATGCCAGATCGACGACACCGACGGTCGTGCCGTCGCGCAGGACCGTGGCGCGGTCGCAGAGCGCCTTCACCTCCGGCATCCGGTGCGAGATCAACACCACCGAGCGACCTTCCGACCGCCAGCGACGCGCGACGCGAAACACACGCTCGCTGAGGTCCGCCGGAAGCGTCGCCGTGACCTCGTCCAGGATGAGCAGACGCGGCAGCGACGCCAGGGTCTGGGCAAGGTCGAGGAGGTGAAGCGTCGGCGTGGGCAGGTCGCGCGCGTACTCGTTCAGGTCGATGTCCTCGAGCTCCAGCTCCGCCAGCCAGGGCCGGATGGCGACCATCGTCGTCCCGGTGAGGCGGAGGTTCTGGGCGATGGTCAGAAGCGGTACGAGGCTGACGTCCTGATAGACGGACGCAAGGCCGGCCTTGCGTGCGCTGGCCGGCGAGCCGAACCGGACCTCGCGACCCTCGAGCAGGATCGCGCCGGCATTGGGGGCGACATCGCCCGTCAGCACTTTGACGAGAGTGCTCTTGCCGGCTCCGTTGGCGCCCATCAGGGCATGGATCTCGCCGGCTCGAACACTGATGTCCCCGGAACGGAGGGCGACCACCGCGCCGTAGTTCTTGGAGATGCCTCGGGTCTCGAGAAGGATGCCGTCGTCGGTCATCGCGTCAGGACAGATGATCGCAAGAGACAGGACAGGGCGTGGAGCTCTCCACGCCCTGCCCTCTTGTCAGCTCGATCGATCTAGATGTCCGCGCAGGCGAGCAGGTCCGCCTTGGTGTAGGTGGTCCAAGGATCGACCTGGTACGAGACGCTGTAGTACGCGTTCAACGTGGAGTCGTAGTGAGTCTGGAGTGTTGAGAGGCCAGTGCTGCTGACGTTGTCCCAGATCTGCGGGTCGAGGTTCACCAGGTGCGGCTCCGTCTTGCCCTGGAGAACAGCCAGGCCGAGCGCGAGGCCCGCGCCCCCGACGGTCGGGGGGTTGGTGACGGCGGCGCCGGCAAGGCCCTGAGACTTGAGGTTGATGAGCTGGCCGATGAAGCCGTCGTTGTCAGCGCCGATGGTCGGCACATACGGCTTCTTTGCCGTGGTGTATCCGTCGACGACGGTCGAGTCGATGCCCGAGGTCCAGATTCCGTCCACCTTCAGGCCGGAGCCGAGGATGTCCTTGATCTGCTGCGCCGCCGGGTCCAGAGACCAGTTGGTGAAGGTCTCCTTGACCACCTTGATGCTCGGGTATTTGGTGAGTGTCTGAGTGAACCCCTGGTGGCGGTCGGCGTCGGCGGAGACGCCATTGATGCCGCGCATCTCGATCACGTTGCCCTTACCGCCCAGCTGCTTGAAGAGCCAGTCGGCGCCGAGCTGCGCGTACTTGACCTGGTTGTTGTAGAGCTGGTACGCATCGGGCGACGTGACGCCCTGGTCGACTGTGACCACAACTATGCCCTTGGCCGACGCCTCCTTGATGACCGCGTCAAGAGCGCTGCGGTCGGACGGGTTCATGACGATCACGTTCACACCTGCCGAGATCAGGTTGCGCACGTCGGCGATCTGGCCGCTGGGGTCTGTGGTCCGGTTGGCGGTGATGATCTTGGAGACGACCCCCGAGGCCTTCGCCTGCGCCTTGATGGAACAGATCATCTCCTCGCGGAAGCCGTTGCCGGTCAGCGTGTTGGAGATGCCGACGACGTATTTCTTGGTGCCTCCGCTCGAGGTGTTGGAACCGCCGCAGGCGGCCAGCAACAGCCCTGCTGCGAGCACTAATCCGATGGCCTTCGGCCATCTACGGTCCGACATGTACCAACCTCCTGTCTTTCAAACCGGTCGCAGGGGTCTGGCCTCTGGGTCGAGTCTCCCTCCCAACCTCCTGCGCATGTGACCTATGGAAATCGTTTGCCCAGACGCCGCAGATCGTAAGGAAGGTTAACGGCGGTGTCAAACGACGACCTGGGTGAAGGGTCACACCAGGAGGGGGCGGAGCGTGTTGCGCGCGAGCAAGAATCCGCGTTTGACGAGGTCGAGGTCGCCCTCGAACGAGCGGTCCTCGTGCTCCACCGAAACGACCCCGTCGTAACCGGCCCGGATCAGCGCGGCGATGAATCGGTTCCACGGCACCTCGCCGAGACCCGGCATGCGCGGCACCTGCCAGCCCATGCCGAGGGACATGACGCCGTTCTCGTAGAGCCCATCGCGGTCGATCTCGAGGTCCTTGGCATGCACGTGATAGATGCGCGGGCCGAACTCGCGCACGACCCGGAGGACGTCGATGAACTGCCAGACGAGATGGGACGGGTCCAGGTTCAGGCCCAGCGTCTCGCCGGGCATCGCTTCGAACAGGCGCCGCCACAGCCCGGGCGAATAGGCGAGGTTGCGGCCGCCGGGCCATTCGTCGGCCGAGAAGATCATCGGGCAGTTCTCGATCGCGATCCGGACGCTACGGTCGGCCGCAAATTTCACCAGCGGCGGCCACTGCTCGAGCACGTCGGCAAAGGCCGGCTCGGGCGGCTGGTTCTGGTCGCGGCCGATGAACGTGCAGACGAGGTTGACCTCGAGCGTGGCAGCCGCCTCGATGACTTTTCGCAGGTGCGCCTGGGCCTGCGAGCGTACGGCGGGATCCGGGTCGAGTGGATTCGGGTAGTACGCCAGCGAGGAGATCGTCAGGTCGCGGCTCGAGAGGAGCTCGCGAACGCGGCGCGCCGCGGCCGCATCGAGTCTTTCCACGTCGATGTGGCTGACTCCGGCGTATCGCCTTCGCTCGGCGCCGGCGGCCGGCCAGCAGGCGATCTCCAGGGCCTGGAATCCATTCCCGGCGGCCCAGTCGGCCACCTCCTCGAGGGACTGGCTCTGGAATGCCGCGGTGAGGAGGCCGAGCTTCAACTGCCTAAGCCGGGTCGGGGTTCGGGATCATGACGTCGCGCACGAGGCCGGCGAGATCACCGCACGCCGCGATGAATTGGCGGAGTGTGCGGCGCGTCGGTGGGTACGAGTCGAAGTCCTCCACGGCCAGGCCGTCCTCCGAATACGCGCGTCGAAAGTCGGGAAAGTGGGCCATGAGCTCGCTGACGATGTTCGGGTCCACGGGCTGCGCGATGCGCGACCTGACCTCGATGCCGCTCTTGTTCAGCCGCTGCTGCCACGCGTACGGCGGCGAGATGACGGCGTCCGCGCCCACCAGCTCGCTCCAGTGCATGTGGTTGCGGAACGCCGCCGAAAGGAGCCTGAGCCGGTAACCGCGCTCGCGGTAGATCGCGTACGCCTTTTTGAACACGGCGACACCCGCCCACTCGAGGTGGCCGGGCTCGACGGAGATGCCTTCTTTCTCCATGACGACCTTCAGCCAGTCGTCCAGGCGGCCGACCATGATCGTGCAGACGGGCCCCATCGAGGCGATCTCCAGGCCCTCCTGCTCGCGCCGGCGAAGGCCCCGCTCGACGGCCTCCGCGACCGCGATGCACTGAGGAAGCGTGAAGCTCACCGTGGCGTTGATGGTGATTCCGCGCGTGGTCGCTTCTTCGATCGCCTGGATCCCCCCCCGGGTCGCCGGGATCTTCACGATCATGTTGGGAGCGAGCCGGCTGAAGCGGACCGCCTGTTCGAGGATCGCGTCCGCGTCGCGGAAGAGCCGCGGGTCGGTCTGGATGGAAAGTCGGCCGTTGCGCCCGCGATGATCCTCGAACGCCGGCTCGAGCAGCTTCGCGGCGCGCACCGAGAGCTCCTCGACCAGCGTCCACGCGATCTCATCCTCGGTGGCGGTCGGCTTCTCCCGGAGCAGGGCCTCGATGCGTGGCCGCCACGTGGCCATCTCCTTCTTGAGGACGGTGAACGCGATGACGGGGTTGCAAGTTGCGCCGACGGCACCGTCCTCGATGGATCGCGTCAGCTCGTCGATTGACGCGGAGTCGTTCCACAGACAGGTTGGAGTCGTCTGCGTCATCTGATGCAGAGGGCTCTTGTATGAGACGCGAGGTACAGATGCGCTCATGTGCTCGACCATCTCGAAAGACGTCGCCAACCATCATATCGACTAAACCCCACGAGCTCAGAGGCTGCGCCGTGAGTTCGCGGGGACCCCTGGAGTGCGCGCAAAGCCCCATTCGGGACGCGATAATTCGATCTCGTGGCGACCCCCGAGGAAGAGCCTCTCGGTCAATTCCTGGGCGACGACCAGTTCCCGGTGACCTGGGATTCGGAAGCCGAGAAGCAGCTTCTGTGGGTGTTCGACGACCTGCATTGCCCGAACCCCTTGAGCCCCATGTTTGCCGACATCGGCGGCTGGTGGCTGACGTGCGACCACATGTTCCGGCGCTTCGGGACGCCTTTTGCGGCCGACTGGCTGGCCAAGTTCGTCAATGGCTACGTCTACACGGCGGTGATCCCGGCGGACCCGAAGCTGCTCATCGACTCGACCCGGTATGGCTTCCGGCATTCGGCCGCTGTACCGCGCGATGCGGCCTATCCCGCCACGATCGGCAAGTACCTGGACGCGGTCCTGCCGACCTACGGCCGGAACTTTGCGGACTGGTGGCGCGACCGCCTCGTCCCCGAGATGACGCGCAACTACGTGTATCTCGAAACGAAGCTGGACGAGGCGGATCGGCTCACGTTGATGGAGCTCGCCTGCCTGCTCGAAGACGCGATCGACATCCACGACCGCCACTGGAAGATCCACTGGATGCTCAACTTCGCGCAGTTCTCGGCGACGCTCAACCTGCGAGGCGCGATCCAGAAGTGGCGCGGCAGCGTCGACGAGACCCTGGTCGGCCGCCTGCAGAACTCGTCGAACGATCGCAACTGGGATTCCATCAAGGCGCTGTGGGAGCTCAAGGAAGAGGTCGCCAGGGATCCGGCGCTTTCGACGGCATTCCGCGGTGATACAGCCAGGGACGTCATGGAGGTCCTCGCGCAGTCCGAGCGCGGGCGCCGTTTCCTGGCGGACCGCGTGACCGCGTACCAGCGTGAGTACGGCTACCACGCTGTTTGGAGCCACGAGTTCGTCTTTCCGACCGTGCGCGAGCAGGCGGAACCCGTCATCGAGCTCGTGCGCGGATATGTCGAGACCCGCTACGACTACCCGAAGACGATCGCGGCGGTGGAAAAGGACATACGGTCAGCGAGCGAGGAACTTCTTGACGGCTTGTCTGGCGATGGCCTCGAGGAGGTGCAGCGGCTCAACGACATCAACCTGCTGATGGCGCCGCTCACGCCCGACCATCACTTCTACATCGACCAGGGCGCCAACGCCCACCTTCGCCTCGTGCTCATGGCGATCGGAGCCAAGCTCGTCGAGAACGGCGCCCTGGAGCAGCCGGACGACGTGATGTTCCTCGAGTACAACGAGCTGCGCGTCTACATGGCGGACACCGGGGCGCTCGATGCCCTCGAGCTCGTCGCCACGCGCCGCGCGGAGCGCGAGGCGGCCTATCGCCTGCGGCCGCCGGACTGGATCGGCACTGTCACCGCCACCCAGCTGGCGGTCCCGTACCTGACCAACTGGGGCTTCCCCGAAAAGTTTGAGCGCAAGGCCTCCAGGGTCGAGAGCCACATCGAAGGCCTTGGCGGTTCTCCCGGAGTCATCGAAGGCATCGCGCGCGTGGTCTTGACCGTCGAGCAGTTCGACCACGTGCGCAAGGGCGACATCGTGGTCTGCCAGATGACGAACCCGGCCTGGGTTGCCCTCTTCACCAAGATGGCGGGCCTCGTCACCGACGCCGGCGGCCTGACCTCGCACGCCGCCGTGCTCGCGCGCGAGTTCGCCATCCCCGCCGTCATCGGCACCTCGTCGGCGACCAGGAAGATCAAGGACGGCGACCGGATCCGGGTCAACGGCACGACCGGGGCGGTGGACATTCTTGGGAGCGACGGTGGGGGGGAGCCGCGCGCCGACGCTCTGGCGGCAGACCGAATGGCGCGACCCCACTAAGACGCGACGCAAGGTCCTCTGAGACCGGCTCCGATGGTGCCTTTTTCATATGAGCGGCCCGCGACCCTCTCCGAGGCAATCGCTCTGCTCGACGAGCATGGCGACGACGCCAGCCTGCTCGCGGGCGGCACCGACCTGGTCGTGGAGCTCCGCAATCGCTCGCGCAACCCCAGGGTTTTGATCGATCTGAAGCACGTGGCCGAGCTCAGGCCTGGCATCAGCGAGCGCGGGGGGTGGCTGACGATCGCCGCCGCCACGGCGATGACCGACGTACAGGAGAACGCGCTGGTGGGGATGTGGTTTCCGGCGCTCGCCGACGCGGCCGCGGTCGTCGGGTCCGTCCAGATCCGCAACCGGGCCACGCTGGCGGGCAACATCTGTCATGCGTCGCCGGCGGCCGACACCGCGCCGCCGCTGCTGGTGTACGAGGCCGTGGCCAACGTGGCGAGCGCGCGCGGCGCCCGACGCGTCAAGCTCGAGGATTTCGTCGTCGGTCCGAGGCAGACCGTGCTGCAGCGCGGAGAGCTCGTCACCTCGATCGAGCTGCCGATCGCCACCGAGCGCCGCGCTGCCACCTTCGACCGCATCACGCGCAGGCGAGGCGTGGACCTGGCGACCGTGAGCCTATGCTGCCTGGTCGGCGCGAGCGGTCGCACGCGGTTCGCATTCGGTGCTGTGGGCCCGCGACCATTTCTGGTCACCGACGAAAGCGGAACGCTCGCCGATGCATCCGCGGGCGACGACACGAAAGACCAGGCCCTGCGGCAGCTGCTTCAACACGCCAGCCCCATCTCGGACGTGCGCGGGAGCCGCGAATATCGCGAGGCTATGCTCCTGGTCATGAGCCGGCGGGCGCTCCGCTCATCGATCGAGCGGCTGGGAGCGGCTTGACCGTGAAGATCCGCGTGACCGTCAACGGCTCTGAGCGCGAGGTGGAGACGGAGGCGAACATGACCCTGCTGGACTTCGTGCGCGACAGCCTGCGGCTGACGGGGACGAAGGAGTGCTGCGACCTGGGCGAATGCGGCGCGTGCACCATGCTGGTCGACGGCCGGGCCGTCAACTCGTGCCTCGTGCTGGCTGCGGAATCGGACGGCGCCGAGATCACCACCATCGAGGGGCTGGCTGCTGGTGGGCACCTCAGCATGCTGCAGGATGCGTTCCTCGCCACCGGTGCGGTGCAGTGCGGCTTCTGTATCCCGGGACAGGTCATGGCCGCGCATCACCTGCTGCAGCGGAACCCCCATCCGACGCTCGCAGAGGTGCGTGAGGGGTTATCCGGAAACCTGTGTCGCTGTGGCGGCTACGTGCAGATCTGCGAGGCGGTGGTCGCCGCCGGCCAGGCGCACCCATGACCGCAGAGCCGGTCGGGGCTGGGGTGCGGCGCGCGGGCGGACGTGCTCGTGTCACGGGCGATCAACAGTTCATCGCCGACATCCGGCTCGACCAGATGCTGCACGTGAAGCTCGTGCACCTGGACTGCGGCCACGCGCGGATCGTTTCGATCGACACGAGCGCGGCACTGGCCGCCGGCGGCGTGGTCGGCGTGTTCACGGCCGCCGACATGCCGGGCCCGATGCCCAGGTTCGGCCCCGTCCACGAAGACAAGCCGGTCCTCGCAATCGGCGAGACGAAGTATCACGGGCAGCCGGCGGCCGCCGTCGTGGCCGAGACGAAGGAAGCGGCCGAGGCCGCTGCGGAGCTGGTGCGTGTGGAGCACGAGGTCCTGCCCGGCGTGTACACGATCGACTCCGCGCTTGCTCCCGATGCACCGCTGGTGCAGGAACCCGAGCTCCGGCCCGACGACCCCCGCCGCAACAGCAACGTGCTCAGCGAGCTGCACTTCGGATGGGGCGATGTGAACGGTGCGAAGGCCGACCTCGTGGTCGAAAACGTCTACGCGTTTCCGATGGTCACGCATTTCGCCATCGAGACACATGGGTTCATCGCGGCGCCAGAGGAGGGTGGCGTTGTGGTCTGGACGCCGACCCAGAACCCGTTTCAGATGCAGCGAATGATCGCGAGGGTGCTGGGCCTGCCGGTGGCGAAGGTACGCGTGCGCGCTCCGGATCCAGGCGGCGCGTTCGGGGGTAAGCAGCATCCCAAGTACGAGCCGCTGGTGGCGTTGCTGGCGCTGCGCACCGGCCGTCCGGTGCGGCTGCTGCTCACGCTGGAGGAGACGTTTCAGGAGGTTCGCCGCACGTCGTGCCGGATTCACGCGCGCACGGGCTTCCACAGCGACGGCACCATCGCGTTCCAGGACATCGACAGCGATTTCTTGATGGGCGCGTACGCAGACATCGCCGAGCGCGTCATCGCCAAGGGCAGCTACCTTGCGTGCGGTCCCTACCGGGTCCCGGCCGCGCGCATCGTCGCGAGGGCGCTGTTCTCGCACACCACGCCGAGCACGGCGTTTCGCGGCTTCGGAACGCCGCAGGTCTCCTGGGCGCACGAATCGCAGCTCGACGACGCTGCCCGGAGGTTGGGCATCGACAGGGTCGAGATCCGGCTTCGCAACCTGGCCCGCAAGGGCGAAGCGTTCGTGCCGGGCGACACGCCGGCCGACGGCGATTGGTCCGAATCGGTGCGCAAGGCGGCCGCGGCGATCGGCTGGGGCACGCCTCTGCCGGCCGGCCGCGGTCGCGGCCTCGCCGTCGCCATCAAAGCCTCCGCCACGACCGGCGCCTCGTATTCGATCGTCCGGCTGCACTGGGACGGCAGCGCCACGGTGCTGGCGGGAACCTCGGACATGGGCCAGGGTGCGCGCACGGTGCTGGCGCAGGTAGCCGCCCATGAGCTCGGTATCCCGGTCGACTGGGTGAGCGTGGTCATGGGTGACACCGCCTCGGTGCCGTTCGACCTTCAGACCTCGGCGAGCCGTTCGACCGTCTTCATGGGCCAGGCCGTCGCGCGGGCCTGTCAGGACATCCAGGCCCAGCTGAAGCAGATGGCGGCGGAGCTGCGACTCGAAGCAACGCCGAGCCTGGTCGAGGTGCTGCACGCTCGCTTCAGCGAGGTCCGCGGGGAGGTCATCGGTGTCGGGTCTTACCGCAGCGAGCACATGCCCGACCACCCGCTGGGCGGGGCTCCGTCCTTTTATGAGTTCAGCTGCAGCGCATCCGAGGTCGAGGTGGACGAGGGCACGGGGGAGATCCTCCTCGTCCGCCATGTCACCGTCGCCGACGTGGGCAGGGCCCTCAACCCGCAGCACGTGGCGATGCAGGACGAGGGCGCCGCCGTGATGGGTCTCGGCCACACCTTGATGGAGCACATCATCCTGGACGAGGCCGGCCGCATCATGAATCTCGGGGCGCTCGACTATCGCATCCCGACGACCAAGGACCTTCCGCTGGACATGCAGTCGATGGTCGTCGAGAACGCCGACGGGCCCGGGCCCTACGGCTCCAAGGGTGCAGGTGAAGGTGGGCTGATGGCGACCGCACCGGCCGTGGCGTCGGCCGTGGCCGAGGCGGCCGGAGCCGTCATCCGCGACCTTCCGCTCACGCCCGAGCGGGTATGGAGCGAGATCCAGAAGTCGCGCGGTGGAGAAGGCCGCCCCTCGTGAGCTTCGTCTTCGACCTGTGTCACCGGCACGACCTGCCCCCGGACCAGCTCATTGCGCTTGTCGGAGGCAAGGCGGCCAACCTCGCCATGATGGCGGGCGAGCTGGGACTGCCCGTGCCACCAGGTTTCGTCATCACGACCGACGCGTGCCGGGCCTACCTCTCCGACGGCTGGCCGGCCAGGCTCGATGACGAGATCCGCGGCGCGATGGGCGCACTCGAGTCGGCGGCGGGGCGGCGATTCGGCGATCCCCGCAACCCGCTCTTGCTGAGCGTCCGCTCCGGGGCGCCCGTCTCCATGCCGGGGATGATGGACACCATCCTGAACGTCGGGCTCAACAACGAGACCCAGCGCGGGCTCGCCGCAGCGTCAGGCGACGCCGCGTTCGCCCAGGACTGCCATCGCCGCCTGGTCGAGATGTTCACCAAGAGCGTTGGCGCCGACACGGTGCCCTCCGATCCGTGGCGGCAGCTGCGCGAAGGCGCGGAGGCGGTCTTCCGCTCCTGGAACAGCGAGCGTGCCGTGGCCTACCGGAGCCGGGAAGGCATCCCCGAAAACCTGGGCACGGCCGTGACGGTGCAGGCCATGGTTTTCGGCAACCTCGGTGCCGACTCCGCATCGGGGGTGCTCTTCACGCGCAATCCCGCCACCGGCGAGCCCGGCATCTATGGAGACGTGCTGTTCGCGTCGCAGGGCGAGGACGTCGTGGCTGGCAGCCACCCCACCGAACCATTGAGCGCCCTCGATGCGCGCTTGCCGGCGGTGGCCCGCGAGCTGAGGCTGCACGCCGTTGCTCTCGAGCGACACTTCGCCGATTTGTGCGACATCGAGTTCACGATCGAAAGGGGCAAGCTCTGGCTGCTGCAGGTACGGGTCGGCAAGCGAAGCCCGCGCGCCGCGCTGCGCATCGCAGTCGACATGGCTGAGGCGCCTGGTTTCCCGCTCTCTCGTGCCGACGCTGTGAAGAGGGTCGCCAAGCTTCTCGAGCATCCGCCGATGATTTCCGACGGCGCGTCCCATCGTCCGGTCGCGATCTCCACCGGGCTCGGGGCTTCGCCCGGCATGGCGACAGGCGAAATCGCGACATCGCCAGATGCGGCGGTGGCCGCGGCCTCGAGCGGGCGCCCGGTGATCCTCGTGCGCTCGGAGACCTCACCCGACGATGTGCGCGGCATGGCCCGCGCGGCGGGCGTGCTCACGAGCCGGGGCGGCCTTGCCAGCCACGCCGCCGTCGTGGCGCGCGGATGGGGGATTCCGGCCGTCGTCGGCGCGGAGGGTGTGAGGGTCGGCGATCGCTGGATCGAGGTGGGCGGGAGGGTGCTGAAAGCCGGCGAACTCATCACCATCGACGGCGGGACTGGCGAGATCTTCGCGGGCGCCGTCGCCGGCACGTCGACGGTCGCACCGGAGGCCGCCACGCTGCTCGGGTGGGCGCGGGAGCTTGGCATCGAGATCGGCGCGGCCGGCGATGAACAGACATCCCGCGCCGAGGGCCCCGAGGGCGTGTCCTCCGATGACGCGATCCGAGCCCTGTTGATCAAAGGCTCCGCTTTACCCGATGCATTGCCTGCCGCGAAACTCATCGACAGCGGCCTCATCGAGCTGCACGATGGGGCATATCGCCTCACGAAGGAAGGCAAGACGAAGGGACGTGCCTTGCTGGCGGAAGACCGGGCGCGATGGGGCGACGCACGAGCGATGGCCGCGCTCGACGATTTCCATGCGCTCGACCAACGGATGAAAGAGGCGGTGACCTCTTGGCAGCTGCGCGATGAAGCAGGAGCGCGAGCGCTCAACGACCACAGCGACGCGGCCTACGACGCCAGGGTGCTGGATCGCATCGGCGAGCTGCACGACGACGTGGCGAAGTGGCTGACGACGCTGCCCCAGGCGCCTCGGCAGCTGGACCGCTACCGCGAACGGCTGGCCCGCGCTCTCGCCAGCGCGCGCGCGGGCGATCATCGCTTCGTCGCCTCGCCGAGGGTCGACAGCTACCACGGAGTTTGGTTCGAGCTCCACGAGGAGCTCATCCTGCTCGCGGGCCGCACTCGCGCCGACGAGGCTGAGGCCGGACGCGCCTAGATGCTCTTGGCCGGTTTTGCGGTCAGCTTGTCGTAAAGCGACGCGGCGTTCTTCGTCTGGATGTGCTCCATCATGTAGCCCTGTCCGATGTCGACCGGATAACGGTCGGCGAAGCTCACGCGCGCGATGGTCTCCTCTCGCGACCAACCTTTGGCGATCGCATCGGAGACGGCGCTCACCCAATCGAGCAGCACGGCGCGCTGCGTCGCCACGTAGTCGGTCGTGGTCACGGGTCCGTGTCCAGGCAGCACGTGGTCCACGTCCAGGGCACGTACGCGTTCGAGGGCCTCGAGCCACATGGGAACGTCGGATTCCATCAGCCATGTCTGGCAGTCGTGGAAGATCGTGTCGCCGGTCAGCACGGCCCGCTCCTCGGGCACGTGCACGGCGATCTGTCCGCGGGTGTGACCGGGTGTATGTAGCAAGTGAAACGTGTGGCCGCCGACGCGCAACGTCACGTCCCCGGTGAACACGATCGTGCCCTTGTTGGGGTCGCGAAAGTAAGTCTCGCGGTCGGGGAAGATGGCCGCGCCCTCGGGATCGTCGGTCGGAATCGCCTCAGCCGCATAGGCGTAAGGGTCGATATTCGGCAGCACCTTCATGAACATCTCGTCGACGCCCTGGTGGTGCACAACCGTGCCGGCACCCTTGAAGTAGTAGTTCCCGAAGATGTGGTCGACGTGGTGCTCGGTGTTGATCAGGTAGCGGATCGGGCCGTAAGACTCGGCAAGCTTGCGCATCGCCACCGCCTTGGTGGGCAGCTGGGGCGTGTCGATGACGACGACACCGTCCGAAGTGACGACGAAGCTCGGGTTGCAGCCGCGCAGCGTCGTGTCGGTGAAGACGTTGGCGGTCACCTGTTCCATGCTCGTCGCCCCCACCGATCTCATTGGGTTGCCGTCAGGCCGCCGTCGATGGTGAGGATCTGACCGGTGATGAAGGACGAGGCGTCGGAGCAGAAGAGCAGCACCGCCCCCACGAGGTCGTCGGTCTGCCCGATCCTCCTGAGCGGGATTCGGCCGACCAACCTCGCCTTGAAGTCGGCGTCGGCCAGCATCGACGCGACCTGGGGCGTCTCGACGAAAGTCGGCGAGATGGCGTTGACCGTGATCCCGTACTTCGCCCATTCCGTCGCCCACTGGCGCGTCAGTGAGTTGATCGCGCCCTTGGCGGCGACGTAAGCGGAGTAGCCCGCATCGATTCCCAGCTGGCCGCGGACGGAGGAGATGTTCAGAACGCGTCCACCGCGCTTGCCGGCGATCATCGCCCTGACCGCCGCCTGCGTCGCCAGCACCGTGCTGCGGACGTTGAGGTCGATGATGCGGTCCCATTCCGACATCGGGTACTGCTCGGCAGGATGGAGCGCGGTTCCCGCTCCGCCTCCCACCGCGTTGACGACGATGTCCAGGCGGCCGAACCTGCTCACCGTCTCCTCGACGAGGCGCTCGCATTCCATCGGGTCGTTGACATCGGCGACCAGCGCCAGGGCTTCCGCGCCGGCCTCCCGCACCTTGGCCGCCGCCGACTCGGTCCGCTCCGACGAGCGGCCGGCCATCGCGACCGACGCGCCGGCTCGGCCGAGGGCCTCCCCGATCGCGGCCCCGATCGCCCCGCTGCCGCCCGCTATCAAAGCGACCCGGTCGTCCAGGCGGAAGAGCTTGTCTTGAGCCATGGCGTCAGCCTTTGCCGTCACGGCGCAAATTATCGAGCGCCGCGAAAACGCGCATTGGAGTCATGGGCAGGTCCTCACGCCGCCGGATCGACCGGCCGACGTAAGAGTGCTCGCCGTCGGCGCCCTGGCGGCTCTCGCTCACCTCACCCGGCCGCGGTCCAATCGCGCCGGCGCTCCCAGATGTGATCGGCGCAGCGCAGCGCGAGGGCCTGGATGGTTGAGCTCGGGTTGACGCCCGCGCTCGTCGGCATGCTGCTGCTGTCGGCGATGAAGAGGTTGGGCACGTCGTGGGCCTGGTTGAAACGATCCGCCACCGACGTCTTATGGTCGTCGCCCATTCGCGCGGTGCCCAGCAGGTGCCATCCCCAGATGGGCGCGAGGCCGAAGTCACGGACGCTCTTCGCGCCCGCGGCGTCGAGCACCTGCCGAGCATGCTCGATCATGTCGCGGCCAAGCCTCCGGCTGTTCTCGTTCAGCTCGTGATGCGTCACCACGCCGGGCATTCCGTATGCGTCCAGGTGGGCCCAGTCGAGCTCGACGCGGTTGCTCTCCTCGGGAAGGTCCTCGCCGCACAGGTACAGCGAAATCTCGTGGTTGATGTGCTCGTCGAAGGCTTTGTGATGTCCCGAGCCCCAGGGCGCCAGCTGCAACGCCAGGTTCAGCGCCGACCAGCCGCGGCAGCCGCTCATGATGAATCCGCGCACGTAGTCGCGCGCGGGGTCGGTCTCGTAGAACTGGCGCGTCGACACGGTGCCGCCCCACGTCCCGTTCCAGCCGTCGACCGGATCCACGAACAGCCCGCTCGCGAAGCTCTGCACATGGACCATCAGGTTCTTGCCGACCAACCCGCTCGAGTTGGCGAGGCCATCCGGGTGCTGCGCCGATGACGACATCAAAAGCAGCCGCGGCGTGCCCAGGCCGCCACACGCGACCACGGTCACCGCGGCGTTGACCTCCTGGAGGGCGCCGTCCTTGTCGTAATAGCGGGCGCCTCGGGCGCGGCCGTCGGGACCGAGCACGACCTCGCGGACGCGCGCATTCGTGCGCAGCTCGACCCCATTCGCGAGCGCGCCCGGCCAGTACGTGAGGTCGGCGGTCGACAGCGATCCCTGTGGACATCCGAACGTGCACCACCCGAGGTTGATGCAGGCCGGCCGGCCTCGATACGCCTGCGTGGTGATCGACTGCTCCGTCGGCCACCAGTACCAGCCCAGCTTTTCGTAGGCGTCGACGAGCAGCTGCCCAGGCCGGCCAATCGGGGCGGGCGGATTCGGAAGCGGCTCTCGAGGTGGACCGCAAGGGTCGCCCGCGAGGCCGGCCACGCCGACCTCCGCCTCGTTGATGGTGTAGTAGGGCGCGAGCTCCTCGTAGTCGAAAGGCCAGTCGACCGCGACCCCGTCGAGCGTGCGCACGCGAAAATCGGAAGGGGCCATGCGCCAGTAGTTGCCCGCGAAGCCAACCTGGCTTCCGCCGACCGCGTTGTACATGTACACGTCGACGGGGTCCTCGCCTTCGCTGCTGACCGGATAGTCGGACGGCCACCGCCGAACGTTGGGATTGGCTGCCCAGTGCCGTCGGCCCCGCACCTCCCAATCGACATGGGCTTTCGGCAGCCGCGCGCGGTCGATCCAATCGCCCTGCTCGAGGCAGATGACCTTGGCACCTTTCTCCGATAGTCGTTTGCACAGCGCCGCGCCGGCCGCCCCCGAGCCGATCACCAGGACGTCCGCGCCCGCCTCGCGGCTCATCTCGTGACCCCTTTCTCCGCCTCGACGACGCGATATCGGGGTGGCAGCTTGCGCACCCGGTCGAGCAGCGAAGGGTCGAACGGCGCCATCTCGCCGCCCGTCATCGGGCCCATGCCGCGCCATCCGTTTTCGGCTTCCATCGCGGCGAGCACATCCGGGTGGCCGTAATACGCCTCGTACGTGAAGTCGTTGACCATGCTGAACGCATCCGTGTCGTCGGTCGCCTGGAACTTCCGGAGCAGCTGCTCTTGTTCGGCGGCGGAGTTTGCGGTGAAGCCTGTTCCACTCAACGCGTGCGCGAGGCGGTCGAGCTCATCGATCCCATGGATGAGCGCGGGCCGCAGCGACGGCACCATGTGCACCGTCGCGTCGATGTACTCCGCGGCGCCGACGCCGGCGGCATCCGGCCTGCGCCCGGTGGCGGGAATCAGGGTCGAGGTCCAAGCTTTCAAGATCGCCGCACGCGCGCCGTCGAGGATCACGAAGGTTCGCGCCACGCCCACGGGCACCGCCGCGCGTCCCACCTCGACTCGGTAATCAGGCCGGCCCGATTGCGCAACGTGGTGCTGGCCTTGCTTCCTGTCGTATGCCATCAGCCTTGCTCCGATTACCCTGACACGATGCCGGTCAGCCGATCGTGAACCCGGACGTCGCGATCGCGGTGGCGGCCGAGCGCGGCACGCCGTTGGCGTTTGTCGACGCGGCGGTCACGGAACGCAACCTGCGCCGCATGGCCGACCTTGCAACGGACGCCGGTGTAAGGCTGCGGCCGCACGCCAAGACCCACAAGAGCGTCGCCGTCGCCAGGCGTCAGGTCGACCTGGGCGCGGTCGGGCTGACGGTGGCTACGCTGCAGGAAGCCGAAACCTTTGCCGCTGCTGGCGTCGACGACATCCTCCTCGCGCATCCGCCGGTGGGCGAGGTGAAGCTGCGCCGCCTCGGCGCGCTCGCACAGAAGGTGACACACCTGGCGGTGGCGGTGGACGACGTGGGCGTCGCGACCAGGGTGCCCCCAAGCGTCGAGGTCATGTGGGAGGTCGACACCGGCCTTCACCGCATCGGCACCCTGGCCGGGGTGGCTTCGGTCGCGGCAGTAAATGAGCTCGTGCGCGCGATCGGCCCTTCTCGGTTCCGAGGCCTGATGACGCACGGCGGCCAGGCCTACCGGGCGAAAGATGACGCCGAACGCCGCGCGGCAGCGGGGGAGGAGGTCAATGGCCTGCTCGAAACCGCCGACCTTCTGCGCCGCAACGGAATCGAGGTGCGCGTGCTGAGCATCGGTTCGACCCCCACTGTAGGGGCGTATCCACTCGACGGCATCAGCGAGGTCCGGCCGGGGACGTACGTGTACGGCGACGCCAATCAGGTCACCCTCGGCTCCCAACGCCTCGAGGACTGCGCCCTCGCCGTCGTCGCATGCGTCGTGTCGACGCCCGCGGCCGATCGCGCTGTGGTCGACGCCGGGTCCAAGTGCCTCTCGGCCGACTTGCGCGTGCCCGGAATGACAGGCTTCGGCATCGTCGTGGGCAAGCCACACCTGACAGTCGAGCGGCTCAGCGAGGAGCACGCGGTGGTCACGGCCGCCGAAGGCACCGGCTTGACCATCGGCGACCTGGTGGTGATCGTCCCGACGCACGCGTGCACCACCGTGAACCTGAATTCGGAGCTTGCGGTCATCGGTGTGAGCGGTGAGGTGACGATGCAAACGGTCGACGCGCGCGGCTGGCGCTGAGCGAGGCGCGTGCCTAGACCCCACCCCGCACCTCGCCGGGCCTGCCGGTGCTCTCGCGGACCACGAGCTCGACCGGGTGAAGCTCGGTTCGGTTCCCCAGGTCGTCGCCGTCGAGCTGGCGCAGCAGCCGCGCCACGCCGGCGGCTCCGAGCTCGGCCATCGGGACCCGCACGGTGGTGAGCGCCGGGTGCGTGAACTCCAGGCCCGGAATGTCGTCGAAGCCTGCCACCGATACGTCGCGCGGCACCTCGATGCCTCGGCGCCGCAGCTCCGTCAGCACCCCGAGGGCCATCGTGTCGCTGGCCACGAACACCGCGGTGGGCGAATCGTGCGCGACCAGGCGTGCCATCGCCCGCACCGCGCCGCCGACGGTGAAGTCGGCGCGGACGATCGACGGCTCCAATCCGGCCGCCTTCATCGCCTGGAGGTAGCCATGCTCGCGCTCACGGCTGGTGCGCAGGGTGGCGGGCCCGCTGATCATTGCGATGCGGGAGTGACCAAGAGACACCAGGTGCTCGGTGACCGTGCGGGCGCCGGCCCTGTTGTCGGGCAGCTCGGCCGGCCATCGCTCCGAGCGGGGAGCGAGGGCGACGATGGCGCCTCCGTAGTGCGCGATGCTGAGCGCGTAGCCGCTCATGCGGCGGTGGTAGTCCGGCTCGTCGAGGCCGCCGCCCGCGAAGATGACGCCGGAAACGCGGCTCTCACAGAGCATCTCCATGTAACGCAGCTCGGTCGCCGGGTCGCGGTCGCTGCTGCAGACGACGGTGAGGAATCCGCGCACGGAGGCGGCGGCTGTGGCGCCGCGGACGATCTCGGCGAAATACGGGTCGCTCACGTCATGGACGACGATCGCGATGGTCGGGACGCGCCTCGTGCGCAGGGCGCGTGCCATGGGGTTGGGCCGGTACGCCAGCCTCGCGGCCGCCGCCACCACGCGCGCCCGCGTGCGCTCGCTGACCGGATGGTCGCTGTCGGGATCCAGGGCTCGCGAAGCCGTGGTCAGCGAGACCTCCGCCTGGCGCGCCACATCGGAAAGGATGGGCAGGCGGTGCACGGGCGCCTGCGCGCGGCCGTTGGCAGACTTGACCGTGATGGCCGGTCGCTGCTGCCTAGGCACCGTGCGCTTCATGCAGACAGAAATGGAAATGGATTTCCGTCATTGCCCCATACTATGGCCGTGGCCATCGCGGGTCAATCAGAGCTTGTGTGGAAGACAGGCTAGCGTGCCCGCCATCCACCATCTCGGATGGGCGGTCAGGTCCATCGACGAGGCGCGTGACCATTTCGAGACTGCGCTCGGCCTGGAATACTGGGGGGAAGAGAGGCACCCGGATGTGCGGGTCGCCTTCTTCGGCAGGGGCCAGGTGGCGGTGGAGCTGCTCGAGCCGCTCGACGGCACGACCGCTGTCGGCATGTTCATAGCCGAACGTGGCGAGGGCATCCATCACCTGGCCTTGAAGGTCGATGACGTGGCGGTGGCGCTGGCGGAGGCGCCCCGACATGGATTCGTGCCCATCGACAAGGCACCTCATCCCGGTTCGCGAGGCACGGTCGTGGGCCTGGTCGACCCGGGTCGCGCCGACGGCGTTCTCATCCAGTACGTGCAGGAACCATGAGCGCGCCCCGCATTCTCACGACGCTGGTCGGCAGCTATCCAATCCCGTCGTGGCTGGTCGCGCATCCGGGGGAGCAGGCGCTGAAAGACGCCACCGCCGTCGTCTTGCACCTCCAGGAGCTCGCCGGGATCGACCTGGTCGTGGATGGCGAGCTGTATCGCTTCGACCCCGACCACCCGGAGACAAACGGGATGATCGAATACTTCGTCCGGCCGCTGGACGGGATCCGCTCCGACATCCGGCGAGCTGACGTCGATCTCTTTCGGTCTTACGCGCACCTCGGCTTCCGGAAGCGGCCGGCCGGGGTGGTCGAAGGGCCGGTCGGCGAAGGCACGTTGAACCTCATCGAGGCTTACGAGCGCGTCGCGGCGATCAGCCTGCGGCCGATCAAGTTCACGCTGACCAGCCCGTACATGCTCGCGCGCATGCTCCTCGACAACCACTATCGCGACCAGGCGGCCCTGACCCTCGCCATCGCGGACGTGCTGGCCGCGCAGGTGCGGTCCATCGAAGCGGCGTGCGTCCAGGTCGACGAGGCCAACCTTCCAGGCCGCCCCGAGGACGCCGAGCTCGCGGCGGAGGCGATCAACCGCATCCTCGACGCGGTCCCGAACCAGCCCGCCGTCCATCTCTGCTTCGGCAACTACGGCGGCCAGCGCATCCAGTCGGGCAGCTGGGCAAGGCTTGTGAAATTCTTCGACCTGCTGCGCGCCGACCATGTCGTGCTGGAGCTCGCGCGTCCCGGTTATGGCGACCTCGAGGTCCTGCGCGACATCAACCCGAAGCTGAAGCTCGGCGTGGGCGTGATCGACATCAAGACAACCGTGGTCGAGAAGCCGGGCGAAGTAGCTGCTCGGATCCAGACCGCCGCCGACCTGCTCGGCGGTGCCGAGCGGATCGCCTACGTGCACCCGGACTGCGGATTCTGGATGCTGGCGCGGTCGATCGCCGACGCCAAGATTCACGCGCTCGTCGCGGGGCGAGACTTGTTCGAGGGCCGACCGGCGAGTGAGAGATCACGATTTGCGGAGGTCAGCGCATGAAGGTCGGCGTTTTCGTGCCCTCGTACCTGCTGCCCGGCCAGGACGCCAGGCATGGCGACCAGGTCCGTCGTTTTGCGATCAAAGCGGAGGAGCTCGGTTTCGACTCGCTGTTCATCACCGACCACCTGCTGACGGCGGCGAGGTTCTATCGCGTGAGCTGGACCGAGCCGATGATGACCCTGGCGCACGTTGCCGCGGTGACCAGCCGGGTCAAGCTCGGCACGTCGGTGCTCGTCCTGCCCACGCGGCAGCCGGTCTTGCTGGCGAAAGAGATCGCAACTCTGCAGCACCTGAGCGGAGGCCGGTTCGTCTACGGGATCGGCACGGGCTGGTATCCGCCCGAGTTCGAGTCGACCGGCAGCACGCGCCAGCAGCGAGGCGCACGCACCGATGAGATTCTCGAGGCCTCGATGAAGCTCTTGAGCGGAGCCCATGTCACCTTCGAGGGCAAGTACTACCGGATGAGCGACATCACGGTCGAGCCGCTCAGCCACGTGCCGCCGGTGTGGGTGGCCGGCGGGCAGCAGTACGCGCACGAGGCCTCTCCCGACAAGGCGGAGATGTCGCCCAACGTTCTCGACAGGATCTGCAGGTGGGATGGATGGATCGTCCGCCCAACGTCGCACCCGAAGCAGATGACGGAGGATCTCGCGGAGATCGACGCGGAGCTGGCCCGCCGTGGCACGTCGAGGGCCCAGAAAAAATTCACGGTCGCGCACGAGAACTTCTGCTGGCTGAGTGAGCGGGCCTCGCGCGATGCAGCTGTCGAAGAGCAAAAGCGATACATGCTCGGCGTGGTTTCGGACGAGCGCCCCTGGGACTACATCGAGGCCGTGTACCTGACCGGCACGATCGAGGACATCCAGCGCCGCATCCAGGAGCGCATCGACGCCGGCGTCGAGGAGATATTCCTGCACACGATGACCGCTGACGAGCGCCAGCTCGAGCTCTTCGCCGAGCACATCCTGAAGCCGTTCGCGAGCGTCCGGGTCAAAGCGGCATCGTGAGCCTCGAGGGCCGGACCGCACTCGTCACCGGAGGCACGCGCGGAATCGGCCTCGCCATCACGCGCGCATTGCGACGGGATGGCGCCAGGGTCATCGCCATCGGCAAGGCAAAAGACCAGATCGAGGCCTTCCGCAGAGAGTTCAGCGAAGATCCGCTCGCCACCGTCGAGGCGGCCGACGTTCGAGACACCGATGCCCTGAAAGCCGTGCGAGATCGACTCGACGGCCTTGACATCCTGGTCCCCAACGCCGGGGTCAACACGCGCGTCCAGGCGCTCGAGCTCGAGGACGAGGCCCTGTGGGAGATGATCCACACGAACCTCTACGGTGTTTTCGTGACCTGCCAGGTGTTCGGGCCGCTTCTCTTTGCGAGACCGGGTGGACGCGTAGTCGTGACCAGCTCTCTGTCGGCCATCCACGGCATGAACCTGCGGGCCGCATATGCGGCCACGAAGGCGGGAGTGTCAGGCCTCGTGCGCAGCCTCGCCGTGGAGTGGGGGCCGAAAGGTGTGAACGTCAACGCTGTCGGTCCGGGCATCATCAAGACACCGCTGACGATGGCTTACATGGAGCAGTTCCCAGAGCGGGTCACGGCGAGCATCGAGCACACGCCCCTGGGCCGGCTCGGCACCCCGGAGGACGTCGCCGACGTGGTCGCGTTCCTGGCCTCTGATGGGGCGCGGTTCATCACCGGCCAGACCATCTACGTGGACGGCGGCATCAGCGCGGGGAGCTCCTGGTGGTGAGCGGTGAGGGCATCGACGACATCACGATCGGGCTGCGCACACGCTTCACCAAGACGGTGAGCGAGTCGGACGTCTACTTATTCGCCGGCATCACCGGCGACCTCGATCCGAACCATGTCGACGAGGAGTACTGCCGCAAGACCAGCCTGGGGCATCGGGTTGCCCATGGGACGCTGATACTCGGCTACACATCAGCCGCGTCGACCCAGATCCTCCAGGACTTCGGCCGCCCGATGGTATCTGTCGGCTACGACCGCGTGCGCTTCCTGAAGCCGGTCTACTTCGGCGACACGCTGACCGTGGACTACGAGATCGAAAGCGTCGAGCGGGAACGGGAACGCACGATCGCGAAGATCGAGGTCAAGAATCAGAAGGACGAGCTCGTCGCGGTGGCCACTCACATCATGCAGCTGGTGAGGTGAGCGAGCCCGGTCTCCAGCTGCTGGCGGGCGTGCGCATCATCGCCTTCACGCAGTTCCTGCTCGGGCCGGCCGCCTGCCAGTACCTGGCCGACATGGGCGCTGACGTGATCAAGGTCGAGCCGCCTGGGCGAGGCGCGTGGGAGCGAAGCTGGGCCGGGGCCGACACCTTCCTGGGTGGCGTCAGCGCGTTCTTCCTCCTGGCCAACCGAAACGTCCGCAGCGTCACGCTGAACCTCAAGAGCGAGCGGGGGGTCGACATCGCAAGGCGCCTGGTCAAGACGGCGGACGTGACGGTCGAGAACTTCCGGCCCGGCGTCATGGACCGCCTGGGCCTGGGCTACGAGGACATGCGCAAGATCAATCCTCGGATCATCTATGCGGCCGGCTCCGGTTATGGGAGCGACGGCCCGTACCGCGACCTGCCCGGCCAGGACCTCCTCATCCAGGCGATCTCGGGGCTCGGGGCGAACACCGGGACCGAAGGCGAGGGCCCGACGGTGTCCGCAGCCGCGGTCGTCGACCAGCACAGCGCGAGCCTCCTGGCGATGGGGATTCTGGGCGCGCTGGTGCATCGCGAACGGACCGGCGAAGGGCAGAGGGTCGAGCTGGTGATGATGCAGGCGGCGTTGGACCTGCAGACTGAGCCGGTCGTGTATCACCTGAACGGCACCAAGATCAGGCGCCCGAAAAATCGTGTTGCCGACACTTTTCATTCGGTGCCGTACGGCTTCTATGCCACCTCCGACGGCCACCTCGCGATCTCGATGGCGCCCATCAAAGCGATCAGCGAGGTCCTCGGCAGCCCAGCCGACCTGGAACCTTACGGGGATCCGGCCATCGCATTCACGAAGCGCGACGAGATCAGGGCCGCGCTCGATCCATATTTCCGCAGGCGCACGACGGCGGAATGGGTCGAGCTCCTCCGAGCCCATGACATCTGGTGTGCGCCGGTCAAGAGCCTGAAAGAGACCTTCGAGGATGTCGCCGTCCAGCACATCGCGCCGGTTCTCGAGTTCGACCACGCGCGGGCAGGCCGCGTGCGCGTTCTCAAGCACCCGGTGCGGTACAGCTCGGGCGAGGCGACGCTCCGCCGCCCGCCGCCCGAGCTCGGCGAGCACACAGACGAGGTGCTGACGGAGCTGGGCTGCACGGATGAGGAGATCGCGGCCATGCGGGCGGCGAAAGACATCTGACGTTGGGCGAGCTCGTCCGTCTGCCTCGTGCGGACGGCACCGTCTACGACTACCGCGTCAAGGGCGAGTTCCTCTATGCAGACAGCGGCCCCGCTTGCCGCTCACGAATCCCTTATGCCGCGGTGCACGTGGTCGCCGACCCTTTCGCCGACGTCAGCCCCATGTTGCCGGCCGCGATCGATTGGGAGCGCACATTGGCTTTTCGCCGGCACATCTGGAGCTATGGCCTGGGCGTGGCGGAGGCCATGGACACGGCGCAGCGCGGGATGGGCCTCGATTGGGACGCCGCCAGGGAGCTGATCAGGCGCTCGGTTGCCGAAGCCAGGGCCGTCGGCGGCAGGATCGTCTGCGGCGCTCAAACGGACCAGCTCGCGCCAGGGTCGGCGCACAGCCTTCGCGACATCGAAGCCGCGTACGAGGAGCAGTGCGGTTTCGTTGAGTGGCAAGGCGGCCAGGTCGTCATCATGGCCAGCCGCGAGCTGGCCCGGATCGCGCGCGGTCCGGACGACTATGCGCGCGTCTATGGCCATGTGCTCGCACAGCTCCGGCAGCCCGCCCTGATCCACTGGCTGGGCGAGGTGTTCGACCCCGCGCTCGCGGGCTACTGGGGTCACGCCGACCTCGACGGCGCGATGGCCGCGTGCCTCGAGATCATCACCGCCAACCGCGACAAGGTGGAGGGGCTCAAGCTGTCGCTGCTCGATCAGGCCCGCGAGGTCGACATGAGACGCCGGCTGCCAGATGGCGTCCACATGTTCACGGGCGACGATTTCGACTACCCCACCACCATCGCCGGCGACGGCGAGCGTTACAGCGACGCGCTGCTGGGCGCGTTCGACCTGATCGCTCCGGCCGCATCAGCGGCGCTCGTCGCCCTCGATTCAGGCCACACGGAGAAGTTCGGCGCCATCCTGAAACCGACGGTGCCGCTCGCGCGGCATGTGTTCGGGGCCCCCACCTTCTATTACAAGACGGGAATCGTCTTCGCCGCCTACCTCAACGGGCGCCAGGACCACTTCCGGATGGTCGGAGGCCTGGAGAGCGGGCGTTCCGCCGTGCACCTGGCCCAGCTGTTCGTGCTCGCGGACGACGCCGGGCTGTTGAGGGATGCGGAGCTGGCGGTCGAGCGTGTCCGCCACGTGATGGCCGTCGCCGGAGTCAGCGCGAGCTAGTCTGGGACCGGCTCATACGGATCCAGTAGCGCGCCGTCGTCGGCCAGCCGGGCGCGCAGCACGCCCGAATCGATAGACCGCGGCAACACATCCGACGCGACCGCGAGCGCCGCCGCGGTGCCGGCCGCCTGGCCCATCGCCATGCAGGTGGCCATCGATCGCGCGGACGCATGTGCATCGTGCGTGGCCGAGAAGCACCGTCCCGCAACGAGCATGCCTTCGACGCCTGTTGGCAGCAGGCAGCGAAACGGGATGCCGTAGACGCCGCCGTGTGGCACGTACGTCCACGTGGTGCCGGTGCCCGCGACGTGGTCTTCGATGGGGGCTCCACAGAGCGCGATCTCGTCATCGAAGCGGTTCGCCTCGAGCACGTCGTCGCGAGTGAGGCGGTAGTCGCCGATCACCCGCCGGCTCTCACGTACTCCGATCGCGGGGCTCGTGGCGACGACTACGGATCGCTCGAAGCCGGGCACGAGGTCGCGAAGGAAACGGTGATACTCCTGCACCTGGCGGCGACCCTCGATCTCGGCGCGCGTCAGCTGGCGCGGATCCGTCGCGTCGACGTTAGGGATGCGCGTCATGTGCACCGTCACCACACCCGCAAAGGGGGTCCGGTGCCACGAGCCCTCGAGGCGGGGAAGGCGATAGTCACCGCTCTCCGCTGCCTTGCGCATCAAGGCCCAGAGGTCGGTCTTGGGCAGCTTGGCCGCGCGATCCAGGTCGACGTTGGCGACTCGGAAGATCGTCGACAGCGACTGCAGGTTGGGCGTCGAGCTCGCGTCCTCGTACGGCACGCCGGCCATGGCGCACAGGTCGGCGTCGCCCGATGCGTCGACGATCGCGCCTGCTTCGACGACCGACTCACCGCCTTTGTTCCACAGGCGCACGGAGTGGATGCGGCTCTCGTGCATTCGCACGCCAGTGGCCCAGGTGTGGAGGAGGACCTCGACCCGCGCGTCCTCGACGAGCCGCTCCCACACGACCTTCAGGGCTTCGGGATCGTAGGTGACGCCAGTGCCCGCGCCGTAAGTGTTCGGCCGCTCGAAGGCGACCCCCGCCGCCGTCAGCCGTCCCGTGACCTCCCAGCCGATGCCGCCGACCACGCGCCGGGGTTTCTCTCCAGGTGTGTAGAAGGCATAGAAGGTGTCGAGGACCGCGGTCGACGTGCCGCCGAGGAATGGGAGGCGATCGACGAGCAGCGTCCGCGCGCCGCGGCGCGCCGCGCTGATCGCAGCCGAGCTGCCGGCGGAGCCGGCCCCCACCACCACAACGTCGAACCGCTCGTTCATCACTTCGACGTCGCGAAAGCGCCGGCCCCGTTGTCGACGAGGATCCGATCGGTCGCGGATGATCCGATGCGCTTGCGCAGGCGCGGCACGAAGGTTTCCATCAGGTAAGTAAGCCCTGGACCGCCGCCGTACGCGTGGAAATAATCCCGCTGGCCGAGGTCGAGGCCGAGCAGAATCCGGTTGGCCTGGCCGGCTTCGACCATGCCTTCGATGAGGTCGAGCAGCTGGCTGTCCGGACGGTACTTGATGCGGCCCACTGTGTCGTACTCGAGGGTGACGCCGCGCTCGGCGAGCTCGATGTGAAGCTCCAGGTCCGGGTTGCGGTCCATATGAGCGAGGATGACGCGCTCGGAGCGGACGCCTTCGCGCGCCAGCACATCGACGATCGCATGTCCGCATGTGCCGATCTCGGTGTGCACGAGGATCGGCGCACCCGTTTCCCGATGGCCCCAGGCTGCCGCCATCAGCCGCCGTTCCTCCAGCGGGGAGATGTGCTGGTAAGACGCCCCCGCCTTGATCACGCCCGCACGGGCTGCGTCGAAAGGCGCGTCGGACAGCCAGTCGTCGGGGTGCATCCCCTGCACAAGGTCGGTGATGATCCGCTCGGCGAGAACCTCCACGGGGGCCTCGCGCACCCAGTGGCCCGGCGGATAGTGCGCGTCGCGATGGTAGCCGGTGGCCGCCACGATATGGACTCCGGTGGCTTCGGCCACCGCGCGCATTCCCGCCGGGTGGCGCCCGAGACCGATGGGTGTGACCTCTACGATCGCCTGCAGCCCGCCGCGCTTGGCGGTGCTCACCTCTTCCGTCGCGCGGTCGGGGTCGTCGAACTCCTGTCCTGGAAGAGCCGGGCTGCGGAGGAACAGGTGGTCGTGCGCGTCGGTCACGCCGAGGTCCACCGGCGCGATTGGTCCGAGCACGGTGACGACCGTTGACTCAGACATGGGTGGCACTATAAGCGCCGTGTCCGCGACGGCTGGACAGAGCATAGATTGACCGGCGCTCACCTCGGTCTGGACCTTGGCGGGACCAACATCAAGTGGGTCGTGCTCGAGCAAGACGGACCCCTGCCGCGCGTGGCCGCAACCGGTCAGGTGGCCACCGACACCAGCCGGGGCGAGCACAGCGTGGTCGAGCAGCTGGTCGCGCTCGCCCGTCAGGCCGTCCACCATGGCGGTCGGATCGCGTCTGTCGGTGTGGGCGTGCCGGGCCTCTACGATCCCGTGACGGGCGCGACCCGTTTCATCCCCAACGTGCCAGGGACGTGGGCCGGGGTCCAGGTGGCGGCCCCCGTGAGCGCGGCGGCGCTCGCGCCCACCCGGCTGATCAACGATGCACGCGCCTTCACCCTCGCCGAGCACCGGCTCGGTTCCGGCCGCGGCGTGGACTCGATGCTCGGCATCACGCTCGGCACGGGCGTCGGCGGTGGGCTGATCCTCGGCGGGTCGCTCTACATGGGTCGCGACGGCACCGGCGGGGAGTTCGGGCACCAGACGGTACTGCCCGCCGGCGAGCTGTGTGGCTGCGGCAACAGAGGATGCCTGGAGACGCTGGCCAAGGCCGACGCGATCGTTGCGGCGTGTGGACGTGCCACCGTCGCCGAGTCGGTGCAGGCCGCTCGGTCCGGCGACCGGCGAGCACAGGAAGGGCTGACCGCCGCCGGGCATTACCTCGGCATTGGCGTGAGCAACGTGGTCGTGCTGCTCGGCATCGATCGTGTGGTGGTCGGCGGCGGAGTGGCAGCTGCCGGAGACCTGCTGTTCGAGCCCATGAGGAAAGAGCTGCAGCGCAGGGTGTTCATCACCGACATCGCCGGTGTCGACGTCGTCGGCGGGGAGCTCGGCATCTGGGCAGGTGCGATTGGCGCGGCGCTGTTCGGGGCCGAAGAGCCGCTCCGTCCGTAGGCTAATCTTTTGCGCGACGTGGTCGGCATCGGAATGCTCGGGTCGGGGTTCGTGGCCGACTTCTACATGGAGGGTCTGCGCGACGTCCCCGGCGCCCGAGTCGTCGCCAACTATTCGCGCTCTCAGGAGCGCGCCGAAGACTTCGGCCGCCGCCATGGGGTCCCCCGCCGGCACACCAGCATGGAAGAGCTGTGCGCCGACAAGGAAGTCCAGCTCGTGGTCATCGGCCTGCCGAATCACCTGCATCTGCCGGCGGTTCACGCGGCGACCGCCGCGCACAAGGCGATCGTGTGCACCAAGCCCCTCGCCCGAAACGGCGCCGAGGCCGCGAAGATGGTCGACCTCGTGCGCAAGGCCGGCGTGATGCACGGTTATGCCGAGACGGAGGTGTTCTCGCCGGACGTCATGAGCGCGCGAGCCATGATCGAGAGCGGGGGTATCGGCGACGTGCTGACCGTGCGCGCCCGTGAGGCGCACTCGGGTCCACATGCGCCGCACTTCTGGGATGCGGAGACGGCCGGCGGCGGCGCGCTGCTCGACATGGGCTGTCACACGGTCGAGGCCGCTCGCTACTTCTTCGGCAAGGAGAACCGCATCAAGGACGTGTTCGCCTGGGGCGCCACGCTCGTTCATGGCGACAAGACGACGGGTGAGGACAACGCGGTGCTGCTGCTTCGCCTGGAGGACGGCAGGACCTCGTTGACCGAGGCATCCTGGACAGCGAAGGGTGGAATGGAGCTGCGCAACGAGGTCTACGGCACCATGGGCCGCATCGTCACCGACACCTCATCGACACGAATCCGGGCTTTCTTGCAACAACCGGCCGGGTACCTGATGGAGAAGGCCGACGCCGACATCGGCTGGGTGTTCCCGATTCCCGACGAAGCGAGGGTCTACGGGTACCAGGAGGAGATGCGACATTTCGTGGAATGCTTCGTCGATGGCAGGCAGCCGCGCGAGGACTTCATCGACGGGTACGTCGTCAACTGCGTCCTGGACGCGGCCTACCGGTCCATGAAGAGCGGACGCTGGGAACCGGTCGAGGTCGACTCCGCGGTCGCCGGCTGACGTCGATGCACGCGGGCTCGGGCTGGATCAAGGCAGGCATCGAGATCCTCGAGAAGATCGAGCGCACGCAGTCCGACGCGATCGAGCGGGCGAGCCAGGTCTGCGCCGAAGCCATCGCTGCGGGCGGCCTCGTGCATCTCTTCGGCACCGGCCATTCCCGGATCCCGGTGGAGGAGATGTTTCCCCGGTATGGCTCGTATCCCGGTTTTAACCCGATCGTCGAGCTGTCGATGACGTTTCACACGCAGGTCGTGGGCGCCAACGGCCAGCGGCAGGCGATGTTCATCGAGCGCATGCCTGGCCTGGCCGAGGTGATCCTCGCGAACTTCCAGTTCGCACCGAAGGACGCCCTCATCGTTTTCTCCGCCAGCGGGTTGGGCGCGGTGGTCGTCGAGATGGCGCGCGGGGCGCGGCGCCGTGGCCTTCCGGTGATCGCCGTCACGTCGGTGGCGCAGTCGCAAGCCGGGGAGGTGGAGCCGGAGGTCGGCGCCCGTCTGCTCGAAGAGGCCGATATCGTGATCGACCTGTGCACGCCTCCGGGCGATGCGCTGTGGCGCCTCGAAGGGCTGGCCGAGACCCCTGTCGGCCCAGGCTCCACTCTGGCCGCCGTGGCCGTGGCGGACGCGATCAAGGTCCGCACCGCGGAGGTGCTCGTGGCCGCGGGCAAGATGCCGCCCGTGATCACGAGCGCGGCCGAGGTTGGTCGCCGAAGGTCGGAAGAGCTGTTCGAGGCTGCATATCGGGAACACGCTCGCCGGGCAGCACGCACGCTCGCCACCTGACCTGGACAAGCTCAGCTTCGTAGGCGTCACGACCGCGCAGTCGGCGGCCACGCGGCTGTTCCCGGCCTGGGCGAAAGAGCTTGGTCTGCGCGACGTGCGACTCGTGGGCCACGACCTGCCCATCCACGCCGAGCGTGAGCAGTACCGAGACCTGGTGCGGCGCATCAAGAGCGAAGAGCACGAACGTGGCGCCCTCATCACGACGCACAAGATCGACCTGTTCGAGGCGTGCCGCGACCTGTTCGACAGAATCGACGAGAGCGCGCTCCTGTGCGGCGAGACATCGTGTCTGTCGAAGCGCGACGGCCTGCTCTACGCGCGGGCGACCGATATCGTGTCCGCCGCCGAGTCGATCGATGAATTTGTGCCGGTAGATCATTTTCAGGAGACCGCGGCCGAGGTGCTTTGCCTGGGCGCCGGAGGGTCGGCGATCGCGATCACCATCCACCTCCTCAGGCGCGAGGCACGGACCGGCCGCCCTCCCCGCATCACGGTGGTGAATCGAAGCCAGGGCAGGCTCGATGCGATGCGAGCGATCCACGCCAGGGTGAACGCGTCGGCGGACGTCGCCTACGTCCTGAACGTCGACCCGCTGGTCAACGACGAGCTGATCGGCAAGCTGCCTCCGGGGTCGCTGGTGATCAACGCCACCGGCATGGGCAAGGACACCCCCGGCTCCCCGATCTCGGATGCCGCCCGGTTCCCCGCGGGTGGGCTCGTGTGGGAGGTGAACTATCGCGGCGAGCTGCGATTCCTGAAGCAGGCTCTCGCGCAGCGCCGCGAACGCACGCTGCTCGTCCACGATGGCTGGAGGTACTTCATCCACGGGTGGGCCACGGTCATCGAGGAGGTTTTCGACCTCCAGATCCAGGACGACCAGCTCGCCCGTCTGGCGGCTCTGTCCGAGGCGGAGCACAAGCCGGCCGAACGGGTCTAACCTCTAGACGCAAGTGGCAACGAATCCGCCCGCGACCAAACCGGCGCCGGCGCCCAACCCGATGCGATCCGTCCGATTGTGGGTGACGCTCGGCCTCATTCTGCTGGCCAACATCGTGATCAGCAACTTGCTGTTCTCGGCCGGTCAGCCGACGACGGTCACGCTGCCCTACGACGTCTTCAAGGAGCAGGTGGCGGCCGGCAATGTGACCAGTGTGACCACCACGGGCGACGCGATCACCGGCGTGACGAAGACTGCTGTGAAAGAGTCGAGCACCGGCGTCAGCGCCACCCACTTCACGACCCAGCGGCCGTCTTTCGCCGATGACAGCCTCGAGCCGCTGCTCGAGCAGCATGGTGTGACCATCAACGCCAAGCCCGAGAACCCGCCGCCGCCATTCTGGGAAACCCTCCTCTTCAGCTTCGGGCCGACATTGCTGATCGTCCTCGGAGTGATCTACGTCTTCCGGCGAATTGGGAACGCCGGCAGCGCCGGCGGGTTGCTCGGGGCTTTCGGCCAGAGCAAGGCCCGGCTTTACGATCCGGAGAGGCCGGGGACGACATTTGCGGACGTCGCCGGCATCGACGAGGTGAAGCAGGAGCTCGAGGAGCTGGTCGACTTCCTGCGCGAGCCTCAAAAGTACGAACGCCTGGGCGGCAGTGTCCCCAAAGGCGTGCTGCTGATCGGGCCGCCTGGCACGGGCAAGACCCTGCTCGCGCGTGCGGTGGCCGGCGAGGCGAAGGTCCCGTTCTTCAGCCAGTCCGCGTCGGAGTTCGTCGAGGCGATCGTCGGTGTCGGCGCCTCGCGCGTGCGCGACCTCTTCATGAAGGCACGCCAGTCGGCGCCGGCGATCATCTTCATCGACGAGCTGGATGCCATCGGCCGCAGCCGCAGCGCCGGCCTGCGGATCGGCGGCAACGACGAACAGGAGCAGACGCTCAACCAGATCCTGACCGAGATGGACGGCTTCGAGCCGGGCAAGGGAGTCATCGTCCTGGCGGCGACCAACCGTGCCGACGTTCTCGACCAGGCGCTGCTGCGGCCGGGCCGCTTCGACCGGAGGGTGACCCTTCAGCCACCGGATCGGCGGGGCCGGGCCGCGATCCTCAAGATCCACGCCGCGAAGGTGCCGCTGGGCCCGGACGTCGACCTGGATGAGATCGCGGGCGCCACCCCGGGGCTGGTCGGCGCGGACCTCCGCAACCTGGTCAACGAGGCGGCGCTCGGCGCTGCGCGCAAGGGCGAGACCACAGTCTCCTCGGCCGACTTCTTCGAAGCGATCGACCGGATCCTGCTCGGCACCGAGCGTCACCTGGTGCTGTCGCCTGGCGATCGCGAACGGATCGCATATCACGAGTCCGGTCACGCGCTGCTGGGACTGCTGGTGCCAGGTGCGGATCCCGTGCGCAAGGTCACGATAATTCCGCACGGCGGAGCACTCGGGGTGACCGTTTCGAACCCGATTGCCGACCGCGTCAACTACGGCGAGGACTACCTTCGGGCCCGCATCGTCGGCGCCCTCGGCGGCCGCGCCGCCGAGCAGCTGGTCTATACGACGGTGTCCACCGGTGCGGCCAACGACCTTCAGCAGGTGACCCAGATCGCCCATGAGATGGTCGTGAGGTGGGGCATGTCACCAAAGATCGGGCCGCTTGCGTTTGCCGAGGACGGGGCCGGCTCCGGGTTCGGACTGTCTCGGCCTTACAGCGAGGCCACGGCGCGAGAGGTCGACACCGAGGTCAAACGGATCGCCGACGAGTGTTACGGGGAGGCGCTGCGGCTCCTGACCGAGCACCGCGCGCAGCTCGACAGCCTTGCACGCGCCGTTCTGAAGGACGACTCTCTCGACGAGGACCAGATCCTCGCTGCGGCCGGTATAGAGCGAGCGCCGGCCGCGGCCGCTATGGTCGATAGTGGCCCGCCCCTCGATGTCGCCGGCGGTCGCTGAGTAATCACTTCATAACCGCCGAAAGCGGGCCCCTTGCGGGTAGGCTTGGCCGCGGCCGTGCCACACACGGGCGGTGACCCATCCGAGCGAGAACGCCACCTCGAGGCCCTGCACGAGATCGCAGTCGCGTCGAGCGGACTTCTCGATCCCCACACACTTGGTGACCTGGTCGTCCTGAAGGCGCGCGACCTGCTTCAGGGTGACGAGGCGACGCTGCTCTGGTGGGACGCGGCGGCGGGCGGTCTTCGCGTCCTCGCGGACACGCACAGACGGCCCTTCTCGCGCATCATCGCCAGCGGCGAAGGAAGCGCGGGGATCGTGTACGAGCGTGGCGAGCCTCTGCTCGTGGAGGACTATCCGCGCTGGGAGCACGCGGTGCCCGACGCCATCAACCGCGGCATGAAGAGCGTGCTCGCGGTGCCGCTCATCGTTCGCCAGCAGCCGGTCGGTGCGCTGACCGTCTCGTTCAACACGCAGCGACCCTTTACCGACGAGGACCTGCGGATCCAGATGCTCCTGGCCAACCAGGTGGCGCCGGCTCTGGAGGCGGCGAGGCTGCACGACGCGCTGGTTGACATGAGCGAGGAGCTCCAGCGTGCCAGCGCCGCGAAGAGCCGGTTCCTGGCCAGCATGAGCCATGAGCTCCGAACGCCGCTGAACGCGATCCTCGGCTTCGTCGAGCTCCTCATCGACGAGCCTGAGCGCGGTTACGGCCAGGCCAAGCGGCTTCAGTTTCTGGAGCAGGTCCACCAGAGCGGCAAGCATCTGCTGGCTCTGATCAACGACATCCTCGACCTCGCCAAAGCCGAGTCGGGAAAGATGGACCTCAGGCTGACCAGGTTCGACGTTGTTCGCACCATCATGTCGGCGGTCGACATCGTGCAGCCGCTCGCCAATGCGAAGAACCTCACCCTTTCGGCCGATGTTGGCTCGGCCCGCGGCCTCGTCGCCGACGAGGACAAGGTCAAGCAGATCCTGCTCAATCTGCTCTCCAACGCCATCAAGTTCACGCCGGACGGCGGCAGCGTGACAGTGACGGTCGCGGACCTCCCCGAAGAGATTCAGGTCTGCGTTGCCGACACCGGCGTTGGCATCTCCGGTGAGGATCAGCAGCGCCTGTTCGTGGAGTTCGAGCAGCTCGTACCGAAATCCGGCCCACGCCAACAAGGAACCGGTCTCGGCCTAGCCTTGATCAAACGCTTGGCCGAGCTCCACGGTGGCCGAGCGTGGGTCGAAAGTGAGCCGGGCTCGGGCAGCCGTTTCTTCTTCGCCCTGCCGAAGGTGGCCGCCAAGCAGGAGGCTGTGCCGGACCTCCCCGAACCTGAGCTCACCGGTGGTCCTCTGGTGATGGTGATCGAGGACGAGGAGAGCGCGGCCACGCTGCTGTCCATCAACCTGGTGCGGTCGGGATATCGCGTCGAGATCGTAAGGAGCGGACGCGACGCGCTGGCCAGGGCCCTGAGCCTCAAGCCCGACGCCATCACCCTGGACATCCGGCTGCCTGAGCCCGACGGGTGGGACATTCTTCGTACGCTGAAGGCGCATCCGCAAACGAGAAAGACGCCGATCCTGGTCATCTCCGTCCTCGACGACCGCTCACTCGGGTTTGCGCTGGGCGCAGACGACTACCTGGTCAAGCCGGTGGATCGTGAGACGCTGATGAACGTGCTCGCCCGATATGACTTCGCGAGGTCGAAGGGGCGCGCGACGAAGATCCTGGGGGTCGACGACGACCCGGCGGCGCTCAGCCTGCTGCGGGAAAGCCTGCAGCCACAGTTCACCGTGCTCACTGCCGGCGACGGTCCGCAGGGGATCGCGCTCGCGAGAGCAGAGCGTCCGGATGTCGTGATCCTCGACCTGATGATGCCGGGCATGAGCGGCTTCGAGGTCGCGGCCGCCCTCAAGGCGGACGTCGAGACGGCGCAGATTCCCATTCTCGTTCTCACCGCCAAGGACCTGACCGAGGTCGAGAAGGCCCGGCTCAACGGGCACGTCGCGAGCATTCTTCTCAAGGGAAACGGCGGCACCTCCGAGCTGGTCGACTGGCTCGAAAGCCACGGGGTCAAGAGGTCGAGCTAGGAGCCCGGCGATAGTGTTGAGCGACCGATGGAGGACCTGGTCCGTCATGCGCTCGACGCCATGGGCGTGTGGTCGGTCTTCGTGCTTTCGGCCGTCGGGCCATATGTCTTCCCGGCCGCCGGCGAAATAGCAATCGTGCTGGCGGCGGGCACCCGGTCCAGCCCGTGGTGGCAGATCGTGGTCCTCGCGACTGCGGGCGGCATCGCGAGCGACCACGCAGCCTACTGGGTCGGCCGGATCGGAGGAAGCCGGCTGGTGGCCAGGTTTCTCAACCCGCAGCGAAGGATCGCCTACGAGGAGCGTGTTGCCCGCCACGCGCCGCCGTGGCTGGTCCTCGGCCGGCTGGTCACCGGCGTGAGGACGTATCTGGCGGTTGCCGCGGGCGCCGCGCGCTACAGCTATGGCCTGTTCAGCGCTTACAACCTCGCCGGCTGCGCGATCTGGGCGCTCGCGTTCACGCTCGTCGGCTACCTGCTCGGCGCCGCGTTCGACGTGAAGAGCTTCGTGGACCAGATCGAGCACTACAGCCTGGTCGTGGCGGGCCTCGTCATCGTCGCTTTCATCGCCGTATTCGCCTGGCGCTGGTGGCGACGCCGAGCGACGGCATCGGAGTCGGTTTAGTCGCGCGGCGCCTGCTGGATCGTCGTGTACACATTGGCGGGCACGTGGTATTTCGTCTCGGCCTGCCCGCACCAGCTCACGCTGACGGTGACGCCGCGCCCTGTCGAGCGGCCGAGGCCGAAGTGGACGCGCGCATCGCTCTGTGCCGAGAAGCCGGTGATCGCCTGGACCTCCGCCATCTGCTGCGGCTCGCCGGGCGTCACCACACGCACGGTTGAGCCGATTGCATCCGCGTTGCACCAGGAACCGTCGCCGACCAGGCGCAGCCCGACCCAGTCCGCCGCCGCACCCACCCCGGTGTTCCGGTAGATGGCCGGCGGCGCGAACTGGTTGCTGATCACCAAGTCGAGGCGGCCGGTGTTGTCGAGATCGACGAGGGCCACGCCTCGCGAGTTCGAGCCCTTCGTGAGGCCGGCCAACGCGGCGACATCGACGAACTGTGGCCGCGCGCCGGCGCCGCGGTTGTAGTACACGCGGGTCATCTCGTTGGGCCAGATGCAGGCCCCGCGCAGGTCGCCCCACTGGTCGGCGTACATGAAGATGTCCGGCGGCGACTGCATCAGCTTGGCGTTGATGTACCAGTAGTCCGGGCAGCTCGCGGACTGGCGATCGAGGCTGTCGTCGATGTGGCCGTTGGCCTGCACGATGTCGAGCCAGCCCCGATTGTCGAGGTCGCCGGCGGCCGCGCCCCAACCGAAGCGATCCTCGTTCAGGACCCCGCGCGCGCTCGCCTCGTCGACGAGGATTGGGTTGCCCTCGGCGTCGACGCCCTGGTTCATCCAGAGGAGCGATCCCTCCGCCTGGAGGGCGTGGTGCACGTCGGACACGTAGACGTCGAGGCGGCCGTTACCCTCGAGGTCAGCCAGCGAGCTGTTCATACCTTTATATGTGTCCTTGCCCACGTCTCCGAACGTGCCGCCCGCGAGGCGGTGGAAGCGCCCGTGGTCGTTGATGTAAACGTCGTCCGGTCCGAAGTCGTTGGCAACGTAGACGTCGGTCCATCCGTCTCCATTGAGATCCCCGGTGCCGATCGACAGCGACCAGTGCGTCTCGGGCAATCCCAGCTTCCGCACGTCCTGCTTTTCGAAGTGCCCGCCGCCGAGGTTCCGGTACAGGACGTAACCGCCGCCGTTGGTGGCGTCGTACCAGCTGTTGTGCATGAACATGAACATTCGCCGGTCGCCCGGATAAGCGGGTGCGGGCAGGTGGAAGATGCTGAGCTGCGTGGGGGAGGAGTAGCCCGGCAGGTATGGATTGAGGACGTTCGCGACCAGGAGGCTGAGGCGGCCGCTGTGGTCGTAGTCGAGCACGTTGGCCGTGACGCTGATCGAATAGTCGTCCACCCCCGCTTGCGCAGAGACGTCTTCGAACTGGACATGGCCGGTGACGCCATACAGGTTGTGGAGCAGGATCGTCCGGCCGAAGGCGACCGTGAGGAACAGGTCGGGATAGCCGTCCCCGTCGTAGTCGAAGAAGACGCCGCCGGTGACCATGCCGTACCTTTGCGGGTCGCTGCTGATCGCGTCGAGAGCAGGGACCGGAACGCGCTCGAACCGGTAGCCGCCCAGATTGATCAGCAGCTGGTTTCGGTCCCTGGCCGCCGCCAGCGGGTTGGTCAGGAACAGGTCCTGACGACCGCTCAGCGTGACGTCCGCCGCTGAGACCGACGCTCCGACCGACATCAGCCATTTGCTGATGTGCTGCAGGCGAGGGTCGACCAGGCGGAGCGTTGCGGGGTCCATCTGGACCGAGATGCCGGTGGTGGAGGGTGTGAGCTGCTCGAAGCGGAATCCGAGATTGCTGATCGCGAGCCGCGGACGCAGCACCTGCGTGTACGTCGTGCCGCCGAGCAGCGCGATCGAGCTGAGAACCGCAACCGAGCGCAATACGGAGCGGCTGAACAGGGCACCCCGCACCTTGGCCAGCCCGTCCCGTTCGAGCAGGTGTCGGCCGTGGGCCCAGAGATAACGCGCGAGCTGCACGATGGTGGCGGCGTAGAAGAACGTGAAGACGCTCTGCATCAGGTGCAGCACGAGGTCGACCAGCGTGATCGCGATCGCGACCCCGATCTGTCCCCGCCGCGACGCCGGCGACGTCTTGGGGTCGGTGATCATGTAGAACGCGAAGAGGAAGAACTGCGGCGAGCTCATCGTGCCCAGAAAGAGCATCTCCGGCGGCATGTGGAAGCGCATGACGTACGCGCGGAGCGCGGTCTGGCACGCGTACGAGACGAGGAACGTACCCACCAGCCACGCGCGATCGACCTTGAAGACGAACAGGGTCAGGGCCGCCATGACTATGAAGCTCGACACCGCGTAGTTCCCGCGCCACTGGTAGGCCGGCGCGGTCGAGATCACAGAGCCGGCCAGCAGCAGCGATGCGGTGACACCGAAGAGCGAGGGGTTGAAGGCGTGGCCACCATCGCGGGTGAAGAGGTATTTCGACCCGATGGCCAAAAAGACCGGAAAGAAGAGCAGGAAGTAGTCGTGGGCGTAGTTGAGGACGAGCGAGAGGGACAGGCCCGTGATGTAGGCGCTGAGAGGCACGAGCAAACGTCGCTGTCTGAGGATCCAGTGGAGCGCCATGTCGAGTCCGCACGCCGACGCGACTGTGATCAGGATCTGCTCCGGGTTGCGGTTGAAGCCCAGCCACAACGTGCCCGCGAGCGCGTAGATCGTCAGCAGCAGCGCGAACGGGATCCTCGGGTCGCGGAGGCCCGGGACGCCGCTCCACAATCCCGGCGTCGAGGTGGTCCGAAGAGCTGCCGGCGGCGTCCGCGCGACGGTTGCGCTCACCGTCAGACGAGCGCCATCTCGAAACCCAGCCGCCTCCCGGCGGTGTCGAGCTGCGGGACCGCCTGGCCGCGCGCGGGCACCACATAAAGGTTCGAGCGCAGGTTGCTGGTCTGGAACCCCGAGTACGCCGGGCCGAGGGGATCGCCTTCCGGCACGTAGGCGCTGAGGAAATGGAAGCCTTTGGCCCTGTGGTCGCGATACATCGCTTCGAGCAGCGCGCGCATGACGCCGGGTTCGTCGCCCGGAACGGCGAGGTGGGTCAGGTACGCGTACTTGAGCGGGCGCCCGTCGGACGGAAGCTTGGGCACCCCCAGCACCGGCGCGGCCAGGTCGTAGGCGCGCTTGACCCACCGCATCGAACCCCGATACGAGCGGACCACGGTGCGCTTGACCGGTGACGCGTCCCAGGCGGCGCAGCAACCGACGAGCGCGCCTTGCCCGTCGAGCGCGAGATAGAAGTCGGAGATTGCCAGGCCGGGCCAGCGGGCCAGCCGGCGGCGCAGCTCGGTTTCGTCGAGGACGTAACCGAACGGCCTGCAACGCGAGTCCGCATCAAGGAACGCAGCGATCGCCGGGATGTCCAGCTCGGTCGCGCGGCGGACCTCGTGCCTGCCCTTTGCCCGCCGCCTGGGCAGCGCCAGGTGGACCGCGCGGATGTCGAACCGCTGCAGCAGGTGGTACGGAGGGATGCCGATCTGGCGGCTGCGATCGCTGGTCAGCGCGCGCAGCGCGCGCGTGTTGGAGGCGATGATCGTGGTCAGGAAAAGGTCACAGCCGGCGGCGGCCGCGAACCCGTCGAGCGCGGGGCCGTACAGGTGGCCGAGGATGCGCAGGCCTCCGCGCACCGAAGACGAGACGCGAAGGTCGCCGAGGTAGCCGATGCGAGCCGGCTTGCCGTCCACGTATCCATCGCGCGCGAGGAGCGCGCCCAGCCCGACGATCGTGCCTGCCTGCTCTCCCACCCAGCATTCCCAGCGATCGGTCTGCATCTCGTACAGCCCCGTGAAGTCGGGGTCGCGGCGGATGGAGAGCTGGAGGTCCGCATCCATGGTGATGCCTGCGAACGTCTCGCACAGCGCTGGGTTGTCGGCGGCCGTCGCGAGCCGCACCGAAACGGACCCGGCCAAGGTTCGGGGCTCCGCGCGCGAGCTCATATCCAGTAGGCGACGCGATCGCTGGTGGGGGCAGGAGCCTCGCCTGTGCCGCCGCCAAGCGCATGCTCGCGCAAGGCTTCGACATGCCTGTGGATGACGTCCGCGCCGGTGCCGTTGAACCTGCGGCCGCCGAAGCGCTGGAGGTTGGCCGTCTGCACCGCCATGATCCGCACGTCCTGGTTGATGACCACTCGCGTGTACCAGGGCAGGCCGACGCGGGCCACCCAGTTGAGCGGTCCGAATTGAAACGTGATCGCCGTGTACACGCGCGCCTTGACCGGCGTGATCGGCGTCACCTGCGAGGTGATGACGAACGCGCGCCTGGGACCCCACGCGTAATCAACGCGCGTGCAGTTCGGCATGAAGAACTTGTCGGTGTGCGTCATCGGGGAGTTGTCGGGGTTGAGAAGGCGGCTCGCGAAGCCGATCGAATCACCTGGGATCACGTAGTCGACGAGCACCGAGTCCCGTGTGCGCTCGACCCCGGCCTCTCCGCGCTTCGGTTTTCCGGTTCTGCGAAACCAGCCGCCGTGGACGAAGCTCGTATGCGGCACGTCCATGAAGTTCTCGACCAGGTCGGTGACGTCACCGGCGAAGTCGGTGACCATCGTGTACGACATCCAGCCCGGACCCACCGCTGGGAACTGGAACGGCTCGTGCTCAGCCGCCCGCTCGGGGGCGCCCATGTAGACCCACACCAGCCCGTCCTGGTCGCGCGCGGGGAACGATTCCACGAAGCGGTCCGGCCGCCCGGCTGGAGCTTCGGCCTGGACACCGCCAGACTTCGGACCCTCCGACGGCACGAAAACACACTTGCCTTCGGCGTTGTACGTCCAGCCGTGGTACGGGCAGCCGATGCAGCCGTCGAACACCTGGCCGGCGCTGAGCATGGCATTGCGATGCAGGCAGCGATCGAGCAGGGCGACCGGCCGTCCGCCGGCGGATCGGAACAGCACGAGCGGTTCCTCGAGGATGGTGCTGGCGATGGGCCGCCGCGACGTGACCTCTCTCGAAAGCGCAGCCACGTACCAGCTCTCGCTCAAGGTGCCGCTGGTGAACCGCATGATGTCGCGCTTCTCGGGCGCCGCGTCCTCTCGCGTGCGTTCCGCAACCTGCTTCATGACACCAGGCTGTCCTCGCCGGCCAGCCGGCGAGCCCGCGTGATGGAGACCTCCAGGCTCGGCGGCTTGATGCTCCCCGCACGCTGGCCGGCCTCGATGCAGACCTGTTCGTAACGCAGCGCGCCGCCCGTGATCGGCATGGCGCGAACAGGCGCCAGCTGTCCGAGCCGGCGGCAGAGGCGGTAGTGGTGCGTCTCGAGCAGCAGCTCCTCGACCCGGCGCGCCATCTCTCCGCAGCGCCCCGGGTCGTCGAGCTCGGCGACGAGCGCGTAGCCGGGCGGCGGTCCCGGCTGCGGCGCCAGCATGGTGAAGCGCGACCGCAGCTCCAGCTCGCCCATCGCGCGCCCAAGCACGGCCTCGACCAGCAGCGGCGTCAGCTTCTCGCCGGCCATGTCGCTAGCGCCATCGGACCGGCCAGCAAATCGAAGCAGCGGCGTGGCATGGATGCGGCCGACCACGTCCACGAGATCCTTGAGCCGGTAACGCTGGAAGCCGCCTGCGGTCGTGAGCACCACCTCGTAGCGTCCGGCGGCCCTCAGCTCATGCGCCATCCACACCCCACCCTCGGCATCGAGGAATTCCAGGAAATGCGACGTGATCGCCGCGACAGGACCGGGCAGGCCGGTGATGGGGAACGAGACGACGCCCTCGGTCGCCAGCAACCCCTTGCCCTGGACCTCGACATGCGGAAACCGCCGTCGCATCGGTTCCACCGCCGTCGCGGCGTAGCCGTCGGTCCAGCACGAGATCATGCCGAGGCCCGGCCAGATCTCCCCGAGGTCGATAGGGGCATGACTACCGAATCGCCTGCGCAGCTCGCCCGCTCGGGACTGGTCGTGCAGGTCTCCGAGGAGGGCGCCAAAGCTGTCGTCGAGCGCATCGGCCAGCAGGGTGAGGAAGCTTGGATTCCAGACCGAGATGAACGCTAGGTCGGGCGTGTCGAGCAGCGCTCGCAGCGTCGTATAGCGCCAGCGCTCAACGTCATCGGTCCCGCCCGTGGGCGGCGCCACCAGGGTCTTGGCCAGCAGCCACCGTGCCGCCTTCGGAAAGTAATCGCCATCGTCTGCGCCGACAGGTACGCCGCCGCTCGTGTGCGCAGGCCGGCGCATGGGAGGAGAGACCGCCCAGTAGGCGCGCCCACCGCGCAGCCGCGGGTGGCTGTTCAGGAGATCGAAGACCCACGGCAGCGTGGCCGCGGAGAACTCCGCGAGCAGGCGACGGGTGTAGGGCACCAGCTTTTGCGTGCCGGAAGAACCACCCGTCGGCTCCATGAAGACCACCGGCTCGCCAGTGAGCACGTTCGGCTCGCCCGCCTCGATCCGTTCGACATATGGCCGGAAGCCTTCGAAGTCTCGAAGTGGGACGCGGGCCCTCCAATCGTCCACGGATCGCACTCCGGCCAGGCCATGGTCTCGGCCAAAGCCGCTCTCGGCGGAAGCGCGAATGGTGCGCCACAGGATGTTCAGCTGGGCTTCCTCAGGCCTGTGAAGAGCGCGCTCGAACCGGGCGCGCGCCGGCGCGGCCGCGGCCAGGTTGGTCAGGTTGGCAAGGCGCGTACCCGCGCTCAACCGGCCGTCATTCTCTTTCGCAGCCGCCGGATCCAAGCGTTGAGCGCCACGGCCAGCGCGTCGCGTTTGCGGATCAGCGCCAGGCAGGCGAGCTCGTCGCCCCGTTCATGGCCCGGATTCCGCTCCACGAAAAAGCGCACATGCGCGTCCGCTCGCGCGGTCGCATCGATGGGGGCGAGGCCGCGCCGCACCCACTCGTGCCCGTTGTTGACGGCAATCCCGGTCGACGCATCGTAGGTCGTGCCGAAGCGTGCAGCCGCCACGCGGTCCAGCAGATGCCGTAGATGCGGGTCGTCGGGACGCTCATGGCGAGGGATGCTGACAGGGAAGTTCTTGATGAAGCCGAGGTACGTTTTGTAGCCCTTCGAGACCAGGAACCAGTACACGGGCACCCGCGGGTTCCGGAGCTGCAGCCTCATGAAGAGGCGAGACAGCTGCCTGTGCAGATGCTTCTGTCCCCAGTAGTCGCGGTCGATCACCGTGTCGCCCGAAAAGACGACGATCGCCCTGCCGCGCTCCGTCTCCTCGACGCGCACGCTGATCGTCGAGAAACCCTTGAGCTCCCGCGTCGCCTGGTCACGCATGATGATGATGTGCTGCTTTTCTTCCAGATCGGCGAGAAAGCGCGTCCAGTCGGCGCCCTCGTATGAGGTTGCGAAGAGCGCGAATGCGGTGCGCCTGGTCGCGTCGTCGAGATCGCGCACGGCGATCGTCGTGCTCACGAGCCGTCGAAGTGCGGTGGAGGCAGAGGCCTCTGCGAGGAGCGCCGCCGACCGAGCCTGTTGGTTCATCGGCCGCCCGCAGTTTACTAGCGGCCAACCGCCGGCGTCGTCAGTACCGGTACTGATTCTTTGGCCGTGATCGGATTGGGATTCCCGCCATTGACACGACGCGCCCGATGGCGAATGATGGCCGCGATTTGTCCCAGACCGTGCTTGATCGCGCGAGGCGGATCAGCTGGGAGCGTTGGGCGGCGCTGACCGGCCTGCTTGCCGTGGTCGGCCTCGTGCTCGCGACCCTCGTCCAGGGACCCATCCCCGCAGCCAATGCGCCCACCAAGTCGATGACCGATTTCTTCACGCAGCACCACAGCCGGATCATGGCCGCCATGTACATCCGCCTCTACGCCGGCTTCGCCTTCATCTGGTTCCTGGCCGCGCTGTGGAGCGCGCTGGCCAAGGCCGAAGGACGCGTCGCGAGAGTCTCGATGGTGGCGTTCGGCTCGGGCATCGTGGTGCTGGGCTCGAGCGGAGCCGCGACCGCTCTCATCGCGGCGGGCGCTTTTCGCGCGGGTCAGGGCGTCGATCCGGCGGTGGCCGCCGCGCTCGTCACGGCGGTGCACATGTTCTACGCGATCAGCGGCATGGGCACCGCCTGGATGCTGATCGCGAGCTGGCTGGTGAATCAACGGACCGGGATCTTTCCGCCCTGGTTGGGCTGGCTGGGGGTTGTGTTCGCGGTGATCAGCCTGGTCCTCGCCCCGTTCGCGTTCGGGCAGCCGATCGTCCTCTACGCCGCGCTGCTCACGCTCATCTGGATGGGGATCGTGAGCGTCCTGCTGTTCATGCGGCCGGACCTGACGCAGCCGGTCTCCTGATCGCTGTCCGCCTGTCAGGCCTCGGTGGCCTGGCGACGGCCGTCCTGCTCGTCCTCTCCAATGTGGTCCAGGGCGTGCTGCCACCGGCGGGAGCGCCGGCCGCTGAGCTGTCCGGATTTCTTGCCGCGAATCGCGAGCGAATCATCGCGGCGATCTTCATCAGGCTGTTCGCCGGGCTGGCGTTCGTTGCTTTCATCGCAGGACTGCGGGCGACGCTGGACCAGGAGCCGCGACGCAGTCGGTTCCTCGCCGCGGCCGCATTCGCCGGAGGGCTGGTCGTCGTGGCGGGAAACGTCGGGGCGAGCGCGACGCTGGCGGCAGCCGCCTATCGAACGGAGACCAGCCCGTCACTCGCGCTGATGGGGACCCTGGTGACCGCCACCCACTTCTTCTACATATGTAGCGGCGTCGGGCTCTCCTGCCTCCTGCTGGCCGCCTTCGCCGCCCTGGCCGGCACTCGCTTCATGCCGCTCTGGTTGGGCTGGCTCGGCGTGGCCACGGCCGTGGCCGACCTCGCCTTGCCACCGATCGCCTTCGGCACCGAGGTATACGTGTCGGGCACGGTTCTGCTCGCCAAGCTCGGCTGGATCGCCGTGATCGGCGTGCTGATCTTTCGCACTCGTGACCAGCCGCACGACCAGGCTTGAATAGGTGGGAATGAGGACGTTGCGGGCGTAACGCCGCCTCACCACCCGCACCTCGCCCGGCAGCGTCTCTAGCACCTCCAGCACGGTCCCGATCTCGCGGTACGCCAGGTTGAAGCCGAGGCAGAAGTGCGACCCGGCCCCGAACCACAGGTGCTTGACTCTGCGGTCGTGCTGTCTTTTGATGTCGAACCGGCGTGGTCTGGGAAACCACCGTGGGTCCTTCATCAAGTTGTAGGCGAGGATCAGGACGCGGCGCCCGGCCTTGAGCTCGTGACCCGCCACCGTGCGCGTCTTCTCGACGCTGCGCAGCATGATCGGCGCCGGCACGACGTATCGAAGGGACTCGTCGATCGCGCTGGTGCGCAGCTCGGGTCGCGCTCGAAGAAGGGTGAGCTCGCCGGTGTCGACGAGCAGCGCCACCGCCCGCGGCACAGTGGCCGAGACGGTTTGCGTTCCGACCGTGAGCAGGGCGGCGGTAACGCCCTTGACCTCATCGAAGGACATGCCCAGTCCGCGCAGTCGCTGGATGATGGAATCCGACCTCGCGTCCTGGCGCTCGAAGGAATCGCGCGCGTAGTCCATGAGCTCCGCGAAAAACGCGCGGCGGACGGCGACCTCGCGTTCGTCGAGGCGCGTCGTGGTCAGCCCGATCGGAGCGGTGAGCCTTGCGCCGACGGACCACAATCGCTCATAGGTCTCGTCCTCGCCGTCGGCTTCGACCGCTATGCCGAGCATGTGGCAGATCATCTTTCCGCTCAGCCGGTGCATGAAGCGAACGAGGTCGACATCGCGCCCCTCGACGAGCTCGCGCCGCAAGCGAGCCGCCGGCTCGGCCAGGACCTGGCGCGAGACGACGTCGAGGTAGGCGGCCGAGAAGAGGTCGTGAAGCCTGGAGGTCAGCGCGCTGTGTGCGGGGCCTTCCATGTTCATCAGGGCGTTCTCGCCCAGGACCTGGGTGATCATCGAGCCCATGCTGCCCGGCCCCGTCTTCGTGAATGTCCGGGAGTCCTCGAGGATCGCCTTGCCCATCTCGGGATCGTTGACCAGGTAGCCCACGCCGGGCACGTACACCACGGCGCCGAGCTGACGTACGGCTTCGACGAGGAGAAGGGCCGGCAGGTGGTCGGCCGCATAGACGAGAAGCTCGTGCCACACTGCGCGAGCCTGGCCACGACGAGCGGAATCGTTCACGTCGATGCTCTGCCCGCAGCGAGCCTAACCGACCTGCCACGTCGAAGACGAACTGTGCTTCGTACACTGGGGCAGGTGAGCGCCATGGGTCGGGTGGCCGGAGTGGACGTGTGGCCGGAGCTGCCGTACGGCGAGTGGAAGGACACCCGCGACACGCTGCACATGGTGGCGCAGGTGGTGGGCAAGGTCAGGCTCTCGCTCACTCCGTTCGAGCCGCAATGGGCCAACGTCCCGCTGTACGTGACCTCGCGTGGTCTGACCACCTCGCCGATGGCGTCCGCCGGCGTCATATTCCAGGTCGACATCGACCTGGTCGATCACCAGGTCGTCATCACGACCACCGGAGGCGAGACCCGTCGGGTGCCCTTGGCCGCGCGTCCGATCGCCGCCTTCTACAACGACTTCATGTCCAACCTCCGCGCGATGGGAGTTGACCCGCGCTTTCGACCGGTTCCCGACGAGGTGAGCGATCCGATCCCGTTTGCGGAGGACACCGTCCATTCGAAGTACGAGCCGGAATGGGCGAATAGTTTCTTCAGGGTTCTGTCGAATGTGGACCTGGTTCTGAAAGGGCATCGCTCGAGGTTCCGCGGGAGGACGTCGCCGGTCCATTTCTTCTGGGGAACCTTTGATCTTGCAAACACAAGGTTCTCCGGCCGGCCGGCAACGCCGCCGCCGAACGCGGGCATCATCCAACGGCTGTCAGCCGACGCCGAGCAGATCTGCGCCGGCTTCTGGCCTGGCAGCCGGGAGTATCCCCGACCCGCCTTCTTCTCGTACACATACCCCAAACCGGACGGCATCGAGGAGCAGCCGATCGAACCGGCGCAGGCACGTTGGGACACGGGACTGGGCGAGTTTGCGCTGCCTTACGACGACGTCCGCCAGAGCGTCTCGCCCGACAGGGCGATCCTCGACTTCTGCGAAAGCGCCTATGCCGCCGGCGCCCGTTTGCGTGGCTGGGATCCGACGCTCGTCGTCGAGCCCGCTCACCCGGGAGCGCCGCGCCGGTGATCGCCATGCTCGCAGCCATCGGTCGCAGCCGGCGCCGCATCCCGAACCTTCCGAGCTGGCGGAGCCGTTCGAGCTCGGTCAGCGCATACAGCGCATACAGCTTCCTCAGCTTTGCCAGCCTGTTGAGCGCCGGCTCGATCCTCAGCGTCGGCAGCGCGGGCTCGATCCTCAGCGTCGGGAGTGCGGGCTCGATCCTCAGCATCGGCAGCGCCGGCTCGATCCTCAGCATTGGCGGGACGGGCTCGATTCGATCCGCGGCCCGGCTGGCGGCGGCGATAGACGATTTTCAAAGACTCATCAGCCGCCTCTCCAACGCGTAGCGCCGTGGCGCGCGCCGGCCATCGGGCGAAGTCGATCGGCGGTCGCGTCCTGCGCCCTTCATAAGGGAGTCGCGAAGCCTTCACCGCCGGGCGTGGTTATGGTGAACGCATGACGTTCTACGTCATCAGGCGCGTCTTCATCAGCGTCTTCCTCCTGCTCTTCATGTCGTTCGTTTTCTTCGCCTTGACGCGCGCGACACCTGGCTCGCCCTTCAGCACGGGTGAGAATCCGAGGGCAAACCAGAGATTGATCGACCGCCGCATCCACAATCTCGGCCTGGACAAACCCTGGTATGAGCAGTACCCCCTCTACCTGAACACCCTTGTGCACGGGGACATTGGCCAGTCGTTCGCCTACAACCAACCGGTCTCGAAAGTGCTGGCCGATCGCGTGCCCAACTCGGTTCTGCTGCTGGGAACGGCCCTGATCCTGTCTCTGCTCGTGGCCATCCCGCTGGGCATCTTCGCGGCGACACGCCAGTACTCGGCGATCGACATGACGAGCTCGGTGCTCAGCTATGCGGGGATATCCGTGCCCAGTTTCGTGCTGGGCATCTTCCTGCTGATCGCCGGCGGGGTCTGGCTTCGACATCTCACCGGCGGCGCGGTGTACTTCCCCCTGTTCGGAATGCACAGGGGTGGCACGACCGACTTTGTGGATCTGGTGTGGCACATGGTGCTGCCCGTCAGCGCGCTTTCATTCCTGAGCATCGCCGGATTCAGCCGGTTCATGCGCGCCAGCATGCTCGAGGTCCTCCACCAGGATTACGTGCGCACGGCCAGAGCCAAGGGTCTTCCGGCGCGAAGGGTCAACTACAAGCACGCGCTGCGCAACGCCATCCTCCCGATCATCACGCTCGTCGCGCTGCAGACTCCGCAGTTCGTCAGCGGCGCGATCATCACCGAAGGCATCTTCAGCTGGCCGGGCATGGGCCTTCTGGCGTTCCAGGCAGCGGCCGACCGCGATTACCCGGTGATCCTCGGCGTGGTGATGCTGGTCGCATTCTTGACCGTGCTTTTCAACCTGCTTGCCGACATCGCGTACGCGATCGTCGACCCTAGGATTCGCTACTGAGCATGGCTCAAGTCCTCGTCGGCACTCGCGACGGCCTGCACCGTTTCGACGGTTCCGGCAGCCGTCTTGCGGTCGAGCATGCGGGTCGGGAGGTCACGACCATCGGCCCGGAGGGATGGGAGCTGTGGGCGATCCTCGACGGCAAGGAGGTGGTGCACACCGCGGGGGTCGACTGGTGGTTTCACGTCGCGAACCTGAGCGGGCTGCACGGCAACTGCATCGCCGACACTCGCGCGGGCGTGATCCTCGGCACCTCGGAGGCGCACCTGTACCGGATCGCCGGCAAGGGCGTGGAGCGAGTCCAATCGTTTGAGCGATCGCCCGGGCGAAAGGAGTGGTTCACGCCTTGGGGCGGGCCTCCGGACACCCGCTCGATCACCGAAGACGGCGACACGGTTTACGTCAACGTCCACGTCGGCGGCGTGCTCCGCTCATCGGATCACGGCGACTCGTGGCAGCCGACCATCGACATCGAAGCCGACGTCCATCGCGTGACGACAGGCCACGGGCGGGTGTATGCCGCGGGTGCGCAGGGCTTGAACGTGAGCCGGGACAAGGGCGACACGTGGGGCTCGAGCGATGAAGGCCTCGAGGGCAGCTACTGCCGCTCGGTGACTGTCTGCGGCGACACGATCCTGGTGTCCGGGGCGGACGGGCCGCGCGGAGGTCACAGCGGGATATACCGGGCCGCAGTTGACGGTCGCTCGTTCGAGCGTTGCACCCAGGGCCTGCCCGAATGGTTCACCAAGAACATCGACAGCCTGTGGCTCGACGCCTTTCCCAATGGCTCGCTGGCCGCCTTCGGCACCGAGGATGGGCGCCTGTTCGCGTCCACCGACCAGGGCAAGACGTGGTCTCAGATCGCCGGCGGCCTCCCAGGCGTCACCCGCGTCCAGCTCATTCCGTAGCCGCGTCGATGTGCCGCGCCAGCCAGGCGTTGAGATCCGCGCCGTCCCGCCAGACTTTCGCGATCCGTTCACGCGCGGCGGCCGTCGCGATCCACCTTTCGATCGGCCACCGCTTCCAGTAGATCAAGCGCTTGTGGCGGAGCAGCTCTCCGCGCGGGTGATCCTGCGGATGGGGAGGAGGCACCCGTTTGAGCTCTTGCCCTTCCACGTCGTAACCCTTGCCGCGAAGCGCCGCTACGATCTTCGCCAGGTCCTCGCCTGAACGCTCAGCCGCGATGCCCGCGCGGAACCTCGCCAGCTGAGCGGCATCCATCATGTAGCGCCCGCCCGCCGCGACCAGGCCCTCGGCGTCGAGAGCGACATATCCTCCGCGACGAGCGTCCGCGTAGATGTTCAGCTTGTACGGAGACTTGTCCGCCGCGAAGCGGATGTCGCGGTTGGGCCTCGAGAGATGGGCCGGCCCGAACTCCGGTTCGAGGTCGGCCAGGAGCGCGACCATCGGGGCTTTGACCTCGTCTTCGTAACGGCGGCGGTTGGCGTCGAAGTAAACCTTGGAATTGTTCATGCGAAGGCCCAGGAAAAATCCCTGGAAGTCACCGCGCCAGCCTTTGAAACTGCCAGGCATGTCCAAAAGACTAAGTGGAGCTTGAGGCCGGATTTAATCCGGCCGTCACTCCGCACGTCACCTTCCAAGCGCCTCCCAAACGCCGCTGAGGAGAGGGGAGGGTTCGCGGCGGGGGACAACACTGTCCCCCCCGCGATTGCATCCCTGGAAGTCACCGCGCCAGCCTTTGAAATCTCCTGGCATGCGGTAAAGAGTAAGGGAGCCCGCATCGACTACTGTGTCTCGCAGCGCGGGGATCACCGTCGCTGGATTTGAGGGGAGCGAAGCCAATGGCAACGACGCGAACGAAGAGGTTCCCGGGCGAGACGGACGAATACAGGCGCGCCCGCAACCATCTCTTGCAGTCGGAGGTGAAGCTGCGGCGTCAGATCGAGGCCGTGGCCGCTGAGCGGCGCGGCCTACCTCTCGGCGGCGAGGTGCGAACCGACTACGAGTTCGAGGCCGCGAATGCAGACGGCGACGGAGTCGGCAGCGTGCGGCTGTCGGAGCTGTTCGCGCCGGGCAAGCGCAGTCTTTTCCTGTACAGCTTCATGTTCCCCGAGAGGGTGGGGTCCATGACTCCCTGCCCCTCGTGCACATCGATCATCGACGCCGTCGACGGGGCGTCTCGTCACCTGATCCAGCGGATCAACTTCGTGGTCGTCGCCAAGGCGCCGATCGCGAAGTTCCAGGAGCACGCCCGAAGGCGAGGTTGGCGGCACGCCCGGCTGCTGTCCTCGGCGACGAACGACTTCAATCGCGATTACGGAGCCGAAGGACCTGACGGCCAGCAGTTCCCGCTCGCGCACGTCTTCCAGCGTCGTGGGAGGAAGATCCGCCACTCGTGGACCAGCGAGCTTTGGTTCGCGGACAACGACCCAGGGCAGCACAAGCGCCACGTCGACTTCATGTGGCCGCTGTGGAGCATCCTCGACTGCACGCCTGAGGGCAGGGGCAAGACGTGGGGACCGGAGCTGGAGTACTAGCTTGTCCTTTTGGCGAAAGTCGACTCGAATTCGGGGAAGTAGCGTTGAATGACCGACAGGTCGAAGCTGGCCAGGATTGCGCCGGGCGGCTCGCGCTCCAGTAGGAAGTCGAAGCTGCTGGTGACGAGGCTCTCGACATCTTCACGCCCTCCGCTGCGGGCCCAACGCTGGACGTCGCTTCGGCTTACCGTGACGGCATGCAGCGTTCGCACGCCGTCGTGGTCGACCGTCACCGAGCACAGCCAGCCGTCACCCCTGGGCTCCGCATGCACCTGGACCATTCACCCATCAGGTTAGGCCTCGCGCGATGACCTATCAACCGGGGCAGTGGCACGACTACTTCTTGATGGTGGGAGGAGGCGCGGCCGCGCTCACGGGTCTCGTCTTCGTCGCGATGACACTGCACCTCGAGGACATCACCAGGAACCCGGTCCATCGCCACCGGGCGCGCACCATCCTCACCGGCTTGACCGCGGTGTTCATCCGCTGCGCTCTCGTCCTCATGGGCGGACAGAACGCCCAGGCGGTGGGGTTGGAGCTGATTGGCGTTCTGCTGGTCGTCGAGGCCATCCTCTACAACAGCATCCGTCAGGCTGCTCAGAGCGCCGACCCGTGGGTGCTGCGCCGAACCATCGGCAGCTTCATCTGCCTGGTCGTCGAGCAGGCGGGCGCGGTCGTCCTTTTCTTCGGCGGCGCGTGGGGCCTGTACCTGGTGGGGCTGGGGATGATGTCGTCGTTCGTCTTCATGGTGTCGGGCGCCTGGCTGTTGCTGGTCGGTGTCGGCGAGGACGAAGCCTCGACCGCGACCGCTAGCCGATAATTCTGTCGATGCCCGAGCTTCGAGACTTCCGACTCGGCGCGGACGTTGTCGGCGCTGACGGGCAGAAGGCAGGCACCCTGGTCAGCGTGCTCGTCGAGGAGAAGGGATTCGATCCTCAAGCGCTGGTGGTCAAGGAGGAGGAGTCCCTGGCCGGCCGCTTGCTGGCGGATGAGAGGTTCTATGTCACCGACGAGGTCGTCGTGCCGATCGCCGAGGTCGAGTCGGCCGCCCATGACTTAATCCGCCTGACGATCCCGGCCGCCGAAGTCCGCAAGCGGCCGCCATACCTCAGCTACCGGTTCAAGGCGCTGACCCTGGGCACCGCGGCCCTGGAGGAAGCAGAGATACTGGGTGGCCTGGGCACGCCCAACGTCGAGGAGGTGGCCAACAAGGGCGCCGGCCAGATCGAGATCGAGCGCGACGAGAACGTCATGCTCGGCACCACCGGCCGCCGGTTGGGCAAGGTCCAGGACCTCCTCTATCACGACGGCGAGCTGATCGGGGTCGCCATTCGGCCGGAAGGTTTCTTCAAGAAGGACGTCGTGCTCCCGATCCGCTTCATCTCGCGCGCCGATGACCTGGCGCTCTTTGCCTCAGTGAATGAATCCGACATCGAGCACCTGGAGCCTTTTGCCGGCGCCGACTGATCGAGGAATGATGTCGGCGTGAGGTCGCTGGTCTGGCATGGCCCCGGCTCGATGACCGTCGACGACGTCACCGAGCCTCGACCGCAGGCGGGTGAGGCCCTGGTCCGCAGCCGGGCCGCGGGGATCTGTGGCTCTGAGGTGGAGGGATACCTGGGCAGGATGTCGAACCGCGTGCCTCCCCTGGTGATGGGACACGAGTTCGCCGGCACCGTCACCGAGGTGGGTGAGGGCGTTGAGCGGTCCTGGGTGGGCAAGCCTGTCGCCATCAACCCCATCGTGGGCTGCGGCCGCTGCGCGTACTGCACCCGCGGAGACCGCAACCTCTGCCCCGATCGCTACCTGGTTGGAGTCGCGGTGCCGGGCGGATTCGCCACCGTCGTCGCGGTCGCCGAACGCTGCCTTTTCGAGATGCCCGCCGCCATGGACATGAGACTCGGCGCGCTCGTCGAGCCGCTCGCCAATGGGGTGCATGCGCTGCGGAGGGCGGCACCGGAAGGAGTCGCCGGCGCGGTGGTCATCGGAGCCGGCACGATCGGCCTCGCCTGCATGCAGGCCGCTCTGCTGCACGGCATCGGCAAAGTCGATATGGTCGAGCTTCACCCGGCTCGCCGAGACCATGCTCTCAGGCTCGGCGCGCACCGAGCCTATGCGTCCGGCACCGAGGTGAAGCCTGGCGTCGACCTTGTGATCGATGCTGTGGGCGTGGGCGCCACCCGGCTCCTGGCGATCCAGCTCTTGAATCCAGCCGGAACCGCCGTTTTCATCGGCCTGCATGAGGACGAGACAGCGCTGCCCTGGCACGGGATCGTTCGCGGCAACCACACGATCAAGGGTGTGTTCGGCTACTCGGACTCGGATTTCAAACAATCACTCGAGTGGCTCGCGTCGGGCCGGGCGGGCATCGGCGCCATGGGCGACGTCGTGCCCCTCGAGGAGGGCCCTGCCGCATTCGCCACGTTGGCCAGGGGGCCGGTGGACGCCATCAAGGTCTTCCTGGGTGCGTGAGTCGCCGGCCGGCAAGGTCGCCATGGTCATGCCTGCGCCCAATCCGAAGCCGCCCGAGGAGTAGGAGACGGCCGCACGACGAGGACGGCATGTCGTGGCGCTCGACGTGGGGAGCTCCTCGGTCAGGGCCTTCCTGTTCGACGCGCGCATGAGCTTGGCCCGGGCCATCGAGGTCCACCATCCGATCGAGCCGCGCGTCGGGCCGGATGGAACCGCCGAGGTCGACCCGGATGCATTGATTGGCGTGGTCGTCCGCTGCTTGAGTGAGCTCCTGCGCAAGGCCGGACCGGCACGAACTGCGGATATCGCCGGCGTCGGAACCTCGACGTTCTGGCACGGGCTGGTCGCGACCGACGATTCGGCTCGGGCCCTGACGCCTCTTTATCTATGGGCCGACACCCGGAGCCGGAACGCGGTCGGTCGATTGAAGGACGGCCTCGACGCCGAACAGGTTCGCCTGCGCACGGGCGGCCCCATCCATCCGAGCTACTGGCCCGCCAAGCTGGCGTGGCTGAGAGCCGAGCGACCGCGCCTGTGGAAGGGGCCGGTCCGGTGGCTCAGCTTGGGCGACCTTCTCTTCTGGCGCCTACACGGCCGCCTGGGCACCAGCCTGTCGATGGCGTCGGGCACCGGGTTGTTCCGGCTCGCCGACTGCAGGTGGGACGAGGACCTGATGGCGTATCTCGGCATCAGTCCCGATAGCCTGCCGCCAATCGCGGAAGTCGAGCAAGGCTTGACCTCGGCATATCGCCGGCGATGGCCGCAGCTCGCTGACGTGCCCTGGCTGCACGCCGCTGGAGACGGAGCGCTGGCCAACCTCGGCAGCGGGTGCACCACGCTTGCTCAGCGGGCCCTGACCATAGGCACCTCCGGGGCGCTGCGCGTAATGCATCGGGATCCTGCCCTCGAAGCGCCGCCGGGCTTGTGGACCTACCGGCTGGACCGCGCGAGGTTGGTGACGGGAGGCGCGCTCTCCAACGGCGGCAACCTCCGGACCTGGCTTCGCGATGTTCTGCGAATCGAGGATCGCAGGCTCGAGGCTCGTGTCGGCGCGATGCCGGCCGGCGCTCACGGATTGACGTTCCTTCCCCACCTCGCCGGCGAGCGCAGCCCGGGCTTCGCCGTCAATGCCTTTGGCGCCATCGCCGGGCTCACGTCCGCCACCACTGCCATCGACATCGCTCGAGCTGGGCTCGAGGCGGTTGCAATGGAGTTTTGGCGCGTCGACCAGCTGCTCGATCTGGTGTTCCCGCGCCCGAAGCGACTCGTCGCCGGAGGTGCTGCGCTGCTGGGCTCTCCCGCCTGGATGCAGATCATGGCCGACGCCATCGGCCGGCCACTGCTGGCGGGTGAGCCTGAGGCGTCGGGTCGCGGAGCGGCGCTCTTCGCCATGGAGCTGCTCGGAATCGCCGATGGGGCTGGGTCGAAGCACAGGATTGGTCCCATCTATCGGCCCCACGCGCTCGCCACCAACGCGTACCGTGCGGCCGCGTCGCGTCAGCAGGCCCTCTACAGAGGACTGGTCACGGACCGATTGCTCGACCCGTAGGTTCTCTAGAGATTCTCCTCGGGCTCGTCGTACCACTGCATGCGGTCACCGACGCGGTTGCGCAGCTTCCACTTCGCGCTCTTCCGCGTCTGTTCGATTCGTTCCCACAGGCCGTGGAGCCGCTCGCCGATCAACGCCGATGCTTTGGGATCGATGTCGTAGCCGTCGACGTTTTTTCGGCAGCGCTCGATGGTCGCTTTGACCGTGCGCCACAGCCCCCAGTCCTTCGCGCACAGGTCGGCGATGAAGGCAGCTTCGATTCCCGGTTCACGCCCGTTGACGAGGGGGTGGTGGTACATGAGCCCGTAGATGTCGCGCTGGTCGCGTTCGTTCAGCTGCACGATCTGCAGCTTGGTCAGCAGCAGCTCGGCCAGTGGAATCGTGTAGGGGTCGCGGTCGAGGCGACCGGCGATCGGTATCTCATGACACATCGAGAATTCCTCGATGAACACGTCGAGCTTGCGCTGGTTGGTTTCGTCGACGAAGACAAGCCGGCGAGCTCCGTGCAGCGTGTTGAACATCGCATCCGGGGTGTAGCCGGCCTCGGTCAGCACCCGCGTGAGGGCGGTCCGGCTGCCGCGCTTGGTCACGACGTCGATGTCGCCGATCACGCGCGGCAGGAGTGGGCCGGCGGGCGGCGACTGGATCCACACGGCCACGCCGCCGAGCAGGCGCACCACCAGCCCGTGCTTGGTGGCGGCGTCCACGAGCCGCCGGCCTTCGCCCACGGGGTCTTCGAGCGGTGCGCCGGCGCGAACCGCGACCGGTTCGCTCAAGCAGGAACCCTAGCCAGTCGTGAACAGGAAATCGATGTAGCTGCCATCCTGGGCGAAGTCCACGATAGCGCCGCGAAGCACATCAGCGGCGTAATCACTGCCCGGGTTGAGGCACATCGTCTGGCCGATCTTCTGCGCCCCACGCGACTCGTGGATGTGCCCGTGGAGGCCGACCACGGGATGGTATTTCTTGACCACGTCGCGCACGGCCTTGCTGCCGACAGGGACGATGCTCGGGCGCCCACCTCGGATCACCGGGCGAAGCTGCGGGTCGAGCTCGGCCGCAAAGTCCAACCCCGAGCCGTAGGGCGGGCAGTGGAAGTTCACCGCCACCTTTCTGTCGTGTGGCGCTGCATCAAGGATCGCCTCGAGGCGCCGGCCGAGCTCTTCCTCCGAGTACTCACGCTCCGTGTTCCAGGGCGTCGGCGTGACGTCTCCGCAGCTCGCCATCAGCACCGGGCCGAGCTCGCATAGCTCGCCCTCGGGCGATTCGATGCGGGGTGCCGACTTGAGCACCGGATCGATCGCCTTGGGGTCGTCGTTGCCGGGCGTGATGATGCACCGCACGTTCGGCGCCAGGCGCTCGTCGGCGAGACGGCACCAGCCTTCGATCTGCTCGATGATCGCGTGCAGGAAGGCGTCGTCCAGGTACGGCGCATCGTTCTCCATGCGTTCGATGTCGCGGGCGTCGGCCACCACCGAGTAGAAGCCCATGCGGTTGATCTCCGCGCGCAGCCGATCCTCCTCGGCGCGCGGGACGCTCACCTGCTCGCCGCGCACCTTCGCGCTGAGCGTGCCGTTGTCGGAACGGATCGGCACCAGCCCCTTGCCCGCAATGTCGCCGCCCAGCACCAGCACGTCGGCGTCGTAGGACGAGGCTGCCGCCAGGAACTTCCGGAAGCACCGGTCGGATCCGTGGACGTCGGTCGCGAAGAAGACGCGGAGGGCCCGCTGCTTGGGGCGGCTACCGAACATCAGGTGTTGTGATGATTACTCGGGCGGAAGCTCCCGCATCGCGAGCCTCAGGTCGATCGACGACCTCGAGAGTCTCATCTGCCGGGCAATCAGATAGATAACGGGGCCCGCCAGCAAGACGATGACGAGGGCTCCGACTGAGGACACGCTGAAGGTTCCGAACACCTCCGGATGCGTGATGATCAGGATGACCACGATGAGGGCCAGGATCGTCGTCGCCGCGCCCCATAGAGAGGGCACCGGAATTCCCGCCATCTTCGGCAGCTCGGTCTGGCCGGGCTTCATGATCAGGTCGGGGCGCCGGTAGGGCAGCGCTGTCGCCGCCACGCCGCCCGCAACGATGATCAACGCGACGAACAGCGCAAGGTTGGCCACGATGTTCGACAGGTTGACGAACGCGGCCAGGATGGCAAACCCGATTCCGGCCACCACAGCGACGATGATCGCGTTGACCGGAACTGCGTTCCGCTCGCTGATCTTCGCCAACCCGATGGGGAGCATGCGGTCGAACGCGAGGGCGAACATGACGCGCGCCACCACGGCTACAAACGCCAGGTCGACCGCGAGCTCCGCCGACGGCACGGCGATGCCGATCAGGATCTTGCTGATCGGGTCGCCTGACAGCACGAGCCCATAACCCAGCCCGCCGGCCGACGACTGCAGGCTGGTGATGGCCCCGTATGCGGTCGGGTCGGTGGCGCCGAGCTTGGCTTGCGACTGCATGAAGTCGAGGCCGACCGTGTTGAGCATCAGCAGCCAGACCCCAGTCCAGACGACGACGAGCAGCGCGATGCTGATCACGGACGCGTAGAGGTAAGTCCTGCCCGGCCGCTTGAGCTCGCCGCCCACGTAGTAGGCGTAGAGGACGCCGTTGTAGTTCAGGACCATGAACGGCACTGCGAGCAGAGACGCGCCGATCGATACTCCGAGTGGGATCTGATCCTTGGCCGCAGCGGCGAGGATGTCGTTATAGGCGTTGGGGTGGTTGCTGAACGAGGCGAGCGCGTTGACGAAGTCTTGATGGGAGTGCGTCACCAGGATCCAGCCGAGGACGAGAAAGGCGAGGAGCTGGATGCCGACCAGGGCGAGGATGACCTGTGCCAGGCGGCGCAGCGGCACGAAAGAAACCGCAGCGACCACGAGCAGCATGACCACGCTGATGATCGCGACCGCGGTCTGGCTGGTGACGTTGCCGGCGGCGTCGCTGATCGCAGAGCTGTTGAACGCGGCACCGAGCGCGGTGAGCATGAAAGGCGTGTACGCGGCCGTGAAGTTGGCGTTGGCGGCGAGGATGTAGGTGAAGGCGATGCAGATGCTGATGCCGGCCATGGCGCCCAGCGCGGGGGAGATGATGCGGGAGAGGTACACGTACTCGCCGCCCGCACGAGGGATCGCCTCGAGCAGGTACTTGTACGCGAACATCGCGACCAGCCAGATGCCCGCGCCCACCAGCAGCGGCAGCGTCATATCCGCCTGGTTGAACAGCGTCAGCCCGGCATTGAAGTTGATGAAGGTGTTGACGACGGCGACCGAGGCGAGCGCGATGCCCGTCGCGGCCGGGATGCCGAGCTCTCGCACGAGGCCCGACGACTGACGGGTGAACAGCCCCTGGCCGGCGACGGCCTTGCCCCCCATCGAAGCGCTACTGCTCGCCATGCTCCCCTCCCCTAAACGGCCGCTCACGCTCCAATGGCGGTGCCATTGGAAGGTTCCAGAACCATAGGTCAAGCCCTCCGCGGCGTCAAGACTGGGTCTCGCCTCGCCACCTGTTGGGAGGCTGGCCCACATGCGCAGCAGGTCGGCCTGGTGGGGGTGCTGGCGCCGGGTTCGCCGCCGGATTTGTCACGTCCCGCACCGCAACCCATCGCCGGTCGGCGGCCGACCTCTCGATCGCCTCGCACACCGCCTGCACGGACGCGCCCTCGGCGAAGTCGGGCTCCCACGGTCCGGCTGGATATCGCTCGAGCAGGTCGCCCAGGTGGTTGACGAAGCTGGCGCCGTATCCGACGCCCTGGCCGATGGGCCACCAGTTCCGCGCGTACGGATGGCTCTCGTGCTCGGCCCGGATCGTGCGCATGCCGTAGAGATCCGGCCGGTCGGCGCCCTCGCCATAGCGCAGCTCGTTCAGCCGGGCGTATTCGAAGACAAGCGTGCCCGCATCTCCGTTCACCTCGATCGTGAAGTCGCAGGGCCGGCGGACCGCCACTCGGGCCATCTCGAATACGCCGAGGGCGCCGGATTCGAACCTGGCGAGCGCCGACGACGCATCGTCGACGGTGACGGCCCGATTCGAACGCCGGCGCACGAACGTCTCCGACTGCCCGCACACCTCAGCGATGCCGCCCGCCATCCAGGTCGCCATGTCGATGAGATGGCTGCCGAGGTCCGCGATCGTGGTGCCGCCGGTGGACCGGTCGAACCGCCAATCGAAAGGAATCGCGGGGTCGACGAACTCATCCGAGAGCCAGACGGCACGCACCAACCGCGGGCTGCCGACGGCGCCCTCGTCGATCATCCGCTTCATGAGCGAGACCGCCGGCAGCCGGCGGTAGTTGAAGCCGACCGCGTTCAGCACGCCTGCCCGGTGCACGGCTTCGACCGCCGAGGCGGCCTGAGCGAAGGTCACCGCCAGCGGCTTCTCGCAGATGACGGCCTTACCGGCGGCGGCGGCCGCCGTCGCGATCTCGGTGTGCGTTCCCGGCGGCGTGCAGATGTCGATGATGTCGACGTCGCGACGATCGAGCAGGTCGCGCCAGTCCGCGGTCCAGCCCTCGAAGCCGTAGGCGGACGCCGCCTTTGACACTTTCTCCTTGTCGCGGCCGCTGATCATCCTGAGGCGAGGCTTGATTGGAAGCGACCGCATGACCGGCGCGACGGTGTAGGCGTACGAGTGGGCGCGGGCCATCATGCCGTAGCCGGCGATCCCGATCCCTACCTCAGCCTGCGCCACCTACGCCACCTATGCCCGAGCGGCTCGCAGCGCCGCCCGTTCCGCCGCCGCCAAGGCGGCTGCGGCGTCGCCGCCCCCCGCGCCTTCACGCGGCGCGCCGCGAACGTGCCGCGCAAAGCTCTCGGCCTGCAGGCGCAGAGCGCCAAAGAAGACCTCGTCGGCCGCCGGCGGCCACAGGAACTTGCACTCGACCGCGTCCCTGGTGCCGAACACCTCCACCTTGCACACGTCGCCAAGTGGAAATCTCCGTCCCAGCGAGACCAGTGCGGTGGTGCCGTCGGATAGCTCCGCCATCGCCTGCGCGCTCTCTGGGTCGCCTGGCCACGGCTCGACTGCGACGCTGCAGAAGAGCGACGTGATCTCACCGAACTCCTGCCCGGTAAGCCACCGGGTCTGGTCGAACTCGTGCACGCCCATGTCGATGAAGATGCCGCCGCTGTGCGTGCGGAAGTAGGCGCTCGGCGGCTGCCCGTCCCACTGAAAGCACGCGACCATGTAGATCTCGCCCAGCTCGCCCGAGGCGATGCGCGCGCGGAGCCGGACCAGGTCGGGCACGAATCGGCGCCAGAAGCCGATCTGGAACGGCAATCCTGTGGCGGACATGAGCTCCGCCGCCTCCCTGGCCTCGGCGGCCGTGACCCCAACCGGCTTCTCGCAGAGGATCGGCAGCTGGGCCGCCGCCAGCCGCTTCACCGTGGCGAGATGGAAGTCGCTGGGCACGCAGACGAGCACGGCGTCGAGCCCTCCGGCCTGCAGCATCGACTCGAGGTCGGCGTGGACGGTGACGTTCATGCGCGGCAGCGCCTCGCGCGCGGCTCGCATCGGCTCGGCGATCGCTGTGACGTGGACTGTGTCCGATCCCGCCAGGGCGCGCAGGTGGTTCCTTCCCATCCTGCCGGCGCCAGCCAGCCCGAGCCTCAGAGCCGCCACCCCCTTAGAAACCCCGCGCGGCCAGGTACTGGCGGTTGGCCCGCTGGTCGACGGCCGGCTGGCCGTTGCGATCGGGCAGCACGTCCTGCTCCACCACGAGCCAGCCGGAATAGCCGTCTCGCATGGCCTCGAGGACCCCCTCGACGTCGAGGTCGCCCTCACCCAGCCGGCAGAAGGCTTGGCGGCGCCAGATCTCCGAGACAGGGGCCGCCTCGCGAACGATCTGCTCGACAATCGCCCGGCGCGCGTCCTTCAAGTGCATGTGGTTGATCCGGCTGCCCCAGTCCCGCATCGCCCGCGTCGGATCGCCACCCCCAAGCAAGAGGTGGCCCGTGTCCAGGCACAGGCCGATCGATGTCAGCTCCAGCACCTTCTCGATCTCCCACGGGGCTTCGATATGCGTGCCTGTCTCGTGGTGGAATGTCGGCTCGTAGCCACGTTCGCGGCATCGGGCCACCGCCATCTCCACGCCTTCGGCGAAATGTTTCCAGGCCGCCGAGTCGAATCCCAGCGATCGGTCGATCGCAGCCTGCCCCGGCCGTGACCGCCGGAGATCGCTGCCGGCGTCGGCCAGCGTGGGTCGCGGCCTTGGTGCCTTGCTCCCGTTGCTCGCCGCATCGAACACGTCGAAGAGCGCATCGAGATCGCGGGCGGCGGCAGGCATCCTCTCGGGGTCACTGAACGGCAGCTCGAAGAACCCGCCGGCGAGAGCGAGCCCGCGACGGTCGAGATTGTCCGCGAGCTGCTTGCCGTCGCCGAGATAGCCGATGGGGCCGAGGTCGATGCCGGCGTAGCCCGCCGAAGCGACCTCGTCGAGGACTTCTGCGCCGTCCGGCACGTCGGGCAGGATCCCGACGGTCAGCTCAAACGCGCCATAGCTCACCGGGGCGTTGGCGACGAGGATCCGGTTGGTGTTCACGAGCGCTCGCTGCGGATTTTGGCCGGCGCGGGCTGTGACGGCAGGTCGCGCGGAGTGCGGCTGCGGTGGACGCTGACGATCGCCTCGCACATGGCGATGTCATGAAGTGAGTCGCGGCCGGATGTTACCGGTTCGCGGCCAGATGTGACGCAGTCGTGAAAGTGGATGAGCTCTTCCTTGAAGCTCTCTCGGTACGACGTGATCTCTTCCGTGCGCGTCGAGCGCGGCGAGGAGTCTTCGCCGTCCTCCAAATAGAGCAGGGTCGGTGCGCTCCGCAAGAACGGCGATGGGAACCTCAGGGTCAGCCGGCGCTCCGGCGAATAGAAAGCGAACTCCATCGAATACCGCGCGATGCCTGGCAGGTCGACCCACGCCAGGATGCATTGCGCTTTCCCATACTTGAAGATCGCGGTCAGCCCGGTCTCCCTGATGTCGGCGAACTCGAGGCGCTCCGGCTCGCCCATGACCCCGCGCATTGCGTTGATCTCGTGCACGAGGCTGTCGAGCAGAACCATCCGGTACGCCCAGCGCGATAGCGGGTCCGCATCGGGGACAGCAGCCGTGATGCGCGCATCGCCGTCCTCGGCCAGCGACTGCGCGACGTCCTTGGGCAGCGGGCCGCCGCGGCGCAGGTTGTAGTGCTGGACATAGGGTTCGAGCGGAGACTCGAGCGTCGTGATTTGCGCCAGCCGGAGGTCACGCAGGCCGCGCCACTCGTCGACCAGCCGCAGGTAGGCCGGGTCGTACCGCTTGTTGTAACCGACCATCAGAGCGACGCCCGCCGCCTGCGCCGCGTCGACCATCGCCTCCCCCTCGGCGACGGAGAAGCACATCGGCTTTTCGACGAAAACGTGCTTGCCGGCTTTCGCCGCGGCGATCGCGATCGGCGCATGACTTCCGGAAGTCAAGACCAGCACGGCGTCCAGCGGCCTCGCGACCAGCTCCTGCCACGTCGCAAACTGCTCCGCCACGCCGTACTCCCGCGCGCACGCCGCGCGGACCTCCTCGGACAGGTCGCAGATGGCGGCGATCTCGTATCGGTCCGCCAGCTCACGCAGATAGTGGAGGTGCATGACCTGCGCGATCAGCCCGCAGCCGATGACGCCGACCCTCACCCGACCTGCCATGCGCACCCCAGTTTCCAATTCGGCTGGAACGTTCCATCGACCGTATATGAAGGGCTTATCGGTGTCAACACCCCAGGGCGCGGACGGAAGCGGCCAGGACACCGGCCGCCTCCGGCACGCCGGTCGCCGCGGCGATGAACGGGTCCTCATGCTCGATGGCGATGGTGTGGGCCCGGCCGCGTGCCGCGAGCGCGCCGACGAAACGGTCCCACCAGGCCTGCGGCTTGCCCCGCCCGACGACGGCGAAGTTCCACGGCATCTCATCAGGTGGCTTCGGCCACCGCCTGTCGAGGAGGCCGTTGACGGCGAGACGCTCATTCGAGAACACGACATCTTTTCCATGGCAGTGCCCGGCGCGATCGCCGATGCGATCGACCACGGCGATGGGATCCATTCCCATCCAGAAGAAGTGGCTCGGGTCGATGTTCGCGGCGATGGCGTCGCCCAGGCCGGCGATCCGGTTGAAGCTCTCGACGTTGTAGACCGCGGTGCCGGGATGTAGCTCCAGGCAGACGAGCAGCTGCGGGTGCTCGTCGGTCACGAACTCGGCGACGTCGAGCCAATATGGTTCGATCGCCGACTCCCATTGCGCCTCGTAGATGTCCTCGAGATAGGGCAGCCATCCGCCGCCGGCGAAGTGCGGCGTGCGGTCGGCCGGCGCGCCGGGCGGGCAGCCTGCGAGCGCAACTACGCGGTCGACTCCCAGCATCGCCGCGAGACGGATCGTGTCGCGGAGGTCGGCGTCGTGCTTTTTGGCGACTGCCGGGTCGGGATGCAGCGGGTTTCCCCAAACGTTGAGGGCGCCGATGCTCAGACCGCGCGTGGTTATCTTGCGCTGCCACGCCTTTCGAGCCGCGGAGTCGCGCAACAGCAAAGGCATGTCGCAGTGTCCCGTGGGTGCGTAGCCGCCGGTGCCGACCTCGAGGTCGGTGACCGCCGGGGATTCGTTCACGAGCCAGTCCATGACCTCGACGAGCGGGCGATTCGCAAACGCCTCGGTCACCACACCGATGCGTGGGCTCAGGCCTGGCTCATTCACCTCGACGCAAATTGTGTCGCCATCGCGTCCTTCAACGCGGCCGCGCACTCTTCGACGGCGGAATGCGCGGCGTCGATCCAGCCGAGGTAGCTGACGAAGCCGTGGATCATCCCGGGGTACGAGATGGTGCGCGCGCGGACGCCGGCCGCGCGCAGCCTCTCGCCGTATCGCTCTCCCTCGTCGAGCAGCGGGTCGTACCCGGCAGTGACGATGAGAGCCGGCGCCACGCCGCCGAGGTCGGTCGCGCGCAGCGGTGATGCATATGGATTGGCCGCGTCTTCGGCGCGCGCCAGGTAAAGACTCCAGAAGTGGCGCATCTCCTCATTCGTGAGGCCGTAGCCGGTCGCGAGCCGTTCGTAGGAGTCCTCTCCAAGCGTTGGGTCTAGCGCGGGATAGATGAGGCACTGCAGCGCCAGGTCAGGGCCGGCACTGTCGCGTGCTCTCAACGCCACCGCCGCGGCGAGGTTGCCGCCGGCGCTGTCGCCGCACACCGCAAGCAGCCCGGGAATCGCATCGATCTCACCAGGATTGGTGTGCAGCCGGCCCAGCACGGAGTAGGCATCGTCGAGGCCGGCGGGAAACGGATGCTCAGGCGCGAGCCGGTACTCGACCGATGCGATCAGCATGCCGGCGGCGCGGCAGAGGGCACGGCACAGGTTGTCCGAGAGCTCGACGCTGCCGAGGACCCAGCCCCCGCCGTGGACGAACATCACCGTCGGGTGCGGGCCGGCGGAGTCGGGGACATAGAGGCGAACGCCGATGGGGCCGGCGGGGCCTTGGACGTGGATGTCGCGAACCGCACCCACCGCTTCGGGCGCGCCGACGAACTGCGATTCGATCGTCTGGAGGCGGCGCATCTCTGCGACCGACGGGTGCGCTCCCTCGCCGCCACCGGTCGCCGCCATCGCGTCGAGCACAGCGCGGGCCTGCGGATGGAGGGGCTGCATTCGAGTCGGAAGCGTAGCCCGATCGCGTCGGGACGACGCGCTACGCTGAGCGCCAAGGAGCGGGAAATGCACGTCGGGATGGTGGGCGTCGGACGCATCGGCTCTTTGCACGCGCAGACCTTGAAGGAGAGCCCTCTCGTATCGCGGCTCACCGTGGTCGATGCGGACGCCAAGCGGGCAGCGAGCATCGCCGAATCGTTGGGCGCCGAGCAGGCGGCAAGCGTCGAAGCGTTGACCCGTGAAGGCGTAGACGCGCTCGTCATCGCGGCGGCGACGCCCGTCCATGCCGAGCTCCTCCACATGGCCGCCGACGCACGCGTGCCGGCCTTCTGCGAGAAGCCCATCACCCTCGACCTGGCATCCACCCATGCGGTCATCGAGCATGTACAGAAGTCGGGCACGTTCGTCCAGATCGGCTTTCAACGGAGGTTCGACGCCGGCTACAGGGCGGCGAGAAAGGCGGTGCTCACCGGCGAGCTCGGTGATGTGCACATGATCCGTCTTGCGACTCATGATCCCGCTCCACCGCCCGAGGACTACCTCGAGGCCTCAGGCGGGATCTGGCTCGACCTTGCGATCCACGATTTCGACATTGCTTCGTGGGTGCTGGGCCGGCCCATCGTCGAGGTGTTCGCGGATGGCCTGGCCCACTCTTCCATGTTCGAAAGGCACGGCGACGTCGACGCGGCCTGCGCGACGCTGAAGTTCGAAGGCGGCACCCTCGGCGCACTCACAGCGATGCGAAACGATCCGCGCGGTTATGACGTCCGCATGGAGGTGTTCGGGCTGCACGACAGCGTTGCGGTCGGATGGGATGCGCGCACCCCATTGCGCCCGTTGGAGCCCGGCATCGAGCCACCAAGCCAACCGGGCTATGAGAATTTCATCGTTCGTTTCACGCCCGCCTATCGGGCCGAGATCCACGGCTTCCTGGACGCCGTCAAAGCGGGCGCCGAAAGTCCGTGCAGCGTGCTCGATGCGCGCCTGGCTCTCGCAGTCGGCCTGGCCGCCGGCCGCTCCGTGCGGGAGCACCGGCCGGTTCGCATCGAGGAAATCGGATGATTGTGAGCACTCGCCAAGCAGCAACATAGGAGACCATCACATTGATCCCGAACCTCATCGGATCCCAGTGGCGGGCGCCGCACGACGGCACGGGAGCGCTGCCCGTTTACAACCCGGCGACGGGTGAGGTCATCGAGCAGGTCCCGCTCTCGGGGGCGCGTGAAGTGGACGCGGCGGTGCAGGCGGCCGCGACGGCGTACCAGGCCTGGTCGCGCACGGCCCTCATGGAGCGGGTGCGGCTCATGTTCCGCTTCAAGGCAGTGCTCGAAGAGCACTTCGAGGAGCTCGCCGCGATCATCACGCGCCATCACGGCAAGACGTTGGAGGAATCTCGCGGCGAGGTCAGGCGCGGGATCGAGGTCGTCGATTTCGCCTGCGGGGCGCCCACCTTGCTTCAGGGCCGCACCCTGCGCGACGTTTCCGGCGGCGTAGACCAGGACCTCTACCGCTACCCGGTGGGGGTTTGCGCGGGCATTCCGCCGTTCAACTTCCCCGTGATGATCCCGCTCTGGATGTTCCCGCTCGCGGTGGTCGCCGGCAACACGTTCGTCCTCAAGCCTTCGGAGCGCACGCCGCTCGGCGGGCAGCGGCTCGCCGAGCTCTTTCTCGAGGCAGGCTTTCCGGAGGGCGTCCTCAACGTGGTGCATGGCGCGCGCGAGGCGGTCGATGCGCTGCTCGCTCACCCCGCAGTTTCCGCGATCTCGTTCGTGGGTTCCGCGCCGGTCGCCCGCCACGTCTACCTCACCGCCGCGGCGAGCGGCAAGCGCGTCCAGGCGCTCGGCGGCGCCAAGAATCACATCGTCGTGATGCCGGACGCCGACCCCGAGGTCACGGTGCCGGCGATCCTGAACTCAGCCTTTGGAAACGCGGGTGAGCGATGTCTCGCCGGCTCAGTGGCGATTGCCGTCGGGCAGGCGGCCGATCGGCTGCTCGACCCGCTCCAGGCGGCCGCCGCGAAGATGGTGGTCGGACCCGGCGACCAGCCGGGCGTCCAGGTCGGTCCGCTGATCCGCGCCGACCATCGCGACCGGGTCGCGGGCTATGTCGACAAGGGTGTCGCGGAAGGGGCCACCCTGGTGGTGGACGGACGCGGTGTGATGTCGAGGCCCGGCTTCTTCCTCGGCCCGACCATCCTCGACCGCGTGACCGCTGACATGGCGGTCGGGCACGAGGAGGTCTTCGGCCCCGTGCTGTCGGTGTCGAGGGCGGCGAGCCTCGACGAGGCCATCGCCCAGGCGAACCGGATGGCGCTGGGCAACATGGCCACGATCTTCACGCAGTCGGGGCGGTCGGCCAGGGAGTTCCGCGAGCGGGTCGAGGCCGGCATGACCGGCATCAACGTGCCGATCGCCCAGCCCTTCGCATTCTTTCCGTTCAGCGGCTGGAAGGGATCGTTCTACGGAGACCTCCACGTCCACGGCACCGACGGCATCGAGTTCTACACCCGGAAGAAGGTCGTCGTGACCCGGTGGTGAAATCGGTTCGCCTGACGATGGCGCAGGCGCTGGTCCGGTTTCTCTCCGTCCAGCACGTCGAGCGCGATGGGGTCGAGCATCACTTCATCGAAGGGTGTTTCGGGATCTTCGGCCACGGCAACCTCGCAGGCGTCGGCCAGGCGCTGGCGCAAAACCCAGAGCTGCTCACCTACTACCAGGCCCGCAACGAGCAGGGCATGGTGCACATCGCGGCGGGATTCGCGAAGATGCGCAATCGGCTCTCGACACTCGCGTGCACGACTTCCATCGGGCCTGGGGCCACGAACATGGTCACCGGAGCGGCCGCGGCGACGATCAACAGGATTCCCGTTCTTCTCCTGCCTGGCGACGTATTCGCGTCGCGGCGGCCCGACCCTGTGCTCCAACAGCTCGAAACTCCGTGGAGCGGAGACGAGAGCGTGAACGACTGCTTCCGGCCGGTGACGCGCTACTGGGATCGTATCCAGCGCGCGGAACAGCTCGTTCCCGCGGCGCTGGCCGCGATGCGCGTGCTGACCAGCCAGGCCGACACCGGCGCGGTGATGCTGGCGCTGCCTCAGGACGTGCAGACCGAGGCATTCGAATACCCGGGGGAGTTCTTCGAGCGCCGCGTGTGGCATGCCGGCCGGCCGCTGCCGGACCGCGCCGGACTCGATCGCGCCGCCGAAGAGATCCGCGCCTCGAAGCGCCCGCTCATCGTCGCCGGCGGCGGTGTCATTTACTCCGAGGCGACGGGGGCGCTTCAGCGCCTGGTTGCGCGCACCGGCATCCCGGTCGCGGAAACGCAGGCGGGCAAGGGGTCTGTGCCCTTCGATCACCCCGGGGCGGTTGGTGCGATCGGCGCGACCGGCAGCCTGGCGGCGAACCGCATCGCGGCGGGGGCCGACGCGATCATCGGAATCGGCACGCGATACAGCGATTTCACCACCGCATCGAAGACGGCTTTTCAAAACCCGGACGTGCGCTTCGTGAACGTGAACATCTCCGAAGCCGACAGCCATAAGCTGGCCGGCCTTCCGCTCACAGGCGACGCGCGCGCGACGATCGAGGAGCTCGACAAGCGCCTCGAAGGCTGGACCGTGCCCGCCGAGTATCGCGCCCGCTGCGAGCAGCTTCGGCTCGAGTGGGACAAGGAGGTGTCGCGCCTCTACAGCCTCGGCCACGGGCCGCTGCCGGCGCAGTCGGAGGTGCTGGGGGCGGTCAACGATCTGTCCGGGCCGCGCGACGTCGTCGTCTGCGCGGCCGGCTCGATGCCGGGCGACCTGCACAAGCTCTGGCGGACGCGCGACCCCAAGGGCTATCACGTTGAATACGGCTACTCGACGATGGGCTACGAGATCGCGGGCGGTCTCGGCGTCAAGCTGGCCGATCCGAGACGGGAGGTCTACGTCCTGGTCGGCGACGGCTCGTACCTGATGATGGCGCAGGAGATCGTCACCTCGATCCAGGAGCGCATGAAGCTCACGGTCGTCCTTGTCGACAACGAAGGCTTTGCCTCGATCGGCGGCCTGTCGAGGTCGAAGGGCACCGCCGGGTTCGGCACTCGATATCGATACCGTTCCGGCGGCTCGCTCGGCGACGATGCGGCACACAGCAATGGCGAGCCCCTCCCGGTCGACCTCGCGCTCAACGCGCAGGGCCTGGGTGCGCACGTCTTCCGCGCCCGCAGCACCGAGGAGCTGCGCGATGCACTGGTCGCCGCGAAGTCGATCGATCGCACCGTCGTCATCCACGTGCCGGTCGACCGCTACCAAGGCGTGCCGAGCTACGAAAGCTGGTGGGAGGTCCCCGTCGCCGAGGTCAGTGAGTCGGCTGAGGTCAACAAGGCTCGCGAAGAGCACGATCGGGGTCTGATCCGGCGGCGGTGGCACATGTGAGCAAGCTGGTGGTGCGGCGCCCCAACCAGCGGGCGGGCGAAGGACCTGTGGCAGTAGTCACGCCGGAGTCGGCAGGCTGGTCGTACGTAGGCTTCGAGGTCTACGAGCTCCGACGAGGCGACGGCATCAGGCAATCAACGGGCGCTCGGGAGGTATGCGTCGTGATGCTGGCGGGTCAGGCCGACATCGCAGCTGGATCGCACTCGTGGGGGAATGTCGGCTCGAGGCCCAGCGTTTTCGAAGGCACGCCGGACGCCGTCTATGCGCCGCCACGACAACCCCTCGAGATCACCGCGTCGAGCGAGCTGTGCGAGGTCGCTCTGTGCTGGGCCCCGGCCGACCACGGCGCCGAGCCCGCGCTCATGCCCGCCTCAGGCGTGAAGCCGTTCAAACGCGGCTCCGGCAACACCGAGCGCACCATCCACAACATCCTCATGGAGGACCGGCCCGCGGAGTCCTTGCTCGTCACCGAGGTGCTGACGCCGGCAGGCAACTGGTCGAGCTACCCGCCCCACAAGCACGACACCGACGACGAGCCACGCGAGACATATTTAGAGGAAACGTACTACCACCGAACCGCGCGGCCCGAGGGGTTCGCGGTCCAGCTCGTATACACGGACGATCGCTCGCTGGACGAGGCGATCCAGGTCGGCGACGGCGACGTGGTGCTCATCCCGCGCGGCTACCACCCGGTCGCCGCCGCGCCGGGCTACGACCTCTACTACCTGAATGTGATGGCGGGGCCGCGCAGGCGGTGGTTGGTGACCACCGATCCCGACCATCGCTGGCTACTTGATTGACGCCGAAAAACCTGTAACGTTCCAACCTGCTGCAGGTCTGCTCCACCACAGGAGATTCGAGTGAGTCCGATGAGCGCCACGGTCCGCGCCGCCGTGATGAAGGCGCCGGGCCGACTCGAGGTCGAGCGCTTTCCGAAGCCAGACCCTCAGCCGGGCGCCGTCCTGATGAGGGTCACCTACTCCGGCATCTGCGGCACCGACAAGCACACGTACCGCGGGGAGTCGAAGCAGTACGCGGGGACGGACCATGAACGCGACATCGTCTACCCGCTCATCTGCGGGCACGAGAACGTAGGCGTGATCGAGGCGATCGGCGGCGCAGATTCCATTCCTGACAGCGAGGGTCGTCCCCTACGCCCAGGCGATCGCATCGTGCCGGCGGCCAACGTGCCGTGCGGGCACTGCATCTTCTGCCTCAACGACTACCCGTATTACTTCTGCGAGAACCTGCAGGACTATGGGAACAGCCTGCATAGCGGAATCGCGCCCCACCTGTTCGGAGGCTGGGCCGAATACATGTATCTGCTGCCGGGCACACCGCTGTTCCGGGTGCCAGACGGGCTGCCCGACGAGCTCGCGGCGCTTACCGAGGTGATGGCCGTCACTCACGGGTTCGAACGCGCACGCATGCTCAATGCCGGCTGGGGCGGCAGCGCGTTCGGCGAATCGGTCGCCGTCATCGGGGTCGGCCCGTTGGGTTTCTGCCACCTCGTCAAGGCCAGGTTGCTCGGCTGCGGCAAGCTGATCGCCGTCGATCGGCTGGAGTCGCGGCTCGACATGGCGCGACGCTTTGGCGCGACCCTGACCATCAACGCGAGCGAGACCACCGAGAAGCAGCGGTTGGAGCTCGCGCGAGAGCACACGAACACCGGGCCCGACATCGTGATCGACTGCACCGGCGTCGCGCAGTCGTTTCCCGAATGCCTGCATATGGTTCGCTACGGGGGCACGGTGGTCGAAGCGGGCTCGTTCGTGGACATGGGCCCGGTCGGGATCAACCCGAACTCGGACATCTGCACGAAGAACGTCAGCGTGATCGGAGTCGGCGGTGAAACTGCCACTTCGTATGTGCCCGCGATGAACCTGCTCGCGCGCAACCTCGACCGGCTCCCACTGACCGAGATCATCACGCACCGGATGCCGCTCGAGCGCGCGGGCGAGGCGGTGGAGCTTGCGCAGAAAGATGGGACGATGAAGGTCCTGATGGACCCCAAACTCGGCACGTGATCCGCGCATGAGCCGAATAACATTGCCCTCGATGGCGGCCCACCAGGATCCTGGCCA
>WNGM01000099.1_pt1 | contig 77595 bp, 61 predicted proteins | sample 5400571 | NCBI WGS metagenome assembly WNGM01 (sample SAMN13153378, study PRJNA577476) | soil metagenome | isolation source: 100 cm soil or saprolite under Garry oak tree replicate 2 | place: USA:California | collected 2016-06-15
CGAGACTCTTCCAGACCCCTCCCGACTCCCAGTCCGTTACTCCATCAGCGAAGACTTCCGGTAGTCCCCACCAATGTCCCCACTGGGCCGTTCAATAGCTTGAGATAGTGCTCTGACCTGGAGCCCCCTTACGGAATCGAACCGTAGACCTTCTCCTTACCATGGAGACGCTCTGCCGACTGAGCTAAGGGGGCCGGTATTTAGTTATCTGACCTGTGGTTTCGTCCCTGACGGCACGGATGCTCAGGGCCCGTGCACCGGGTGGTACAGGGTCTCTCGCAGGACTGACCTAGGAGAGCTTAGCGTGTCGCCGGACTCCTGGGGCCGCGCCCCATGGCCACGCGACCAGCCGTCCCGCACCAGCCGCGCCCGTACCGGCCACCGTTGTCTGCCGCGGGAATGCTCTCAGAGAACGGCCGGCCCTCGGAGCCGGTTCAAGGGCTGGTGATGGCCTGCACGGGCGCGATCATGTAGGTGCCCGACAGCGCGGCGGTGTCCCCGTCGTGGAAAGCGCCGCCGCAGCCCTGGACCTGGTAGATGTGCAGGTTGCTGCCAGCGCGGACGACCTGCAGCCTGCCGGCGCCATTGGCGTACTGGAACCGCACGGTCCCGTCGCCCGCGGTGGCGCTGGTGCCGTCCGCGGTGAAGTCGCAGAAGGTCGGGTCGGTGAAGCGAAGATGCACGCCGGTGATCGTGCCGACCGTGGTGCCCGTGCCGGACTGGTAGGACCTGGCGTTGACCTTCCAGGGCAACCGGCCCGCGGTCAGGGTGAAGCACCCTTGCCGGAATCTCGCCACCGTGATGGAGCCGATGCCCGTGCCGGGCAGCCCGGAGCCTGACTTGAACGTGCCCTGCACCGAGGACGATGCGCAGATGATCGCGGCGTTCCCCGTGGTGGTGTTGGCGAGCTCCGTGGTGCCCGCCTTGCCGGTGAACGACCCGCCAGGGCTCACCGTCCAGCGTGCCACGGCGGCCGGGGAGCTGCCCGCGCCGAGAGTTAAGGCGGCAGCCCCGGCGGCCAGCAGAGTCCGCGCCGCGCGCGAGGCAACCAGACGCATGCGCGAGGCAACCAGACGCATATGAGCATGGATACGACCAGGGTGGCGGTGCGTCAATGCCCGGCCCGGTGATAAGAGCATGGTGCCCGAGCTGCCTGGGCGCGGAATGCCTGGGGCCGCTCTGCCCCGGCAGAGGCCGCCTTTCCCCCAGAACGACCAATAAGATCATCGGTCTGAACCCCGTCCGCCGCGCTGCGCAGGCATGATGGAAGGCGGGTATGGCAGAGGGGAACAGCGGTGGAGCCATTCGACCCGACCAAGCCGAACATCGCCAGGGTCTGGGACTACTGGCTGGGCGGTAAGGACAACTTTGCGGTCGACCGCGAGCTTGCCCAGAAGATGCTGGAGGTCCACCCGCCCTCCGCGAAGATGGCCCGGGAGAACAGGCGGTTCCTCGGGCGTGCCGTCAGCTACGTGGCGGGCTGCGGCGTCCGGCAGTTCATCGACGTCGGCGCCGGCCTGCCGACCGCGGTGAACACGCACGACATCGCCCGAGAGGTCGCGCCGGAAACGCGGGTGGCGTACGTGGACAACGACCCGATCGTGATCTCGCATGCCCGCAGCCTGCTCGCCAAGAGTCCCGGGGTGATCGCGGTGCCCGGCGATATGCGCGACCCGGGGCGCATTCTCGCCGATGACCGGCTGGCGGGCCTGATCGACCTGGCCCAGCCCGCGTGCGTGATCCTCTCGGGCGTCCTGCACTTCGCGGATGCCGGGACCGCCCGCGATGTCGCCGCCGCCTTCGCGAAGGCACTCGCCCCCAACAGCTACCTGATCATCTCCGTGGGCTCCGGCAACCCGTCCGAGGGGGAGAACTTCACCTCCGCCTACACGGCCGCGCGGGTTTACATCCACACCCAGGAGGAGGTCCAGGGCTTCTTCGGCGGCCTTGAACTCGTGCCTCCCGGCGTGGTCTCGGTGCGAGGCTGGTACGGCGGCCGCGCCGCACCGAGGCTCAAGCCGCGCACGGCGACCTTCCTCGGCGGCGTAGCCCGCAAGCCGTGAGGCGCCAGGGCCCGCGCCCGCACAGCCTCCGGGCAGTTCCCGCGCCCGCACAGCCTCCGGGCAGTTCCCGCGCCCGGGCGGTACCGGGTGGCACCGGTCAGGACCGGGCCAGGCCGGAGAACGCCGCCAGCACCCGCGGCCACCACGCGGACAGCGGGTCGATGACATCGAAGTGGCCGGCGCCGGGCAGCTCGTCCAGCACCGCGTCGTCGCCTGCCGCGCGGGCCAGGGCGGCGTAGTCGCGGCTCATGCCGCACGGCACCCGGTCGTCGGCCGAACCATGGACCAGGCGCACCGGGCAGCCCACCGGCAGGAGTTGCATCGGATCGGCCAGGCGATAGCGGTCCGGGTGCTGGCGGGGGCCGCCGCCGAGCAGCGCGCGCGCCGCACCCTGGCCAAGCCCGAGGGCATGGCAGGCGGGCATGTCGGTGACCGCGGCGAGCGCCACCACGCCACGAGCCCGCCCTCCCGGCGCGCGCCAGGCCGCCCCGGCCGGCAGCCGGTGCCGCGACGCCGCCCACAACGCCAGGTGCCCGCCCGCCGAATGCCCGGCGAGCAGCACGGGCTCGTCGCTGACCAGCCCGGCGCCGGCGGCCTCGCGGACGCGGGACGGCAGCACGTCCACCGCGCCGGCGACATCGTCGAACGTGCCCGGCCAGCCGCCGCCGCGCTGGCCCGTCCGGCGGTACTCGGGTACGCAGACCGCGAACCCCGCGGCCGCCAGCGCGGTCGCGAGCGGGCCGGTGTGCACCCGGTCGAAGGCCGCCCGCCAGAACCCGCCATGCAGGAACATGACCAGCGGCGCCGGGTCGGCGGGCCGGCGCGGCAGGCGCACATCCGCCACGCGGTCGGGCCCGGAACCGTAGCTGACCACCAGGTCCGGCGGCGGCGCGGGCCGGGACAGCACATCAGATGTCAACGAGCCTCCACGTCTCACGGCCTGCCCCCCAGCACGGCCGGCCGGTCCCACCCCGGCACCCCGTCCCACCCGGGCACCGGTCCCACCCGGCACCCGGTCCCACCCCGGCACCCCGTTCCACGCCGGCACCGGTCCGGCCCGCCGTCACAGCCCTCCGGGGTCACAGCGCGCGCTTTGAGCCCACCGGGCACAGATCTTCGCAATTTTTCACCCGGTGGTCACCCCGGAGTACCGGCGGGTAGCGGCGCACCTACCCAGGTCACACCATGTTTCTGCCATGAAAGTGTATTTTCTCCTCCAGCCAGACAAACTGGAACCTCGAGCGCGGGGAGGGACAGAGGTGTCGAGTTACAGTGGCAGGGAATGCTTAGCGCGTTGACAGCTAAGCAACGGAATCGCGAATATCCCCGACAACGGTGACGAGAGCGCGACGATGACCAAACGGCTGGCTCTGACTCCAGCGGTTGGCCTGTTTGCCGGGCTTTCCGTGGTCTCCTACGGTGCGGTGAGCATGCTGCTCACCGGTGTGCACGGGAACCGCCAGGCGAGTACGAATCCCTGCACGTCCTCGGTCACGGCCAGCGCTACCGCGACCACCAAGGCCCTGGTGCGCACCGGCGCGCGGGCGCACCCGGCTGGCATGCCGGTGCTCTTGGCCGACGCCGTCCGCCTCGCCCCGGCCAGCACGCCTGGGGCCGCGCAGGGCAGCAACCTCCTGGCCGGATCAACCATGTCCGCCGGGCAGGCGGCCAGCCAGTCGCCGAGCGCCAGCCAGTCCTCGCCGCCACCGCTGCCCGGCACGCAACCTAGTCAGAGCGCGAGCCCGCCCCCGCTGCCCCAGCCAAGCCCCGGCATCTCGGCCACGCCAGGGGCCGGCGGGCTCCCGCAGCCGGCCCCGGCCACGACCACCAGCTCCAAGGCGCCGCTCACGCCGGGCGGGACGCTCAAGTCGCCGATCGCCACCCCGACGGCCACGGCCACCGCGACGCCGACCACGACGAGCACGCCCACTCCCCCGCCCGGGACGCTGTGCCTCACGATGCAGACGCTGAACAACGTCAGCGCCGTGGATCCGCACACGACGGTGGGGTATGCCATCTGGGTCTGGCTCACCAGCGGCACCGGTGGCACCGCCAAGATCACCCTGTCGGCCAAGCCGAGCAGCGTGAGCCCCACGTTCTCGGTCTGCGTGCCGTCGGGTAAGTCCAAGTGCACGGTGAGCGGCCTCAACGCCGGGCAGAAGGTCGAGCTGCAGGCCGAGCTGGCGGCACCGGACCGGCCGTCCAAGCACGTCACGCTGACCGCCACGGCCACCTCGTTGCAGGCGTCGAACTCGGCGACGGCGTCGGCCACCGTGGACATCAAGCCGAAGAACCCGAGCCCGTCCTCCTCGCCCACGCCGGGCGCGGGCGACGGCGGGACGCTGCCACTGGCGGCCGGGCTGCCCAGCGGGGTCACGGTCCCGGGCCTGGGGCCCACGCCGAGCGGCGACCTGGGCTCGGCGTTCCCGCAGGTGTCCCCCTCGGCCTCGGCACCGGGGACCACGACGGCACAGCACGGGCACACCGCGCGGACGATCGACGTGTCCGCTGGGCTGCCGCTGACCGTGCGGCTCATCGGCGGGCAGATCATCGGCCTGGCGGTGCTGGCCGCCGCGGTCACGATCGCCGTGGCCCGGCTGTCCCTGCGCAGGCAGCCGCCCCGGCACGGCGACAACAGCCCCAGCGCCTGACCGCCGGCACTCCCCCGCCGCCGCCCCCGCGCTCCGGCCTGCCGCTGTTACCGGCGCCCGGCGTCTTCCATGAGTTACGATTCCCCGCCGCTACCTGGTCACCAGGCGCCAGCGTGTCACCTGGCTGGCAGTTCGACCGACGGCCGGATCACGCGCATCTGGGCGGCAAGCTCGGACCGGGTCATGGTCGGCGACGCGACGACCCCGAACGTGTCACCGTCCGCCCAGGTGCACAGCGCCACGCTGCCCGCCGCGCTGCCCCGGGCATCCACGCAGGCGGCCTGCCCGCCCAGGAAACCGGCGCTGGTGGCCTGCGCCCCCTTGAACTGGGCGGTGAAGCTGGAGATGAACCCGGCGGGTGACTCACCGGCCAGGTTCCCGCCGATGAACAGGAAGATCTGCGGCGGGGCGGTGCCGGCCACCCCGGCGCCGTTCTCGTAGACGGCGGACACCACGTGGCTGGCCTGCCCGGCGCTCTTGGCGATGACCTGCCGCTGGAGCGCCCTGGCGTTCATCTGCTGCTCCAGGCTCGGCCTGCGCACGTAGGAGGCGAGCCGGGACGGCGCGACCAGTATGTGCGACCGGGAACTGCCACGGGAGACGAACTTCAGCGCGGCCACCGCCCCGGCCGCGAGGACGGCCAGGACCAGCACGGTCAGCAGCAGGGTGCGGACCCGGCGCCTGCTGGCCCGGGCACCGGACCGGGCGGCCCGCGAACCGCGGCCGGGCCGGTCCTCGATGGCGGCCGCGTCGACAACGGCGACCCGCGCGGCGGCCCGCCGGCGTGGCCTGCCCGCACCGGGCCCGGCCTCATCCGGCTCCACGAACCCGGCCGGCGGTGCCGTGCCGGCCGCCCCGGCCTCGTCCCAGCCCGGGTCGCGGCGCCGCCCGGCGGCCCGGCCGTGGCGGCCGGCCTCGTCCCGGCCCGGTGGCGCGTCCCTGCGGCCCCGCGGCGCGCCGCCGCGCGACAGCCCATCGCGGCCCGGAACCCCGTCACGGCCAGGGACCCCGTCACGGCCGGGCATCGTGCCAGATCCCGGCGGCACCTCGCGGCCCGGCACGATGTCACGGCCCAGCGGGGCCCCGTGCCCCGGCGGGGGCGCCTGCCCGGGCCGGCGGCGCCGCCCGCGGCCGCCCGTCCCCCGGGCCAGCGCTTCCTGCTCGCGGCCGTCGTCCAGGCCGGGACCTGAGCCGTGCCGGCCACCGCGCCTGCGACCGGTGGCCTGGTCCGGCATGGCTGGCGGCGGCATGGCTGGCGGCGGGCCGGCGCGCAGTTCGTCCACGCCAGGGTCCGCCCGCCGGCGGCCCGGCCGGCCGGCGCCGGGATCGCCGAACCCCGGGCGTCCGCCGTTCAGGCCCTCGCCCCGGCCGGGACCGGGCGCCCCGCCCGGCCGCCGCGTTCCCTGGGCCCACGGAGGCGCGGCCGGCGGCGCGGTCGCGCGCGGGTCACGCAGCGCATCAAGCAGCGTCGGAGGGTCCCCATCCCGCCCGTCGTCCGCCCCGGGCGGGCGGTCCGGCCAGGGCCGCGGCCCGAACCTGCCTTCCTGGCGCGGGCCGAACCTGCTGTCCGGGCCGCGGCCGGCCCGTGCGCCGGGACCGAGCCCGCCGCCGGGGCGGGCGCCAGGGTCCGGCCCGAACCCGGCGCCGGGGCCGGAGCGCGGGCCGAATCCCGGATCGGAGTGCCGGGGCCGCCGCGTGCCCGCGGCCGGGCCCGCGACGGGGTCCGCCCAGGCCTGTGGGCCGGGCGGCGCGGACAGCGGGAAGCCCGGCGCCGCGCCGTTGCCCGGTGGCCGCGGCCGGCCGGGACCAGGGTCCGCGCGGGAACCCGGGAAGCCCGGCGCCGCGCCGTTGTCCGGTGACCGCGGCCGGCCGGGACCAGGGTCCGCGCGGGAACCCGGGAAGCCCGGCGCCGCACCATTGTCCGGTGACCGCGGCCGGCCAGGGCCAGGGTCCGCGCGGGGACCGGCCCCGGGACCAGGGCCGCCGGCAGGCACGCCACGGCGCGGGTCGGTGCCCGGACCCGGGCGCGGGCCGGCGCCTTGGTCCCAGCGCGCCCCGGCGCCCGGGTCCCGGCGCGGGTCCAGGCCGGAACGCGGGTCCGCGCCCAGGCCAGGGACGGAACGGCCAGCGGCGCGTGGATCCAGGCGGGGATCGCGGGACGGGCTCAGCCGCGGGTCAAGGCCATCGCCCCGGCCGGGACCGGCCGGGCCCGCCAGGCGCGGGTCGCCGGGGTGCCCGTTGCCGTTGGCGTGCCCGTCGCCACCCAAGCGCGGGTCATAGGCGAGCCGGGGGGCACCACGGCCGCTCGCCCGGCGCCGCCCGTCCGGCTCGGCGGCCGCGCGGGGGCCGGGGTCACGCGGAGTGTCCTGATCAGTGTCGCGGGCGGCGGCGGGCAGGCGCCAGCGGGGGTCCCGAGGGGGCTCAGAACCGCTGTCGCTCATGCTCCCCTCTCCAGTCCCCGGACCTCGCCGGCTGCCGACGCGACCTCCTGGAAGTCTCTCCATCATGAAGCACCAGCCCAGGCCCCGCCCCCCTTTCGCCGCGACCGCACCCCCCGGCTTTCCGCCCGCCAAAACCGTCCGGCCAGTCATAACGACCGCCCGTCCGCAGGGCGTCACCGAGCGCGGCCAGCGATTCGCCCCGGAACCAGGCCCAGCCGGCCATCCCCGGAACCAGGCCCAGCCGGCCATCCCCGGAACCAGGCCCAGCCGGCCATCCCCGGAACCAGGCCCAGCCGGCCATCCCGGTACCAGCCAGCCCCCGGCACCACCTCCCGCTTTCCCCACCAGGCCTGCCGGACGTCAGCGGGCCGCGGTGGGCTGGCAGACGGCGTTTTGCCGGCTGCCAGTCTGCCGTTGCCCGCCACTTGACCCGCCCCGCCGCATCGACCGAGCGAGCAGTCCCGCCCCCCTTGACGTACCTGCTCAGGCGTCTAGCATGTCAGTATCCTGCCGACGGTATACAATCTGAGGAAGTGGCCTGTGTACCACGAACTCACGGTCTGGTCCCGCGGAATCATCATGGACAAGGAGGCGCGCGACGTCTCCTCATGTGTCGCAACCGCCGCGCGCGCCCTCGGCTACCACGCCGACAACGTCAGCGACTACATAGACGACCCGGACCGGACGAACTGCCTGGTCCGCCGGTACGCGCGGTTCGGTGACTCGCCGATCGTGGACCGGTTCGTGTACGAGAACCCGTGCCCGGACTGGGTGGTGCTCGTCGAAGAAACGATCATCAAGGCGGTCAACTTCCTCCGCGGCACGCCCGAGCGCGGCGGCGTCCTGGTGATCAACTCCAAGCGCGACCCGGAGTACCTGCTGAAGTTCCTGCCCGACGAGATGAAGGCCAAGCTGGCCAAGTTCGTCGTGGTGGACGCGGTCGGCCTCGCCGAGCAGCGCGGCAGCAGCCCATGGATGTTCGTGCGCAACCTCTCCGAGCTTGCCCTCGACCGGATGTCCACCGAGGGCGCGGAGGAACGGCTCGCCATCGGGCTTGGCATCGCCGCCCCGCTCATCGGGGCGCTGGTGGCCGCCACCGGCGTGCTCCCGGTGGACGCCGTCGCCGACGTGGTCGCCGACCGCGACGCGATGCTGCGCGGCGTGGCCCACCACACCGTGGTCGGGTTCGCCGGGCCGGCCGCGGAAACCCGGGAAGCCGAGAAGCCACAGACCGACGGGACCGACGCAGCCGCACCGACAGCCGCCCCCGCTCACGCTGCCCGCTGACCGCGCAACGCCGAGGAGTGCCCATGTCCGTACGCGGTACCAGGATTCCGCCGCACCTGCAGCTCCCCATCGCCGGGGTGACTCCCCCGCCGACGGAAAAGGAGGGCCAGCGGCTGTTCCCCACCGGCAACTTCCGGTTCTACCGGCCGGTCTACCGGGACAAGACGCCGCCGTGCAACAACGCCTGCCCGACCGGCGAGCAGATCCAGAAGTACCTGGACTTCGTCAAGCACGAACGGTTCCTCGACGGCTATCTCACGATCCTCGAGGACAACCCGATGCCCTCGGTCACCGGGCGGGTCTGCTACCACCCGTGCGAAACCGCCTGCAACCGCGCCGAGCACGACGAGCCGATCGGGATCCGCAGCGTGGAGCGGTTCCTCGGCGACTACGGGCTCGCCCTGACCGAGAACCCGATCGCCGGCGGGCTGCCCGCCCTGGGTGGGACCACGGTGGCGATCGCCGGCTCCGGGCCCGCGGGCCTGGCCTGCGCGTACCACCTCCGTCGGCGTGGCTACTCCTCGGTGATCTTCGAGGCGCTGGAGAAGCCGGGCGGGATGCTGCGGGCCGGTATCCCGCACTGGCACCTGCCGGAAGAGATCCTGGATGCCGAGATCGCCAAGCTGCTCTCGCTCGGCGGCATCGAGATCCGCTGCGGGGTCCGGGCGGGCGAGGACATCTCCTGGGACGAGCTGCGCGGCTACCCGGCCGCGTTCCTTGCCCTGGGCCAGGACGTGGGCCGCAGGCTCCCGGTGGACGGCATCGAATCGCGCGGCGTGGTCGGCGCGCTCGAGTTCCTCCGCGAGGCCGGCCTGGGCCGCCCGGTCACCGTGGGCCGCCAGGTGCTGGTGGTCGGCGGCGGCAACACCGCCTCCGACGCCGCCAGGTCAGCGATAAGGCTCGGCGGCGGCCACGCGACGATCGTTTCTCTGGAATCTGAGACCGAACTGCTCATCGTTCCAGAGGACCTGGAGCAGGCGCGGGACGAGGGGGTCGCGTTCGCCCCGAACACCGCGCTGGTGCGGGTGCTGGCCGAGGAGGGGCACGTCATCGGGGCGGTGGTGTGTGACGCGGCGCTGGCCAAGGACGACGCCGGCAACGTGGTGCCGCGGCTGGTGCCGGGCACCGAGCGGGAGGTGGCCTGCGACACCATCATGATCGCGATCGGCCAGGTCCAGCGGCTCGCCTGGCTGCCCGAGCGCCTCAGCGACCACGGCGTGATCACCGCGGACGAGCACGGCCGGGTCGAGGGCAACGTGTTCGTCGGCGGCGACGTGATGCGCGGGCCGTCCATGGTGGTGGACGCGCTCGGCGACGGGAAGCGGGCCGCCCGCGACATCGACCGGCTGCTCACCGCCCAGGAACTCATGCCGGAGCCGGACGTCGAGGTCATGCCGTACCAGGGGCTGAACCCGGCGTACTTCCGGCACGCGCCGCGGATGCCGATACCGCTCAGCCCGCCGGAGCGGCGCCGCGCCAGCCAGCAGGTCGAGGTCACCCTGGCCTACAGCCGGGAGGCGGCGGTCGCGGAGTCGGACCGCTGCATGAGCTGCGGGGTGTGCAACGGCTGCGACAACTGCTACATCGTCTGCCCGGACGTGAGCGTGCTGCGCGACGCACGGGAGAACGGGCACTACTCGATCCGCACCACCTACTGCAAGGGCTGCCTGGTCTGCGTCCAGGAGTGCCCGACCGGCTGCCTGGAGAAGGTGCCGGAGATGGACTTCGACGACCCGGCCGACGTGGTCCGGATGGAGACCGCGTTCGCGCCGTACGACGGCGCGCACGCCGAGCAGTCGGCGTTCACCAAGCAGCTCATCGAGGAGACCATCGCCGAGTACGACGCCGCGCGCCAGGCCGGCAAGGGCCAGCGCACGCAGCGCGGCGGCAACGGCAACGCAGCTTTCACGCCGAACGGAGACTCCGGGGTGAGGTCATGACCACGGTTCATGTGGAGGGCGCCTGGGCGCAGGAGCCTGACTACGGCCCGGGCAGCAGGACCCCCGACGGGATCGCGATGCTCGACGGCCTGGCCGGCACGCGCAAGCGGCTGAACGGGTGCGCGGCGGCGGCCTACGCCGCGCTGTACGCGAACGTGGACGTGATCACGGCGTACCCGATCCGCCCGTACACCGCGATCATGATGAACCTGTCGCAGTTCATCGCGGACGGGCTCCTCGACGCTGAGTACCTCGTGGCCGACGGGGAGCACTCCCAGCTCTCCGCCGCGTTCGGCGCGGGGTCGTGCGGGGCGCGGGCGTTCACCGGGTCCTCCGGCGTCGGCGTCACCTACGCCTACGAGATGTACTCGATCATCTCCGGCGCCCGCATCCCGGTGCACATGTCGATCGCCGACCGGACCCTGGACCCGCCGGGGGACTTCGGCTCCGAGCACACCGACGCGCTGTGCACCAGGGACATGGGCTGGCTGCTCGGCTGGGCCGCCACGCCGCAGGAGGTGTTCGACAAGACGCTGATCAGCATGGCGATCGGCGAGGACCCGCGGGTGCTGCTGCCGCAGATGGCGGTGCAGGACGGGTACTTCGTGTCGCACATCGCGGGTGAGGTGGAGATGCCGTCCGCCGCGCAGGTGGACGCCTACCTGCCGCCGTACCGGCTGCCGTTCCCGCTGGACCCGCGGCACCCGGTGTCGCATGGCCCGCAGATCCACCCCTCGCAGGGACCGCCGCTGCAGCTCGAACGGGCCCGGGCGATGGAGGACGCGATCCCGGTGATCCGGGAGAAGACCGACGAGTTCGGCGCCGCGTTCGGCCGGCACTACAGGCTGCTGCGCGAGCGCGGCGTCAAGATCGGGATGGCCCGGCTGATGTGGATCCGGCCGTTCCCCAGCGACGACCTGCGCGCGGCGCTGCGGCACGTCAAGGCGGTGGGCGTGGTGGAGACCAACCTCGGCCTCGGCGGCTCCACCTACGGGGGCATCCTCGCCCCGGACGTGACCACCGCGCTGTACCACGCGGAGAACCGCCCGCTGGTGACCTCGTTCATGGCCGGGCTCGGCGGTGAGACCGTGCCAGCGGCCGAGTTCGACTGGATGGCCGGCAAGCTCGCCCAGGCGATCGAGCGCGGCGCGGTCGAAAAGCCCGCGCACTGGGTCGGATTCGAAGACTGAGGAGCCACCGATGGCCAAGGAAGTTATCCGCCAGTTCCTCCCGCTGCTGGAGGAGGAGGGCCGGGGCGCCGCCACCGACGACTCCGCGGGCCGGGACCGGTACTACCTGCCCGACACCCCGGAGGAAGACCCCTACCAGGCCGGGCACCGGACCTGCGCCGGCTGCGGGCCCGCGATCGAGTACCGCTGGGTGCTCAAGGCGGCCGGCCAGGACACCGTGGTGGCCGGGCCCACCGGCTGCATGTACGTGGCGAACTCGACCTACCTGTGCACCCCGTACACGGTGCCGTGGGCGCACACGCCGATCGCCAGCGGCGGGTCGTTCACCGCGGGCATGGCCGCCGGGTACGAGGCGCTGATCAGGAAGGGCCGCCACCCGGGCCCGTACCCGAACATCATCACGATGTCCGGTGACGGCAGCGCCGCGGACATCGGGCTCGGCCCGATCTCCGGCGCGCTGTACCGCAACCACGACGCGCTGTTCATCTGCTACGACAACGAGTGCTACGCCAACACCGGCATCCAGGTGTCGCCGACCACCCCGTACGCGGGCATGACCACGTTCACGCCGTTCGGCAAGGCCATCCCCGAGGGAACCAGGCTGCCGCCGAAGAACCTGGCCAGGATGATGGCCGAGGGGCACCCGCACTGCTACGTGGCCACCGCCACGGTCGGCTACCCGGTGGACCTGATGAACAAGACCCGCAAGGGGCTGAACCACCGCGGCGCGGCCTTCATGCACTGCTTCACGCCGTGCCAGAAGGGCTGGGTGTACCAGACCTCGATGACCGTGGAGATCGGCCGCCGGGTCGTGGAGGCGGGCCTGTTCCCGGTCTGGGAGTACGACCCGGAGGAGCGTACGTACCACTACTTCCACCCGCCGGTGCAGCGCCCGGTCACCGACTACCTGGCCATGCAGGGCCGGTTCGGGCACATGCTGGCCGAGCACATCGCGACCGTGCAACAGCAGGCCAACCGCAACTGGGAAACGATCGGCATGGACGTGCCCGCCGAACTGCGCGCGGGCGAGGACCCGGAACACCACAAGCGGATGCGGGACGAGACCTATTCCATGCCGCTCAACCGGGGCGTCGGCGCCTGAGCCGCCGCCCTCGCACGCAGCCACTGACACACACGACCGGGGAGCCACCGCCCGCAGACCAGCACCGACAGGGACGGCAATGCCCGCGCAATGGCAGATCCGCTTCGACGACGGTCACCAGCAGCGATACCTGCCCGACCGGCAGGCGGTGCTGCGCTATGTGCTGGCCGTCGGGCTCAAGGCCGCCAGTCCCCGGTTCGAGGTGTTCCGCGAGTCGGACCCGGTCGTGCTGGGCGACGGCTCGCCGGGCGGCCGGGCGTTCTCGCTGGTGGAGATCATCGACCTGGCCCGGCCCGGCGAGGTCGACCGGCTCCAGTCGGAACTGGCCGCGGCCGGCCCGCCGGGCACGCGGTCACCGGACACGCAGTCACCGGACACGCAGTCACCGGGCACCCAAGCGCCGGGAGGGCCGGCATGAGCGGGCCGGGCAACGGCACCGGGCCCGAGCCTGGCTCGCGCACGATCATCCCGCTGATGCCGGGGGTGGCCCGGCCGCGCGGCGAGCGGCGGGTGCTCATGCGGGAGGCGGTCGTCGAGGTGATCGGCCACCTGGTGCTCGAGGCCGTGCCCCCGGACCGGCGCTCCCCGCTCTTCGACCAGGCACGGGACCTGCTGACCGAGGCGGGATGGGGGCTCGGCGAACTCTTCGAGGCGGCGCAGGACGGGCCGGCTCGGCGCGATCTCTTCCGGGCGCTCGGACTGGAGGAGTGAGGCCACGCCGGTAACGGCGGGGCCGAATCTGGAGGCAGACACGGCGGACCTGCGAGGACACCGCAGCCACCGGATACCGCACGGCCTGGCACCGGGATCCCGCGGCCCGCCGTGCGGCCGGGATCAGGGACGTCACGCGGACACCTGCCAGCAACCAGCGCGACGCCCCTGCCCTACCCGGCTGGGCCCCGGGTCATGACCCGTGACCTGCCAGCCGAGACCTACGCGAACCCCTTCCGATCCGTCCCGCGGTCCATCGGGACGGTTCCCCGCACGCCCGGCCCGGTCCCGGGTCCGGGTTCTTAGCCCACTCGCGTCGCATACGAGAGGAATCGGTGGCGACCGATGGCCGCAGTTAGCGGAAGCGTAGCTTTTCAACAAGTAACCAACTCCACCGGCCGGGTGTTCCGCGTCGGCGAGACCGACCGGGACATCCTCGGCTACCGCCGCGGGGTCGTGCTCTGGGCGGCCTGGCTGGCCATGTGCCTGTCCGGGCTGCTCGAGTACACCTGGGGAACCGTGGCCGGGTCGCTCCAGGCGGCCCACCAATGGAGCCTCGCCCAGACGTTCTGGGCGTTCTCCTTCTTCGTCATCTTCGAATCGTTCGTCCAGATCTTCACCGGGCTCCTGCGCAACCGCGGGATACTCAACGTGCGCTGGGCGACGATCATCGGCGGCATCGTCTGCGGGATCGTCGGCTACGGCCTGCTGGCCACGTCGACGAACATCTGGCAGGCCTACCTCGGCTATGCCGTACTCGGCGGTATCGGCTCCGGCATGGTGTACTCGAGCTGCATCAACATCGTGGCCAAGTGGTACCCGGAGAAGAAGGGCTGGCGCACCGGGTTCGTCAACGGTGGCTGGGCCTACGGCGCGGTTCCGTTCATCATCGTGATCGGCGGATTCAGTGGCGCCGCGCTCAACATGACCCCGAGCCAGATCAAGAACTACATCCTGGTCCAGGGCCTCATCATGACCATCGGCATCGGCATCGCCGGCATCTTCCTGAAGGACCCGCCGAAGAACTGGTGGCCGAAGGCGATCGACCCGCTCAACTGGCACAAGCACAGCACCCGGGACCTGCTGCACAACCCGCCCTCGCTGCGGCACTACAACCTCGGCGAGATGTGGCGGACCCCGCAGGCCAAATGGATCGGGATCCAGTACGCCTTGTTCATCGGGTGTTCCCTGTTCGGTGTCGCGTACTACTACCCGTTTGCCCAGGAGATGGGCCTCGGGAGCGTCGCGGCGATCGCCGGCTTCGCCGGCTTCGCCCTGACCGACGGCCTCGCCAGGCCGGTCTACGGGTACATCTCCGAGTTCATCGGCCGCCGCAAGACGATGGTCTACGCCTACTCGGGCAACGTCATCTTCCAGCTCGCCACCTACTTCGCCGGGATCAATCACAACGCCCCGCTGTTCGTGGTCTTCGCGATCACCTCGGGCGCCCTGTCCGGCGCCAACTTCCCGATGACCGCGGCGCTGGTGGCGGACTACTACGGCGAGACCAACAACGCCATCAACTACGGCTCCATCTACGCGTTCAAGGCCCTCGGCGGCAGCTTCGCCGGCGGAATCGCGGCCCTGATCATGACCGGGACGCTGTACGGGACCGCGCACTTCCACTGGGCGTTCGGGTTCTTCTTCGGGGCCAGCATCGGCGCGCTGGCGGCGCTGACGATCGGGTTCCTGTGCAAGCGGCCGACCGTGGCACAGATGGAGGCCGCGGTGCGCGCGAGCGCGGAATCGGAGGCGAACAAGGCCAAGCCGGCAGTCGCCTAACCTACAACCATGATCGTGGGCGATCGCAGGTGCCATAGCCCTGGCGATCGCCCACGAGCATGGCGGCACACTGGCCTCAGACCCACGGTGAGGGAGCGGCGATGACCGGGCGCTTCCCCTACGAGCTGCGGCTGCCGCTGGCCCCGTACCGGTTCGAGTGGGCCGGCGAGGCCGCGGTGGACGCGAGCAAGCACGCCACTGACGCCTACGCCGAGGAGCGCTACACCCACGCCGACGGGACCACCACGGTGATCCGCGAGTACCGGTCGGACGGCACGTTCCACATCATGTCCGACCGGGGCGAGATCGAGCTGATCGACAACGCCCAGGACCCCCTCGCCACCGACCCGGTCAGCGTCGTCCGCCTCCCCTGATCCGGCTGCCGGATTCTTTTGTGGTCAGTGCGCCGGCGACCACAAAAGAATGTGGCCACCGGGCCACCGGCCACAAACGGCCCGCGGTCTGAGCGGGCTCCCGGCGTCAGGCGGGGCGGTGGTAGGCGTTGCGGGTGCGCTCGACGTGACTGCGGGCGACCTTGGCCGCCTGCTCGCCGTCACCGGCCTCGATCGCCTCGACCATGGCCAGGTGCTCGACACACGACTCGTGCTCGCGCAGCGGCGCGACCAGCCGGTAGTACCAGCGCGCCCGGCGGCCGACGATCGCGCTCAGCTCGGCCAGCACGGCGTTGCCCGCGATGTCGGCCAGCGCGGCGTGGAAGCTGTTGTTCAGCGTCACGAAGCGCTCGGTGTCACCCGAGGCCACCGCGGCCTCCCCGTCGCGGCAGATGGCCCGCAGCCGGGCCACCTGGTCGGCGGTCACCGACCGGGCCACCAGCCGCGCGGTCTCCACCTCGAGCAGCTCCCGCACGTCCAGCAGCTGGTCCACTTCCTGGTCGGTGGGCACGTGCACGAAGGCGCCCTGGTTGGGGCGCAGGTCGACCCAACCCTCGGCCTCGAGCCGGTGCAGTGCCTCGCGCACCGGCTGGCGGCTGACCCCGAGCTGGCGGGCCAGCTCGGTCTCCACCAGGTGCTGCCCGGACGTGAGCCGCCCCGCGATGACCAGCTCGACCAGGGACTCGTAGACCGACTGCCGCAACGGCACCGGCCGTTCCACCGGGCGGATCATTGGTCTTCCCTCGCGGATCCATCCCGCACGGACATGGGCCACCCCCACCGCCTGGTCCCCAAGCATTTCGGTTGTTGTATCCAAAATACTCCCGTCCATGGGTTTCGTGACGGCCGGGGGCCAGGCAGCCGGCGACCTGCGGGATCTTGAGGTATCCCGGTCTTGGCTTACCGCAGCGGGATGCAAGACGATAGCGGGATGACAACTAGCGTGCGGGGCGTGATCGCCCGAGCAAAGGGAGAACCGGTCGAGGTCACCACGGTCCTGGTGCCAGAGCCCGGGCCGGGCGAGGCACGGGTGCGAGTGCAGGCGTGCGGCGTCTGCCACACCGACCTGCACTACCGGGAGGGCGGGATCGGGGAGGACTTCCCCTACCTGCTCGGCCACGAGGCGGCGGGCGTGGTCGAGTCCGCCGGGGCCGGGGTGACCGGGGTCGCCCCCGGCGACTTCGTCATCTTGAACTGGCGCGCGGTGTGCGGCCAGTGCCGCGCCTGCAAGCGGGGCCGGCCGTGGTACTGCTTCGCCACCCATAACGCACAGCAGAAGATGACCCTGGAAGACGGCACCCCGCTGTCCCCCGCGCTGGGCATCGGCGCCTTTGTGGAGCAGACCCTGGTTGCCGCGGGCCAGTGCACCAAGGTTGACCCGGCGGTCCCGCCGGAGGTGGCCGGCCTGCTCGGCTGCGGCGTGATGGCCGGGCTCGGCGCGGCGATCAACACCGGCGGGGTGAGCCGTGGTGACTCGGTGGCCGTCATCGGCTGCGGTGGCGTGGGCGACGCGGCGGTGCTCGGCGCCTACCTGGCCGGGGCGCACACGATCATCGCGGTCGACGTGGACCCGCGGAAGCTGGAGTGGGCCAGGCAGTTCGGCGCCACCCATGTGATCAATTCCCGGGAGGCCGACCCGGTGGCTGAGATCCAGGCACTGACCGGCGGCAACGGCGCCGACGTGGTCATCGAGGCGGTGGGCCGGCCGGAGACCTACCGGCAGGCGTTCTACGCCAGGGACCTGGCCGGGACCCTGGTCCAGGTCGGCGTGCCCACCCCGGACATGCGCATCGAACTGCCGTTGCTTGACCTGTTCGGCCGCGGCGGCGCGCTCAGGTCCTCCTGGTACGGCGACTGCCTGCCGGAACGCGACTTCCCCATGCTCACCGGGCTGTACCTGCAGGGACGGCTGCCGCTGGAGAAGTTCGTCTCGGAGACGATCGCACTGGACGGCATCGAGGACGCCTTCGCCAAGATGGAGCGCGGCGAGGTGCTCCGCTCGGTGGTGAAGCTCTGACGCAGCCCGCGGCCCGGATCGCCATGTGGTCCGGCCCGCGCACCGTGTCGACCGCGCTCATGCGGTCGTTCGGGAACCGGCCGGACACCGTCGTGACCGACGAGCCGCTGTACGCGTTCTACCTGGCCAGGACCGGCATCAGCCATCCCGGCGTGGACGAGATCCTGGCCAGCCAGCCGAACGACTGGCGCGAGGTGCTTGACGACCTCACCTCGGCGCCGCTCCCGGCGGGCAAGAGCGTGCACTACGGCAAGCACATGACGCACCACCTGCTGCCCGAGGTGGACCGGGCGGCGCTGGCGCCGCTGCGGCACGCCTACCTGATCCGGGATCCGGCCGAACTGCTCGCCTCGTACGCCAAGGTGCGGTCGCGGCCGGCCCTGGCCGACCTCGGGATCGTGCAGCAGGCGGAGATCTTCGACGCCTACCCCGGCCCCGTGGTGGACTCCCGGGACCTGCTCGAGGACCCGGAAGGGCTGCTGCGCGCGCTGTGCGCGGCGCTGGGCATCCCGTTCACCGAGGCCATGCTGTCCTGGCCGCCCGGGCCGCGGGACAGCGACGGGGTGTGGGGCCCGTACTGGTATGAGAGCGTGTGGCGGTCCACCGGGTTCGGGCCCTACCGGGCACCGGGCGAGCCGTTGCCGGCCGGGCTCGCCGGGCTGGCCGGACGGTGCCGCCCGCACTACGAGCGCCTGTATGCCCGGCGCCTCACGGCCGCCGGGCCCTGAGGCGGCGCCGGGGCGGGCGCAGGAAGCGAGGAGGAACCGTGCTCCAGGCCTTCGACGAGCGCAACCTGGACATCATCGTGAGCGTGGGCGGCCGCCTCAGCCACCGGAACGAGGCGGCGGTCAGCCCGTTCGACTCCTCGGTGCAGGGCGGGGACGCGGTCTGGGAGGGGCTGCGCCTGTACCAGGGGCGCATCTTCCGGCTGGCCGAGCACCTGGCCCGGCTGCGCCGCTCGGCCAAGGCGATCGGGTTCGCGGAGATCCCGTCCGACGAGGAGATCACCGAGCAGGTCCGGCAGACGCTGCGCGCCAACGGCATGACCGACGGCGTGCACATCAGGCTCACCCTCACCCGGGGGGTGAAGGTCACCAGCGGCATGGACCCCCGGCTGAACCGGTCCGGTCCGACGCTGATCGTGCTCGCCGAGCACAAGGCGCCCGTGTACGACCTGGCCGGGATCACCCTGATCACCTCCAGCGTGCGGCGCCCCCCGCCGGACTGCCTCGACCCGAGGATCCACCACAACAACCTGCTGCCGTCCATCCTGGCCAAGATCGAGGCGAACGCGGCGGGCGCCGACGACGCGGTGATGCTGGACCAGCGGGGCTTCGTCGCCGAGACCAACGCCACCCACCTGTTCCTGGTGGCCGGCGGGCGGCTTGGCACACCGGCGGCGCTCGCCTGCCCGGAGGGGATCACCCGCGCGGCCGTGCTGGAACTCGCCGCGGCGCACGGCCTGGCCTGCGACGTCCGCGACTTCAGCCTGACCGGCTTCTACACCGCGGACGAGGTGTTCGTCACCGGCACGATGGGCGGCCTGGCGCCGGTCACCGCGATCGACGGCCGTGCCATCGGCGACGGCAAGCCCGGACCGGTGACGGCGCGGCTGATGGAACTGTTCGCGGACCTGGTCGCCAGGACCGGGACGGCTATGGTGTGACCCTGAGGGGCGGGGCACACTGGGTCTCATGGCGGAGGCGGTGGCAGTACCGGCAAGCTCGTTGCCCGGCGGCGTCGAGATGCCCATGATCGGGTTCGGCACATGGCAGCTGCGCGGCCGGGCGGGACGCCAGGCGGTGGCCGCCGCCCTGCAGGCCGGCTACCGGCACATCGACACCGCGACGATGTACGGCAACGAGGGCGAGGTGGGCCACGCGCTGGCCGACAGCGGCCTGGACCGCGGCTCGGTGTTCCTCACCACCAAGCTGCCCTCCGGCCGCGCCGACCGGGAGCGGGCCACGCTGGCCGCGAGCCTGCGGGCGCTCGGCACCGGCCACGTCGACCTGTGGCTGGTGCACTGGCCGCCGCCCGGGCGCAAGCTGTGCCACGTCTGGCAGGAGTTCCTCACGCTGCGGGACGAGGGCCGGGCACGCGCGGTAGGGGTGAGCAACTACTCGCTCGCCCAGATCGACCGGCTGACCGAGGTGTGCGGCGAGGCACCGGCGGTGAACCAGATCCCGTGGAGCCCGGCCCGGCACGACCCGGCGCTGCTCGCCGCGCACACCGAGCGGGGCGTCGCGGTGGAGGGCTACAGCCCGCTGAAGGGCACCAACCTGGCCGACCCGGTGCTGGTGGACATCGCCAGGGTGCACGGCGTCACGCCCGCCCAGGTGGTGCTGCGCTGGCATCTCGAGCACGGCATCACGGTGATCCCGAAGTCGGTGCGGCCGGAGCGGATCGCCGCTAACTTCGACCTGATGCGCTTCTCGCTGGAGCCGGACCAGGTCGCCAGGATCGATACGCTCTCCCGTCGCTGACTCCGCGGCGGACTGTGTGATCAGAGGCTCGCGTTTGTCGTCGTTGCCACAACGACGACAGTCTTATGTCGTGGTTGCCACAACCACGACAAAGGGCAGGGGCCGGCCGGAGCGCCGCGCGGCCCGCGCGTTCATCCCGGCGACCCGCCCGCTGGTGGTGATCAGGCTGACGGTCACCCCGCTGCCCTGGTAGGCGGTGGCGAACGGGGTCGGCGTGCCGACGAACCGGATCCCGAAGCCCAGCACGGCCTCGACGTCGGCCGCGGTGACCAGGGGCCCGAGCAGCACGGGGTTCGGCGCCGACGGATCGTCCGCCGTGGCGGCCAGGCCGGCCCGGGGCCGGGTCTGCCACGGCCCGGGGCCGGTCCCGGCGGCCTCCCCCCAGCGCGGCTGCCCGGCCAGGAAATCGCCCTCCGGGCCGGCCATCGCCAGGTCGGGCAGCCGCATCGAGCGCGGCGCAATCCTGGCCCGGATCCGGGCGCCGAGCGGGAACTGGCCGAACGCCGCCTGGCCCACGTCGAAGGTCCAGGCGCGCTGGCCGTCGTCCAGGGCCAGGCACCAGTACGTCACGGTGCTGCCGTTCTCGCCACCGTCGGAACCCTCCTCGACCCAGCGGGCGATCACCTGCCCGACGAAGCTCATCTCGGCGGGCAGGGGCAGCCAGCATGCCACCGCCCGGACGCCGGCCACGGCCAGGGCCGCGCTGCCGGCCAGCAGCCCGGCCGGCAGCAGCACCCAGACGGGCGCCATCTGCAACGTCAGGTAGCCGTCGTAGCTGCCCAGGGCGGCCAGGAAGGCGACCACGGAACCGGCCAGCAGCGCGCCGGACACCATGCGCGGCGACTCGCGCCGCGGCCCGACCGGGACCAGGCGCCACTGGCCGTTCCGCGAGAACCAGGCCCGCTTGGGCGCCCGGGCTAGGCGTCCCGGGGTGGCGGCCGTGGTCATCGCGCCGCGGTGCCCGCCGTCCCGCACGTCGCCGCGGCGGATGTGCGCCAGCCCGGGAACCGGCGGGCCGCCGTCGGTGGCGACCCCCAGCGCGAGCCTGCCCGGCTCGGCGATCCCCGGGGCCAGCCCGCGGCCGCGGCGATCGCGATGGCCACCATCGGCGGCGCCTCCCGTCTGGAACGGCCCGGCCGGCCGCCGTGGATGCCGCTGTTCCACCCATGCCACGGCTGCGCGGCGTGCCCGGTTCAGTCCGTTCTGGCTGGCAAGATGTGAGCATGACGGCGGTGTCCATGGGCCATGTGTGGCATCAGCTGGCGGTCTGGGCGGCCCATCAGGGGCAGCCGCCGTCGCACCTGCTGATCCTGGGCACCGGCCTGCTCGCCGCGGGCGCGGTGGCCTCCCGCCGGGTCTGGCCGGCGGCCCGGACGGTGGTCACCATCGCGCACGAGGGCGGCCACGCGCTGGCTGCCGTGGTGACCGGCAGGCGGCTGCACGGGGTGCGGGTGCTGCACACTTCCGCCGGGGTGACGATGACCGCGGGCAGGCCGTCCGGCCCGGGCATCATCCTCACGGCGCTGGCCGGCTACCTGGCCGCGCCGCTGCTCGGCCTGGCCGGCGCCGCCCTGCTGGCCACCGGCCACCTGATGAGCCTGCTGCTGCTCAGCCTGGCCGGGCTGGCCGGGCTCATGTTCGCGATCCGCAACGCCTACGGCCTGCTGGCGGTGCTGCTCGCCGGGGCCGCGATCGTGGTGGTGCTGTGGCAGCGGTCCGCCGTGGCGGCGGCAGCGCTGGGGTACGCGATGACGTGGCTGCTGTTGTTCGGCGGGGTACGGCCGGTGCTCGAACTGCACAAGGACCGGCGGCGGGGCCGGGGCCCGTCGAACGACGCCGACCAGCTCGCCCGGCTCACCGGCCTGCCCGGCGGCCTGTGGACCGGCGTGTTCGGCCTGATCGCGCTGGGCGCGCTCGGGCTGGGCGGCTGGCTGCTCGTGTCCTGAGCGCACCCGGTACAACGCGGGACCGCCGGCTCCTGGCCGGCCCCGGATCCCGGCGGGCCGTGGCACCCGGCCGGCCCCGGATCCCGGCGGGCCGTGGCACCCGGCCGGCCCCGGGGTGTCGTCACGTATATTTCCTGGTTATCAAGCCGGAAATAGATATTCGCCTGACGGGGAATGGTTGACACGGTCGACCGGCGAGCGCCAAGCTTCCGCGAAGGACCACTGGTGAAAGGTTGTGCCCCATGGCCGATGAGCACCAGCACCACGACCCCACGTTCTACCGCTCCCCCCGCGACGCGGCGGCGGGCCCGCCGGAGAAGCTCGCTTACGTGGCCACCTTCTCCCGGCCGGCCGACAAGCCCGATGGGATCGCGGTGGTGGACACCGACCCCGGCTCGGCCAGCTACGCCTCCGTGATCGGCTACACCGAGCTGCCGAACCTGGGCGACGAACTGCACCACTTCGGCTGGAACGCCTGCTCGAGCGCGCTCTGCCCGACCGGTTCGCACACCCACGGCGACCGGCGCTACCTGGTCGTCCCCGGCATCCGCTCCTCGCGCATCTACATCCTGGACACGCTGGAGAACCCGGCGGCCCCCAAGGTCGTCAAGGTGCTCGGCCCGGAGGAACTGGGCAAGCGGGCCAACTACTCGCGCCCGCACACGGTGCACTGCGGCCCCGGCTACCTGTACGTGTCCTGCCTCGGCGGCGGCAACGGCGCCGAGGGGCCCGGCGGGGTCGCGCTGCTCGACCACGCCTCGTTCGACGTGATCGGCCAGTTCGAGGAGGACCGCGGCGACCAGTACCTCGCCTACGACGTCTGGTGGCACATCAACGACGAGGTGATCATCACGTCCGAGTGGGCCACCCCGTCCATGATCGAGGACGGGATCGTGCCGGAACTGCTGCTCGGCCGCAAGTACGGGCACCGGCTGCACTTCTGGGACATGAGCACCCGCCGTCACGTGCAGACCGTGGACCTCGGCGACCAGCACCAGATGGCACTGGAACTGCGCCCGGCGCACGACCCGGCCCGCAAGTGGGGCTTCGTGGGCGTGGTGGTCAGCGTCGAGGACCTGTCCGCGTCGATCTGGATCTGGCACGAGCAGGACGGGAAGTGGGCCGCCACCAAGGTCATCTCGATCCCGGCCGAGCCGGCCCCGGCGGAGCAGCTCCCGCCGCTGCTGCAGGGTTTCGGCGCGGTCCCGCCGCTGGTCACCGACCTGGCCCTGTCGGTGGACGACCAGTTCCTCTACGTGTCCTGCTGGGGCACCGGCGAGCTGAAGCAGTACGACGTGAGCGACCCGTTCCACCCGCGCGAGGCAGGCTCGGTCCGCATCGGCGGCATCGTCGGGCGGGCACCGCACCCGGCCCGGCCGGACCAGCCGCTGGCGGGCGGCCCGCAGATGGTCGAGGTCTCCCGCGACGGCAAGCGCGTTTACTTCACCAACTCGCTCTACGGTGCCTGGGACGAGCAGTTCTACCCGGACGGCGTCGGCGCCTGGATGACCAAGCTGGATGTCGCCGAGGGCGGCGGCATGAGCTTCGACGAGCGCTTCTTCCTCGAGGGCGAGGTGTTCCGCGGCCGCCGCGCGCACCAGGTCCGGCTGGAGGGCGGGGACGCCTCGAGCGACTCGTACTGCTACTCGTCCTGACCGGGCCGGGGCGCCCCGGTCACTGCGCGGTTACTCGTCCTGACGGGGCGGCCGCTCCGTATGCTGTCCCGTGAGTTCGGTGCGGTCGGCGCGCTGACCTGGGCCTGGGGGCTGAAACCATGGTGACGCGGGATACCGCCTGGGGCGATGGCACGCCCTGCTGGGTGGATCTGGGCGTGGCAGACATCGCGAAGGCGTGCGCGTTCTACGCGGCGTTGTTCGGCTGGGAGGCACATCAGGGCCCGCCGGAGGCCGGCGGGTACGCGCTGTGCCTGAAGGACGGCCGGCAGGTGGCGGGGATCGGGCCGAAGCTGGGCCCCCCGGAGGAACCGTCCACCTGGACCACCTACCTCGCCACCAGCGACGCGGACGAGACGGCCGGGAGGATCACGGCGGCCGGCGGTCAGGTGCTCGTGGCGCCGATGGACGTGATGGACCAGGGCCGGATGGTGATGGCGGCCGACCCGGGCGGCGCGGTGTTCGGCCTGTGGCAGGCCCGGCGGCACACCGGGTTCCAGCTCGCCAACGAGCCGGGCTCGGTGACCTGGAACGAGAACCTCAGCCGGGGCTTCGACGGCAACAAGGCGTTCTATCGCGCCGTGTTCGGTTACGAGTACGGTGACATCGGCGCTGCCGGGTTCCGCTACGCCACGCTGAAGGTCGGCGGCAGCGAGGTCGGCGGGATCGGTGAGCTGGACAGCAGCCTGCCCGCCGAGGCCCCGGCGCGGTGGTCGGCCTACTTCGCGGTCGAGGACACCGACGCCGCCGTGGCCAAGGTGACCAGCCTGGGCGGAACCACGGTGCGCCCTGGCTGGGACAGCCCCTACGGCCGGATCGCCATCGTGGCCGACGGCGACGGCGCGGTCTTCTCGCTGATCAGCGCCCCCGCCGAGACCGGCCCCGTTTCGTGATCATGACTTTGGTGGGGTTACAGCCCCACCAAAGTCATGATCACGACGCGGCGGGTCCAGCCGGCGGGGGGGATCGGGGGGCGGCGAGGGGATGCCGGGCTTCTCGGACATCAGCCGGCCGGCCGTGCGCGCGGCGGTCTCCCGGGCCCAGCGGCCACTGGTAGCCAGGCCGGCCACCAGCACCAGCACACCGCAGCCCGCGGTAATCAGCCAGGCGCCGTGGCTGGCCGGGACGAAGCCGGTGCGCAGCGGGCCGTGCAGCGCCGAGGCCACCGCGGACCCGGTCAGCGCCACGCCCAGCGACCCGCCCACCTGGCGGCTGGTCGAGGCCACCGCCGCGGCCACGCCGGCCTGGGCGCGGGGCATGCCGGACAGCGCCGTGTTGCTGATCGCCGGGTTGACCATGCCGTTCCCGATGCCGAAGGCGAAGTAGCCGAGCAGCAGCCAGGCCACGGGGGTGGCCGCGGTGACACCGGCCATCATCAGGCCCCCGGCCGTCGTCATCACCCCCGCCACCAGCAGCGGTATCCGGGGCCCGCGCTGCCCGGTGATCCGCCCGGACAGCGGCGCGAGCAGCACCGTCATCGCCGCCATCGGCAGCGTGTACAGGCCCGCGTGCAGCGCCGAGAGATGGCGCGCGTCCTGCAGGTACAGCGTGTTGAGGAACAGGAACCCGGCCAGCGCCGAGAACGCGCTGATCGCGATCAGCACCGCCCCCGTGAACGGCGCGCTGCGGAAGAACCGCAGGTCGAGCAGTGGCTCGGCGCGGCGCGGCTCGTATACGGCCAGCCCGGCCGTGGCGAGCGCCGCGAGGCCGAACAGCCCGAGGATGAGGCCCGAGCCCCAGCCGTGGCGCGGCCCCTCGATGATCGCGTAGGTGAGCGAGGCGAGCATGACGATGATCAGTAGCTGGCCGACCGGATCGACCCGGCGGCCGTGCGCGGCGCGGGACTCCGGCACGGCGAGCGCGGTGGCCACGATGGCCGCGATCCCGACCGGGATGTTGACCCAGAAGATGCCCCGCCACCCCACGGTGGCGACGAGCACGCCGCCGAGCACCGGGCCCAGCGCCATGCTGAGGCCGAACACCGCGCCCCAGATGCCGAACGCCCGGGCGCGCTCGCGGTCGTCGGTGAACGTGTTGGAGATGATGGACAGGGCCACCGGGTTGAGCATCGAGCCGCCGATGGCCTGCACCGCGCGGAAGGCGACCAGCCAGCCCAGGCTGGGCGCCAGGCTGCACAGCAGCGAGCCGAGGGTGAACGTGGCCAGGCCGACCTGGAACGTGCGCCGCCGGCCGATCCGGTCCCCCGTGGACCCGGCCAGGATCAGGAAGCTCGCCACGACCAGCGTGTAAGCGTCCACCGTCCACTGCAGGCCGGACACCGGCGCGTGCAGGTCGTGCTGGATGGATGGCAGGGCGATGTTCACGATGGTGGCGTCGAGGCCGACGATGAACAGGCTGGAACAGCAGACGGCGAGCACGAGCAGCCGGCGCCCGCGGCTGAGTTCCGGCACCAATTCCTACCTGTTCCGTAAGCCAACGCCAGTACTTGTGAACATACAACTAACTTCCGGGCAACGGCCGCGCCTGTGTCCAAGGTCACCTGCGTGATTGACTGCCGTCATGGCAGCGCTACCGGGTCGCGGCACCGCGTTACCACGGGTACCGTTGGCGCACGGGCTCGCGGGATGGAAGACCGGCTCCCGCCGGTTGTAATCCATGACGAGGCCAAGGCTGGTGGGAGGCTGTGAGCATGGTGCCGGATGGGGGGGATCTTTACCAGGTCGACCCGGGTGCGGCGAAGCTTGACGGGGCAATCCTGCTGCACTACCTGGACGGGTTCATCGACGCGGGCGCGGCAGGCAGGCTGCTCACCGCGCACCTGCTGGGCAGCCTGGACCACGAGGCGGTGGTGACGTTCGACGTGGACCGGCTGATCGACTACCGGTCCCGCCGCCCGCCGATGACCTACGACAAGGACCACTGGGACTCTTACGACGCGCCGGAACTCGTCATCCACCGGGTCAAGGACAGCGCGGGGAAGCCCTTCCTGATGCTGACCGGCCCCGAGCCCGACCACGAATGGGAACGGTTCACCAGCGCCGTCGCGGGCGTGAGCACCCGCCTCGGGGCCGAGCTTGTGCTCGGGTTCCACGGCATCCCGATGGGTGTCCCGCACACCCGCCCGCTGGGGGTGACCGCGCACGGCACCCGGCCCGAGCTGGCCGCCGGATCGCGGCCGATCGTGGACCGGCTGCAGGTGCCTGGCAGCGCGGCCTCGCTGCTCGAGCTGCGCCTGGGTGAGGAGAACCGGGCGGCGGGCGGCTTCGCCGTGCACGTGCCGCACTACCTGGCGCAGGCGGCCTACCCCGCCGCGGCCGTGGCGCTGCTGGAATGTGTGGCCAGGACCACCGGCCTGGCCCTGCCCGGCGAGGCGCTGCGCGATGCGGCAAGGCGCACCGACGAGGAGATCGCCCGCCAGGTGGAGACGTCCGACGAGATCAGCGAGCTGGTGCAGGCCCTGGAACGGCAGTACGACGCGTTCGTGGACGCGGCGTCCGCGGAAGGGCTGCTGGCCGACTCGGCCGGGGAGATGCCCACGGCCGAGGAACTCGGCGCCCAGTTCGAGCGCTTCCTGGCCGAGCAGCAGGGCCGCTCCGACACGCCAGAGCCCTGACCGGCACACTGATCCCGGGCGCCCTGAGCCCGGAACCGACACCCCGAGCCCGGAACGGCGGAACACTGGCGGAGGCCGGCATGCTCTTCCCTACGTCACTGGTCGGCAGCTACCCCCAGCCGGACTGGCTGATCGATCGCGGGCGGCTGCGGGACCGCTTCCCGCCCCGGGTCCGCGCCCTGGAACTGTGGCGGGTGGACCAGTCCCACCTGGCCGAGGCACAGCGGGACGCGACGCTGCTCGCCATCCGGGCGCAGGAGCAGGCCGGCCTGGACATCCTGACCGACGGCGAGATGTGCCGCGAGAGCTACTCCAACAGGTTCGCCACCGCCCTGGACGGGGTGGACATCGACAACCCGGGCACCGCGCTCGACCGCAGCGGGCACCCCAACCCGGTGCCGCGGGTCACCGGCCCGATCCGGCGCAAGCACGCGGTCGAGGCCGGGGACGTGACGTTCCTGCGGGCGAACACCGGCAAGACCGTCAAGATCACCGTGCCGGGCCCGTTCACCATGGCCCAGCAGGCGCAGAACGACTACTACCGGAGCACCGAGGAACTCGCGCTCGGCTACGCCGAGGCGGTCAACGAAGAGGTCAAGGACCTGTTCGCGGCCGGTGCGGACATCGTCCAGCTCGATGAGCCCTACCTGCAGGCACGCCCGGAAGAGGCCCGCAAGTACGGGGTGGCCGCGATCAACCGGGCGCTGGCGGGGATCCGCGGCACCACCGCGGTGCACCTGTGCTTCGGCTACGCGGCGATCATCCACGACCGCCCGTCCGGGTACTCGTTCCTGCCCGAACTCGCCGCCGCCGAGTGCGACCAGGTGTCGATCGAGACCGCCCAGTCCGGGCTGGACTGCGCGGTGCTCGCCGAGCTGACCGGGAAGACCATCATCCTGGGCGTGCTCAACCTCGGCGACGAGACCGTGGAGACCGCCGACGAGGTGGCCGCCAGGGTGCGCCGGGCGCTGCCCCATGTCGGCGCCGAGCGCCTGGTGCTGGCCCCGGACTGCGGGATGAAGTACCTGCCGCGCGACGTCGCGTTCGGCAAGCTGTCCGCGATGACGCAGGCCGCGGCCCGGCTGCGCGCCGAGCTCGGCGCGGCCTGACCGTCAGCCGGTCAGCCGCCGGGCACGTCCACGGCGACCGTCAGCCCGCCCGGGTTCACCGTCAGGTCCGTCTCGGAGGCCAGGCCGGTGACCGAAGGTGCCGACAGGCTGATCGTGACCGACTGGCCCGAGGTCAGCGAGCCCGAGGCGGGCGACACCGACAGGGCTGACGAGGGGTTCGCGATGCTGTACCCGGAGACGTCGCCACCCTGGGCGGTGAGCGAGAACGAGCCGCTGAGGCTCCCGTCGGGATTCAGGGTCAGCGTCACCACGCTCGCCGAGACCACCAGCGTGCCCGGTGACGACGGCGGGGGCGACGGGGTCGGGCTCGGCGGCTGCGAGCGGCCCGGCGTCGGCGATGTGCCGCCGCGGCCCGGCGACGACCCCGATGGCGAGGAGGACGACGGCGACGGCGATCCGGACACCGTGATGGTCAGGCCGATGTTGTGCTTGCCGCTCTTGTGCGACGGTGACGACGGCGACACCGGGTTGGAGCCGGAGTTCAGCGGCGCCTGGGTGGCGGTGTTCGGGCCGATGGTCGCCGCGACCGCGGTGGCCGGGCCCTTGTGGTGCAGCGTGCCCAGCACGAGCAGGGTACCGGCGCCCAGCAGCACGGCCGCCGCGGCCGCCACGCACGCGGCCACGGTCAGGGCCTGCGCCCCGTACACCCGGCGCGGCGAGGCGACCGGCTTGGGGAAGCCGGACCTGTCGAACGGCTCGGCCCGGCCGGCCACCAGGTCGCGGTGCCCGGCGGCGACCGGCGAGATGTCGTCCACCAGCCGGAGCACCTGCTCGCGCAGGCCGGCCGGGAGCGCCACCATCGGCAGCATGCTGAGCAGCATCGCCGGGCTGAGCTCATGCCGCTTGCGATCGCCGCACACCGCGCAGCGCTCGATGTGCCGGTTCACCCGCTTGCGCAGCAGGATGGTCAGCTCGCCATCCCAGCCGGCCAGGATGCCGTCTAGCTCGTCGCACTGCTCCCGGCCGGTACGGGCCACCAGCAGCGCGCCCAGTGACCCCTCGAACTGGGCGCGCGCCCGGGACACGAGCGCGTGCGCGCTGTTGCGGGACACGCCCAGGGCATCGGCCAGGTCGTCGCCGTCCAGGACGTGGCGCAGGTTCAGCTCGATGACCTCGCGGTCGCCCGGGTTCAGCCCGGAGAGCGCGTCGACCACCAGGTCGCGCAGCTCCTCCCGCTCCGGGCCGAGCACTATATTGGTGTCCTCAGAGGTCACCTCAACCGCCGCGTCGAGGGGCGCGGAGAGACCGCGCGCCCGCAGACGACGGAAGCACTCGTTGCGGGCCACCGCGTATAGCCACGGACGGAGCCGGTCCGGCTCGCGCAGCCCGTCCAGTTTGGCAGCAGCGATGACGTAGGTGTCCTGCACCGCGTCGGCGGCGTCGGCAGGCTCACTGAGCAGCGTCCGGCAGTAGGCATACAATGCCGGAGCGTAGTTGTCATAAGCGGCAGCGAGTCCGGCAGGGTCTCCTGCGACAATCGCTGCGACGATCTCCCCGTCTTGCACGGTCTCACGGTAGTTCGTCCGGGGCACTTGCTGCCACCTGGTCTCTGATCCGTTATCTGCATGAAGCCCTCCTGATGTGTGATATGGGCCTCGTTGGCCTCCGGGCGCGCAAAGGCCGCGCGGGCCCAGCGGGCCCGCGCGGCCGCCCCCGCGGTCAGCGGGACGCACAGCTCGAGTCCACCGGAACCCGGTTTGACCAGCGGCCGGACACCGTGTCGTAGGCGATGGCGTAGCCGTTGTTGGTGGTGTTCGGCACCTGCGAGCAGTCACCGATGCCGGCCTGCTCGCCCGGGGTCACGCAGGCGTAGTCGTCTGGCATGACCTGGCGCCACACATAACCCTGCTGGCAGGTGTGGTGGCCATGGTGCCCGTGATGCTTGCCGGTAGAGGCGCTGAGCGGCGCCCCGCGCGGCCCGGGGCAGCGCGGCCCAGGCCGGCGCGGCCCGGTGCGGCGCGGGCCGGCGGCCGGGTCAGCGGGCCAGTTCGGCGTACAGTTCCGCCGTCTGCGCGGCCACCGCCTGCCAGCCGAACTCGGCGACCGCCCGCTCGCGCCCGGCCCGGCCGAGCGCGTCCGCGCGGGCCGGATCGCCGATCAGCGCGCCGAGGGCACCGGCCAGCGCTTCCGGGTCGTCCGGCGGGACAAGCAGGCCGGTCTCGCCGTCGCTCACCACCTCGGGGATCCCGCCGACCGCCGAGCCCACCACCGCCGTGCCGCAGGCCATCGCCTCCAGGTTGACGATGCCGAGCGGCTCGTACAGCGAGGGGCAGGCGAACACGGTCGCGTGCGTGAGCAACTGGATGACCGCCCGCTTGGGCAGCATCTCCGGTATCCAGATCACCCCGGACCGCGCCGCGCGCAGGTCCGCCACCAGGCCCTCGACCTCGGCGGCGAGTTCCGGGGTGTCCGGCTGGCCGGCGCAGAGCACGAGCTGGGCGGCCGGGTCCAGGGCGGCCGCCGCCCGGAGCAGCACCGGGACACCCTTCTGCCGGGTGATCCGGCCCACGAAGATCACCGCGGGCCGCCCCGGGTCCACCCCGTATTTGTCCAGCACATCGGTCGCCGGGTCCGGGGCGTACTCGGCGGTGTCGATGCCGTTGCGGATCACCCGGACCCGGTCCGGGGACACCGCGGGGTAGGCGGCCAGCACGTCGCCCCGCATGCCCGCCGACACGGCCACCACGGCGGCGGCGGATTCCACGGCCACCCGCTCGCACCACGAGGACAGCGCGTAACCGCCGCCGAGCTGCTCGGCCTTCCACGGCCGCAGCGGTTCCAGCGAGTGCACGGTGACCAGGTGCGGCACCCCGTAGAGCAGCGCCGCGAGGTGCCCGGCCAGGTTCGCGTACCAGGTGTGCGAGTGCACCACGTCGGCCGACCCGGCCGCCGCCGCCATGGACAGGTCGGCGGACATCACCCCGAGCGCCGGGTTCGCCCCGGCGAGGTGGTCCCAGGGCCGGTGCGCCACCGCGCCGGGCCGGTCGGCGCCCTGGCAGTGCACGGTCACGTCGACCAGCGCGGAAAGCTCGCGGGCGAGATAGGCCACGTGCACCCCGGCCCCGCCGTACACCTCCGGCGGGTACTCGCGGGTCAGCAGCGCGACGCGCAACCGCGAGCCAGGAACCGCCGCGGTCACGGGCGGACCTTCTGGCCCTTGCCGACGACGGTGATGCCCCCGGCGGACACGTGGAAACCGCGCTCGCGGTCGTGCTCCTTGTCCACGCCCACCACGGCTCCCTCGGGGACCTCGACGTTCTTGTCGATGATCGCGTCCCGTACCACCGCGTGCCGCCCGATCACCGTGCTGTGCAGGATCACCGAGCGCTCCACCGTGGACCAGCTGTTCACCCGCACGCCGGGAGACAGCACCGACTCGCGCACCGTGCCGCCGGACACGATGACCCCGTTGCTGACCAGGCTGTCCAGCGCCCGCCCGATCCGGTCGCCCGAGTCGTGCACGAACTTGGCCGGTGGCTGGGACGGCACGAGGGTCAGGATCGGCCAGCGCTCGTTGTACAGGTTGAACACCGGATGCACGTGGCACAGGTCCATGTGCGCGTCGAAGTAGGAGTCCAGCGTCCCGACGTCGCGCCAGTAGGCCTTGTCCCGCTCGGTCGCGCCGGGCACCTCGTTGGTGGCGAAGTCGTACACCTGGGCGCTCTCGCTGGCGACCATCATCGGGATGATGTCCCCGCCCATGTCGTGCTTGCTTGCCGCGTTGGCGGCGTCCTCGCGCAGCGCGTCCACCAGCACGTCGGCGTCGAACACGTAGTTGCCCATGGACGCGTAGGCCTCGTCCGGGCTGTCCGGCAGGCCGGGCGGATCCGCGGGCTTCTCCAGGAACTCCTCGATCCGGTGGCCCTCCTTGGCGGCCTTGATCACCCCGAACTCGCTCGCGTCCGGCCGGGGCACCCGGATCGCCGCGACGGTGACTCCCGCACCGCCCTGGACGTGCTGGTCGATCATCTGCCGGGGGTCCATCCGGTACACGTGGTCCGCGCCGAACACGACCACCAGGTCGGGGCGCTCATCGAAGATCAGGTTCAGCGACTGGTAGATCGCGTCCGCCGAGCCGGTGTACCACTGCGGCCCGAGGCGCTGCTGCGCGGGCACCGGCGTGACGTAGTTGCCGAGCAGCGAGCTCATCCGCCAGGTGGTGGTGATGTGCCGGTCCAGGCTGTGGCTCTTGTACTGGGTGAGCACGCAGATCCGCAGGCACCCGGCGTTGACCAGGTTCGACAACGCGAAGTCCACCAGCCGGTAGAGGCCGCCGAACGGCACGGCCGGCTTGGCCCGGTCCTCGGTCAGCGGCATCAGCCGCCGGCCCGCGCCGCCCGCCAGGACGATTCCCAACACCCGCCGGTCTGCCATCACGCACCTCGCCCAAGGTCGCGCTCACCCCGTCGTGAGGATGACCGTCGCCGCCTGCCCCTATTATTTTGCATTACGCATTGTCGGGGCACAGCCATGACATTACGTTCACTCCGCTCGTGGCAATGCGTCGAGGTGAAATTCGCCATCGGGGTATCCCTAATACGTCGGCGGGGTGTCTCCAGGGTTACGAAATCCCGGCTGCCACCGCTCCTGACCAGCGCGAACCTGTCGCGTTAGGGCTGCTGCCTGCGCACTCTTGTGCCACGGTGGCACGCCATCTACCCTGGCGAATCACAGGCGCGCCGCGCCCCGGTGGCGCGGCCAGCCATCGGGGACGGGAATGCTCTCGGTCAGCTGGGACACGATCAGGCTGTTCCTGCACGTGCTCGCCGCGACCATCTGGGTCGGCGGCCAGATCACGCTCGCGGCCCTGGTCCCGGTGCTGCGCCGCCTCGGCGCGGAGATACCCCGCGCCGCCGCGCGCCGGTTCAACCAGGTCGCCTGGCCCGCGTTCGGGGTTCTGATCATCACCGGCATCTGGAACATCGCCGCCGTGCACGCCCAGATCAAGGGCAGCTACCAGACCACGCTGGTGGTCAAGCTGGTCGTGGTGGCCATCTCCGGGGTGACCGCCGCGCTGCACGCCCGGGCGCGGAGCCCCCGATGGATCGCCGTGTTCGGCGCGCTAACCGGCTTGTCCGCGCTGGCCGCGCTGTTCCTCGGCGTGCTGCTGGCCGGCTGATCCGCCAGAACAACACGACCACCATTACGGCGCCGGGCACTTCGTAAATACCGGATAACTCAGGTAATCCGGCGGGCATTTGCTAACCGTGACCCAGCCCTCGTGCACCGGCATCCCGCCTCCCCCAAGAATCACGAAAGGAGTCGGGTAAGCAGTCATTGACGCTCTAGTAATGGCATGGTAATACTCTGACCAGCGGGCGCCGGGAACGGGACTTCCGACCGAGGACTCTGGCTGCGTGCCCGGGGCCGCGCCTGGCCTGCGCGTCGGGCGGAAGGGCGGCCAACGCGGCGACCTCGACGGGGGACACGGTGTGGCCGGTGAGGCATGGTCCGGTAAACCGGGCTGCTCCGTGTCGGCGATGGGCCGCGGAAAGCCCGAGGATGAGCGAATAAGCCTCCTCGGGCAATTCGTTTGATCCAGGCCCGCGCCGTCCGTGCGGGCAACGAATCGCCACATATGGCGAATGTTCAGGAGGCACCCGGATGAGAAAACTGCGGCATATTGCCGTCGGCGCCTTGTGCGCCGTGGGGGCGCTGCTCCCGGTGCAGTTCTTTGGCGCCACCGCGGCGCAGGCGGTGACGTTCACCAACCTCACGCTGCTCAATGGCTGGACGGCCGGCCCGTTCAGCACCGGCCAGCCCTCGGTGGCCATCATCGGCGGGATCGTCCACTTCAGGGGCGCCATCGCGACGTCCGGCACCAACCCGGAACCGTTCGTCCTGCCGGCGTCGTTCCGCCCGTCCACCAATATCTTCGTTCCGGTGGACCTGTGCAACGCCACGAACGGGCGCCTCGACATCGCGCCCAGCGGCGCGGTGAGCGTACAGCAGCAAAGCGGCGATCCTTCGCCAACGCCCAGTGCTTCACCTCACTCGACGGGGTCACCTTCGCGCTGTCGGCGGCTTCGTTCACCGGGCTCACCCCGCAGAACGGGTGGACCGGTGGCCCGTTCGGCACGTCGGCGCCCGCGGTGAGCGACGTCTCCGGGGTCGTCCAGCTCGAAGGAGCCATAGCGACCTCCGGTACCAACCCGGTGGCCTTCACCCTGCCCCAGGCCCTCGCCCCCGCGTCGGACACCTACGTCAAGGTGGACCTGTGCAACGCCACCAACGGGCGCCTGTTCATCCACACCGACGGCACGGTGACCGTGCAGCAGAAAATCGGTGACCCCTTCGCCAACGCCCAGTGCTTCACCTCACTCGACGGAGTCTCCTTCATCCCGGGCAGCCCGTTCGGCAAGCTCACGCTGGTGAATGGCTGGACCGGCGCCCCCTTCGGCACGTCCGGCCCCGCGGCGAGCGCCACCGGGGGAATCGTTCAGCTCAGCGGCGCCATGTCGACCACCGGCACGAACCCGGTCGCGTTCACGCTGCCGGCAGCCGACCGCCCGGGCACCAGCGTCTTCGTCCCTGTCGACCTGTGCAACGCCACCAACGGGCGCCTTGACATCGCGCCCAGCGGGGTGGTGACCGTGCAGCAGCAGGACCCGGGCTTCGCCAACGCCCAGTGCTTCACGTCACTGGAAGGGGTCTCGTTCGCCACGTCGGCGGCCTCGTTCACCGGGCTCACCCTGCAGAACGGGTGGACGAACGCCCCCTTCGGCACCTCCAACGCCGCGGTGGCCCTCGCCGGCGGGGTCGTCCACTTCAAGGGCGCCATCGCGAGCGGCACGAGCCCGGTCCTGTTCACCCTGCCGGCGGGGTTCCGCCCGGCCACCGACGTCTACGTCCCGGTGGACCTGTGCAACGCCACCAACGGGCGGCTGCACATCCAGCCCAGTGGCGTAACCGACGTGGAGGTCCCGAGCACTGAAACCTTCGCCGACGCGCAGTGCTTCACCTCACTCGACGGGGCCTCCTTCGCGCCGTCGGCGGCTTCGTTCACCGGGCTCACCCTGCAGAACGGGTGGACCGGCGCCCCGTTCAGTACCTCCAACGCCGCGGTGGCCCTCGTCGGCGGGGTCGTCCACTTCAAGGGCGCGGTCGCGTCCGGCACCAGCGGGGTCCTGTTCACCCTGCCGCCCAGGTTCCGCCCCGCCAAGGCCGCTTACGCCAAGGCGGACCTGTGCGGCGCCACCAACGGGCGCCTGTTCATCCAGCCCAACGGGGTGGTGACCGTGCAGCAGCAGAGCGGCGACCCGTTCTCCAACGCCCAGTGCTTCACCTCACTCGACGGGGCCTCGTTCGCGCCCTAGCGGCCGTCCGTCACCACGAGCGCCGTGGCCGGCCCGGTTCCGGGCTGGCCACGGCCGCCGCGCCGCTGGACGCTAGACCTGACGATGCCCCCGTCGACCTGGCAGACGGCCTGGGCTTGGGCAGGCGCCAGGGCGGGTGCGATCTGCTTCAGGCGCTCAGGCACCGGGGCGGGCGTGCACCACGGTGCCGTCCACCAGGGTCAGGTCCACCCCGGCCAGCGCGATCTCGGCGGCAGGCTGGGCGAACAGGTCGCGGTCGAGCACCACGAGGTCGGCGCGCTTGCCCGGCTCGATCGAGCCCGCGTCCCGCTCGTCGTGGTTGACGTAGGCGGAGCCCATGGTGAACGCCGCGATCGCGGCGGGCAGGCCGATCCGCTCGCCGGGCAGGAACGGGGTGTCGGTGTCCGGGCCGCGGAACGGGTAGCCCGGCGCGGTGGTCCGGTTCACCGCCGTGTGCATCTGCCACATCGGGTTCGGGCTGGACACCGGCCAGTCGCTGCCGAAGCACAGTTGCGCGCCGGAGGCGGCCAGGCTGCCGAACGGGTACTGCCACGCGGACCGCTCCGGGCCGAGGAACGGCAGGGTCAGCTCGGTCATCTGCGGCTCGTTGCTGGCCCACAGCGGCTGGCAGTTCGCCAGCACCCCGAGGTCACGGAACCTGGGCACGTCATCGGGGTGGATGACCTGGAGGTGCGCGATGTGATGGCGGCCTTGCCCGGCCCCGTTGGCCGACCGGGCCGCGGCGATCGCGTCCAGCGCCTCGCGGACCGCCCGGTCCCCGATCGCGTGGACGTGCACACCGAAGCCGCGGGCGTCGATGGCCGTGACCGCCTCGTTCAGCTCCTCCGCGACGAAGAAGCTGGTCCCGCGGCCCCCGGTCTCGTGCCCGTGCCCATCGAGGTAGGGGGCCAGCATGGCGGCGGTGAAGTTCTCGCAGACGCCGTCTTGCATGATCTTCACGCTGGTGGTGCGGAACCGGGAGCCGTCAGCGATGGCCCGTCGTTCGGCAAGAAAATCGAGTTGCGACAGCCCAGCGGCACGCCGCCACCAGAGCGCACCGGTGACCCGGGCGGTCAGCAGGCCCCGGCGCTCGACCTCGCGGTAAGCCTCGAAGCAATCGGGCACCACCGCGTACTCACCGACGATCGCCTCCTGCCAGGCGGTGATGCCGAGCGCGTGCAGGTACCGCTGGCCCTCCAGGATGCCGGCCACCTGCTCGTCCAGGGTGACGGCCGGCACCACCCGCTGGACCAGGTTCATCGCGCCCTCGTGCAGCGTGCCCTGGGGCTCGCCGGCCGCGGTCCGCTCGATCCGGCCGTCCGGGGGATCCGGGGTGGCGGCGTCAATCCCGGCCAGCGCCAGCGCTCGCGAGTTCACCCAGGCCCCGTGGTGGTCGCGGTTGGACAGGAACACCGGCCGGTCCGGGACCACCTCGTCGAGGTCCTCCTTGCCGGGCACGCCGCCGGGGAACACGTCCATCCCCCAGCCGCCGCCGGTGATCCAGGCCGCGCCGGGGCCGCGGTCGGCGTAGCGGCGGATCGCCGCCAGGTAGCCCTGCCTGGTGTGCTCGCCGGTCAGGTCGCACTGGCTGCGCTCCAGGCCGCCGCCGGACGCGTGCACGTGCGCGTCCTGGAACCCGGGCAGCAGCATCCGCCCGCGCAGGCCGACCACCTCGGTGCCCGGGCCCACGTAGGGCCGCATTCCTGAGTCGGTGCCCACCGCCACGATCCGGCCGCCGGAGATCGCGACCGCCTGCGCCCAGGTCCGCGCGGCGTCGACCGTGTAGACGGCCCCCCCGGTCAGCACCAGGTCGGCCGGGCCTTCGGCGGCCACTAGTCGCCCCTCACCTAGTCACCGAGCTCGGCGCGGCGGCGGGCGACGTAGTCGGCCAGCTCGGCGCGGATCGCGTCGTCCAGCGGCGGCGGCTGGTACTCCTCCAGGGTCTTGTGGTAGATATCGCCGGCCCGCACCATGGCGTCCTTGCCGCCCTGCTTCAGCCACCGCTCGTAGTTCGCGGTGGAGGACAGCAGCGGCCGGTAGAAGCAGGTGCGGAACCGCTCCATGGTGTGCGCGGCGCCGAGGAAGTGGCCGCCGTGGCCGACCTCCTCGTGCGCGCCGAACGCCAGCGACGCCTCGTCGATCTCCAGCGGGGTGAACTGCACCCGGAGCATCCGCAGCAGCTCGATGTCGATGATGAACTTCTCGTAGCAGCTCACCAGGCCGCCTTCCAGCCAGCCCGCGGCGTGCATGACGAAGTTGGTGCCCGCCAGGAACGTGGGCAGCAGCGTCATCAGCGCCTCGTAGGCCGCCTGCGCGTCCGGGGTCTGGCTGGAGTTGAGCCCGCCGCCGGTGCGGAACGGCAGCCCGTAGTGCCGGGCGAGCTGCCCGGTGCACAGCAGGCCGATGGCCGACTCGGGTGTGCCGAAGCTGGGCGACCCGGACTGCATGTCGATGTTGGACAGGAACGAGCCGAAGATGACCGGGCAGCCGGGCCGGATGAGCTGAGCCAGCGCGATGCCGGTGAGCGCCTCGGCGAGCTGCTGCGCCAGCGCGGCCGGGATCGCCACCGGCGACATCGCGCCCATGAGCAGGAACGGGGTGAGCACCACCGGCTGGTTCGCGGCGCAGTACTCGAACTGGGCGTCCAGCATCCGGTCGTCCCAGCGCAGCGGCGAGTTGCAGTTGATCAGCGAGATCGTCGCCGGGGTCTGCTCGATGCTGGCGCGGCCCTTGTCCAGGCCGCCGAACAGGATCGAGGTCATCGCGATGGTGTCGGCCGCGTTCGGGCCGGACACCACGTTGCCCATGTAGATCTTGTCGGTGAGGGTCTGCAGCGCGTAGATCATGTCGAGGTGCCGGGAGTCCAGCGGCGCGTCGTTGGGCTCGCAGATCACCCCGCCCGCGGAATCCAGTTCGGGGAACGACTGCGACAGCATCGCCAGGCGGCGGAAGTCCGCCAGCGTGGCGTCCCTGCGGACCTCGCCCTCGCGGATGAACGGCGCCCCGTACACCGCGCCGAACACCATGTCGTCGCCGCCGATGTGCACGCTGTTGGCCGGGTTGCGGGCCTGCACGTCGAATTCGCGCGGGGCCTTGGCGACCTGCTCGAGCACGAAGTCCGGGTCGAACTTGACCACGTCGCCGTCCACCTGCTGGCCGGCCCTGCGGAACAGCTCGACCGCCTCCGGCTTGGCGAACTGGACGCCGATCTCGCTGACGATGCGGCGCCAGCCGCGTTCCAGTACCCCGACCGCGTCGGCGGAGAGGATCTCGTACCGGGGCATCGTGTTGCGGAACATCGCCACCTGCCTCCTCCGGCGGGCCCCGGGGCTGGCTGTCCACGAGGCCGGGCTGTCCCGGGGCTCTCCCGGGGCGGCCCGGGACCGGCCGGCGCAGCCTTGACCGGCCAAGACCCCGATCGTAGGATCACATAGTAGAACAGAGTTCCGCAACGTGGAACTATGCCGCAAGGCCGGCGCAGGAACCCCACAGGCAGGCGCGTGGTGAGCAGTCCGAACGGAACCCAGGCGGTGGACCGCGCGGCGCGGCTGCTCACCGAGGTGGTGCACGCGCCGGGCTCGGTCACCTTCACCGAGCTGGCCGCCGCGACCGGCCTGGCCAAGAGCACCACGTCGCGGCTGCTGCTGGCGCTGGAGCGCAACGGGCTGGTCCGCCGGGACGACGCGGGCCGGTTCCGTCCCGGGGAGATGTTCGTCCGGTTCGCCTGGCGCGGCGGCGCGGAGGCCGGGCTGACCGAGGTCGCCCAGCCCTACCTGGACCGGCTCGGCGCGGACACCGGCGAGACGGTGAACCTGGGCGTCGGGCGGGACGGCATGGTCGAGCAGATCGCCCAGGTAGACAGCGAGTACCTGATCGGGGCCACCAACTGGCTGGGCCGGGCGGTGCCGCTGCACTGCAGCGCGGCCGGCAAGGTGCTGCTCGCGCACGGCGCGGCGAAGCTGCCGCCGGGCCGGCTGGAGCGGCGCACCGAGCAGTCCATCACCGGCCGGGCGGCGCTGGAGGCGGAGCTGGCGGCGGTCCTGGAACGCGGTTACGCGGTCATCGACGGCGAACTCGAGCCGGGGCTTGTCGCGGTGGCCGCCCCGGTCCGCCGCGACGGCGGCGCGGTGGTCGCCGCGCTGTCGGTGTCCGGGCCCGGCACCCGGCTGACCCCGCCGCGGATCGCCGACGTGGCGGCCGCGTGCATGGCCCAGGCCCACGGCCTGTCGGCCGTCCTCGGCCACCGGGCGGAGCGCCCCGCGCCGCGGGGGGAGTACCCGGCACCGCACGGGGAGTACCCGGCACCGCACGGGGAGCGTCCCGCACCGCGGGGGGACGGCTCGCCGCGCCTGGCGCACGCGGCCCAGGGACCGGCGCCCCAGGGACCGGCGGCCCAGGAACCGGCGGCCCAGGGACCGGCGGCCCAGGAACCGGCGGCCCAGGGACCGGCGGCTCAAGCACAGGCGGCCCAAGCACGGAGAGAAGGTGGCGCGTGACCCCCGACGAGCTTCTCAAGCAGCTTTACGACGACACCCTGGTGGGCAACGGCCCCGCCGTGCTCGAGCTGACCAACACCGGGCTCGGGATGGGCCTGGGCCCGGAGAGGCTGCTCTACGACGCGCTGATCCCGGCGCTCGAGGAGGTCGGTGCCCGGTTCGAGCGCGGCGACTTCTTCGTGCCGGAGATGCTGATCGCGGGCAAGGCGATGGCCGGGGCGCTGGAGATCCTGCGGCCGCTGCTGGCCGAGACCGGCGCCACGACGATCGGCAAGGTGGTCATGGGCACGGTCAAGGGCGATGTGCACGACATCGGCAAGAACCTGGTGAACATCATGTTCGAGGGCGCCGGGTTCGAGGTGATCGACCTCGGCGTGCAGGTGTCACCGGAGAAGTTCATCGACGCGGTCCGCGAGCACCAGCCGGACATCCTCGGCTTCTCCGCGTTCCTCACCACGACCATGCCGATGTTCAAGGCGAACATCAACGCGCTGGAGAAGTCCGGGCTGCGCGACCAGGTGATCGTCATGGTCGGCGGTGCCCCGGTCACCCAGGAGTACGCCGACGTGGTGGGCGCCGACGGGTACGCCGCCGACGCCTCGGCGGCGGTGGTCCGGGCCAAGGAACTGCTGCAGCGGCGCCGCGCCGCGCTGCCCGCGTAGGCGGCCGCCGATGGACACCGTTCTCTCCTCCGCTACCAGGCAGGCCGTGATCGGCCCCGGCCAGCCGTTCTGCATCATCGGCGAGCGGATCAACCCGACCGGGCGCAAGGCGTTCCAGGAGGAACTGCGGGCCGGCGACCTGTCCCGGGTGGAGACCGACGTGGCACAGCAGGTCGCCGGCGGCGCCATGGTGCTCGACGTGAACATGGGCGCGCCGCTGGCAGACGAGGCGGAACTCATGAGCGGGGCGGTCCGGCTCATCCAGGGCCTGACCGACCTGCCGCTGGTCATCGACTCCTCGATCATCGAGGTACTGGACGCGGGCCTGGCCGCCTACGAGGGCAAGGCGCTGGTCAACTCCGTCACGGCCGAGGACGACCGGCTGGAAGCGATCCTGCCGCTGGTGAAGAAGTACGGTGCCGCGGTCATCGGCCTGCCCAACGACGAGGAGGAGATCCCCGAGGAGCCGGCCCGCCGGGTGGAACTGGCCCGCAAGCTCATCGACGTGGCCACCGGGCGTTACGGGATCGCCATCGAGGACATCGTGATCGACCCGCTGGCCATGCCGGTCGGCGCGGACACCGGCCACGGGATCCGGACGCTGGAAACGATTGCACTGCTCCGCGAGGAGTTCGGCGTGAACATGACGCTGGGCGCCTCGAACGTGTCGTTCGGCATGCCGGACCGGCACTCGATCGGGGCCGCGTTCCTGCCGGTGGCCATCTCCCACGGCCTGACCAGTGCCATCATGGACGCCCGCTCGCCGCAGGTGGTCCGCGCGGTCAAGGCCGCGGACCTGCTGCTCGACCGGGACCCGTGGGGCGCGTCCTGGATCGCCGCGCACCGGGCCCAGCAGGCCGCGGGAGGCGCGGGGGCCGGCGCGCAGGCTGCTCCGTGACCAGCGTCGACGACGCGGTGGCCACGGACGCCGGCGGCACTGGGCACCCCGGCGGCCCGGCCCGGGTCGACCTGGTCTTCGAGCCGGGCGAGCGGCGGGTGCGGGTGCCGCACGGGGTCACCCTGTTCGACGCCGCGAGCTGGAACGGCATCGCGATCGACTCGACCTGCGGCGGGCACGGCACCTGCAAGAAGTGCAAGGTCCGGGTGCTCGACGCGCCCGGGGACCCGTCCGAGCTGGACGCCCGCGCGTTCACCCCGGACGAGCTGCGGCAGGGCTGGCGGCTCGCCTGCCGGGCGCAGGCCGTCACCGATGCCCGGGTCGACGTGCCGCCGCTTGCCACCAGGCCCAAGGCCGCGACGGTCGGCGTCGGCCGGCAGGTGATCCTGCGGCCCGCGGTGCAGAAGCGCTACCTGGAACTGGCCGAGCCGTCGCTGAGCGACCAGGTGACCGACGCCGAGCGGGTGCTCGCGGCGCTCGACGACCTGGAGCCGCGGATCGACCTGGATGTGCTGCGCACGCTCGGCCGGGTGCTGCGCGCCGCCGACTACCAGGTGACCGCGGTGGTCGTTGACGATGTGCTGATCGGCGTGGAGCCCGGCGACACCACCGGCCGCCGGTTCGGCATCGCGTTCGACCTGGGCACCACGACCGTGGTCGCGACGCTGCTGGACCTGTCCACCGGGACCCCGGCCGCGGTGGCGTCCGTGCTCAACGCGCAGCAGCCGTTCGGCGCGGACGTGATCAGCCGGATCAGCGCGACGATGCTGGACCCGGCTGCGCTCGACCGGCTGCGTTCGCTGGCTCAGCAGACCCTGGCCGGGCTGGCCGCCGAGGTGTGCGCGCAGGGCGGCACGGACCCGGCCGAGGTGTACGAGGTGGCGCTGGCGGGCAACGCGACCATGACCCACCTGGTGCTGGGCATCGACCCGGAGCCGCTCGGCATGGCCCCGTTCATCATGGCCACCCGGCTGTTCCCCGAGGTGCTCGCCACCGACCTCGGCATCGCGGTGCACCCACGGGCCCGGGCCGTGGTGTTCCCCGCGTTCGGCGCCTACGTCGGCGGCGACATCACCGCCGGGCTGCTCGCCTCCGGCATGGACCGGGACGCCCGGATCCGGCTGTTCGTGGACATCGGCACGAACTGCGAGATCGTGCTCGGCAACCGGGAATGGCTGCTGGCCACCGCCGCGCCGGCCGGGCCCGCGTTCGAGGGCGCGGCGATCCGGTGCGGGATGCGCGCCGCGGACGGGGCGATCGAGGTGGTCACGATGACCGCCGAGAAGTGCGAGCTGACCATCATCGGCGACGCGGAGCCCGCCGGGCTGTGCGGCTCCGGCCTGGTGGACGCGGTGACCGGGCTGGTCAAGCTGGGCCTGCTCGACCCGTCCGGCCGGTTCGTGCCCGAGGAGCGGGCCGCCGCGCTGGCCCCCGGGCTGGCCGGGCGGCTGACCCGGCTCGGCGAGGAGCGGGTGTTCGTGCTGCACTGGCTCGGCTCGCCGGGCGACGTGGCGCACTCGATCTACCTGTCCCAGCGGGACGTGCGGGAACTCCAGTTCGCCAAGGCGGCGATCGCCACCGGCTGGCGGATCCTGCTGGAGGAGGCGGGCCTCGAACCCCGCGACATCCAGCAGGTGCTGCTGGCCGGCTCGTTCGGCAGCTACCTGTCCCCGGCCAACGCGATCCGGCTCGGCCTGGTCCCGGAGATCGGCATGCTGCGCGTGGTGAGCGCCGGGAACGTGGCCGGCGAGGGGGCGAAGATGGCGCTGCTGTCGCTGCGCGAGCGGGCCGGCGGCCTGGCGCTGCTGGAGGAGGTGAGGTATGTCGAGCTGTCCGACCGCGCCGACTTCAACGACCGCTTCGTCGCGCAGTTGCCGTTCCCCGGCTGAGGCGCCGCTCCTGGTCATCGCCTGCGGTGCCCTGGGCGGGCAACTGCGGGAGATCATCGCCCGCCGCGGCTGGCCGGCCGAGTTGCACTGCCTGCCCGCCCTGCTGCACAACCGCCCGAAAAACATCACCATTCATGCCGAACGATTGGCCCGCGCCGCCCTGGCCCGCGGGCAACGGGTCGCCGTGGCCTATGCCGACTGCGGCACGTACGGCGCACTGGACGAGGTGTGCCACCGGCTGGGGCTGCGGCGGCTGCCGGGGCTGCACTGTTACGACGTGCTGGCCGGGCCGGAGCGGATCCGGGAGTTGTTCGAGGCCGAGCCGGGCACCTACGTGCTCACCGACTTCCTGGTCCGGAGCTTCGACCGGGCGGTGCTCGCGGAACTGGGGCTCGACCGGCACCCGGAACTGTGGCCGGACTACTTCGGGCACTACCGCCGCGTGGTCTGGCTCGCCCAGAACCCCGAGCCGGGGCTGGCCGCGGAGGCGGAGCGGGTGGCGGCCCGGTTCGGCCTGCCGCTCACCGTCGTGCCGACCGGGACGGCCGGGCTGGAACGGGAACTGGAGGCGCTCGTCACCGGAAACCGTTTGTCGTCGGTGGCGCAACGACCACAAAAGAATGTGGTGGGTGGCGCAACGACCACAAACGATGCCGGCAGCGAGAGGCCGGGCGCCGGGAGGCGGCCGTGATGCGCCGGGCGCCGGGAGGCGGCCGTGATGCGCCGGGCGCCGAGAGGCCGCCGTGATGCGGCCCGGCGGGTGCCGCCGGGGCGGGCAGGATGCCAGGAGCGAGCCGTGATCCGGGGCTGGCCGTCACCGGGGGGCGGGCCGTGACCGGGGGGCGGGCCGTGACCGGGGGCGGGCTGCTGCGCGGCGGCCTGGCCAGCGCCGCCCCGCTGCTGGAACACCCCAGGTACGAGGTGTTCCCGGCGGGCAGCGTGGCGGACGCCGTGGCGCAGTGGGTGCCGGCCGGCCTGACGGTGACCGTGACCGCCTCCCCCGCCAAGGGCCTGGACGCCACCCTGGACCTGACCGAGAAGCTGGCGGGGCTCGGCTACCAGGTGGTCCCGCACCTGTCCGCCCGGCTGGTCCGCGACGACGCGCACCTGGCCGATATCGCCGCCCGGCTGATCGCGTGCGGGGTGGACGACGTTTTCATCCCGGCGGGTGACGCGGACCCCCCGGCGGGGCGTTTCGACAGCGCATTGTCATTGCTTGAGCGGCTGGCCGAAATGGGCAACCCTTTTCCGCGGACCGGGATCACCGGGTACCCGGAGACGCACCCGAGGATCGATGACGACATCACGATCCAGGCCATGTGGGACAAGCGCCGGCTCGCCGCCTACATCGTGAGCAACCTGTGCTTCGACCCGGCCACGGTGCGGCGCTGGATCCGGCGGGTCCGCGCCCGGGGCGTCACCCTGCCGATATATGTCGGGCTGGCCGGGCCGGTGGAGCGGGCCCGGCTGCTCCGGATGGCGGCCAAGGCAGGTGCCAGCGAGTCCGCCCGGTTCCTCGCCGGGCATGTGGAGTGGTTCCTGCGGTTCGGCACGCCCGGCGGCTACCGGCCGGAGCGGCTGCTGGCCAGGCTGGGCCCGACCGTCACCGCACCGGGCGCCGGGGTCGCGGGGCTGCACCTGTTCACGTTCAACCAGATCCAGCAGACCGAGCAGTGGCGCAAGGATCTCCTCGCCCGCGTGGGTGACGCCCAGGCTGCTGCCAGCCCCTGACCGGCCGAGCCGCGGGGCCGCGCCTGGCCCTCCCTGGCGGCCGGAATGCCGCTACGTAAAAGGAACCAGAAATCACATGTAGTAATTGAGCGAAATACAATCGCTTGCACTGTCCCCGGGCCGGAGTCCCGTTTCCGTTTTCGTTCCGTGATGTGAAACCGACGTGTATAACCGGCGTGAGGTTTGGTTGACATCACCCGGGGAGCCCCGGCCACACCATGCGGTTGGTGACCAGACAGCAATGAACGGCAGGCACCCAGAGGGAGCTACGGCACGTCCGGATGAGGTGACCTGGCCGCTGCTGTCCGGCCTGATACCGCAGTTGGCCGACTCGCACGTGCCGCGCCAGGAGACCGGGCTCGGCCTGGCCGCCAGCCTGGCACCCGGGGACACGGCGGTGCTGATCCCCGACGAGGAGGCGGGCCGGACCCTGGGCGGGCTCGGCGGCACCGGCAAGACGCAGCTCGCCCTCGCCATCGCGCACGCACTATGGGACCGCCGCGCGCTTGACCTGGTCCTCTGGCTGACCCCGACCAGCCGGGACGCCGTGGTGACCGGGTACGCGCAGGCGATGCACGACGTGGCCGGGACCCCCGCCACGGACGGGCCCGAGGCAGCCGCCGCGCACTTCCTCGACTGGCTCGCCGAGACCGGCAGACCGTGGCTGGTGATCCTGGACGACCTCGCCGACGCGGGGGTGCTGGAAGGGCTCTGGCCGCACGGGCCGCACGGGCGGGTGGTGGTCACCAGCCGCCGGTCCGACACCGGGGTGCGCGCCTACCGCCCGCGCGCGATCGAGGTGGGGCCGTTCAGTCCCCGCGAGGCGCTGGCCTACCTGTCCAGCAAGCTGCAGAACGACTCGGACCAGTGGATCGGCGCGCTCGACCTGGCCGGTGACCTCGGCTACCTGCCGATCGCGCTGGCGCAGGCGGCCGCGCTGATGGCCGAAACCGGGCTGGACTGCCGCCAGTACCGGGCCAGGTTCGCCGAGCGCATGCAGCACCTGGCCGGCGGCCCGGCGGGCGCCTATCCCTCGATCGTCGCGTCCACCTGGGCACTGGCCACCGAGTTCGCCGAGCAGATACAGCCGGCCGGGCTGGCCCGCCCGGCGCTGGCCCTGGTCGCCCTGCTGGATCCCAACGGCATCCCCGGCGCGGTACTCACCAGCCAGGCCGCCTGCGCCTACCTCACCCGTTACCGGCGCGGCGCCCCGGTGGACGACATGCAGGCCCGCGCCGCGCTGTACAACCTGGCCCGGGCGGGCCTGGTCAGCATCGACACCACCAGCGCCGCCCGCACGGTGCGGGTGCACAGCCTGGTCCAGGCCACGGTGCAGCAGAACCTCACCGCCGCCGAATGTGATGAGGTGGCCCGCGCCGCCGCCGAGGCGCTGCTCCAGGCCTGGCCCCGCGGCGACGTGCCTGCGTCGTTCGAGCAGGCACTGCGAGACTGCACCGCCCGGCTGCACCAGGTCACGGGCCGGGTGCTGTGGTCTCCGGAGTGCCACCCGGTGCTGTTGCGCGCGGGCCGGAGCATGGAAACGGCGGGCCTGGCCGAGCCCGCCATTCGCTGCTGGCAGTCGATGCTGGGAACCAGCCAGGCCGAGCTGGGACCCGGTCACGCTCATACCATCCTGGCCAGGGACCGGCTCGGCGCGGCATATGAGGCGGCGGGGCGCTCGGACGACGCCGTGGCGGTGTACCAGGAGTCGGTGAACGAGCGGCGGCGGATACTCGGGGCCAGCCACCCCGACACGGTGGCCGCCCGGGCCAGCCTTGCCCGCGCCTACCGCACGGCCGGCCGCGCCGAGGAGGCGGTCCGCCTCGCCGAGCGCGTTGTCGCCGAGTCCGAGCAGGGCCGGGGAGCCCGCCATCCGGACACGCTGACCGCCCGCGAAGAGCTGGGCGAGGCCTATCTCGGCGCCGGCCTGGGCGATCGGGCCATCGCCACGTTCCAGCGCATGCTCGCGGACCGCGAGCGGGTGCTCGGCCCCGGGCACCAGGACACCATCACCGCCCGGGCCGATCTCGCCCACGCCTATCGCGCGGCCGGGCAGCCTGCCAAGGCCCTGCCGCTGCACGAGCGCATCGTGGCCGACCGGGAGCGCACGCTGGGCGCCGACCACCCCGAGACCCTGACGGCGCGCGGCAACCTGGCCTACGCCTACCGCGCCGCCGGCCGGCTGAAGGACGCGCTGCCGGTCTACCGGCGCACCCTGGCCGACCGGGAACGGGCACAGGGCCTCAACCACCCCGACACCATCACCGCACGCGGCAACCTCGCCGACGCGTGCTTCCTGGCCGGCAAGTACAAGGAGGCCGTGCCGCTGTACGAGCGCACGCTGGCCGACCGGGAGCGCGCCCAGGGCCACGACCACCCCGACACCATCACAGCTCGCGGCAACCTGGCGTCCGCCTACCATTCCGCGCGCAAGCTGGCCCAGGCCATCCCCCTGTACGAGCAGAACCTGGCCGACTGCGACCGGGTGTTCGGGCCGGACCACCCAGACACGCTGACCTCCCGCAGCAACCTCGCCCACGCCTACCACACGGTGGGCCGGTACACCGAGGCCCAGGGGCTGTTCGAGCGCACGCTCGCCGACAGCGAGCGCGCGCTCGGGCCGGACCACCCGCTCACCCAGACCGCCCGGGAGAACCTGGAAGCGGCAACCAAGGTCTGAGACCGGGCGGGATCGACCGGCTTCACCGGCGCACAGAAGAGTGCTGCCATGCAGATGACGGAGGCGTTCGCGGCTGCGGTCGCGGCCGCGAACTGCCACCGGAACCTGGTCAGTAGCCGGCCGGCGGGCCGATCGCGGCGGCCTCGGGCCCGAACTCCTCGACGTAGCGCGGATGCACCTCGGCCCATCGCTGGCCAGGGGTGAACGACATCTCGCCCTTGTCCAGGTCGTCGGTGAGCCGGTCGAGGCATTCGTGCCAGCCGGCCGCGTCCCGCGCCGCCTTGCCCAGCTCGCTGAAGGTGTCCAGCAGCGTGAGCGTGCAGCCGCCGGGGCGGCCCGCCAGTTCGAGGCGGATCACGTCGGTGCCGCAGCGGAACTCCACCAGCGACTGCGGCTGGTAGGCGAGCACCTCGCCGGTGAAGTCCGGGCCGCGCTGCTCCGGGCTGGAGAACGTGAGCGGGCCGCCCACCACCCAATCACCGCTGACGTGCTGCGGGAACCACGCCTGCATGTGGTCCGGCTCGGTGATCGCCCGCCATACCTTGTCCTGCGGGTGCGCCAGGTCGCGGGTAAACCGCAGCCGCCACTGCCCGCCGCCGATGTCTTCCAGCTTGCCTGCCGTCATCGCCCTTCCCCTGTCTCGCCCTGGTCCATCTGGTCCAGGTGCCGTGCCAGCTTGTCCAGGCTGGCGTCCCAGGCCGCGCGGTAGGGAGCCAGCCACTGGTCGAGTTCGCGCAGTGGCGCCGGGCTGAGCCGGTAGAGCCGGCGCTGCTCGTCCACCCGCACCAGGACCAGGCCGGCTTCCCTGAGCACCCGCAGGTGCTTGGAGACGGCGGGCTGGTTCATCTCCAGCCGGGCGACCAGCTCGTTCACGGAGCACTCGCCGCCACGCACGAGGTCGAGGATCTGCCGCCGCCGGGGCTCCGCCAGCACTTCGAAAACCGTGGTCACCCAGCAAGCATGCCGTATCAGGCATATTCCTGTCAAGGCATATTAACGAACGCGAGGTGGGATGGGGTGCGGGGCGGACGAGGGGTGGCCGCTCAACGGCGGCGAGGCGGGGGTGCGGGCGGCACGGCGGAGCGGCCGCGGGTCACCCGGACGTGGCGCGGGCCCGGAGGGCGGCCACCAGGGCCGGGACCACCGCACCCAGGTCCCCCACGACCGCATAGTCGGCGTGCGCCAGGATGGGCGCCCCGGCATCGGTGTTGATCACGACGATGTGCTTGGCGCCGGCGCAGCCGGCCATGTGCTGGATGGCACCGCTGATCCCGCAGGCGAGGTAGAGCTCCGGCGTGATCTTGGTGCCGGTCTGCCCGACCTGCTGCCGGTGCGGCCGCCAGCCCTCACTTGTCACCACCCTGGAGACCCCGACGACGCCGCCGAGCAGGCCGGCCAGTTCCTCCAGGGGCGCGAAACCGTCCGGGCCGCCGACGCCGCGGCCGCCGCCGACCACCACCCGCGCGGTGGCGAGCGACGCGCCGGAACTGTGCCCGGCGGTCTCGGTGGCCCGCACCCGCAGGTCGTCGCCGTCCAGGTCCGGAGCGCAGGGGTGCACCGCCAGCGCGCCGGGGTCCGCCACCGGCACGGCAGCGACCGCTTCCGTGGCCACCGTCAGCAGCGCGGGTGAACCGTCCAGGGAGGCCTCTTCGAACAGCAGCCCGGCCCAGCGGTGCCGGACGAGCCGGTACCCGCCGTCGTCGGCGGGCTCCGCCTCGACGCAGTTCGCCGCCATCGGCAGGCCGGTGAGCGCGCCGAGGTAGGCCAGGACCTCGTTGCCCCGGTCTGTGGCCGCGGCGACCACGGCGGTCGCGCCGGTCTGGGCGGCCAGCCCGGCGAGGGCACGCGCCCAGGCCCGCGGCGCGTAGCCGTCCAGGTGCCCGGGCTCCACGACGTGGGCGCTGGCCGCGCCGTGCGCCGCCAGTGCGCTGCCGGGCACCTGGTCCGCGGGCCCGAACAGCACGGCAGCGACGGGTACCGGGCCGGCCCCGGCCAGCCGGGCGGCGAACGTCAGCGCCCGCAGCGACGCGTCGGCGGCCTCGCCGGCATCCTGTTCCACCAGGCACAGCACGGTCATGGCAGCAGGCCCCATTCGTCAAGCACGCCGAGCAGCGCGGGCACGGCGTCCGCCCCGGTGCCGAGCACGGTGGCCTGCCTGCGCTGGGTCGCGGGCACCCGGAGCGATCGCTTGCGAAGCCCCTCGGGCTGCCACTGTGGCTCCTGCTGCTCGATCACCGCCCGCTTGGCGCGCAGCCGCCCGGGCAGCGACGGGTAGCGGGGCAGGTTGATGCCCTCCTTGACGCAGATCACCGCGGGCAGGCCGAACTCGAACGTCTCCTCGCCGCCGCGGTACTCCCGCCGGGCCCGGGCGCTGGCCCTACTGGCCCGGGGAGGCGACCCCCCGGAACCCCCCGATGGCCCTGGGCCCCGTTCCTCCGTCACGGGGCCCAGGCCATTGGCCCCCGCCTGGGTGATCTCCAGGTTCTTGATGCCGGTGACGCACGGCCAGCCCAGGGCGCAGGCCACCCGGATCCCCACCTGGTAGTCGCCGGTGTCGGCCGCCTCGTTGCCGCACAGCAGCAGGTCGTAGCCGGGTCCTTCGGCGGCATGGCGGCGCACCTCGGCCACGATGGCCGCCGCGGTGGCGATCGGGCCCCATTCCCGGCCGTCGGTCTGCAGCAGCACCGCCCGCTTCGCGCCGAGCGCCAGCGCGTCGCGGAGCTGGTCGGCGGCCTCGGGCGGCCCGAGGGTGAGCACCGATACGGTCCCGCCGAGCCGCTCGGTGATCTGGACCGCCTCCTCGACCGCGCATTCCTCGTGCGGGCTGATGGTGAACCCGGAGAGCCGGGTGTCCACCTCCTGCTCGTCGGGGGTCAGCACGATCTTGCCGCCGACCATGGGCACGCGCTTGACACAGACGCCGATCTCCATGCGGCTCAGCTCCGGACCCGGGTGTTCTCCGGGTCGAACAGCGGCGTGGATCCGGCCACGGCCACCGTGACCGGATACTGCTCGCCGAAGCACTCGACGGCCAGGCGGTTGCCCTCGCGCGCCTGCTCCGGCGGCAGGTAGGCCATCAGCAGGTGCTTGCCCACGGACGGCCCCGCGCCGGCGCTGGTGACGTAGGAGGGCCGGCCCGCCGCGTCGACCAGGCGCTCGCCCGCCACCGAAAGGATCGGCTCGCCGCCGAGCATGTAGCGAAGCTGGCCGTCGGCCGAGGTGTGGTCATCCACGGTCAGCGTGCACAGCACCGCCGCTGGCGGCCGGTCCCGCTGCGCGAGGTAGGCCTCCTTGCCGACGAACGGCTGCTCCTTGACCCGCGGCCGGGTCATCCCGGCCTCGACCAGGTTGTAGTCCGGGGTCAGCTCCATGCCGTAGGCGCGGTAGCCCTTCTCGAGCCGGCCGGTCGTGCCGTACACGCCGATGCCGGCGGGCACCACGCCGTGCGGCTGGCCCGCGTCCCAGACCGCGTCCCACACCCGGGCGCCCTGCTCCATCGGCACGTACAGCTCCCAGCCCAGCTCCCCGACGTAGGAGATGCGCGACGCGAGCACGGTCACCCCGCCGATCTCCACCTCCCGGCAGGTGCCGAACCCGAACGCGGCGTGGGACAGGTCGCCCAGGGTCACCGGCTGGAGCACGTCCCTGGCCCGGGGCCCCCAGACGCCGAGCGTGGCCCAGGCCGAGGTGAGGTCGGTGAGCTGCGCCCCGGAGGGCAGGTGATCGGTGAACCACTTCTTCTCGGCCATGCCGGTCGCCCCGCCGGTGACCACCCGGAAGTGGTCGGCGCCCAGCCGCATCACGGTCAGGTCGGCCTTGAAGCCGCCCTCGGGGTCCAGCAGCGACGTGTAGATCACCCGCCCGTGGCGGACGTCGGCCTGCGCCACGACCAGCGACTGCACCGCCTCCAGGGCCGCCGGGCCGGTGATGTCGAAGACCGCGAAGGCGGACAGGTCGACGATGCCGCAGGCGTCCCGCATGGCCAGGTGCTCGGCGTTGATGACCGGCGACCACCATCGCGCGTCCCATTCGGCGGACCGCTCGCCAAGCCGGCCCGAGTAGCGCGCCAGCAGCGCCTCGTTGCAGCCGTACCAGTGCGGGCGCTCCCAGCCGGCGGTCTCGAAGAACACCGCGCCCAGGTCCGCCTCCCGCTGGTAGAAGGGGCTGAGCCGGACCGGGCGGCCCGATTCCCACTGCTCGGCGGGGTGGACGATGCCATACATCTTGTTGAAGCCCTCACGGGCCCGCCCCCGCACATGGGCGACGGTCTGCTGGCAGGGGTAGAACCTGGCCACGTCGGCCTCGTGCACGTCGATGGCCGGCACCCGGCCCGACATCAGCTCGGCCACCGCCCGGCCGCAGCCCGGGCCCTCCTTGATCCAGCTCGCCGCGGCCGACCACAGCCCCTTGACCTCTGGCATCTCGCCAAGCAGCGGATGGCCGTCCGGGGTCATCGAGATCAGGCCGTTGATCGCGTACCGGATCCCGGCGCGCTCGTCGCCCAGCAGGTCCGGCATGAGTTCCAGTGCCTCGGCGAGCTGCGGGTCGAAGTCGTCGGCCGTGAACGGCATCTCGGTCGGGGACAGCGCCGCTTCCTCGTTGGCGGGGATGTCGTCGGGGCTGACGATCATCGGGCGGTGCGCGTAGGAGCCGACCTCCATGTCGCCGCCGTGCTGCCGCTCGTACATGTTGGTGTCCACGTCCCGCACGATCGGGTAGGAGATCTCCCCGGCGGTGCCCGCGAACAGCGCGATGGGCCCCACACTGATCATCTGGTGCACGATCGGGGTCAGCGCCAGCCGCGCCCCGGCCATCCGGGCGATGCGCGGGCTCCACACCCCGCAGCAGATCACGCAGATGCCGGTCTCGATGTCGCCCGCGGTGGTCCGCACGGCCCGCACCTGGGGCCTGCTCCCGGTGTCGCCGGTGTCGATGCCGAGCACCTCGGTGCCGGCCAGCACGGTCAGCGCGCCGGCGGCCTGCGCCCGCTCCCGCATCAGGGTGCCGGCCCGGAGCGAGTCGACCACGCCCACGGTCGGGAAGTGCCCCCCGCCCAGAACCACGGTCTCGTCGAGGTACGGCACCAGTTTGCGTATCTCGGCGGGGGTGAGCATCGCGGCGGGTATCCCCCACGCCTTGGCCGCGGAGCAGCGGCGGCGCAGTTCGGCCATCCGCTCGGCGGTGCGCGCCACCTCGATCCCGCCGCTCTGGGTGAAGACCCCCAGCTCCTGGTACTGCTCGGTGCTGTACCTGGTCAGCTCCATCATCATCTTCGAGTACTCGATCGGGAAGATGAAGTTGGAGGCGTGCCCGGTGGACCCGCCCGGGTTGGGCATCGGGCCCTTGTCCACCAGCACGAGGTCGCGCCACCCCAGCAGCGCCAGGTGGTGGACGAGGCTGTTGCCGACGATGCCCGCGCCCACGATCACGGCGCTGGCCCGGGCCGGAGTCTCAGTCATGCCGCCGCTTCCCGCCTATCTCTGGTGTCACCGCTCTATCTCCCCACGCCGCCCGGCATGGACACGGCCCCGCCGCCTGCACTACGGCGACGGGGCCGGTGCCACGCTGCGCTGGCCCGGGGGGCGACCCCCGGAACCCGCGAAGGGCGGGACGATGCCGTTCCTTACTCGACCGGGATCTCCTTGTTGATCAGGCCGAGGTCGATGCCCTGCCTTCTGCGAATCAGCCGCGCCGCGATGTACAGCACGATCGCCAGTACATACATGGCGGCCATGTAGTACAGCGAGTCACGGTTGTTCACGAAGTAGAGGTCGTTGCTGAACCACTCGTAGAGGTTGAAACCGAGCAGCCCGATCGTGATCACGCCCGATACCGGGACAATCGGCACCCCGAGCACCTTGATCTTGCTCGCGGGCGACGCCTGCCACAGCTCGCGCTTGCGCCAGGGCAGGATGACCACCGCGATCGCGCTGAACAGGTAGGTCACCGCGATGACCAGCGTCGCGTCCAGGGTGTAGGACCTGAACGTCGTCGAGTAGGCATAGATGGCGGCCAGCCCCACCGCGGGCAGCAGCATCAGCACCAGCGAGTAGAACGGCACCTTCCGCTTCTCCGACACCTCGGCCGCCCGGTCGGGGAGCACCCGGTCGAACGCGGCCGCGAAGATGACCCGGGTCGAGGACAGGAACAGGGTGCCCACCCAGCCGAAGAACCACAGGCTCAGCACCAGGATCAGGGCGACCTGGAAGGCGGTGTTGTGCACCAGCCAGCCGGCGAACATGAACGGATACGGCCAGATGCCGAACTGCGGCGTGAGGTTGTAGTCCAGCGAGTTGAGGTTCTGGTAGAAGCCCCAGCCGACCGTCTTGGCCATCAGCAGCAGGAAGATGACCGTCAAGATCACCGTGATCCACAGGCCCGCGAACATGCCGGTGAAGACCCGCCGGAAGTCACTGGCGCCGCGGATCTCGCCGTAAAGCGTGGCGCCCCAGTTCGGCCACAGGATGAAGAACATCATCGCCGGCACGAGCAGCATCGTCGGCCCCAGCGGGCCGAAGCCCAGCGCGGAGGTGCTGTAGCCAGCCTTCGCGGCCGCCGCGTTGGTGGCGGCGTAGGCGTTGTTGACGCCGAAGAGCTTATGCGCCTCGAGGTTGAACGAGCTGACGAAGCTCGCGTGCGAGTTGAACAGCAGGAGCATGACGACGACCAGGAAACCGATCATGCCGCCGATGAAGCACCACCGCTGGATCTTGGCGTACCCGCCCATCCCGATCGACACGAGGACACCGGCCAGCGCGATCGTGATCAGCGTCACCACGAAGATCCCGTTGTTCGTGCCGAACCACGCCGCGCCGCCGGCGGGCCAGGTCCACTTCAGTGTCGCCCACAGCGGCTCGAACAACTGGACCGACAAGATGTTGCCGTAGATCGGCGCCCAGAGCCACAGGATGAACCACCAGCCCGTGGCCGCCATGACGAATCCCAGGCCACTGCCGAGGATGCGGGTCTGCCAGACGTAGTCGCCGCCGGCCCGCGGGATCGTGACGATGAGCCCGCTGTAGGCGATGACGAGGAAGGAGACCCAGATTCCGGAGATCACCACCGCGGTGATGAGCTGGCCGGTGGGAAACGCCGGCCCGGCGAAGGTGAATTCGTAGATTCCCAGAGTGACGAAGTTGGTGGCCAGGCATGCATAGATCATCGAGTCCCTGACCGACCAGCCTCGGACAAGACCGGTGGCCTTGCGCAGGAAGAGGGCAGGCCTCTCCTCGCCGAGTGCCTCAGTCGCCATAACTTGCCTCCCATGTGGCTGATCCGGGGCGTGCGTGCTATGACCGGCTCACGGGGTGAGCCCGGGGCGGGCAGCGCTCAACCGTTCACGAGAAGATATTTGGTGACCTTGCCCTTCTTCGCGTTCAGTTCCAGCAGCGCTCCCTGCAGAACGCCATCACCATAGACGCTGCCTGGATTAATGGCGAGGGTTCTGCCCATTTTCTTGATGCCACGGCTCTCGTGGATATGACCGTGCACGGAAAGCATCGGCTGGTGGCGAACGATTGCGTCCCGAACGGCCTTGGATCCGACCGGTTTCATCACCGCTCCGCCGTGGATCGGGCGGAGTGTGTCGTCCAAGGCCGGCGCCTCGTCCAGGCCGGTGCCATAGGGCGGGGCGTGGAAATTGAAGATGGCGCGCTCCATGTCCGGCACCAGGCTGGCGACCGCCTCGATCCTCGGCGCCAATTCCTCTTCCGGCGCCTCACGGAAGGTGTCCCACGGGGTCGGGTTGGTCCAGCCCATCGACACCAGGTGGAACCCGTCGAGGTCGAGCAGCTTACCTTCGGCGAATGTCACGCAAGGCGACGACTCGATCACCGGGTCGATTTCGAAGAAGTCGTCGTTGCCGCCATTCAGGATGCACGGCACCTGGCCGCCGCCGAGCTTGGTGTCGGCCATGTCCAGCCAGCGGTCCAGGGAGGACAGCATCTCGGTGCCGAACCGCTCGTCGACCGCGCCCTCCTCCTTGCTGAGGTGGTCCAGCTCGTCCGGGCTCATCAGCGCCGGGTAGGAGCCGCGGTTGCGGATCTGGGTCTGGATCTTCTCCAGTTCCTCCTTGGACTCGATGCGGCGCCGCTCGCCCCCGAACACCACTTCCCAGTACCCGTTGTGGGCAGTGATCGGCACCATCACCTTGCCGGTCACGTCACCGCCGAGGACGACCAGGTCAGCCTTGTAGAAGGCGGCCGCGTTGAGGAACTTGCGCCAGCAGATTTCCGAACCGTGAATGTCGGTGGCGAAGAAGACTCGCACCGGGGACCACCTATGCCTTCCCGCGCACCCTGCGCAACTAACGTGCGCTCTGTGCAACGTGTAGCACTAGCGGGAAAGCGGCGTCAAGCAGGACAGATGCTTCAATGTGCGACTTCCTCCGGCAGCTCGTACCAGCGGACCCGGTCGCCCACGTTCGCCCGCAGCTTCCACTTCATCGACTTGGGCGCCTCGACGGCGAATTCCAGCAGCCGCCCCGCCTGGGCGACGGGCTCGTAGCGGCGGTTGTCCGGGATCAGGGCGGGCCGCTCCCCCAGCAACTCTTCCATCTTGGCCAGGTTCCCCGTGACGGTCCGCCACCATCCCCAGTCCGCGCCGAGCAGCTTGCCGAAGCGGTCCGTGTCGATGGATTCCCGTGCGCCACCGCCGAGCGGGAGCGCGGCGAGCAGGTGGACAATGTCCCGCAAGTCCTTCTCGTTCAGCTCGACGATCTGCAGCTTGGACAGCAGCACGTCCACCGCATCGATCGTCAGCGGCTGGCGGTCGAAGGACGGCCGGAAGTCGAGCACGTGGCACATGCTCAGCCGGTCCACCATGACGTCGATGGGCCGCCCGGACGGGGCGGTGAAGTACATCTGGCGGTCGCCGTTCAGGTTGTTGAACCTGCGGTCCGGCTCGCAGCCCGCCGCGGCCAGGTGGTCCGCCACCTTCTTGCGTTGCTTGCTCACGCAGGCGAAGTCGATGTCCTGGTCGCGGCGCAGCCGCGGCGGGAACTCGGGGCAGAGCACCCGCACCGCGAGGCCGCCGAGGAGCTTGAGGCCCAGCGAGGCATCCGCCGCGCCGCGGGCGAGCGCGAGGGCCTCGGGCAGCGGGTCGTCAGCGGGTGAAGGGGCGCCAGCCGCATCGGGTGTCGTCATGCCAGCCTGCTCTCACATCGCGGCGGTACCCGCGGCGGCACCACCCGGCTCTGTACTGCTCAGCGAGTATGCCACGATGGCCGCCAAGCCGGGCATAGCGGAGATCCCCGGCCACGGCACACCGGTTGACGGCCCCGGGCGGCCTCGCCATCCTGGTTGCATGATCGAGGCCCAGGTTGCGCCTAACGCAACCTACCAATCGGCCGAGCGGGTGCTGGCACTGCTCAAGAGCTTCGATGACACCCAGGTGGAACAGGGCGTCGCCGAGATCGCCCGCGCGCTCGGCGTGCACAAATCCACCGCGTCGCGGCTGGCCGCGGCCCTGGAGCGGGCCGGTTTCCTGGCCCGCAGCGGGAAGCGCTACCGCCTCGGCGTGGAGATCATCCGGCTGGGCAGCCTGGCGCTGCGCAGCTTCGACCTGGTGGCCACCATGCAGCCCGCGATGGAGAAGCTCTCCCAGCGGACCGGGGAGACGGTCAACCTCGCCGTGCCCGACGGTGCCGACGTGCTCAACGTCGCCGAGGTGCCCAGCACCTACATCCTGAGCTGCTCGGGCGGCTGGATCGGCCGCCGCACCAAACCGCACGCGGTGGCCAACGGCAAGGTGCTGCTGGCCTACGGCGTGCTGCCACGGCCCGGGGAGCTGGTGCGCTACACCGCGCGGACGATCACCGGCTTCGGCGCGCTCGACGCGGAACTGGCCGCGGTGCGGCGGGACGGCTACGCCACGGCGATCGCGGAACTGGAAGAGGGGCTGGTCGCGGTCGCCGCGCCGGTCTTCGACCCGGCCGGGGCCTGCGTCGCGGCGCTGTCCATCTCCGGCCCGGAGTTCCGGATGCGGCCAGACACCCTCGGCGCCCTGGGCCGGCTATGCGCCGGCGCCTGAGGCCGTCCCCACGGCGGGAGGCAACCCATGCGTGAGTACTCGATCTGCGTGGGCGGCACCTGGCGGGAGGGGCGCGCGGGCACGATGCCGGCGGTCGGCCCGGCGTCCGGTGCGACGTTCGCCTCGGTGGCCGTGGCCAGCCCGGCCGACGTGGACGACGCGGTCGCGGCGGCCGGTGCCGCCGGGCCGTCCTGGGCCGCGCTGTCCGCCTTCGACCGGGCCGCCTGCTGCCGCGTGGTCGCGGCCGTGATCGACGACCGCGCCGAGGATCTGGCCCGCGAGCTGGCCGAGGACCAGGGCAAGCCGCTGGCCGCCGAGGCCCGCGACGAGGTCACCGAGCTGGCCGAGTACTTCCGGATGGCCGCGGAGGACGCAATACGCCTGCCGGGTGGCGCACCGCCGTCCACCTCCGCATCGCGGCGGGTGCTGACGCTGCGGGTGCCGCTCGGCGTCGTCGGGGTCATCAGCCCGTGGAACTGGCCGTACACGATGGGGGCTGAGCTGTTCGCGCCCGCCATGGCGGCGGGCAACACCGTGCTCTGGGTGCCCGCGCCGACCACCTCGGCGTGCTGCGCGCTGCTCGCGGAGATCATCACCGGGGCCGGTGTCCCGCCCGGGGTGTTCAGCTTCCTGCCCGGCCCTGGGCCCGTGGTCGGCGACGCGGTGGCCGGTCACCCCGGCGTGCACGCGGTGGGCTTCATCGGTTCCGTGGCCACCGGCGCGAGCGTGGCCGCCCGGGCGGCGGGCAAGACGCAGCTCCTGGAGCTGGGCGGCAACGGGCCCATGGTGATCCTGGAGGACGCCGACCTGGGCCTGGCCGCCGAGGCGGCGCTGGAGGCCGCGTACCTGTGCGCGGGCCAGAGCTGCACGGCCGGTGAGCGCTTCCTGGTGCACCGGCGCGTCCGGGCGGAGTTCGTGGAGCGGGTGGTGGCGGCCACCAAGGATCACATCAGGCTCGGGGACCCGTTCGACCCCGCGACCACCATGGGGCCGCTGAACAACGAGCCGACGGCGGCCAAGTTCGACCGGCACATCGCCGGCGCGCTGGCCCAGGGGGCGCGGGTCCGCTGTGGCGGCGGCCGGGCCGCCGGGTTTCCCACCGCGCTGTTCGCCGAGCCGACCGTGCTTGACGAGGTCACCCCGGACATGGAGATCGCCAGGGAGGAGACGTTCGGCCCGGTGATCCCGGTCATCGAGATCGGCTCCGCGGAGCAGGCGCTCGAGCTGACCAACTCCTCCCCGTTCGGGCTCACCGCCGCCGTGTTCACCGAGGACCTGGAGCGCGGGCTGGCGTTCGCCGAGCGGGCCCGGGCCGGCTGGGTGAACGTCAACGCCTCGACCAACTTGTGGGAGTCCCACCTGCCGTTCGGCGGGCGGTCCGGGTCGGTGAGCGGGCGCGGCCGGGTCGGCGGCCGGTTCGCCATGGAAACCTTCACCGAGCCGAAGACCGTCGTCTACCCGGCGCCCAGGTACCGCTGCTAGCCCGGGGGAGCGACCCCCCGGACCCCCCGGGGCGCCGATGGCGCCTGGCCGGCAAGCCGACAGGCCCCATCGCGCGGGCTAACCGGCGCGGCGGCGATGATCGGGCGCGGGCGGACAGCCGCGCCCGGTGTCCCGGATCGCCCGCCCTACAGCTCCGGCAGCCACCAGTGCTGGTTGGATCCGCCGTTGCAGGTGTAGATCTGCTGCTGGGTCCCGTTGGCGGTCTGGAATCCCGGGTCGTCCAGGCACAGCCCCGAGGCCCGGTTGACCAGGCTGCCGTTCGGGCCCGGGGTCCAGATCTGGGTACCGCTGCCGTTGCAGGTGTTCAGCACGGTCAGCGTCCCCTGGGTGGTGCCGCCGCCCGAGGTGTCCAGGCACATGCCGAAGTTCTGGAAGGTCCCGTTCGCCGCCATGGTCCATTGCTCCGGCTTGGAGCCCACGCAGGCCTGGAGCACGATCTTGCTGCCGGCGATGGCCGCGCCGCCGGCGTTATCCAGGCACGGGACGTTGCCGTTGTGCTGCTCCTCGGTCGGGAAGACCGAGCCGGTCGGCGGCGGCGCGGGCGGCGCCGGGGCGGCCGGCAGCGGCCAGGCCTGCGCGACGCTGCCGTCGCAGGCCGCGATCTGGAGCGGGGTGTTGTTCGTGGTGCTGGCGCCCGGGTCGCTCAGGCACAGGGCGGCGGCCTGGTTGACCAGGCTGCCGTCCGCCGGCTGGGCCCACACCTGGGTGCCGCTCCCGTTGCAGGTGCCCAGGACGACCGCGGTCCCGGGCGCGGTGGCGCCGTTCTGGGTGTCCAGGCACATGCCGTTGATCTGGATGGTGCCGTCCGGCTCGACGACCCAGTTCTGCTCGGCGTCGTTCTGGCAGGTGGTGAGCTGGACGGTGGTGCCGGGAGCGGAGCCGTTGCCCGCGTCGTCCACGCACATGGCCGCCACGCCGGCGGTGCTCTCGTCGGTCCCGCCGAGCCTGCCCTGGCTGAAGATTCCGGACATGATCGGCCCGCCGGGCACCTGGGCGGCCGTGGCGGTCAGCGGGAAAATCGCGTTGTACGAGTGATAGACGCCGCCGATGCTGTTGACGTTCGTACCGACCAGCAGCCCGCCGTTCGAGCCGGCGTAGCTGCCGGCCGGGAACAGCACCAGCGAGTCCACCCCGTACCCGCGCGACGTCTGCGGGTGCCACCAGGGCAGCGCCAGGCCGGTGTTCGGATCCAGCGCGGCGAGGCCATTGACCAGGACCGCGTTCGCCTCGCACACGAAGTTGTTGCCGCACTCGTTGTTGATGAACCTGTTGTGCCCGCCGATGTACACCGCGGAGCTGGACACCGCGACGCCGTAGAGCGAGTCACCCCCGGCGTAGTTGACCCAGACCGGCTGGACGTCGGTGCCGGTGGCCCCGGTCTCGAACCGGGCGCTCGCGTCACAGATGCTCGGGCCGCCCGCCGACCGGTACCCGGTGGTCGCGACGACGAAGTAGGAGCCGTCCGGGGAGGAGTCGATCGCCCGGATCTCGTCGTGCTCGCTTGAGCAGTTGTTGGCCAGGACGGGCGCCGACCAGTTGTCCAGCGTCCCGGTCGCGCCGAGGCCGCCGCCGGTGGCCAGCAGCGCGACCCGGGGGATGGACAGGCCGTTCACCTGCAGGAACGTCCCGCCGATGATCAGCGTGGCGCCGTCGGGGGTCAGTGACATGTACTCGACCTGGAGCGCGTCCTTGGGGATCGGGTCCCCGAGGGTGAACGTGAAAGACCCGTCCGGGGCTCCGGTGGTGGCGTCCAGCCGGGCGATGCCCTTCTCCGTCGGGATGCCCTTCTTGATCAGCGTCCGGAAGTTGCCCCCGATGTAGAGCGAATTCCCGTCCAGCGCGAGGGCGTGCACCGTGCCGGACAGCGGCGCGGCGAAGCCGGGCACCACCTGGCCGTCGCCGGGCTGGCCGGGGGTCACCGAGAGCTGGACCAGCCCCGGCTCGCTCATGCCGTTCACCGTGGTGAAGCTGCCGCCCACGTACACGGTGTTGTCCGGCCCGGCGATCACCGTGTACACCGGGCCCTGGTCCATCACCGGCGCGAAGTCCGGGTCGATGATGCCGGTGCCGAGCTGGTAGGCGAAGATGTCGTTCCTGGTCACGAGCGTGCCAGGGGTGCAGTGCCCGGTCGAGGCGGGGCCCGCCTGGCATGCCTGGGTGAACGCGCCGACGACCACGACCTCGCCGTTCACCACGGCCTGGCTGTACACCGTGTGGTGCTTGCAGAGCCGGTTACCCGGGCCGAACCACTGCGGGTTGCAGGACAGGCTGCCCGCGAACACGTTGGGCGTCCACTTGACCGCGGTCTGCGAGACCGGTCCGGGAAAGTCGACGCTCGACGCGGGCAGCGCCCGCGCTGTGGCAGCGGCGGGGCCCGCGGCGGCGGCCGGCGCGCTCGCTACGGCGGCCGGCGCGCTCGCTACGGCGGCCGGCGCGCTCGCGACGAGCAGCCCCCCGCTCGCCAGCAACGCCGTGACGCCCGCGACGGCAGCCGTAACCCAGCGCGGGTATGTCATGGGCCCCCCTCGTCGGTGCTCCCTCACATGACGCGCGGCCGGCCAGCAGGGGTTACCTTTTGCGAAAAAAGGCTCTAACAAATCGTAGAATACGAACTTCTCTCGCCCGAGGCGGACACTACCCGGTAAACCGCCCGGGACGGTCACTCTAAGGGAAATCGGCCCGTGGGTGGTCAGTTCCCGGTGATCACCTGGAAGGTGGCCAGCGTGGGGTCGGCGGCATAGGCGATCCGGCCGCCCTGCGCCCTGGCCGTGCGCAGCGCTGCCAGGGCATCGGCGGTGATCATCTCGCCGGGAGCGAGCACCGGGATACCGGGCGGATAGGGCGCGACAAGCTCGGCGCTGATCCGGCCGGCCGCCACATCGGCCCCGACGGTTTCGTTTGGCGAGAAGAATGCCTCGCGCGGCGGGATGGCCATCTCCGGCGACACCGACCAGGCGGGGGACGGCTCGGGACGCCGCGGCGGGCCGCGGTGCCGCTCGACCGCGGCGGCCAGCGTCTGCGTGAACCGGGCCACCGTGTCTTCGGTGTCGGCGAGCGTGATGATCGGGATGATCATGTCCCGGTCGCCCAGTTCCACCGGCATCCCGGCGGCGATCAGGTCGGCCTCCACCGCGTAGCCGTCGGCACCGGCGCCGGCCAGCAGCACGACCAGCTTGGCCGGGTCCACGCCGGGACCCTCGAGCACGGCCACGCCCGGCACCTCGGCCAGCCGCCGCCGGGCGGTGGCCACCAGCCGCAGCAGCCGGGCGCACAGCTGCTTGCCGTCGCGGGCCAGCAGCGCCCGCGACGCGTCGATGCTCGCGGTGATCGCCCCCGCCGGGCTGGTCGTGTGGGTTGCCTCGAAGGCGCGGTCCAGCCTGGCCCGGTCGAGGAACCGGGTGCGGGCCAGCACGAGCGCGCCCTGGGTGCTGGCGGGCAGCGCCTTGTGCGCGCTCGTCACCATCCCGTCCGCACCGGCGGCGATCGCGTGCGGCGGCAGGTCCGGGTGGAACCCCAGGTAAGCGGCCCAGGCGGCGTCCACGATGAGCGGGACGCCCGCCTCGTGCGCGGCGTCCGCGTGCCCGGCCAGGTCTCCCGTGGTGCCCACATAGGAGGGGTCGCCGAGGAACACCGCGCAGGCCCCGGGGTGGGCGGCGAGCGCGTTGCGCACCGTCCGCACCGCGACCGCGCCGGGCAGGCCGGTGCCCGGGTCCCGCTCCGGCAGCACCCACACCGGGCGCAGCCCGGCCAGCACCAGCCCGAGCAGCAGGGACCTGTGCAGGCACCTGGTGACGATCGCCTCCTGCCCGGGGGAGCCGACGGCGAGGGCGAGCGCCTGGTTGCCATGCGTGGAGCCGGCCACGGAGAACCGGCACCAGTCCGCGCCCCAGAGCCGCGCGGCCCGGGACTCGGCATCGGCGAGCAGCGTGTCGGCGTGCTTGATGGTGTCCACGCCGCCGTAGAGCGGGGTGTCCCCGGCCACCACCGCCCCGGTCAGGTCCTGCCGCTGCTTGTGCCCGGGCGTGCACATGGGCGTGAGCGCACCGCGCTCGGCGGCGGCGGTCGAGGCCAGCCACCCGTCGAGCAGCGGGGCGTCGGCGCGCAGGCCGAGCGGGTCGCGGGGGTCGGTCACCGGCCGGGCGGGTGGAGGCACGAGGTTAGTGTGCCCGACACCAGGACGTGGCTGGTTGCCGGGCTAGGGATGTGCCGGGATGGCGCTTAACCACTCGTCGGTACGCAGCCGGTAGCCGGTGCCGCGGACCGTCTCGATGAACGTCTCGCCGAGCTTGCGGCGAAGGTAGCCCACGTACACGTCGACGAGGTTCGTCCGCGGGTCGAAGTCCATGTCCCAGGCCATGGCGAGCAGCTCCTGCCGGGAAAGGACCCGGCGGGGGTGGGTGACGAACGCCCGCAGCAGGGAGAACTCCCGGTCTGACAGGCTCACCGTGCGCCCGGCGGCGGTCACCTCGCGGGTCAGCACGTCGAGGTAGACGCCGCCCGCGCGGAGCACCCCGGCCCCGGCGGGCCAGGGCCGCAGCCGGGCCCGGACCTTGGCCAGTAGTTCCTCGAACGCGAACGGCTTGGCCAGGTAGTCGTCGGCACCGAGGTCCAGGCCGCGGACCCGGTCGTCCAGCTGGGCCCGGGCGCTCAGGATGAGCACCGGCATCATGGCGCCCCGCTCGCGCAGGCCCGCCAGCACGTCGAGGCCGTCGAGATCGGGCAGCTTCAGGTCCAGGATCACCAGGGCGACGTCCGGAGCCACGCCAAGCCGGAGGGCTTCGGCGCCGGTCGCGGCCCACTCGACGGCGTAGCCGTGCGCGGTCAGCCCCTTCTCCAGGAACGCGGCGATGCGCGCTTCGTCCTCGACGACCAGCAGCTTCACCGGGGGATCCAGATCCAGAAGGTGGCGCCCTGCCCCGGGCGGTTCACCACGCCGCAGTCCCCGCCGTGGGCCCTGGCGATCCCCCGGACGATGGCCAGGCCCAGCCCGGTCCGGCCGGTGGCCGAGGACCCGGTGCGGAACGGCTCGAAGACGAACCGTTCCTCGCCCGGGGGCAGCCCGCCGCCCTCGTCGGCCACCTCGAACCGCCAGCCGGCCGGCTCGGCGCGGACCCGGAGGCGCACCGGCCCCTGGCCCCCGGCGTGGCCGGCCACGTTCTGCAGCATGTTCAGCAGGGCCTGGGTCAGCCGCTGCGGGTCGGCCCGCAGGGTGGCACCGGCCGGGACGCCGGCCACCTCGAGACGGCCGCCGAGGATGGGCTCCGCCATGGCGGTGAAGCTGGCGAGGAAGTCGCGCAGCGGCAGCGGTTCCACCTTGAGTGGCATCCCGTCACCGCCCCGGGCGAGCGTGGTCAGGTCCTCAACCAGCCGGCCCATCAGGTCGAGTTCGTCCACGAGGGTCTGCCTGACCGCGCGCACCTCGTCCTGCGCGGGCCGCTCCCTCAGCACGTCCAGGTGGCCGCGGCAGATAGTGAGCGGGGTGCGCAGCTCATGCGACACGGCGGACAGGAACGCGTCCTTCAGCCGGTCCAGCTCGCGCAGTTCGCCGGACCGGTCCCGCTCGGCGTGCAGCGCCCGCTCGATCTGGTCCAGCCGGACCATCCCCCAGGCGATGCCCTCGCCCACCAGCACGCAGAGCGGCAGCGTGGTCGCCGCCGAGGGCAGGCCCGCGCCGACGTGGCCAGGCAGCCACAGCAACGGCACGATGTAGGCCGCGGCGGCCAGCGGGGCCACCAGCAGGGACGTGCGCGGCGGCTGGGCGAACCCGATCCACACGAAGGTGACCACGAAGAAGACGCCGTAGCCGCGCAGGTCGGATCCGCCGAAGACGTTCGCGAGGGCGATCAGCGCGAAGGCGGGCGGGACGACCCAGAGCGTGGCCCGCCGGGGCCACCGCCCCCACGGCGCGAGCCAGGCGGCGGTGCCGATGGCCAGCGCGACCGCGGAGATCAGCGTCGTGGCGAGCCGGTTCGAGCCCGGTGCGGGCAGCGGCAGCGTGACCAGGCCGAGCAGCCCGGACCCCAGGTAGAAGACCGCCGCGAGCCGCCCGAGCAGCGCCCGGCGGCGGCTGCGCTCCTCGGCCAGCGACGCGGCGCCCGCCTGGCCGGGCACCAGGCCGGGCACGGCCCAGTGCCGCCGCCGGTCCCGCGCACCCCCGGCCGGCCCGGCGCGGATTCCCGGGCGGTCGGGTTTCTCAGCAGCGTGCTCAGATATGCGCGTGGCCACGGGCGGCTCCCACCGGGTGCGTCTCACCTGCTGCAGGAGTTATGGTCCCCGTAAAGTTACCGGCTAGTCATAAACCACGTTGATGTGTCCGGGTTCCGGCCACTATGCCCTGGTGGGAGCGCCGCAAAGGGGCAGACCCGGCCCCCCGCTGGGCCTTCCGGGCCCGCCCCGTCCTTGCGGTCGCCGCGCGCCCTCCCGGATGGCCCCGACGCGCTGTCCGGTAACCCGGCCGCCCGCGCCGGGTCCCCACGGTGATTCCTTACCAGTGCCCGCAGGGACTACCGGACGTTAAGAGAACTCTCATGTGCCCGCGCCCGGCGGCGCGGGAGCCGGGCTGACGCCGTGCCGGTAGAACTCGACCGGTTCCGCCGGCAGCGGCGTCCGGCCCAGGATCAGGTCCGCGGCCTTCTCCGCGATCATCATCACCGGGGCGTAGATGTTGCCGTTGGTGACGTAGGGCATCACCGAGGCGTCCACCACCCGCAGCCCGGTCAGGCCATGCACACGCATGCTCGCGGGATCCACGACCGCGCCGGGACCGGTGCCCATCTTCGCCGTGCAGGACGGGTGCAGTGCGGTTTCCGCGTCGCGGCGCACCCAGTCAAGGATCTGCTCCTCGGTGTGCACCTCCGGCCCCGGCGACAGCTCGCCGGCGTTGTAGGGCGCGAACGCGGGCTGGCCGAGAATGTGCCTGGCGATCTGGATGGCCTCCACCCACTCGCGCCGGTCGGTGGGGGTGGACAGGTAGTTGAACCGCAGCGCCGGGTGGACCGCCGGATCCCGCGAGATGATCTTGACGGTGCCGCGCGAGTCCGAGTACATCGGGCCGATGTGCACCTGGTAGCCGTGCCCGCCGGCCGGGGCCGAGCCGTCGTAGCGGATCGCGATGGGCAGGAAGTGGAACATGAGGTTGGGGTAGGCCACCTCGTCGTTGCTCCGGAGGAATCCCCCGGCCTCGAAGTGGTTCGTCGCCCCCGGCCCGCTGCGCGCGAAGAGCCAGCGTGCGCCGACCATCGGGCGGTTGCGCCACTTCAGCGCCGGGGCTACCGACACCGGCAGCTTGGACCCGTACTGGACGTACACCTCCAGGTGATCCTGCAGGTTCTCGCCCACCCCTGGCAGGTCGGCGACCACATCGATGCCGAACGGGGTGAGGTCGGCCGGGTTGCCGACCCCGGAGAGCTGGAGCAGCTGCGGCGTGTTGATCGCGCCGCCGCAGACGATCACCTCACCGGCCCGCACCTGCCGCGCGGCCCCGGATCCCTGGGTGTACTCCACGCCGGCCGCCCGGGTCCCCTCGAACAGGATCCGGGTCACCAGGGCACGGCAGACCACCTCCAGGTTGGGGCGGCCGGTGACCGGGTGCAGGTAGGCCCGTGCCGCGCTGAGCCGCCGGCCCCGGTGGATGTTGCGGTCGAAGGCGGCGAAGCCCTCCTGCCGGTACCCGTTGACGTCGGTGGTCAGCGGGTAGCCGGCCTGCTGCACCGCCTCGAAGAACGCGGCGAACAGCGGGCTGGCCGCGGGGCCGCGCTCGAGCACCAGCGGTCCCTGGCCGCCCCGGTACTCGTCCGCCCCGGCCAGGCAGGTCTCCATCCGCTTGAAGTACGGCAGGCAGTGCGCGTAGTCCCAGTCGGCCATGCCAGGGTCGGCCGCCCAGCGCTGGTAGTCGAGCGGATTGCCGCGCTGGAAGATCATCCCGTTGATGCTGGATGAGCCGCCGAGCACCTTGCCGCGGGCGTGGTAGACGCGCCGGCCGTTAAGGCACGGCTCGGGCTCTGACTCATATTTCCAGTCGTAGAACCGGCTGCCGATGGGGAAGGTGAGCGCGGCCGGCATGTGGATGAACACGTCCCAGCGGTAGTCCGGGCGGCCCGCTTCCAGCACGAGCACCCGGGCGGACGGGTCCGCGGAGAGCCGGCTGGCCAGCGCGCTGCCGGCTGAGCCGCCGCCCACGATCACGAAGTCATAGCGCGCCTGTGTCATCAGCCCTCCCCGGGATCAGGGCCTGCGCGGCGTCTGTCGCAGCTTTCCCGCGCATTACGCTACCGGCGTGGTGACCTCGCCCGAAGACCTGAAGGCTGGCCCGGCCAGCTATCCGCAGTCCGGCTTCCCCGACATCCCCGGCTCGGCCGACTTCCTGCTGATCCGGCACGGCCAGTCGGAGCCCTACGTGCCGGGCACGCCGTTCCCCCTCGCCGGCGGCCACGCGGATCCCGCCCTCACGCCCCGTGGGCAGGAACAGGCCGCTCGCCTGGCCGACCGGCTGGCCGGCGCCCGGATCGACGCGATCTACGTGACCACGCTGCGGCGCACCGCGCAGACCGCGGCGCCGCTGGCCGCCCGGCTCGGGCTGGCCCCCCAGGTGGAGCCGGGGCTGCGCGAGGTCCACCTCGGTGACTGGGAGGGGGGCGAGTACCGGCAGCGGGTGGCCGAGCACGACCCGATCGTCATGCAGGTCTTCCAGCAGGAGCGCTGGGAGGTGATCCCGGGCGCGGAGACCTCGGTGTCGTTCTCGGCCCGGGTGCGCGCCGCGATCGGCGAGCTGGCGCAGGCGCACACCGGTCAGCGGGTGGCCGTGTTCACCCACGGCGGCGTGATCGGGCAGGCGCTGGCGCAGGCCAGCGGCTCCCGGCCGTTCGCCTTCCTGTCCGCGGACAACGGCTCCATCTCCCGGCTGCTGGTGACCGGCCGGGGGTGGATCGTCCGCGGCTTCAACGACACCGCCCACCTGGACGGGCAACGGCGGCCCTGACGCCGCGCGCGGGATCACCTGGTGAACTCCCGGCGAAATTGTTGAACCGGCAAGCGCCCGCCTGCGTAGTAACGGGTACAGGGAACAGCCGCCGGGCTCCGCGGCAACCCCTCCTTGGCGCAGCCCGGCGACAGCCCCGGAGCGGTCGCGGTTACCCCGAGAGCTGCGGCCGCTCCGGTCTTTCCCGGCCCGTCCTGCCCCGCGGTGAACCAGGCATCGCGCCGCGTACGTGATACCTGGTGCGCGGAGCCGATCACAAGCCAGGCGCGGAGCCGATCACGGCCAGGCGTGCCGAGCCGATCGCGAGCCGGGGCCCGGGCCGATTACGAGCCGGGGCCCGCGGCGGGGCCGGGCCGGGCGGCGACCAGCGGGGCGAGCAGGTCTCCGTGTCCGGCCACCCGGTCCAGCACGTCGCCGCTGGTGAAAACCAGGTCCTCCGGCCGCTCGCACCCGGCGACCTCGTCCCAGGTCACCGGCGTCGACACGGTCGGCCGGCCGCGGGCGCGCAGCGAGTAGGGCGCGATCGTGGTCTTGTGGGCGTTGTTCTGGCTCCAGTCGACCAGGACCTTGCCGGGGCGCAGCGACCTGGTCATCCGGGACACCACCGCGGCGGGGTGCTCCCGTTCCAGGTGCTCGGCGATCGTCCGGGCGATCGCGCTGGCAGCGTCGGAACTGCTTCCCGACAGCGCGGCGAGCAACTGCAGCCCCTTGCCCCCCGAGGTCTTGGCGAACGCGTCGAAGCCCGCCTCCGCCAGCAGCGGGCGCAGCCACAGCGCCACCGCGCAGCATTCCACGATGGTCGCGGGCGCACCGGGGTCAAGGTCGAAGACGAGCAGGTCAGGCTCGGCGACGCGGGGAATCCGCCACATCGGGGTGTGCAGTTCCAGGCCGGCCAGGTTGGCGGTCCAGATCAGCGTGGGCAGGTCGCCGGCGATCACGTACCGGACCCAGTCCCGGCCCGAGGTGGAGCCGGGCGCGGGCAGCCGCTCGGTGCGCACCCAGCCCGGCCGGTGGTCCGGGGCGTGCTTGTTGTAGAAGTGCTGGCCGGTCACCCCGTCCGGGTACCGCTTGAGGGTCAGCGGCCGGTCGGCGATGTGCGGCAGCAGCACCGGTGCGATGCGCAGGTAATAGTCGATCACCGCGCCCTTGGTGAACCCGGTATCCGGGTACAGCACCTTGGCCAGGTTGGTCAGGACCAGGTTCCGGCCCTCGACTTCGACCGGAACCTTCTCGGGATCGGGGCTCATGTCTTCGGCCCCTTCCCGCCCGGCTTAGGGCGTGTCTCGTAGATCTATGCCGTCGCGAGCGGTCGCCGGCGGGATGCATCGCAAGGCGGAGGAGGAGCCCATAGTGGTTTCTATGGGCGACGACGACAACGCCGCGAGGCGCCCGCCCGGCGGCCGCGCAGCAGGCTGAATGATCTATGAGGCATGCCCTGGGTCGCTTGTCGCCTGCCCGTCTGAAGTACCCGCGCCCCGATCAGGCAAAACGATCCGGCCGTGGTAACCCCGGGGCACGCCGGGACGGCCGCCGCCCGCCAGGCCCCGCCCTGACGGGCCACCAGGCTCTGGCCGGACTGGCCCCAACCGGCCCCGCCAGGCCCCGGGCCTGACCGGCTCCGCACCGGCCGCCAGGCCCGCGGCGGCCCGCTCCGCCGCCCACCAGACATGCCCTGACGTGGTGATTTATCGGTTCACGTCATCCGATCGCGCCGCTCGCGCGTCATTGTCGTGGAACCCTGGCAGTTCGCGGATCGCTGCACGCGAACTGCCAGGGCTGACTTTTGGGAGGGGTGCCGGGGTGGGAGCGGATCGCATGGCAGGCAGGGGCTGGCTCACGCGTGGCGGGCCGGCCCTCGTGGTGACGGGGCTGATGGCCGTCGGCGGGGCGGCCGGAGGGGGCGCCAGCGCGGCCGCCGCGGCAGCAGGGACGATCTCCACCGTGGCCGGCGGTGTCGGCGGGCCGGGCAGGGCCACCAATGTGCCGGTGACCGACCCGTGCGGCGTGTCCGTCGCGAACGGCCTGCTGTATATCGCGGACGGCCCGACCGTGCGGCAGGTGGACGCCACCGACCGGCTGACCACGCCCGCGGGCACCGGTTCCTCCGGGCCGCTCGGCGACGGCGCGCCCGCGGTCGCCGCCAGCCTGCGATCCTGCGCGACCGCGGTCGACGGCTCGGGCAACCTGCTGATCGCCGACGGCGGCGACAGCCGGGTCAGGGTGGTGGCCGCGCACAACGGCACGTTCTACGGCCAGGCCATGACGGCCAAGGACATCTACACCGTGGCCGGCAACGGCACCAGCGGGTACACCGGGGACGGCGCGCCGGCCGCAGCCGCCGAGCTGAGCGCCCCCGGGGGGCTGGCCGTGGACGGCTCGGGCAACCTGGTGATCACCGACACCGGGAACAACGTGATCCGGCTGGTGGCCGAGACCGGCGGCACGTTCTACGGCCAGGCGATGACCGCGGGCGACATCTACACCGTGGCCGGCAACGGCACCCAGGGTTTCGCCGGGGACGGTGGCCCGGCCACCAGCGGGGAACTCAGTAATCCCGGCCAGGTGGCGGTCGACGGCTCGGGCAACCTGGTGATCGCCGACTTCGGCAACAACCGGATCCGGGTGGTGGCGGCCACGACCGCCACCTTCTACGGCCAGGCGATGACCGCGGGCGACATCTACACCGTGGCCGGCAACGGCACCGCCGGGTTCTCCGGCGACATGGGCGCGGCCACCGCGGCCAAGCTCGACGCCCAGAGGGTAACCGTGGACGCGGCCCACAACCTGGTGATCGCGGACACCGCTAACCAGCGGATCCGGGTGGTGGCGGCCACGACCGGCACGTTCTACGGCCAGGCCATGACCGCGGGCGACATCTACACCGTGGCTGGCAACGGCACCGCGGGGTTCAAGGACGCCCGCCCGGCCCTCAAGGGCGAGCTGAACGAGCCCGTCGCGGTGGCCGTGGACGGCTCGGGCAACCTGGTGATCGCCGACAACGTCAACCAGCGGGTCCGGCTGGTCGCCGAGGGCAACGGCACGTTCTACAACCAGCCGATGGTCGCCGGCAGCATCTACACGGTGGCCGGGCACGCCAGCACCGGGTCGGTCGGCGACGGCGGCACCGCGACGGCCGCCGAGCTGAGTTCCCCGGCGGGCCTGCTGCGCGACGCCTCGGGTAACACGCTGATCGCCGACGCCGCGGATAACCGGATCCGGGTGCTGGCGGCCACGACCGGCACGTTCTACGGCCAGTCCATGACCGCCGGCGACATCTACACGATCGCCGGCACCGGTGCCGTCGGGCACTTCGGCGACGGCGGGCCGGCCTCCATCGCCACGCTGGACAAGCCGCAGGGCGTGGCCATCGACGCCGCGGGCAACCTGCTGATCGCGGATACCCGCAGCAACCGGGTCCGGGTGCTGCCGCAGAGCACCGGCACGTTCTACGGCCAGTCCATGAACGCCGGGTTCATCTACACCGTGGCCGGCGGCGGGACCGCGGGCACCGGCAACGGCATTCCGGCCACCACCGTCACGCTCGGCTTCGCCAACGCCGTGGCCGTGGACGGCTCGGGAACCTGGTGATCGCCACCAGCAAACAGCGGGTCCGGGTGGTGGCCGCGACCACCGGCACGTTCTACGGCCAGGCCATGACCGCGGGCGACATCTACACGGTGGCGGGCTCCGGCGGCACCGGCTTCTCCGGCGACGGTGGCCCGGCCACCAAGGCCCACGTGGTCAACCCGGAAAGCGTGCTCGTGGACTCCCTGGGCAACCTGGTGATCACCGACACCGGCAACAACCGGGTCCGGGTGGTCGCCGCCAGCACCGGGACGTTCTACGGCCAGGCCATGACCGCCGGGGACATCTACACCGTGGCCGGCGGCGGCACCGGTGGCCTGGGTGACGGCGGGCCGGCCATCAGCGCCCAGCTCACCGGGCCATGGGGCGCCACCGTGGACAGCACGGGCAACCTGGTGATCACCGACACCGGCGACAGCCTGATCCGGGTGGTGGCCGAGAGCACCGGCACGTTCTACGGCCAGGCCATGACGTCCGGCGACATCTACACGATCGCGGGCAACGGCACCGATGGCTTCGCCGGCGACGGTGGCCCGGCCACCAGCGCGGAACTCGGCCTGCCGGAGGCCGCGGTGCCGGACCCGGCCGGCGACGTGCTGATCGCCGACACCGGCAGCAACCGGATCCGGGAGGTCGCCGGCTGACCTGTCCGCCCCGCGATCCAGCATCGGCCCGCCCGGGCCCGGTCCCGGGCGGGTCGGCTCATGGAAAGGCGAATGCGGATATGCCCGGAAATCCTGCCATTCGCCAGACCGCCCCGTTTTTGCCGTCCGGGCGGCCAGCAGCGAATCAGATATGCTCGTTATTGCCAGGCCGGAATTACAAAACCCGCGCAGCGGTGAACTGCCGGGATCTTTACCAGGGCAGCGCGGGCACCTGGCCTTACGCGTGGCCGGGGGTGGTTACATTGAGCTGGCGGCCGCGCGCGATGGCTGGCTATTCCGCGTGGCTGCTGACGCTTACGGCCGCCTATTCAGTATTTCCGGGACTGCGCGCGCTGGCGTGGGCGCTTATCGGTGGCAGCGCTGCCGCGGCCATTGTGGCGGGCGTCGTGCGGCACCGTCCGGCCCGGGGCGAGCCATGGCTGCTGCTGGCGGGCGGCTGCGCGATCCTGGCGGCCGGGCAGACCGGATTCCTGATCATCAGCGGCGCCCCGCGGGCCAGCGTGCCGTTCCCGTGGATCGCCGACGGCTGCTGCCTTGCCGCCTGCCCGCTGTCCGTCGCGGGGCTGGCGATCTTCCTCCGCTGGCGTGCGGCGGGCCGGGCGGTGCGGGGCGTCCTGGACGCGCTCCTCCTCACGGCCTGCTGTGCCTTCGCCTGGTGGCTCTGGCTGGTGCTCGGCCGTGGTACCGGCCCGGTCACGGTGAACCGGGGCTTCGCGGCCGCCTTCCCGCTGTGCGACGTGCTGATCCTCGCGGTGGCGGCGCGCGTGCTCGCCACCCGCCCGGCCCCGGCCCGGCCGGCCTGGCTGCTGCTGCTCGGCGCGGCCGGCCTCGGCGCGTCCGATCTGGCGTACGCCCTAGCGCAACTGCACGGCGGGCCCGGCGCGGCGCTGCCGATCCCGCTGGGCTGGGCCCTCTGCTACTGGGCATGGGGAGCCGCCGCGCTCGACCCGGCCATGACCGGCCTCACCATGCCCGTCCCGGGACCGGCGCCGGGCCCGCCGGCGTCCCGGCTGATACTGCTCGCGCTGGCGGCGCTGGCCGTCCCCGGTGCCCTGGTTGCCCTGGCGGCCCAGCGCCACCCCGCGGGCGCGGGCCCGGCCGCGCTCGGCGCCGCCGCCTTCGACCTGATCGTGCTCGCCTGCCTGGCCGAGGCGGCGATCCGCTACCGGCAGGACCTGGGCCGCGAACGGGACCTGCGGGCGGCCGCGGCCGCCTTCGCGGCCGCGGCGGCGCTGGAGGAGATCGCCGCCGCGGCCCAGGCGGCCACCGGCGCGGTGGCCGGCCGGCACCCGCTCCAGTCCCTGCTGGCCCTGCGGTCCGGTGCCACGCTGCGGCCGGTCCGCCCGGCGCCGGGCGGTGCCGCGGCGCCGGGCGGGCCACGGCCGGTGGCCGGCCTGGCCGCCGGGCAGTACGAGCAGGCGATGAGCACCTGGCTGGCCGCGCCGGGCGAGCCGCGGCCGGTACTGCTGCCGGCCGGGCCCGGTGACGGTGCCGCCGGGGCATGGGCCGACCAGCAGGGCGTGCTGCTCTGCCCGCTGCCGGCCAGGGACGGGCGCCCGCCGGGTGTGCTCGCCGTGTTCGGCGAGGCGCTGAGCCTGGCCGCGCGGGCCGGCATCCTGGAGGTCATCGCCGGGCTGGCGGCCCGCGCGGCCGAGCAGGTCACCGCGGCTGCCGAGGCCAGCCGCGAGGACGCGCGGGCATACGTGCGCGCCGTGGTCCAGGACAGCTCCGACGCCATCCTGATCGTCAAGGACGACGGCGTGGTCGACTACGCGACGCCGGCGGCGGAGCGCCTCTTCGGCACCGCCCACGTGGCGGGCACGCGGCTGAGCAACCTGGTCAGCCCCGCGGAGCGGGACACGGTGGCCCGCGCGTTCGCCCGGATGCGCGACGGCGCGGACGCCACGGTGCCGGGCGACTGGCTGGTCACCTGCCCCGACGGGACGCCGGCCGAGGTCCAGGTCAGCTACCGCGACCTGCGCGGTGACCGCATGATCGCCGGCCTGGTGCTGACCCTGCGGGATGTCAGCGAGCAGCGTTCGCTGCAGCGCGAACTGACCCACCGGTCCTACCACGACGCCCTGACCGGCCTGCCGAACAGGTCACTGTTCACCGACCGGGTCACCCGGGCGCTGGCGCGGCGCCGGCGGGCGGGAACGGCCATGGCGGTCCTGGTGGTGGATATCGACGACCTCAACGTGGTCAACGACAGCCTGGGCCACACGGTCGGTGACGAGCTCCTGGTGGCCGCCGCGGGCAGGCTCAAAGCGCTGGCCCAGGGCGGCAAGCCCCCCGGAACCCCAGTGCCAGCCCGGGGCGGCAAGCCGCCCCCCGGAACCCCAGTGCCAGCCCGGGGGGGCGACCCCCCGGAACCCCCCGAAGATGTCGATGACGCCTGGGCCGCAGGCGGCCGGGCCTCATCGCGCGTGCTGGCCCGCGGTGCCGATACCGCCGCCAGGCTCGGCGCGGACGAGTTCGCGCTGCTGATAGAGGAGGCCGAGGGCGACGCGGCCGTGGAGTCGTTCGCCCAGGAGATCGTCGAGGCGTTCACCGAGCCGTTCATCCTCACCGGCGGCTCGGTGATCGCCACCGCCACCGTCGGGGTGGCCACCACCGGGGACAGCACCGACGCCGGGGACCTGGTCCGCCACGCCGACCTCGCACTGTATGCGGCGAAAGCGGCGGGCAAGCGGCAATGGCGCCGCTACCGGCCGGTGCTCTCGGCCGGCATCGCCAGGCGGCGGGAGCTGAAGGCGGCGATCGAGGACGCGGTCAGCGGATCCGCCTTCACGCTCGCCTACCAGCCCATCGTGGTGCTCGCGACCAGCGAGATCGCCGGTTTCGAGGCGCTGGTGCGGTGGCCGCACCCGCGCTGGGGCATGATCCAGCCCGACCAGTTCATCGCCCTGGCCGAGGAGACCGGCTACATCGTGCCGCTCGGCTCCTGGGTGCTCAGGCAGGCGGTGAGTGACCTGGTGGCCTGGCAGCGCCGCATCCCTGGCCGGGCCCAGCTGTACGTCAGCGTGAACGTCTCCGCCCGCCAGTTCCGCGACCCCGGCTTCGTCGCGGGCGTGCGAGCGGTGCTTGCCGAGTCGGGCCTGGCGCCGTCCCTGCTGCAACTGGAGCTCACCGAGAGCGTCCTGCTGGGCCGGGACGACCGGATCCGGGCCGAGCTGACCGAACTCAAGCAGCTCGGCGTCCGGCTCGCGATCGACGACTTCGGCACCGGCTACTCGTCCCTGAGTTACCTGCGGGAGCTGCCGATGGACGTGCTGAAGATAGACAAGTCCTTCACCGACGGCATCGCCGCGTCGCAGGAGCGGCTGGCACTCGTCGAGGTCATCGTGCGGATGGCCAAGACACTCGGGCTCACGGTGACCGCAGAGGGGATCGAGAGCGAGGCGCAGCGGGAACTGCTGATCTCGCTCGGGTGCGAGACCGGGCAGGGATACCTGCTGGAGAAGCCGGTCAGCGCGGACGAGGCGGAAGCACTGATCCGCCACGGCCTGGTGCCTCAGCTGCACGCCAGCACCCGCTGATCCCCCGCGGCCCCGTCGCCCCGCGAGCGGCCGGTACCAGGCCAGCGAACGGGCAGGTGCGCCCTCGGGCGCGCGGCATCCCCGGCTCGCGTATCGCTACTAATAGTAATTAGACGATATAGCAGCGTCACCAATGGGTAGATCCTGAGCCACGGGGGCGAGCCGAGATGGGGCACCCCGCGGGGGCAGGGACATAAGAGGCCAATGCGATCACGTACGCGGGGAAATGCGGCACGACACGTCGGCACGGCTGGCCTGGCGATCGTCACGGTGATCGCGTGCGCGGGCGCGGTGTCCACCTGGCGCTACCAGAACGCCCTGTCCAGGGCCTCCGATGCGGTCAGCTCGGGTAACGGCGCCCGGATCACCGCGGCCCTGGGCGCCACGTTCTGGCAGGAACGACTGACGGTGCAGCACTACCTGTTCAACCCCTCCCCCCGCGCGCTCGGCCATGTGACGAGCCTGCAGGCGGGGTTTGACCGGCTGGCCGCTCAGGTCCTGACGAGCGGGATCCCCGGCGAAGCGGCTTACCTGCACCGGGCGATCGGCGCCGAGCATCATTACTACGACGTTTTCGGCGGCGTTCGTAACGACGCGGACCAGACCCACACCTACCTTGGCCTGCAGCCCGCGTTCGCCGCGGCCGGCCTGCTCAACGCCGCGGCGGCCAAGGTCCCGCCGCTGCTGGCCACCCTGGACCGCCTCCAGGTGGACCGCGGGATCGACGCCGCGGCCGACGCCGCGGCCTCGAAGAGCCAGGCGCTGGTTGTCGGGATCCTCACGATCGTGCTGACCCTGGCGGCCGGCATCGCCTTCCAGTTCTACGCGCGGCGGCTGCTGCACCGGTCCGCCCTGCGCGAGGACCAGCTCATGGAGACGCTGGGGCGGCTGACCGACCGCAACGCCCTCATCGAGCGGCTGCGCTCGGCGTCGGGCGTGCTCGGTGAGATGGCCAGCGAGCTACGGGCCACCTCGGACACCGCCGCCACGTCGATGAACGAGCAGTCCGCGGCCATCGCGGACACCTCGGCCACGATCGAGCAACTGGCGGCGGCGGCCGGCTCGATCGCGGAGAACGTGCGGTCGGTGGCCGGCGCGGCCAGCCGGACCGGGGTGACGATGCGGGATATGCAGGAGAAGGTGGAGGCGATCGCGGTGCGGGCGCTGTCGCTCGGGGAACGGGCCCAGAAGATCGGCGAGATCCTGGAACTGATCGACGACATCGCCGGCCAGACCAACCTGC
>WNGM01000243.1_pt1 | contig 77303 bp, 63 predicted proteins | sample 5400571 | NCBI WGS metagenome assembly WNGM01 (sample SAMN13153378, study PRJNA577476) | soil metagenome | isolation source: 100 cm soil or saprolite under Garry oak tree replicate 2 | place: USA:California | collected 2016-06-15
CCAATCGCGCATGACACCGGGTTGCCGCCAAAGGTGTTGAAATACTCCATGCCATTGTTGAACGAAGCGGCAATCTCGGGCGTGGTCACAACGGCGGCCAAGGGGTGGCCGTTGCCGATCGGCTTGCCCAAGGTCACAATGTCGGGTACGACATCTTGCGTCTCGAAGCCCCAGAAGTGCGTGCCGATGCGCCCAAAGCCAACCTGGACTTCGTCGGCAATGCAGAGGCCGCCTGCGTTGCGCGCATGCCGGTACGCTGCCTTGAGATAGTTCTCAGGCAGGACGAGTTGGCCGCCGCAGCTTAGCAGGGACTCGCAGATGAAGGCCGCCAGGTTGCTCTGGTTCTGCTGAACCTGCCGGATGGCTTCCTCGACGTCGTTGGCATACTTCTCACCCGCGTGCGGATCACTTCCCCTGTACTGACCACGGTAGACATCGGGCGCCGGCACCGTGTGGACGTACGATGGCGCTCCGCTACCGCCCGGTCCATCGAACTTGTAAGGACTGATCTCGACGAGGGTAGTGGTGTTGCCGTGGTAGGCGGCATCGACCACGATGATGTCTTTCTGCCGCGTGTGCGTGCGGGCCAGTCGAAGGGCCAGTTCATTCGCCTCGCTGCCCGAACACACAAAGAAACACACGCTCAATGGCTCTGGTAAGGTCGCGCAGAGGCGCTCGGCGTAACGCACGAGGTTCTCGTGCAGGTAGCGCGTGTTGGTATTAAGCACCGCCATCTGCTCCTGTCCCGCTTTGACCACGCGTGGATGGCAGTGACCAACGTGACTTACATTGTTGACTGCATCAAGGTAGGCGCGGCCATTCTCGTCGTAGAGGTATTGCATCCAACCCCGTACAATCTTGAGCGGCTGCTCGTAGGAGATGCTGAGTGATGGGCCGATGTGCTCAGTCCTCAGCTGGCGGATCTGCTCGACACTCAAGCTCTCCGCAGGAAAATCGTCCTCTGGGATGCGCACCATGAGATTCGTGTCAGGACTCAGACTCAACCAGATGTCGCGCTGGCCGGGTCGCGCCACGCCTGGGAACTCGCCTGTCCTGTCGAGGAGGTCGGTGATGATTTGAAAATGCAGGTGTGGCGGCCATCCGCCGTTGGTTGGATAGGTACCAATCCTCGCGAAAGACATTCCCCGGGTGATGGGTTTGCCTGGGTAGAGGCCAGCGAGCGAGTCTATGCTCAAGTGGCCGTACAGCGTGAAGAACGTGAGAAGTTGGTCGTTACTGCCGGCGACAGTATGTTGCAGAATAATTGTTGGGCCATAGTCGAGTGGGGCAGTGTTATTGGCAATGCTGTGCACGATGCCATCCAACGGTGCGAGGACAGGTGAACCAGCCTCCATGAACAGGTCGAGGCCGAGATGGACCGTGCGCCATTCCGGGCCATCGTTGCCTTCCGTTTTGAATATCTCGCTGGTATATATCGGACGTACTTCGTTGTATCTGCCGATGCCTACTGTGCTGTTGGCGGCTCTCATCCGCTCGAAAATACGGCGCGTGAATACTCCGGTATCCGATACCTCCGCCAGGCTACCCAGTTCGCGGCTGCCAACGCTCAGATCGAAGATAAGCGGGTTGGCAGAGCGCAAGTCCGGTTCAACTACGCGCCCAATCTCGCTAACGTGGCTTGCCAGCCATTCTGTGAGCGCGCCAGTGTTTGGGCATGCTGGCAGCCGACACGCATGGCGAAACGTGTAGTGGGCCAACCGCGGATGTACATTCAGCAGTTGTTCAAGCAACGCCCACGCGGGCTGCTCGCTGACAGTCAGATACTCATTATGCGGCTCGCTCTTCTGCCGGTAGGCCGAATTGACCACGCTGACGCATAGCCTGGTGCAGATCAAGGGGTAGAGGACTTCCAGTTCAGCCTGGGTGAGCGGGAATGCTTCGTGATACCCTGCCACAACATTTGCGGCAGCCGCGAGAGGATCAGCTTTATTCAACATGGCATACGCGGCGGCAACGGCAAGATCACAGACCGTGTTCGTGCGTACCACGTCGACAAAGTCAATCAGGCTGACAACCTGCCTATGCCCTGCGTCAGCCTCACCGACCAGAACATTGTAATCATTAGGATCGCCATGAATAATACTCATAGGCAGTGTGGGTAACACAGGCAGAACCTGTGTCTCGAACTGCGAGAGAAAGCGCTCGACGATGGCACGCCTCTCGGGCTGCGTGATGTATTGGAGGTAGTCGCGGATCCAAACTGCATGCCGCAAGTCCCATCTCAACGTGCGCTGTGCAGCGGGATGTGTGAAGTCTTGCAGGGCGCGGTCCAGCCTGCCCAGCATGCCACCGAGGCTGTGGAGCAATGCGGGCGAATGGGGTTTGACTTCAGCGAGAATTCTCCCAGGCACGTAGGTGAGCAGCCGCACGAAATGCTTCTTACCGTCGATAGTTGAAACCGTTGCAATGCTCTCGCCTGTGGAGGTAACGCACACCTGCTGCAACAAGAGAGAGGGATCGTGGGTGGCCAGGTGCTCCAGGGCCTTGTTCTGCAGGTCGAGATTGTTCCTTTGCTCCGCTGCATGCGCAACTTTCAATACGAACTCTTGCCCTGTTCCGGTCTTGAGATAGAAGTTGGAGTCATGCTCCCCTGGCAACGGACGCGCCTCGGCTTGCAGGCCGTACAATTCGAAAGCAATGCGGCTGGCATCCTGTATAGTGAAAAGCGGTGCTGGATGATTGACGTTCAGCATGAGTTTACTCGGGTTTTATTATAACATCTTATGCCTCCCTCAACATTCAGTGGAAGAGGGGGCTAATTTTATGAACGGATGTCTCAAGTAATTAGTATCGGGTCCTATACCTGTGCCGAATCGTCATTTTTGCAACTCAACCAGAAATTTGGTATGATGGCAGTACTTACCGGTGGACAAGTGTGCGATCAGAGAGAAATCTCTACGAAAGCAGGACTGGCTAAATATGGTTGCTGAGGTACATCGACAGGCAGCAGAGGATATGGAAAAGACGATTTTGCGCGCGGGCCACTTCCTACGCCTTTCGCAGCATGAAAGCGGCCTTCTTTCCTAAAAAGGGAAAAGGTCGATATGTATAGATTGGAGCGAGAAAAGGCTGGTATTGCGTGGAAGATAACCCTGATCATCAAGATGAGCAGCTACCGTATGTAGATGGCGACACTCCCTATTATGAATATTCGTCGTTGAGACGTCCATCGCGGCCATTGATTCCACCGCCGTTGCCTCCATTGCCGCCATCACCGCCACAAACGCCTGCGCCTCCGAAACGGTCACGCACCAGGGTTCTGCTGCTCGTCCTGGCAGTTGTGAGTGTGATCCTGGTAGTTGGGGTGATCTTTCTGTCGAGTCTCTCGTACATGCTTTTCCGTCAACCTGTGCCGGCGAAGACACCTATCAGGACATCGCCTACACAGGCACCGACGTTTCAGGTGACGCCGGACGCTAAATTTCGCACGGCCCCATGTCCATTTCAGCCTGGTAACGGCGTGGTGGATGGACAGATGGTCAAATGTGGCTATGTCACGGTCCCCGAGAACCGCAGTAACCCCAATGGGCCTACAGTGCAGCTGGCTGTGGCTATCTTCAAATCAACAAACGTCCAGAATGATCCTTACCCTGTCGTTCGCCTTGAAGGTGGGCCTGGCGGTTCGTCGCTGGATAATTGGGCGTACTATATCACAAGTGCGAATTACTCAAGCTTTGTGTTCAATCATGACTTGATCATGTTTGACCAGCGCGGAACGGGCTACTCCACCCCTTCGCTCAAGTGCCCGGAGACGCTGCAAAACCAATTTGAGACCCTGGATAAGCACTTGAGTGTTACCGATTCCGAGCGATTGCAATGGCAAGCACTGCGTGCGTGCCATGATCGCCTGGTAGGGTCGGGCGTTGACCTGAATGCGTTTAATGCGCTGGAGAACGCGGCGGATGTACACGATCTGATCCTGGCTCTGGGGTACAAGCAGGCGAATCTGTATGGGGTCTCGTATGGCACACGGCTGGCCCTCACCACCATGCGCCTGTTCCCATCGGTAATCCGCAGCGTGGTATTGGATTCAGTATATCCACCGCAGAAGAACCGTACCGATTTACCGGGAGCAGCGCAGCGTGTCTTCAATGTGTTGTTTCAGGGACCTCAATGCTGGCTCCGCTCACTTTCAAGCAACCGATGCCACAACAGGCAAGAGCTATAACGTGGTGATGGCGGGCAATGATTTTGTGTTTGTGCTGTTTAGTGCGCTCTATGTGACACAATTCATCCCTGTGTTGCCGAAGATGATCTTTCAGATGCGTGGCCACAACTATGCCCTGCTCTCGGCAATTTATGGAGCTGTTGAGTTCGACGATACTTTCAGCGATGGCATGTTCTATTCGGATGAATGTAGCGAAGACTGGGATTTTCTGACGCAGAGTGACATCGCGGGTGCTATGCAAGGGATCACGCCACAAATTCGACCCGCACTCCAGAACGATCTGCAACTGGAGTATGAAGACTGCAGGCTGTGGCATGTGCAACAGTCGCCCGCAGTCCAGAAGCAGCCTGTAGTGAGCAGTATTCCCACGCTAGTGCTCTCCGATGAGTATGACCCGATTACGCCGCCAGCAAATGGCAAGCTCGCGACACAAACGCTCAGGAACAGCTACTACTTTCTCTTCCCCGGCCTGGGTCACGGCGCAGAGTACAATTCGCCCTGCGTAAACAGGATCATTTCTGCTTTTGACGATACTCCAACGCAGAAACCGTCAGATGCGTGCGTGGCGAGTATGGGTGAACCGAATTTCGTGTAGGTTAGGATTTCATTGACTGATATGGCCTGAAGATGAATAATTGACATAGCCACTGATACAATATACCATATGAACAATGAAACCTCGCCTGGTAGAGCCCTATTCAGAACGATGAGAACAGGGAAAACGGCAACAGCCATTGATGGTGAAGAAAGGGGAAGGCAACATGCCTAAATATGCCCGCATTGTCTTGCTTATCCTCTTTCTGCTCGCAGTGATCCTACTTGCTATACGTTTCTGGCCTAGCAGCATTGCGAGTGAGATCATGAATACATGTGTTGCCGCAGGGGAGACGAATGGTATAGGAGCAACCACCACCGCTGCGCAGACAGCCCCGCCGCTCTATCTCGGCCTTGACGCCTATCGCCACCTGGATAAACTTTCGTACCTGGAAATGGGGGACCGGGTTGAGGGCGCATCTACGGCTGATCCTGGTGGCAGCAACGCCGATAATACGCACGTGGTGCGTGTATTACCAGATAGTGAGCATGTTCTCTTTGATCAGTTGGGACCAGGTATAATGACGTTTATGCGCATGCAGGAGAACTATGGTAGCCCCTGGAATCTCTCGTTGGATGGACATTTCACCACTACCGTGAACACGAGTGATCTTGGACAAACAAATCCGGTCAGTGCTCCTGCCAGCAGTTTCCCCTATCCGCTTTCCCTGAATCAGCAGCAGGACCAGGGCAGCAGTATCGTGGCCACATCCTTTCCTTATCAACAGAGCATGCAGTGGGCAGCGCAGCATGCCAACGGCAACTTCTACGCGCTCTATCGGAAACTGCCCTATGGTAGCACGCTTCCCACGTGGACCGGCCATGAGCCGGTGAATGATGTTGTTAGCCTTTTGCGCTGCGCCGGAAATGATATTGCGCCACCATCGATCTCTCAACAGCAGGGCAATCTTACTCTTGCAGCAAATAGGGAAACACCTGTGGTGACCCTCAACGGTCCCGCTCAGATTCGTGCATTGGAGTTTCAGGTGTCTCCCCAGGAAATGGTAAGTTTTGGCAACGCGCGCTTGCTGATCTATTGGAATGGTGAAACGCAGCCAAGCGTCAATGCACCCATCAAATTCCTGGCGGGTGATGGCGCGGGCGTCTATTTTCCCAGCAATCGCCAGCTGGTCCAGGGTTTGATGGCTGGAATGAGTCAGGATCAAACAGGTGCAATGAACGTTCATCTCTACTGGCCGATGCCTTTTTCCTCACACGCGCGCATTGCTATTCTGGCCGCTTCTCCTCTCAATGGTATTAATTGGAGTGTGCGCTACGAGCCGTTTCCTGATCCGCCACAGTGGTGGGGAACGTTTCATGCCACCTATGCCAGCGTGGCCCAACCGCGACCTGGACAGGATATGACCTTTCTGGATGTAAAGGGCAGTGGCAAACTGGTTGGCACCGTGATCAACTTTTCCGCGCCGGATAGCACTCTCGAAGGTGATCCACACATCTACCTGGATGATAGCAAGACGCCTCAGGTCGCGGTCACAGGTACTGAAGAGTGGGGCCTGGGTGGGAACTACTGGAATGGGGGACAGCAGGTTACACTTCCCCTTGGCGGCTTGCCGAGCAGTATCAACAATCCACCAGGCACGAATATCGACGGAGCTGCGCTCTACCGCTTCCTGATCGCGGACAGTATACCGTTTAACCGGCATCTTGTGGTGCGCTGGGAGCATGGCGGCGTGGATGAAAGCGTGCATGCCTATCGCACCACCATGTTATGGTATGGTACACCGGCGAAAACGGCCTTGCTCAGTGATAATGTGTTGCCAGCAGTGCCTGCTAGTCGCAATGCACATTACTACGCCGCAACGGGCGAGCATACCTACCAACTAACCGCCGCCTATGAATACCTTGTGCATAATCCCCTGATTACCGCGTCAGGGACCACACTGACAGGGGCAGCTAACTTTACGATGCAGCTTGACCCGCATAATGCCGGCGCGTTCTTGCGTCGCACCTTCGACGATTGTGTTGCCAACCAGCGCGCGAATATCTATCTTGATGGCAGCTTTGCGGGTACGTGGTACGATGCTGGGGCATCAAATGGGGCAGGCGTTGATGGGCACAAGCGCTGCTGGCGCGACGAAGATTTTCCTTTACCTGCCTCCCTGACCGCAGGAAAAGCGTCGGTACATGTACGCGTCGTGTTCTTGCCCACAACCGATCCGCAGAATAGCGATTGGACGGCTTTTCGCTACTCGATGTACAGTTTTGTTCTACCTTCGTTTCCTGCTCATTGACTCCCTCTCTGCCTGGGCGAGGTTGAAGCTGACCTCGAAGGTGAATGGCAGCACCCTCTCCTGCCAGACGATGCAGGTCATCCTGGACCTTTTTTATAAGACATCGGTATAAGATGTATAAGACTTCTTCGCTCATGTCTCTGGCTGATGCGTTTGTTGAAGTTGCATAGTTGGAAAAATAAAGAAGTAGTGAGGGTTCAGGGGTGTTTCAAGGGAGAAAACCTGGTCTTCTGCTACGAGAGTTGGATATTTATCCTGTTATTCTATTCCTCTCACTTACAAGTTCCCTGTCAAAATGCCTGCTTGCTGGTTTGATGTGCTCGCATGCCAGTCCCTGTCTTCAGAAGCAGCAGAGGAGATAGCTACAAAGCATTTCAGATATACTTGCGAACGTAGAGTACTTTTATGACCATTTGCCTCGCTCAGCGAGAAAACGGTGAAACAGCGAAAAGGGAAACAGCATGCTGAAGGAGTACAAGAATATCTATGATATCCATCACTGGTTGAGATGCATCACCTGGATTGGACTCCTGTGCGTTGCTTTGTTCCTCCTCTGGTCTCTGCTGTGGGCTGTACATCATCCTGATGCTCTACAACCTCTGACACTGGTGGCGACTTTGTCTACTGCCTGGTTCATGACCTGCGGCTTTTTGCTGTGGATTAGCCTGTTTCTGCTACGGCACCATTTGAAACAATGGAGGGTGCTGGACCCTAAGTTGTTGAAGCCGCAGGGCGACCAGGACTGGGTATCTTCTCGCCACTCTTCAAGAAACCATCAATATGGCGCTTCACCTAACTCCTTGCAGGCAATAACCACGTCGGGAGAATATACTACGACAGGGTATATACCTGCCGACCCTCTCATGGGATTGCGGCTGCCGCAATGGTCACAATCGGCACAATGGCCGCAGCAAGCGCGGGCAGCGGCCGGGGGGCGCTGGAGGCACGGGGGGCAGGGGGGGCAGCCATCACAGGTGTTTCATAATCCAATAGAGGAGGTGCCAACAAGGCCTGCTGCGCCTACTCGTGCAGCCTCCTGTTCTCCTGCTCCGGTCGCTACCACATTGAAAACTCACTTTGCGCAGTCTACCAGGGTCGGTATGGGGTGGGACGCCGGCATTAAGCGAAAACGCGATCCAAATGAGGATAGTATTGCAGCCATTCAGGGCACCTGCACATACAAAGAGCAACTTATTCCTTTCGATCTGTTTATCGTAGCGGATGGAATGGGAGGGCATGCGAATGGGCAGGAGGCTAGCCGAGTAGCGATACAGACGATGACGCAATCGGTGTTGCAAAACATGGTAACGAGTACTGAGCTCACCGATACGTTGTTTAGCAAAATCCTGGTACACGGTGTCCAGCAAGCAAATATGACTATCTGGCAGAGCAATCAAGAGAAGGGTGCTAATATGGGGACCACACTGACAGCAGCACTGGTTATCGGGTCTAAGGCTTACGTTGTGAATGTGGGCGATAGCCGCACATACATGTATCGCCGGGGAAAGGGACTCTCGCAGATTACTCGCGATCATTCGTTAGTTGCTCGCCTGGTTGCCAGCGGACTGATCGCCTCCGATGATATCTATACACATCCAGACCGTAACCTGGTGGAGCGTGGCCTTGGCGATAGGCGTAGTGTAGAGGTGGACTGCTTCACCATGGACTTGCACGCGCGCGATTGGTTATTGCTTTGCTCGGATGGTTTGTGGGAGATGGTGCGCGACCCAGAGATTGAGCGGATTATGAAGAAGGAAGGCGACCCGTCACAAATGAGTGATCTGCTGGTACAGGCAGCGTTAAAAGGCGGTGGTGTGGACAATGTGAGCGTAATTGTGGCGCGGGTAATGTGATACAATTCAGTTGAGTGTGCATACAGTTTTTCCGGGTCTTTATCACTCGGCCTACTCTGTCCTCCGTCGACGATCAAGGTGCAGGCTTTGGCGCTGTGTGCAGGAGCTCTCATAGGACGTGTTCTTTCCAGGATGAGCATCGAGCGGCGATATACTCACGATGCACAGACAGGGGAGCCTTGTGGTGCAACCATCGCCAGCACAACAGATTCCACTGCACTACCAGCGGGTGGCGTTTGTGCATCGTCTTGGAAAAGCGCAGGTGATGTATGCCTCCCGGAATAACCTCTCGCTTTCACGCCTGTTCGGCTTTTTGGCTCTGCTCATAGGATGCCTCATCATCGTTCTATACTTGTTCACCTATACACTATTTCTTAGCTGGTGGCCGCTGTGGCAAGCTTCCCTCATACCTCTCATTGGCCTGGCCTGGCTTGGTGTAGGAGCCTGGATTACCCTCACTTCTGCACGTTCGCGCAAGCTATGTGTGGTGGTGTGTTCTGGGGGGCTGATATGTATCAGAGGGAAGATGCACATAATGCGCTGGGATCAGATTATGGCACTGTGGAAGGATATTACGACCGATAGCAAGGGGAGAGTCTCACACTCATATACGCTGCATTTGACGGATGGCGTAACCTGGACCTTCACCGGCGACCTGGTGAACGTTGAGGAACTTGGGGCTATATTAGAGGATGAGGTGACAAATCACTTGCTTCCCCACGTCCTCGCTGCCTACCACACTGGCATTCCCATCCATTTTGCCGCTATTACGCTGAGCGTACATGGGATCAGTGTGCAGGGAGAAGGGCAGCGATTTCTACCCTGGAGCCATGTTCAGCATTTGCATCTCGATGAGGCATCACTGAGCATTTACAAGATAGGAGGGTTTTGGGATTGGGCCACGATACCTATCTCGGAGATTCCGAACGTGGGGGTTCTTAAGCGCCTGGCGGATGAGGTGGTAAAGGATTCCTAAACATGGGGTGAAACCGAGTGGCGTTCACGAAGAAATCTGGCGAGCAGTGGATGGCAAAAATGATACATAATATGTACGGGGTGGGCGGCTGTACCTTCCTCTCTGAGGAGCTTTGTGTGGAGCGCCTCTTCCAGCAGGTCGAAGATGTCTTCCTCTGTGTGCCTGTGCATCAATGAGAGCAACTGGTCTAAGTCAAACGTTGCTCCGAGCAGTGCGGCTTTTTCCAGGCATGCCTGGCAGCCCTGGCTGAGATTACGTAAGCGGCGCTCAAACAATGCTGTGATGGTTTCTGGAAGGACCGCCTGAGATTGGTTTTGCCGTGCCAAGCTTGCCAGTTCTTGCGCGAAGAATGGATTTCCCGCAGCCTGTACCTGTGCACTCTGGGCAATCTGTGGAGGAAGGTGAGCTAGCAATGTCCCTATTTCCATCGAAGTAAGTGGCTGCACTGGAAGGGTGACAAGTTCTTGTTTGCGCTGCATGTCCGTGATGAGCATATGTAGTTTTTGTGCCTGAGCGAGTTCTTCATCCCGGCAGGTAGCGATCAGTAATATCCGTTGCTCTTGTAGATGATGGATGAGATAGCCCAGGAGATCGATGCTTTCCTCGTCTACCCATTGGAGGTCATCCAGTATGAAAAGCAATGGATATATTTGACTGCCTGTGTTCAAAAGCTTTAACACCTCATCCCATAGTTGCACTCGCTCCTGTTGATGTACATGTGGTTGGGCCAGCCTGGAAGGTGAGGGGAGAGTGTGCAGCAATGTTTCCCAAGGACGATAGGGAAGATGGCGCTCTTGCTCGTTTGCCTGGTTCCATGCAACTAGCCAGCCTTGTGTGTATGCCTCGATGCTCAACTCCTCGACGAGCCGCGTTTTGCCGATACCTGCTTCACCTGTGAGCAGCAAGAAGTGCGGCTGTTTTGCTTCGGAAGTAGAGGAAACAGCTTGCAGGATATGGCGCATGCTCTCAAGTTCTTGCTGTCGCCCAATCAGGGGATGCTGGTGGCGACGATCTAGTTGCAATGCCGGGCGAACAAACAAGGCCTCCTGCCTGACCTGGCCGCCGGGTGGGGCAGGTAAACCCTCTCTGAGAGACAGGTGATCCGCCGTGGGTGTTTTGCCGGTTCGTACCAGGTATTCAGGAGGGATACGGCCCTGACGTAATTCATTGTAGAGGGTGCGTGTTTCAGGCAATGGCTCGCATTCGTACTCTCGTTTGAGCGTGCCGGCATGCTGGCGGTAGATACGCAGCGCTTCACCTCGCCGGTGCTGCTGTGTGAGCAGGACCAGCAATCGTTGCAGTGCCGTCTCATTGACTGGATCGCTGAAGCGCAGGCGGTCGAGTGTTGCGATCGCTTCGACGAGCGCTTCTCGTTCAACACGAAGATTTGCCAGAGCAAGCAGCATTTCGGCCCACTTCTGTTGCAGAACATCACGGCGTTGTGAGGCCCATTCAGAGTAGAGTTCTTCCAGCAGGTAGCTGCTCTTATAGAGCGCGTCCGCCTCTTCCAGGAGATGCTCTGCCTCTCCGGCGTCGGTCGTGGCGTTTGCCTCTTGAAGCAATTGCTCAAACGCTTCGGCATCGACCCAAATCTGAGAGCTATCTGCAAGCTCAAGCGTATCGCCTTCGAGCCGAAGCAAGCGAGATGAGCCAGGTCGTGTAATACCTGGCTCAAGGATGTGGCGCAGTTCGTGAACGGCACCATTCAAGCGATTAGCAGCAATGTCTCTATCGAGATCGGGCCAAAGCAGTTTCATGACCTGATCTTTGCTCAATCTGCGGTTCGCGCTGCTGAGCAAGCAGCCCAGGAGTGAACGGGCGCGGCGATGTTGCCATAACAGTGGGTCGACACTGCACCACTCATTTCCACTCTTGTACTCAACATAAAATTGACCAAGGAGATAGACGCGCAAGACGGGAGCAGGTGTGGCGCGGGCAAGCAGGTAATGGGCTGCCTTTTCCTCTTCTCCCGTCAAATTCTGTTGCGCTGGCTCAAGGTCTGGGGGAAGGTGCACTCCGATATATCTGGTCTTCGTGCGCCCGTTTTCGTTCCAGTAAGCATACCAGTACGGTCCATGTCCTTCTCCCTCTTTGCACTTACGGCAGCGCTGTTTGCCACAGCGTGTAAATTGTTGTCGATAAGCGATTCGCACCGTTACTCTAACTCATCATCATCATAGTGACTCACTGTAACTACCTCAAAAAATCCTGGAGCATCCTGTCGCGGCTCAGATGGTCCAACTTTTGTAGCGCCCGGATTTCTATTTGCCGCGCCGTTTCGTGGCTCATCCCTAATTTTCGACTGATTTCTTGCAGGCTGTGTTCGCGAGAATTCAACCCGTAGCGTAATTCCAGTACCCTCTTCTCCCGTTGGGTCAAGTGATTCAGTAAATCTTGTACCTGCGCCTGTAACGTTTGTGTAATGACGACTCGTTCCGGTGAGTCGCCGGGATCGTCTTCTAACATCTCGCTGAGTGGGACCTCATCATCGCCCCATATACGGGGCAAATCGAGGCTCACAGTTTCTGGCTTCGTTGATAATAGCTCGGTGATCCGCTCCACGTCAACGTCCATCTGCTCGGCCAGTTCATCCAGCGTTGGCTCATTCTTCAGGCTTTGCGCCAGTCGCCGCCGGATTCGTCGCAGGCGGTTGATCTCCTCGATTTTGTATAGCGGCAGCCGGATAGCTGTCGCCTGGTTCGCTATTGCCCGTGAGATATATTGCCTGATCCACCAGATGGCATAGGTACTAAACATATAGCCCCTGGTATGATCAAACTTCTCGACGGCATGCATCAATCCGAGGTTGCCCTCCTGCACGAGGTCCATGATATCAACGCCGAGGCCACGGTATTTCCTCGCAACATAGAGCACCAGGCGCAGGTTGGCCTCGATCAGCTGACGCTTTGCCTCCTGTGCCTCCTCTATCTCTTTGCTCTGCCCTCCTCCATGCTTTTGAGCGCGTTGGATGAGTTGTGCCAGATTCCTGACCTGATCAGCTGAGAGCAGATTAACCTGCCCGATAGCCTTACGATAGTCGCTCACGCCATCATTGAGGCTTTGCTCTTTCTGAATGGTTTCGGCAGATGGTCTCCCTCTGGCTTTGTTCCTTACCGTTGTCTGGGGCCTTCCCATATAAAGTCCCTCCCATAATGTTGGTGTTTTCTCTCTCCCTATGGAATTGAGTATACGCAGGGGGGCTTTGCCTTATCTCCCAGGCTTCTTCCGTCCTGGAAAGGAGGTGTGGCAGGGTTAGTATGCTATTCCTGGTCCATCGCCTACTCCGTCCATCCATGAGGAAAGGCATTGTAAATGACATGCACCTTCCTGCTCTTCTTATACCGGTCTTGTTATAGTTTATTATCAGTCCTCCTGGTTGGGACAAGCTCCGCTATATCCCCGAATATGCTCCGGTTCCACGTTTTATTTATATTGACATCTGTTGGTATAATGGACGAGGTGTTGTTTAACCATAGCGCTGGTGGACAAATTATCTTTTATTGCTGTAGATTACACTCCTGATTCTCCATCTATACAATGAACGGCGTTATCTGAGGAGGGTGTGAATGGATGGCAAGGTCACCTACCATCAGCAGGTCAGCTACTGTGGCAAGCCGCGATGCCGCAGGTGTCGCGAAGGCATAGGACATGGCCCATATTGGTATGCTTATAAGGTGGTCAATGGAAGAACCATTCGTACCTACATAGGCAAAGTGCTTCCTCCAGATATACAGGCTTCTCTAGATGGCGTTCACGAGTCCCCTATTCCTCCCACAACTACGAGTGATCTCAAAATCGCTACCGTACGCATCTACACACTGGGGCAGTTTCGCCTGGAACGGCGCGATGGCCCGGACTGGCAGACCGTGACCGATGCGGCATGGCAACACCAAAGAGTGCGGTCTTTGCTTGGCTGCCTCCTCAGTAGTCCAAGACGCAAACTTGGCCGCGAACAGTTGATGGATGCCATATGGCCTGAACTGGATGTAGAGACCGCAGCGGGTCGCCTGGACCGGGCTGTGTACAGTCTCAGGCAGCTATTCGAGCCAGAGCGCAGTCGCCTGGCCGCGTCGCCACTGCTCCTGACCGAGCGAGAGGTCCTCGTTCTTGCCGACCAATCACAGGTCTGGATCGACGCTGATGCCTTCGAGCGCCTTCTGAGCCAGGCGCGTAATACAGATGACCCTGGCGAGAAGAAACGCCTGCTTGAGGAGGCGTCAACCCTCTATGGCGGCGATTTCCTGCCCGAAGAACGAAAAATCGAATTCACCATTGTCCGGCGTGAGTTTTTGCAGCGTAACTGGATTGGGCTGCTGCTTGAACTGGCTGATTTGCGGGCGGTGCATAATCTGAACACTGCGATTGATCCTTTAGATCGTATCTTAGCAATTGATCCCACTAACGAGGCGGCGGTGCAGCGTCTCATTAAGCTCCTGGCACAATTGGAACGGCGAGGGGAAGCGCTACGCGTCTACAAACGCCTGGCTGCTATTTTGCAGCAGGAATATCATATCGCGCCCCTACCGGAGACTCGCGCCTTGTATGATGCTGTGCGTATGGGTGTGCAAGAACGGAAGCGCGATACGGTTGTGCCTGCGAACAGGGATAGTGGGGCCACGGGGAGCCAGGATGATTATAAAGATTCTGCTCCAGCTTTGCTGATTGGGCGTACCCACCAATCGCCACTGGTGGGCCGCGACCAGGAATTTTCCCTGTTGCAAGGACTCCTGCTGGCAACAGAGCATACCACGAAGTTCAAGTTGCCGGGCCAGAAAAAAGTTCCTGCGCTTCCTCTCGATACGCGGCGCAGTCCACAATCAGTCTTGCTGATGGGCGAGGTCGGCATAGGCAAAACGCGCCTCGCCGAGGAAATGGCTCGCGAGGCCAGGAGACGCGGCTGGGCGGTTGCATGGAGCCGTGTTTACCCACAAGAGGTGAGCATTCCCTATCGTCTATGGGCCGAGGTCTTGCGCAAAGCGATGAACCAGGTCACATGGCAGCGACAGGAGGTGAGCAAACGTCCCTTGATTTACCAACCGCTGACGGCACTGCTGCCCGAACTGGATAGCCTGCTGACGCAGGTTGCGATGCCATCGTCACAATCTCCTGAGCAGGAGCAACTGCGCTTGTGGGAAGCGACATGCGAACTGCTCATGGTGATCAGCGAAGGATCTCCCTTGTTGATCGTGCTGGACGACGTACAATGGGCAGATAGAAGCAGTTGCGAGTTGTTCGCCTACCTCGCCCGTCGCCTGTATGGCCTTCCCATGGTCATCATTGGCACGTGTCGCGAGAACGAACTGGGAAGCAGCCACCCCTTACGGCTCCTCTTGACCGACCTGCAACGTGAACATGCCGTTGAAACAGTCCAGCTCCAACCGCTCAGTGACGAGCAGATTGGTGCAATTGTCTCGCATGTTCCGTATTTGACGGAGCCTGCCGTGCAGTATATCCAGACCCGCGCCGCTGGCAACCCCTTCTTCGCGGAGGAATTGGCACGGACGGTGGGGACGTCCTCCACAGGAGGACCATCCATCGCACCCAATCACCTGGGCGATATCATCCCTGCTCTGCCCGATACCATCGCCGCTGCTCTCAACCTGCGCCTGAGCAGGCTAAGCAGCGCCTGCCAGCGCCTCTTGAGCAAGGCAGCAGCCCTGGGGAGCTCCTTTGAATTCAACCTCATCAGTGCGATGGAGGCGAACACTCCCGGCTCAAATGAAGACATGGTACTTGACTTGGTGGAGGAGGCGATGCAATCAGGCATGCTTACAGAAGAAGGCGCGGGCACGCGCATCACCTACCAGTTCTGGCACCCGCTCCTGGTCACGCACCTCTACGAGAACATCTCCGCGGCCAGGCGTGCCAGTTTTCACCGCCGGGCAGCCGAGATCCTGCGGCAGGAATACCATGGTCGCGAGGAAGAGGGAGCAGCTACCATCACCCACCACCTTGTCACAGGCGGCGCACCCTCCCAACAGATCGCACACTATGCTGAACTCGCAGGCAACCGCGCCTACAACCTTTCCGCCTATCCCGACGCCGAGCGCTACTACCGCATCGCCGTCGAACACCTCGAATCAGGCGCCAGGCAATCAAGCGGTGCAAACACGGATGAGCAGGCACATGTAGCCTCTCTGTTAGAGTTCCTGGGTGAATGTACCAGGCTGCAGGGGAAATACGAAGAAGCGCGCCATATTTATGAGCAAGCCCTGGAGATGAGTGAGCAGCAGCGTTCCTTGCCTTCATCTGCTGTCGCTCAAATCCAGGCCATGCTCTGGTGTGAAGTAGGCTTTACCTGGTACGACGTAGGGAACAATGTACAGGCGTCGCAGTGTTACCAGCAAGGTGAGCGAGTCTTGCAAAATGCACACATCACTGAAGGACCTGCATGGGCTACTATATGCCTCCAGAAAAGTTATGTGAACTGGCGCGAGGGTGACTATGAAAAAGGCCGCCAGAATGCGCAGGAGGCGTTGCAGCTCTTTGAGCGAGTACTTGCGCAACAGGGACAAGGCTTGGAACGTCTTCCTCATTCGACCCGCATCAGGCGTATTCTTGCCGGAAGCCCGGTCGAGCTTGGACGCACTCATGCTTTGCTAGGGCTGATTGCCACCAGTGCTGGTCAGTCTACCGAGGCAACTAATCGCTGGAATAGTGCGCTTGCTACCTTTGAACAGTACGACTGCCAGCGTGAAATCGCTGTTGTCTGCTGTAACCTGGGTGATGTGCATTTGAGACGAGCAGAGTATAACCAGGCCCAGGCTTTTTTACGCCGCTCCCTGGGCATTGCTGAGCGCATCGGAGAACTTCCGCTGGTCTGTATAGTCTTTGGGAATATGGGAGTTCAGGCAATGCGTACAGGGGACCTGGCCGAAGCTGAAAACCGTTTCAAGCAAGGACTTTCGCTGGCGGAGCAGATCAATGAACCTGTCCATATCAGCCTGTTGTATACGTACTTATCGCTTGTCTTACAAGATCAGGGGAAACTTGAAGAGACAGGGAAGTGCCTGCTAAAAGCCTTATCAATCAGTCGCTCAATGGCTATTGCTCCTTGTATCGGGTTTGCTCTGATTGTTCTGGGCAGCATGCGCCTTGCTCAGGCAATGATGATCGACGTTGAGATGGAAAGTAGGGTAGGGGCGCGTGAAGAGATGACGAGCATGCTTAAGCGAGCTAAAAGGACGTTGCGGCGGGCCCTCCTTCTTGAAGGGATGGAGGCGGAGACGCGGGCCGAAGGTCAGCTGGCATTGGCACAGGCAGACTTGCTGCTCGGTGAAGTGGAGACTGCACAACAGCAGGCGCTCCAAACGCTGGAGGAAGCTCATCGCTACGAATTGACGTGGCTGATCGCCCGAGCACAGCGTATCCTGGGCAGTATCTTTACTGTACAGGGCCAGCGGGAACAGGCGGAGCTGCACTTCGAGCAAGCGCTGCACACAGTGCGTAAAAGTGGTATGCGCCTCGAATATGCGCATACCCTGCGCTATTACGGCTTAATGTTGCTACAGCAGGATGGGGTGGATGAGGAAGCATACGGTGAGCGAGGACGAGGATTGAACTTCCTGCGCGAGGCACGCCAGGTGTTTACAGATTGCAAGGCAGTGCTGGATGTGCGGATGGTGGAGGACATTCTTGCAAGGCACGAGCAAGCTGCCGAGAAATAATCTAATGAATTGATAATGGCAGGCCAGAAATTGAAAGCATCTCTGCAACGCCGCTCTCGCGGCTAGACGCTGTCTCAGCAGAGATGAAAGGAAGATGCGCTTGTCTGCATCGTTGACCAACGATGCAGACAAGCGCATTCTGGCCTATATGCAGTGTTAGCCTCAGTAATTACGTCCATGATTCCTGCGATGTTTACCCTATCCTACTATGTTTTCCGCAATACATGATGCTTGTCTGGGGTGGCCGTGTTTGTTCACACGAACATGGCAGGTTAGCTCGCAGGCAAGGGATTGTCTATAGCGGAAAGATAGTGTAGAAAATGCCCGCTCTACCACTATTGTTATGTATATTTTACTCAAGTACATGGATACCTTGATTGAAGTTTCAGCCAGTTTTCAGGCCACTACTTCACAATATTTGAAATCCGGTGTCGCTAGTGAGAGGAGAAAGAAGACATGTCGAGAGCTCTTTCCAATGCCCTGCTTGGGCTGATTTGTATCGAGTCGACGAGTTTGCACACGCCTGGCACACTGACGAGATACTACCTTGGAAGCTCGAGGCGTAAACGGCCACCCTAGAGCCGTCTAGTACATAATGTCATACTCACGTCCTATCGTACTATCGACATAATGAATTTGTATATTTTCCTGTATTTCAGAAAATACGCCAAATTGTGGAGGCTGCAGTAGCGTGGTTCGTCGTCCCATGTTCTGCTCCGGTGATGCCTCCGTACATTGAGGAAGGAACCAAATGAGTAGCGTCATGCACAAGCAATCCACCAGTGTCATCCTCCGCAAGCAGCAACTGCTGGTTCTGGTGATCCTGGCCCTGTTGACCCTGTTCGTTGTCACCTATATCATGCTCTACGCCATCGCACACGTTGACCTCTTGCAAGTGCTTCAATCAGTGGCAATTCTGTATGGGCATAGCTCAGTGGCAATTCTGTACGGGCATTAAAGCCGTACGGTTATCTAGAGCCACCATAGTTAGAACTTAACACAGAGGTGGGCTCGATCGGCCGTACAGCGAAAGAATGGAATCATTAATCGTTTGCCGGTTTGCATAGATAAGATGTTTCAAGAAAGGAAGAAACGATGTCGCATTACGATGATTAGCATGTGCGATCTCTTATGCCTCATTTCCGGGTTGTGAGCCTGAGAGGAAGGGTGTATCGCATAATGAGAGTTACATAATACATTGCAGACGCTCATCCAGGGGGGTGGGCGTCTTAAGTTTATAGGGGCTGTTTGAGGTCGGAAGGGGCTTTGCCAGGTGTCTTTTAAGAGCGCCTATTTTTTATATTTGTTGATGTGGTACGTCTTATACTTAGTTTCAGTACCCTCAAGCGGGTCGTGAAAGGACATTGCCCACCCCTTGAGGGAAAGTATACACATCAAACCTGAAAAGGTCAAGGGCAAATGCATTAGGGAGGCTGAGGACACTACGTTTGTGGCTGTCTCACCCGCCGGGCGATATGAATTGCGCCCCTACATTTCTTCGTGAAACAGCTTTGTTATTGGTCGTTCTCATTGTGGTTGACCTATGCGTTATAATGGTTGTGCCTGCTATTGCTGTTAGTCTGGATTAGCGCTCAATTATTGCAGTTGTAAGTGCTGTTCCTTGCTTGGTATCAAGGGAGATACACCGAAGGAGAGAGTGGAATTAGATGAACGGCAAGGTCACCTATCGCCAGCAGTTTGCTCACTGTGGGAAGCCGCGCTGTCGCAAATGCCGCGATGGAATGGGACACGGTCCCTACTGGTATGCGTACCAGACAGAGAATGGCAATACCACGCGCACCTATGTCGGCAAACACCTTCCCCCAGAAGCGCAGGCCATGATCGAGGCGCTGCATGAGCAGACACGAGACACCGGAACCTCAGCCTTCACTGTCACTCTGACCGGCCTTACCCATGCTACCGTTCGCCTCTTCGTGCTGGGGCAGTTTCGCCTGGAACGCCGTAGGGGACAACAATGGCAGCCTGTCACCGATCCCGCGTGGCAACAACAGCACGTCCGCTCCCTGCTTGGCTATCTTGTGAGCAGTCCGACTCGTACCGTTCGTCGCAAAAACGCGATGGCGGCGCTGTGGCCTGAGCAGGAAGCAGAAACAGCGAGCGACAACCTGGATAAGTGTGTGGAGACGCTGAGACAGCTCCTCGAACCGGTGAGGTCGGCTCGTGGTCAAAGCGCTCGCCACGGCTTGCCACTGTTGCGCTGTGAGGGTGAGTCGTTGATCCTGGCGGAACAGGCGCGGGTGTGGGTCGATGCTGATGCATTTGAATACCTGCTCTCCCAGGCGCACGCTGTCAACGTAGAGGCGAGCGCTACTGCTGCCGAGGAGAAACAGCGCCTGTTAGAGGAGGCTGCGGCTCTCTATACCGGTGAGTACTTGCCGGAAGAACGGCACGCCAGGGGAATCATTACGCGTCGTCGAGGGTTGCAGAGCGGCTGGATTGCGCTCTTGCTGGAGTTGGCGGAACTGCACATCGCTCACGGAGCTATGCCTGGCGCGATAGACATGCTCAATCACCTGCTTGCCAATGATCCTCTTAACGAAGCGGCTGTGCAATTGCTCATCACCGCACTTGCTCAATCTCAGCGCCGTGGCGAGGCGCTGCGTGCCTACCAGAGGCTGGCAGATCTCTTGAAGCGCGAATACGAGAGCGTTCCTTCTGAAAAAACGCGAACACTGTATGAAGCGGTGCTGCGAGGAGATGACCAGGATGTCTTGCCTGGGAGTAGTGCATCAAGGGGAACGAGCACAGTATCGTGGGAAATTGAAAGCATCTCTGCAACGCCACTGCCTTTACCTCCTACACAGGTGAGCAACGATTACCCGTCCCCTTTGCTCCCCTTGCCCGCAAACAATAGACAGAGTTCTGCGCGTATACCCCCGGTCAGCTCGACTGAAAGGAGTCGGCTAGTCCCCGTCTCAGCAGAGATGAAAGGAAAACTGGACGACACTGAGGAAATATTTTCGGGAGGGGAAGCCTCTACGCTGCAGATCGGGCGAACTCACCAGAGTCCGTTAATCGGGCGCGACCGTGAACTGGGTATTTTGCGTACCTTGCTGCTCAATGCAGAACAATACGCGCATATGCAAGCAGCAGATCGAAAAAAGGTCACCGGTATCCCCCTCGATACGCGGCACAGTGCGCAGTGTGTGATATTGATGGGTGAGGTTGGCATTGGTAAGACACGCCTGGCCGAGGAGGCGAGCCGTGAGGCACAACAACGCGGCTGGAACGTCTTGTGGAGCCGCGTATATTCACAGGAGAGCGGCGTACCCTATCGATTGTGGACGGAGCTGTTGCGCAAGGCCATCGACCAGGGGATATGGGAGGAAGAAGAGGTGAGCAGCCATCCGGCAATCTACCAGCCGCTCACGGCCCTGCTGCCCGAACTGGAATCCGTGCTACCGTCAAAGAACCTGCCTGGGTCTGCACTGGAACAAGAACAATCGCGCCTATGGGATGCAGTGTATCACCTGCTCTGCACGGCCAGCGAAGACATCCCACTGGTCATCGTTTTAGACGACTTGCAATGGGCCGATGGTGGTAGTTGCCAGTTGCTTGCTCACCTTGCTCGCCGCGTACATAACTACCCTATTGTGTTCGTTGGAACCTGTCGCGAAAAAGAAATATCTTCTCAAGCTCCTAATCCACTCCGCCGCCTGATTGAAGAAATGCTGCGGGAACACTCGGTGATGACGCTTGATATCGAGCCGCTCACCAGCGAGCAGATCAGCGCCCTCGTCTCGCATATACCTAACCTGCCGGAGTGGGTAGTGCAACACATTCAGGCCCAGGCTGCCGGCAACCCCTTCTTCGCCGAAGAGCTGGCCCGCACAACCCCGCCGACTTTACCTCTTATGCAGTCGAGAAACGACGCTGCGCGTCTACCTTCGCTCATCTCGACTGCAAGGAGTCTCCCAAAAACCATTGCTGCAGCCCTCGATCACCGTATCAGCAGGCTTAGCGACCCGTGCCGGTTGCTGCTGGGGAACGCGGCTATCCTTGGCGGTTCCTTCGAGTATCCGATCATTTGTGCGATGGAGCTTGAGAAGCCTGGGGGAATTGCTACCGATGAGGATACCATACTCGATGTATTGGATGAGGCATTGCAAGCAGGTGTGTTGACAGAAGAGGGAACCGGCGCACACATTTTGTATCACTTCTGGCATCCCCTGCTGGGCAGCCACTTCTATGAGAACCTCTCACTGACCAGGCGCACACGGCTACACCGGCGAGCAGCGGAGGTCTTGCAGGAAATGTATCAAGGGCGGCAAGAGGAGATAGCAGCCACGATCACCGACCACCTTATCAAGGGTGGTGCGGAACCAGTACGGATTATGCACTACGCGGAACTGGCGGGTGACAGGGCCTATCTGCTGTCGGTCTACACCGAGGCAGAGAGGTATTACAGAGTGGCCGTCGAATATGCGGAACGTGTGACCAGCGCATCGCCCGGGGTAGGGATAAATTCGACGGAGCAAGCGAACCTTCCTATAGCCATAGAGCCATTCCATTTTATTGCTCTGATGGAGCGGCTCGCCGAGTGTGTGATGATCCTGGGCAATTTCGAGGAGGTGCGACATCTCTACGAGCACATTCTGGAGTTGCGTAACCTCCACCGTGACCTGGTTACGGATGCTCAGTACGAGGCCCAGGTGCAGTCGTTGTTATGGGGTGAAATCGAGCGGACCTGGCGCTATACGGGGGACAAGGAGCGAGCCAGGGAGTGCTCAGAGCGGAGCGAGCAGGTGCTGCGCGAGGCCGGCGTTCATAGTGGTCCAGCCTGGGCGAAGCTGCGCTACCAGCAGAGTAGCCTCTACTGGCAACAGGGACGGTACGAAGATGCGCAAGCTGCCGCGCACGAGGCGCTCTTGCTGTTCGAGCAGCAGCAACCGGCGGTGGTACAAGTAACACCCAGGACGCGAATACAGCGCACGCTCGCCGGCGACCCTGTTGAGCTTGGGCGTACTCATGCCCTCCTGGGTGCCCTTGCCAACGGGGTTGGGAAGCGCAGCCAGGCTCTTGCTCACATGAATACGGCGCTCCAGATTTTTGAACAGTACGATCAAAAGCGCGGCATTGCTCATGTCTCCTGTAACCTGGGCTATGTGCACCTCAAAAAGGCGGAATACGAGTTAGCACTGGCCTCCTTACAACGTTCACTCAGCCTGGCCGAGCAACTTGGCGATGCTCCGCTGGCCTCCGTTATCTTTAGCAACCTTGGTGAGCTGGTTGCCGCCTCTGATAATTCGGGTGATCTAGAGGAGGCAGAGCAGTGGTACAAGAAGAGCCTGGTGCTGGCAAAACGCTTCAATGACCGTGAGTACATGAGCCGCTGGAATGCAGGGTTGGCTGCTGTCCTGCAAGAGCAGGGCAAGCATGATGAGGCAGCGGCGTGCATAGGGCTCGCCTTGAGTATTGGTCGGACCATGCACAACTCGCCGTGTATCGGGGTCGCGTTGCTGGCGCTGGCAGATTTGCGGGTCGCGCAAGCACAGGCGATCTCAAAGAAACTGCCCAAGGCACGTACAAGACTGCTCAACCATGCGAAAGAAGACATACAACGTGTCCTTGCCCTCGAAGGTCTGGAAGCGGAAACGAGAACCCGGTCACAGCTTACCCTGGCACAGATTTCGCTCCTGATGGGAGCGATGAAAAAGGCAAAAGCTCTGGCAGAGCAGGTGATCGATGAAGCACAGCAGCACGAGCTTGCCTCAGTTGAGGAAAAAGCCAGGAGATTGCTGGAAGGGCAATTGATTTATTAGTCTCCCACGAACATCCACAGAACTTGCGATGTTTGCCCTTGATTTTGTGGTCATTCCATCGCAATATAGCATATCACTCGCTCACATCTCCGTTAGACACACCACCAAATTGCACCCAAAACGCCCCTGTCGCCCCTTCTCATCCTCTATACTTTGTACATGGTAGATAGGTTTAATCAAGAAGGAATTTGCTATGTTGCATGTTATGCTCGATCTCTATGGGTGTAATCCAGAGTTGCTGGCAGATGAAATATTTTTATGGCAGGTGCTGGATGAGTATCCCGACCTGATTGGGATGCAGAAGGTCAGTCCTATTGAGCTGCGCTACATTGTGACCAGTAACCCGCTCGATGCAGGGTATTCCGGCTTTGTCATCATTGCCACCAGCCATGTCAGCCTGCATGTGTGGCCAGCGTACAAGATGGTCAATATGGATATCTTCTCCTGTGAGCATTTCGATCAGGAGAGCGTTGTTCGTTATGCCACGATGAAGTTCCAGAGCGAAGATGTAGAGGTACATGTTGTGGAACGGGCAACGCGATCTCCGCGGCTGGCTTTACCTCTCAGGGAGTCGAGCAACGACCCTGCGTGTCTACCTCCAGCCAGTTCGACTGAAAGGAGTCAGCTAGACTGCGTCTCAGCAGAGATGAAAAGAAGAATTGAAAGCATCTCTATGCCACCAGGTGTGCACTTATGAAAATGAAGGTTGTTGCTTGCCTCGCATTTCTTTTAAATACCGTTCTCTTCTCGACCTATTACGCGGTAGCGAAAGAGGTTCTTGGGCGCATCGATCCAATAGTGTTCACATTCTTCGAGATGATGGCCCTTGTGCCGCTAGCGCTCTGTATCATTGTGCTCTCCTGGCCGAGCGTCACGCGACAGGTGATCAAGCGAGGTATCGTACTGGGAAGCTGCCTGTGCCTGGCGCTTTTCACAATTGCCATTGCGCTTAAGTATACCAGTGCGACCAGCACTGCTTTTTTCCCGGCCCTGAATGGTTTCCTGGCAGCATTCATCGCGTGGCTTTTTCTGCAACAGCCCATCACGAAAGCCACCTGGTTTGCCGGTTTGCTCTCGTTGGTTGGAGCGGCGCTCTTGATGATGAACTCAACTGTTGGTGGCGCCAGGGGCTCACTAATTGCCTTCCTGGGCGGCCTCTTCTTCACCGGCTACGTCTTTGTGTCCGAACGTGAACAGAAAGATCAGGCCGAGGAATGGCCTCTCTTCGGCATTGAACTCCTTACTATGGCAGCGTGGGCAAGCCTGGTGGTCCTGCTCTTCGGTGATTGGCAATCGTTCCACCCGGCGCTGCCCAAAGATGTCTGGGTGATCCTTTACGTGGCCGGAGCCTGTACCTTCCTGCCGGTGCTCATCACCGTTCTGATGCAAAAACACATCTCTGCCGTCACCATCTCATTCATTTATATCCTTGAACCAGTCCTGGGCGCGGTCGTAGCCAACATTTACCTGCACGAAGCGTTGCCACTGGATGGCTATATCGGTGGTGGATTGATCGTGGTGGGAGCGCTTATCCATACCTGGAGTGCCGCTGAGCGTCCTTCTGCTGAACGTACTATGCAACAATGGCGTTCGCCCGGTGAGCCGTTGCGGGTCTCACTGCTGGCTACCGTCGCTTATCCCCTCCTGTTTCTCAGCGCGGGGACGTTTATCCTGTATGGGCTTGGCGGCTTTCCACCGCATGCCTGGCGTGAGCTCTCCCGTTTCTGGCCGATGCTGCCCACGTTCATGCAGCAGGGGCAGGATATGTCCGTCTTCTTCCTGGTGGCATCGGCTACCTGCTGGCTGATCGCGTGGGCCTCGCTCGCTATGATCGCCTTGTTGACAGTCTATCGCGTCTTTCGTGTCCTCTTGTTCACTCCTGGGGTGAGGCAAGAAAGGAAAAGTCAGGTAACACTATCGAGACAGTAGAAGTGAGAGAGCAATGAAACGAAACGATGCGCATGATTTCTGTATCCTCTATCTCGAACCCGGCGATGACAGGGATGCCCTGTTCTGTGCGATTGCCGGGCAGCATAAGCCTATTGTGCTGATGCTGGCGGAGGAGTCACGGCAATTCCAGCGCTCGGAGGAATTTGTTGCTCTCAAGAATCTAAAGCGCCAACTGAACGTGGCTATCTTTTTTGTGATTGCGTCTGGTGAGCGCCTGACTCAGCTGGCCGAGAGGAATGGTTTTCCCGTGTACAAGTCGATGGATGCACTCAGTGACGCATTGATGATGGAATATCCTGCACGCCAGCATGTTCTGCCGCGCGCCGCAGGGGAAACCACTCCGGCACTCAATCATGCTCCCAGGAAAACCGTACCTCTGACGCCGTTGGAGGAGATTGTCGCTCATATGGAGACCATGCCGTTGCCGACGGTATCGCCATCCCTACAACCAATCCGGTCATCGACACCGCGACCAATCGCTTCACAGGTGACACAACCAACCATGTCAGTGATGCCACAACCCACTGCATCCTCTGCATCCACTATATTACCGGCACCACAACCGGCGGTACCGACACTGCCGCCAAAGAGAGGCTATAGCCGCCTTCCAGCAGTGCTGATCGTATTGATGATTCTTGCTTTATCTGGCGCAGGGCTGGGTTCGCTTCTGGTCCTATTTCACCCGCCTCCAGTCACTATGCAGCAGGCTGTCCCACCCGCAATAGTAGGGCATGTGTACTTTCTGAACAGCGGCCAGGTCAATCAAAATACCAACCAGGGAATGGATGACGAGGTGCAAGTTGATTTGAGCAATCTTGCTAACCCAGCTCCTGGGAAGAGTTATGATGCATGGCTACTGGGCGATAAGAATCAGGGAGAAATGACAGCGGTCTTTTTGGGAATGCTCGCGATCAAGAACGGCGGTGCTCACCTGTTCTATGCTGGCGATCAGTCACATACCAATCTACTTGCCTTCACCAGCCGTTTCCTGGTGACAGAGGAAGACTCAACTGTTACACCTCTAGCTCCATCGCCTGATTACGGCACCTGGCGGTACTATGGAGAGTTGTTACAAACACCACTACAAACACCTGTCTCAATAAGCGCAGTCGGTGGCATGACTCGCTTCAGTTTCCTCGATCACTTGCGCTATTTGCTGGCTTCGGACCCCATGCTTGATCAGAATGAGTTGCCGGGAGGGTTAAATAACTGGTTCTCTCATAACGTGGAGAAGGTTTTAGAATTGACAAGCAGTATGCGCGAGAGCTGGCAGGTGAGCAAGGATATGTCATTCATCCGTCGCCAGACAGTGCAAACGTTGGCCTATCTCGATGGGCTTTCATATGTACCGCAAGACCTGCTGCCCAATAGTCCGTTGGATATCAATGATCGACTTGCTCGAATTGGGCTGATTGAGATGAATGGTCCGAACCAGGACCCGCCGTGCTACCTGGATAGCGTCGTGTTTCACCTGAGTGCGCTGATTCAGGCTGGAGGATCAACGACAACGTTACGTAAGGATGACACCAAGATCATCGCGGCGCTGAATAACGTTCGGTATTGGTTGGGACAGGTACGTAAAGACGCACAACAAATAGTTAAAATGACCGATGAGCAGCTGCTCCAGCCCTCGACCCTTGCACTGATCAACAGCATGATTGAAAATGCATCCAATGCATATGCAGGTCACATTGATCCAACGAGGGGAGAGATGCGAGAGGGAGTCAACTGGATTCGCGATTACATACAGACCCTGGCTGCGCTTGAGGTAACGGCGTACAGGGTTGGTCATTCGCCCGTTCAGATGATACCGGATACGAGACCATCCGGAGTGGCCTGGTACAAGTACGAAGGTAAATCATGATTACTCGTTTCATAGGTATCACCCTGCTGGGAATACTCATCATTGGCGGTCTGCTTGCATCTTTCTACTCCCAGGCAATAGAGCGGGCACTCACTTCGACGCCTGGTAAAAACACGTCTTCTCGCACAACCGGTATTGGGCCGAAGATGCCGACAGCGTCTCCAACAGCGATAGTTCTGCCGGCTACAGCGACGCAAACTGCCCAGATGCTGCAAGCAACCATCCTGGCGCAGGATACCTTCCAGCGTGCGGATCAAGCACTGTGGGGAGTGGCTTCGGATGGACAAAGCTGGGAAGGAGATGCCAATAAACTGACAGTATTCTCTATTGTCGGCTCTAATCACACGTGGGGTCAGATCGCGAACAATCGGGGTAATCAGGGTCAGGGAGAGCAAATTTATAACGCGCTGCTCGGGCCAGCAAACGAGAATGTTAATCTCGTAGTGAGTGGGTCGGTGAATCTCTTCAGGCTGAATGCCAATTTTGGCGTAGTGCTGCGCTGGAAGGATGACAATAACTGGTATAAGGCACTGATTGATGGCAGCGACCTGGTTGTGCTCAAACGCTTGAACGGAGTAACTACCCAGTTGGGAGCTCTTCGCTTCACAGCCTTGAGCGGGAAGACATACACGCTCCATTTTCGTGCTATTGGTGCAACTCTTTTTGCCAGCGCCTGGCAAAGCGATCAATCTGAGCCAGCCCATTGGATGATAGTTGTCTCGGATATGAGCCTGGTTTCTGGACAAGGGGGGGTGCGTGTGGTACTAGAGAATAATACGGTGATTCATGTGGCATCTTTTCTCGAAACAGTGGCGAATAGCGGCATATAGATACAGGTGGTTGCTATGCTAGAAAAAGTCAAAGCAGCATACACCAATTACTGGTCCCTCAGGCTCGCCGCGGGCATTGGTCTCATTGTCTGCGCGGCATTGCTCTACTGGCTGCCTGGTGGGTTTCCGCCGTGGGCATGGCGCCTTTTGTTTCAAGTCGCGCCCACGGTACCGCACCTGTGGCAGAGGCAGGGCGTTGTTATCCTGCTGCCCCTGGTGGGTTTGATATGCCTCTCAGTAATGCTACTGTTCCTGTGGGGAATGTTTGTTGTGGCCTTAATAAAAATGGTGCAGTACTGGTGGTATGCCTTCGGTGAACGGCAACACTTTTTGACAGAGTTACAAGAAGCGGAGCTGTTAGCAGAACAGATGGCAGCAGATGAAATGCAGCAGGTGGCTTTACCTCTTACGCAGCCGAACAACGATTACCTGTCTCCTTTGCTCCCCTTGCCCGCAAACAACGGACAGGGTTCTGCGAATCTACCTCCGGTCAGCTCCACTGAAAGGAGTCGGCTAGACTCCGTCTCAGCAGAGATGAAAGGAATACAGGACTATAGTGTTTCGCATACGGTGCGGGAAGGTAGAACATCCACTAACGCACCTGCTCCGCCTCCTGAAGTATTCCAACCTGTAGAAGCGCGAACATGGCCTCGACCAGTCACCTCGCCAGAGGCGGTAGCTGTGCAACAAATTCAACGCGCGGCCCAGCCGGATACCTCACCCCCAGACAGGGTGCCCGAAGCAGCTGCTGTTTCAGTGCATTCGTCTCCGGCTCTGGCCCGCGGACGGTTACGGCTCGTACCTCGACCGGACGAGGCGGATGAGGGAGATGAGGGAGATAGCGATACGCCGGATGAGTTTCCTGAGATAGAACTGTCACAACAAAGAGAGCCACCGGGTCTGGAAGTGGGCGTCGGTTTGCATCCTGGCTTCCAGCGGAAAGACGCACCAAACGAAGATGCGCTCTTCGAGATTCGCGGAACTCATACCACCTTGTCGGGCCTACAGCAGGTCGGCCTGTTTGTCGTTGCGGATGGTATGAGAAACTCTGGTTTAGGTCAAGAAGCGAGCCGGTTGGCTATCCAGGCGTTGAGTGCTGTGATGGTGCCGGCGCTGCTGAGCAATGCAAGAGTCATCTTTGCCGACCTGTTGCAAGAGGGAGTGTATAGCGCCAACCTTGCTGTCTATAGCCGTAATCGTGAGATGGCAGAGAAGAACTGCAAGATGGGCACGACAATGACTGTTGCCCTCGTCGTCGGTCCGACTGCCTATGTTGCAAATGCCGGTAACAGCCGTACCTATCTCTACCGGAGGAACCAGGGCCTTTCACAAATTACGCAAGATCATTCCACTACTGCCAGGCTCTTAAAAGAGGGCGCCATCACATCTGAAGACATCCACACACATCCATACCGCAAAGTGCTTGAGCGCTACCTGGGCAAACATGCGTCGGTGGAGGTAGACTCGTTTGTTGTCGAGTTGCGCACCGGTGATATCTTGCTGCTGTGTTCTGATGGCCTGTGGGAAATGGTGCGTGATGCCGAGATAGAGAAGATCATTTGTTCTTCCGAACCTCATCCAATGCAAATAAGCACTATGCTGGTGCAGACTGCACTCAATCACGGGGGCGCCGACAACTTGAGCGTGATTGTGGTGCTCTATCGTGGAGCGTGAAAAAGTAAGTAACATGAGCCATCCCGAATTTTTGCAAAAATTCGGGATGGCTCATGTTACTTAAGAGTGTTCTTTGTCGCTGAGAGGCGCTATGCGCAGTGCTGGCGATATCGATGACTGCTGTACGCCCAGGGCTGTTCGTGGGGATTTTTGCGCGATGGGTTGTAGCTCTGAATGCCGCAGTGGATCGGTTTGCCTGGAGCCATGCACCAATGGTTCTGTCACGAAAGGTCGATGGGATGGAAGTGGAGATACCGGCGATGATATGGGCGTGACCGGGTGTAGCGACGGGCGGTTCGCAGCGGAGGTCGAGGTTTTGGGCTGACCATTGGTTGGCGGCGCCGGATGCATCCTTTTCATTCCCAGGGCAACGAGCAGGCGGTGAATCTCAACGAGATCAGCACAGGATTCAGGGATAGTAATGCGTGAACCTGTTGCTGCCGAGTGTTCAAATATTCCGCTCACGTCGTTCAACGCTTTCGCCAGACGCCTCGCATATGCAGTTGCTTCTCCCAATCGCATCAAACGCTCTGCCATGATGTTCAAGCTACCGGCCAGGGAAATCAAGACGCCTTTTGTAAGGTGGGCACGTGCGTGTAAATTCCCGTTTGCAAGGCTGGCCTGAACGTCAACAAGGTGCGCGATACCTCGTTCCAGTTCGACGTTATGCTCCGAAATCTGGCGGGCTTGTTCTTCCACCCGCCGGTTCGCCATCTCCAGGTCTTCGAGCGCCTCGGCCTGTTGTTCTGTCAGAAGGATATTCTCGCGGATGATAACAATCTGGCGTACAATCACCAGACTTATCACGGCAAACGTAGCGAAGAGTAAGATCGGTCTGACGGCTACTTGTCCGGCGTCTGTAGAGAGTATGTCGAATGCCAATGCTACGAAAAGCAATAGTAACAGGCAGTAGGGAACGAACGTCAATGGATTCAAGGCACTCTCTGCGGGGCGATTCTCTCGTTGTTGCCTCGACAGAGGTAGAGGCGTCGATGGGAGAAAGCGCCTCAGCGCGGCCGCCACGCCAATGATCATCATGCCTAGAGGCCATCCCAGATCCATCCAGGTCGCTTCGACGTAGGTACCCGCATTCTGTTGGATGTTGAAGATAAAATCGGAGGTCACGAAAAAGCACAGGCCGAAGCCGACCACCAGCAAGCTGATGCGACGGGCACGAACCTTGTAGATGCTACCCTGACCGCGCAGCAACAGGAAGACCACGCAACTGAGTAGAGCAGTATCGCTGACGGGGTAGTAGATGCCCAGGAATTTGGCTAGATTTGCCTCGCCGGGAGCCTGTGCCAGAGAACCGAGCAGCAGGTACCAGGCAATGGCAAAAATTGACCCCATCGAGATAAAGCTGTCCATCAGCAGGATGAAGCGCTTGCTTTTTACATTAGGAGACGGGAGGAGCAGTAATGCGGTGAAAGCCAGGAGCGGAAAGGAAAAATAGCCGATATCCGCTAGCGACGGGAACGGCGTCTGACCAATGGATATGTAATAGCGCCAGAACGTCTCACCAATGCCCCACATGATGACGCCAAAACCAATCAATAGCCAGGATAAACGCTCAAAACCTGTCCACGGCTCGGTTCCCTCTCGCTTGCTCATGGGGATAGCGGCGCTGAATAGTGTGAGACTGCCGCCAATAAAGGCCCCGGTAAGCGGAGAAAACTGACCTACAACATGTGCGATTGATCCCCCGATGTGAAAAACCACGATAATAATCATCCCCGCCGCCACCCACGCAACCGATCTGATAGCGGTACGTGATAGCGAATTCATATGTACCTCCTGCACTTTCACTGTACTCAAAATGCTGTAAAGTAGGTTGGGTAGGAGTTCTACCTGGCCGGTACTCACATACGTGAGAGGCGTTGCCCTTTGATCGTTCTCCCCGAGGCGCTTGCCAGGTACCGGTCAACTCCAAAAGTGAGCCCGGCGTTGCCCAGGAACAGGCCTATAAAGACCAGCACGTAGATGATCCAGACCCCAATATCGGTTGAACCCGGCCCATATGGCCCACCAAAACCATGGGCAGTAGACCAGATGCTGAGCGAGAGCAGAATACCGACCATGCATGTCAGCTTACTTAATGCCCCAAAAAGTAATCCCAATGCAATACCAGTTTCTCCCATGGCGACAAGGAAGGCGAAGAGGTGCGGGTTTACACTGACCACATGAATCCAGAAGTTGATCCAGATTGCAATAGCAGGTGGTTGACCATCCAGCGCTTTTATTAAATAGCCTGTGAAGTTATCCGCGAAACCCGGTTGCCACTTGAACCAAGCATCGATAGCCCAGACGCAGCCGAAGGCAATACGCACGACAGCAATCCCACCGAGACGCCAGGTTACCAATTGGGAGGAAGCTTCTCGCGGCGCTCCGTTCTGCAGGGACAGGGCGAATGGTTTGTAGTTCACGTACAACACTCCTCGATTTTGAATGAACGCATGCTGGACGTTGCAAAGGGGCGTCCAGCATGCCGAAGCACACCACCTGTCAGGAGTATAGACTGGGGAGCTTCGTATCATCTCCTTGTTTCCTTCCGGTGAGGCGCCTGTAAAGCAAATATGGTATGATGTCCTCAGGATACATGTGGGGAAGCATGTATCTTCTCTGGTTGAGATAGGGCGCTCCGTATACTGCTTATATCTCTCCGGGGAAGCGATCCAGTAAGACGCCATCGATTACGAACAGCCTTGAATGACGTGAGCGCAGCCCCAGGGTGGTATAAGCCCCTTACTGTCTTATACCATGTCTTATGACATAAAAATAGAAGATATTATACTAAATATGTGAGTTTAATGTTATTATAATGATGGACAGGATGCATAAAATATGTTATAGTGATAAGGGGTATGAAATGAGTATTCAGGTATTGACCCTCGAACAGGTCTGTAAAGAACATGCTGGATCGCCAACCATGCTAGAGTCTAGCTATCAACAGGGTGAATCCTTTATAGAGGCTACCCATGAGACCGCTGCTGCTTCAAAGCTCAACTTGAGTGATATGCTACGTCACCTCGTCAAGGTGCTTGCACGGCCTCTTTCGCTTGATGATACGCTCAGTTCGCTGGCGACTGTAGCAAAGCAGGCGATGAACATGGACCTGTGTGTGATTCTGCTCATGGATCAATCGCGAGGGAACCTGACGGTACATGCATGCGCGCCTGATCTGAACGATCAGCGGGTAGTTATAGAGCCCGTTGAAGTTGACATGGTCGTCTGGGAGCGTTTGCGCGACGCTATGACGCTGGGTCAATTGCCAATGTTGACCGCCCGCGAGCGTGACTCGCTCAGCCCGCTGAAAAATGTCCAGTATGAGACGCTCCTTCCACTTCCCCTCATCGTTGGTACTGAATACGTTGGCTTGATGAGCTGTTACTCAAGTAAAGTCCAGTCATGGACCGACGAAGAGCAGTTGATGCTCGTCACCATTGCGAGCCAGGCAGCCCTGGCGATCAAGCATCTCCAACATGTTGAGGCAGATATTCTCACGCAAAAGAACCTCGTCAGGTCTCTCTTTGACGATCTCTTTTCCAACAAAGGCGGGATGGAGGAGTCGTTGTACCGGCGGGCATCTTTCCTCGGCTGTGATCTGACCCAGCTCCATGTTGTTGTGCAGATGGAGATATCACAGGTGGGAGCGGCGCACGGGCGCGAGAAGATAATGTCAGAAACAGAGCGAGTTGCTCTCTACAGAAATATCGGAAACCAGTTGGGACAGCGTATCCAAATAAAGTATCCGGGCTCGCTCGCAGGTGAGCGGGATACGACGCTTGTCAGCCTCCTGCGAGTCGGCGAAAACCTTCCCCTTCATCAAATTGTGGCATGGCTGGACGAGCTTGTTCACCAGATGCGTAACCAACAGCAGATATATCTATCAGTGGGCGTTGGGAACACTTGCTACGGTATAAACGATTATTCACGAGGGTATGCCGAGGCGAACGAAGCGTTGGAGGTAGGACTGTTTCTCAACCAGGAGGGAGGCACTATGCAGTTCAATGCCCTGGGTGTCTACCGCTACATTTACAAGTTTGCGCGTACTGATACCCTCTATGACGAATACCAGCGGCAAATCAGCGTTATTTCCGAGTATGACCAGCGTAAAAGTACGCACCTTTTGGAGACATTAGAGGCATACCTGGAATGTGGTGGCAATACTCCGAAAGCATACAACCAGCTCAATATACACCGGAATACGATGCTTCAACGCATGGAGCGGTTACAAGCGCTGTGTACGATTGACCTGGAGGAACATGAGCACCGGCTTCCTCTGCTGGTAGCTCTTAAGGTATACAAACTACGTGCACACAACTGATTACTCTGCTATTTCTGTATAGCGACGCGCCGGCATGCGCTTGAGCATATAGCCTGTTTCATGAACGGAGATGATATCGATGCCAAAGCTATGCATCTTGAGCCTGGCGCGTGAAAGTACATTGCGCACCGGCCGCATCTCTTGATCCCAAATACCCTCCTCCTGTGCTTCTTCCAGTAGCTCCCGGCAGCGGGCGACAGTCGTCTCAGTCACTTTTCCATGGCTATAGCTCGCGAGTAGCGTTTCGTAGCCACAATAATAGGGGTGAGCCTCAAGAATGGGCATCAGGACATACATCTCGCTGGTAGTGAATTGTTGTTCACCGAGTAAACGAGGCATATCGTTATCACAAAATAGCTGTGAGAGGGTTCCCAGGGTGATGTTTAATGCCAGGGTATGTCCTGATGGTAACAGACCATTCAGAGTAAAGTGTATTATGTCTTCGTTTTCCTGTGTGTAACTGGTAGGGGCCTTTACTTTACGTAGAGATGCCCTTTGCATGGTGGTGCTCCTTTTGCCTCGACACTTCGGTGGAAATAGATGTCACTGCACATAGGTTTTCTAAAAAGTATGTGCAAATAAATATTACATGAAGAAGCTAGTAAAATCAATGGCTTGGAGGGGGGAATCGGCAGGAATTGCTCAACAATGACTTATTAGCACAAGATTACCGGTTTTGTCTTGTGCCAATTGTGCATTTTTGTATAAGACAAAAAGCAAAGTGGGACTTGAAATGCATTACGCCACGTACGTGCTGGATAAATCCGCACTCTACGCAATGAGGTTTATGCAGGCTCGCCGGGATGATGCATATCCTGGTCAAAGACGATATTTGTTTGCCTGAGCAGCGTCTCTTCAAGCGATCTGAGAAAGTAGAAGATGGAGAGGGCATCTTGAGCGTAGAGGAAATGGCACACATCGGCATTGTAGATCACGATGCCTCCAACCCTGTTCTCCTGAGGCTGCGTTTTTGCTTGTCCTATCCAGTAGTAGCCAGTGCTCAACGGAAACTGCGGCCCGACGGCAATGATACCGGCTGGCAAATGTGGAGGACGTACTTCCTTTGATCTGGCTCATAACTTGCCTTCTTCAGAGGCGAATACAAGGGAGAGGGGAGTTTGCTGGGGGCACCCCAGACCCCGGCAGGAGGCTTCGCCCCCTGCACCCCTGATTAGAGAAACGTCAAATATTGCACTTACTGGCCATATTAATGGCCTACTTCGTTTTCTTCAGGAATTGTGGGTTCCATTGCCGGAAAGTACTACTTTCCAGTATTTTTTTCTGCCTGTCTTTTCTTGTCTTATACTATTGTCTTACCAATGGCTCGCTCTATACGCTCATATGATGATCTACTGGAGCGGCGTTGTTATCTTGCCTCCCTGTATGGAATGGTGGGTAGATAGAGAAGCTCACCTTCGCGATGTATTGCCCGCTTGCGTTCGGAAACGCGATGCTTTGTTACCTCTTCTCTATCACGAAAGAGATAGCCAGTGCTTGATTGCGTGAGGATATAATCGTGGGCAATTTTCTTCCTCAATTGACAGATGCAGACGCGCACATAGCCCTTTTCCTGACTATAGCCTTCGCCCCATACCTGTTGCAGCAAGAAGCGATGGCTAAGCACTTTGCCTGCGTGGAGCAACAATAAATACAACAGGTGAAATTCCTTGGGTGGGAGATATATTGGTTCGCTATCGACATAGACCTCTTGCCTGGCGACATCCATATGCAGCATGTGGTCATAACTGTAAAGGATCATTTCGTTTTGATGCGGGACTTGCAATCCATTATTATCTGCCCCCCAGGCAGGGTCCCACATCTTGTCGTTCTTATACAACTGCTCACGTCCGGCAACGCCTCCCTTGTGGACGTGCTGGATAAATCCGAACTCTACGGAAGGAGGGCCATGATGTGCAGTTGCACGCCTGAGGCAGGCGCGGAGACGAGCAAGCAGTTCGTCCATACTCCAGGGTTCTGCCAGGTAATCATCGGCCCCAAGGTCTAGAGCGCGCACTTTGCGCTGTAGATCTGGCTTCACTGAAATGGCGATGATCGGTGTTTGTAAAGACTGGCGAATCATGGTGCAGAAATCAAAGCCGTCCATCGTGCCGGGAAGGTCCATATCAAGCAAGACGAGATCGGGCCGGTACCCGTGGGTCATTGCTATTGCACGTGAGTATGATGAAGCTTTCAGCACATCATATCCCTCGGCGCGGAGGGATAGACGAATGCGCCGGTGCAATGGGGTAGCGGCGCTAGTGACCAGGATACAGGGTTTTCTGCCAATCATATCTGTGCCTCCTCTCTCGTTGTTCAAAGATAAAGGGTAGTGACCTTATCCTTGTGTTCTTAATGTATAAAAAGGGGAGATTTTCGGGAGACACCCCCGCTCCCCCGGCAAGGGGCTTCGCCCCCTGCACCTCCATTCCCGAATAGGTCTCTTGACTTTGCATTATGCAAGATACTCGATATACTCAGGAATGTTCGACCGAAGCTTTTCAGTGTTGTAGGAAGGTGGTGTGAAATTCAGCTGGGAGGTTTGCCTGTTCGTTTCCCCATTGGAGGTAGTTTCCTGATTCCTTGCTCTACTGGCTATTGGAACGGTTTGTAGACGTGGTAAGACAACAGATAGGATATCTTGTGTCCTGAATGGTTTGGTCATATAGACCGTAGCGCCAGCGAGGCGACCTTTGAGACGATCCATAACCCCATCGCGTTGAGAGAGCATAACAATCAGCGTCGCATCGAAGCGTGGACTGGCTCTCAGCAAACGGAGAACGGTGTAGCCATCCATCTGCGGCATACAGATATCCAGGAAAACGACGGCAGGAGTGAGGTGTGGCTGTGCTTTGATCATACGCAGGGCCTCGATACCGTCGGTGTAGGTTACCACATCAATTCCCTCACGCCTCAGGGCCACTTCCAGAATTTTCCGCACCGTCATTGAATCGTCAATGACCATGACCAGCTTGCTCATATGTGCCTGCTTCCTAAAGAAGGCTTTTACTGGGATGTGAGCAGTACGTGGGTTGAAACTACAATGTATGTCACCTTTCTTATATAGAGAAGTATAGATGTCGAGGCTTTGATCTATCTCCTTGCATTCTTCCTAGTAGCGGGGGAGGTTCGAGGGCAAATATCTCAAAATATCGAGATATGGAGGGAGCGAATCGCCAGAGTCAACCCGACGGTGACTCCGGTTATCGACAGGTTCTACTTCCGCTCCATCTGCTTTCGTGAGCCGGGTGGGGTGCTGTTGGAGCTGGCTACCGATGGGCCAGATTTCGCCGTCGACGAAGATGTTGCAACGCTTGGAGAGCGGCTCTCGCTTCCGCCTTTCCTGGAATCACAGCGCGTGGCCATCGAAGCGCAACTGAGGCCAATTACTCAGGTTGATTTGCCCGTTCGTGTATAGAGGTTTATCCAGCGAGCAGTCTTCCCGTTCTGTGGGGAGAAAAAATGTAAGTAACAATACGGCTTCACTAAGTTTGGACTGTAATGGCTACGTGGCACACCCATTCGCCGATGACCAGTTTAACCAGTAATAAGCGATCTAAACCGGATTGCACGGATCAATAAAATGACACCACGCACGAGTGCAAATACGCCGATCAACCAGACAATGGCCAAAATGCTGCCAACGGGATGAACAAAGAAGACAATTCCCACGAGAATTGAAAGGATCCCAGCTATCGCCAACAACCATTCAATGCCAAGCGCTCTCAGCCAGAAAGCAGCAATTAACTCAAAGATGCCTGAGATAATGAGCCAGAGAGCGACGACCCAGAATAGCGCGATAGCGGTAACTCCAGGCTGGAAGAAGGCAAAAATACCCAGGATCACGGCGGCAATTCCACTTATCAGCAGCACCCACCAACGTGAATTGGTATTACGCTCTTGCAAAGAAACAACAATGGACAGAATACCATCTAACAGAACATACGCACCGAAAAGGAAAATAAAAAAGAGAGCCGCTACTACAGGTGCAATAATGGCTAAAATCCCAAAGAGCACCGCAAAGATTCCACGAATCAACAGCAGCCACCAGTAGGTACGAGAGATTTGCCTTATTGAAGGGACTTCCATTCTGTATCTCCTCTTTACAAGAGAACTTCTTAAGAACGACGTTTGTCGTCTTTACCGGTCATGTCAATACTCTAAGTATAGACTAAAATTCGCCTGAATGCATCACATGGAGAGTGATCTTAAGCGCTTTCCCGCTGAAGTGCCTGCTGCCAAGCATGCACCGGCGGCACCTCTTCCAGCTCCGACCTGGTTGGTACATCGATGAATACGGGTTCGTTGCTCGCCAGTGCATCAGTGAGGGCAGGAACCAGTTGATCTGGACTTGTGATTCGTACGCCTCGGATCCCAAATGCTTCAGCGATTCCAACGGCGTCCATTTTGCCGGTGAAATCGACACTAAGATAGCGGTTGCCGTAGTACAACCGCTGAAGCATCTTGATCCATCCAAAGCTGCCGTTATTGAATAAAATGATGGTGATCGGCAGGTGCAGGCTGGCAATGGTCGCCAGCTCTGTGCCTGACATGCCGAACGAGCCATCACCAACCAGGCCAACAATACGTTCACGCGGCCTGGCGAAGGCAGCGCCGACCGTGGCAGGCAAGGCATAGCCCAGGCCGCCATGGGCGCGTGGAATGACAATGGAACGACCGGGACGTCGAGTGCGGAATTGGGCGGCAGTGAAAGGGGTCATTGTGCCGGGGTCGGCGACGATGACCACATCGCCGGGAGTCTGATGCCAGAGGGCGTCGATCACGCGCTGGGGCGCAATAGGGATATCGTTGCACGCTGCCCGCTCGGCCACCTCAGCCCAGAAGACTGCTGATCGCTGGGCCAATGTCTGCACGGACCACTGGCGCTCCGGCGCGGTGATATTGCGACTGCCCGCGATCTCTAGCAGTGCAGCGAGGGACTCTTTCAGATCACCACATGCAGCGATGGTCGTGGGTACGTTATTGCCCAGTTCATTTGGATCGACATCGAGTTTAAGAACCGTTGCTGACTGCTGTGGTGCCGGAATGGCGCCCTTTAAGGTGACAAGCGAATTGACTTTCGTGCCGAGATAAAAGATACAATCTGCTTCGGCCAGGAGTTGGTTGGCATAGGGACGGCCGCCGTTGCCACCGATAACGCCAAGGCTCCAAGCATGCATTTCATTGATGCTGCCTTTACCGTTGATGGTGGTCGCGACAGGAATATGTAAGGTCTCAGCGAGCCGGGTGATTTCGTCCCAGGCGCCCGAGAGTACTGCTCCACCTCCTGCAACGATTACCGGGCGACGCGCCAGTAGCAATGCGTCTAACATCCCCTCGAGTGAGGTTGTGGGTGCTTGCGTTCGATAGGAGGGATAGCAGCGGCAAGCTGGCTCGGCATAGATGGCAGGGGACGAGACCTCTTCCATCAGCACATCTTCTGGAAGGACGACATGAACGGCTCCTCCACGGCCACTGGTGGCAGCGCGGAACGCTCTCCGAACGATGTCAGGGAGCATCTGCGGGCGTTTCACCACAGCGCTCCACTTCGTGGCGGCCTGCAAAAGGCGCTGCTGGTCGATGGCAGTGAGCGTTCCCTTGCCCTCATCGATAACCGGCACATCGGATGTGAATACGACCATGGGTACCGAAGATCCATTGGCTTCTGCCACGCCTGGGATCACGTAAGTTGCCCCACCGCCGCTTGGGGCCTCGGTGATGCCAGGTTTGTGCGTAAGGCGGGCGTAAGCATCGGCCATAAAAGCTGCCGAGCGCTCGTCTCTGGCCATGATGTGCATGATCTCGCCCCGAGCCGCATAGAGCGCATCGTAGAGTACCATGGTGGTATCGCCGGGCACTCCAAAGATGTGTTCAACCCGGTATTCTTTGAGCAATTCGACCAGGACCTGGGCAGTATTCATCGTCTCTCCTGTGTTTCCTTCTCACGGATCTGCTCGATGTGCGGCACATCTTATCGTTTTGCATTCCAAAGAGTCGTGCGTGCATCCTGACTTGATGTGTGCCCTGCTTTAATGAGCGTGCGGCGCAAAAAGAAGCCACCTATAATCACGAGTAGTGAAGGAAGTACACTGATAACGCTGTTGTGGGACCTTCGTCCAAAGAGCGAAAATGTTTTCACCAACCAGGGAAGGGCTAACCCACTACCCAGGACGAGGCCCCAAAACTGTGCTCCCTGCTCTTTTGGCCCCGTTCCCACTAATGGGCGAGCCGCACGACCGGAGCCTCTGAGAAACGCAAGCAGTCCTGTCATTTCCAATAGCAGCGCTGCCCATTCGAGGCGGTCCAATTTATGCAGCACAGAAGCCGGGGCCCGGAAGATATGTAACACGAGCGTTATCAATGCCGTACTGGTGGACATCGCGGAAGAGAGGAAAATGGCTCCTAACAGACGGCTGCGTGACCAGACGGGGATACTCGTGGCAGCCAGCAGGACGCCCGCGTAGCTTCCCAGAAAGAAGCCGGCGAAAATTCCTGGAAGCGCGAGGAGGCCTTGCGGAAGAACGGCCAGCAATTTTGGAACAAACCAGCGTCCCAAGATCCCATCCCTGGCCGCTTGAATTGCTGTTGAGAGACCACAGAATAGAGAAAAGACGACCACTGCCCACGTTCCCATTGACATCGGCGACCTCACCTTCACGATACGGAGCATATGCAAGAATCTTTCTGGTTTTCCCAGATCTTTTATAAGGAGTGGCGGGCAAGGCAAGAAGGCTAAGAGTGAAAGATAATAGCCTGTACGCGTTATCACGCGGTCTTCGGGTGAGGCAAAGAGCGAAGCAATAGTGGCAATTATGTAGCAACCGGCTGCCAACCCTCCAAAGAAGAAATACCAGTAGATTTCCCAGTGCCATAGGGGCTCTTGCAGAACCGGATAGTCGTAGTACGTTGGCTCTTGTAATTCTTTTGGCGGATCGGGTGTATAGCCTGTAGTGATTGTTGCTAATTGTTCTGCAAGATTGAGAGATGAAAGGCGCTCTCCAAGCGTTTGTGGAAGGCGTGTTTTTGCCATCAGAAAACCCTCCCTGTTCATTTTTTAAGAAAGAGAAAGCCGAACAAACTTAGAAGTAGAGCGGCCGCGATTGACCACAGCGATGCAGGAACAACATTGTTCGATGGGCGCGGTGGATTACTGGGGAGGTTATAAACCTCCGGTTCATCTAGCAAGAGGAAGAATGCATGCAAGCCGCCATCGAGAATGTTGTCATCAACGCCATAGAGACGGGCCTCGTTCAGACCTCGCTCGTGCAAAAGGCCAAGTCGCTCTCGTGCGTGTTGCTTGAGTTCCTCCACTTCCCCATATTGAATCGAGTCTGTGGGACAGGACTTGGCACATGCAGGCTCCAGGCCATCCTTCATACGGTCATAACAGAGCGTGCATTTGCGTGCTGTATGCGTCTCTTGCTCGTCACGCGCAATGACTCCGAATGGGCAGGCGACGACACAGTAGCCGCAGCCATTGCAGATGTCTTGCTGCACGTACACCGTGTCAAATTCGGTGCGAATAATTGCGCCGGTTGGGCAAGCTTCATGGCAGGGTGCATGGGCACAGTGTTTGCATACATCACTGCGCATAAGCCAGCGGTCAGTATTGAAAAAGGGCAGGGCTGTTCCAGGTGGCGTCATGGGGATAGTACCATTGCTTTTGGCAGCTTGTATATCGATGAGGGGTAAAGCTGGTCGTGTTTGTCCAATCTCCTCGATGAACTGTACATGCCTCCAGGCAATAGCAGAGAGATGGCCTGTATTATCGTAGCTGGAACCGGTCCAGAAAGGCTCTTTGGCAGGCAATTGGTTCCACTGTTTGCAGGCCACCTCGCAAGCCTTGCAGCCAATGCAAAGACTCGTATCGGTGAAAAAGCCCATCACCGGTTGTGGTGGTGGTGCAGGCTCCCTAGGTCCTACGAGAGAGGATACCATGCTCCCCAGGGGGGATCCATTAAGTTGCCCTGCCTGTTGTTTCGTGTTCTGCTGAGAACGGTCAACTTGAAATCCACTACGCCACGTCTCGGCTATGGTTTGAAATCCACTACGCCACGTTCCGCTACGCGTCCTTGTGGCTAGTGAAAGGAAGCCTCGCTTGTGGCTAGTGAAAAGAGTTTTCAGCATAGCCTCACTCCTTCACGGAAGGCGTCCAGGTCGTATGTTGCATGTAAACGCCTTGGCCTCTTCAATGCTTACGTTCGGCTCGAGCACCATATGTGCCAGGTCATTGGTAATACTGCCCGTCGCCTTTCCCTGGTATCCCCAATGGAACGGTACACCAATCTGGTGTACTGCTCGCCCTTTGATAAGCAGGGGACGCATACGCTTCGTGACCATAGCGCGTGCATCGATCTCGCCACGAGGCGTACTGATAATCATCCAGTCACCGTGCTTGATGTTCTTCTCTGCCGCCAGTTCGGGACTAATTTCAGCAAAGAGCGCCGGTTGCAGCGCGTTCAACCAGGGGAGCCAGCGTGTCATCGCTCCGCTTACGTGGTGCTCGGTTAAGCGATAGGTGGTAATCACGATAGGATAGTTTTCATCTCCGACCGCGGCGAGACGGTTATAAGGTTTGCCCTGGAAGTACTTTGCTGCCGGGTTACTTTGCTGCTGGTAGAGGGCATTATGCACGGGAGACTCCGCCGGTTCATAGTGGGCTGGCAGCGGCCCATCTTTGAGCCCTTTGGGTACAAAAAGCCAGCCTTTGCCATCCGGTTTCATAATGAACGGGTCAGAACCAGAGTGAGCATCCATTCCAGTTGCACCAGGAGATGGCGTGTAGTCAGGTGGCCTGGTGACAGGGAAATCAGGCACATCGTAACCAGTCCATTTGCGCTGCTCCTCGTCCCACCAGATGTATTTCTTCCGCTCGGACCACGGGCGACCTTGAGGATCTGCCGAAGCGCGATTGTAGAGAATACGCCGGTTGAGGGGCCAGGCAAATCCCCATTGCGAGAAGGGATAGCTCCCCGTGATGCGTGAGGCAGCAAGGTTCTTTCCCGGCTCTGGATAGACGCCGCTGTAAATCCATGAGCCGCATGCCGTACTTCCATCGCTTTTCAATGCTGTAAAGTTTGGTACATGGGGTCCATCTCGTAGCGTGTACACTTTACTGCCACCGGTATCCGTCTGATCTGGGGGCCGCACATAATAGCCGTTCATCTCTTTCAAGACGAGCTCAGCATCTGGTTCATCGAGAATACGGGAACCTGGTTCTGGCTCTGCCCGATCATACTCCCAGGTCAACGCTTGCAAGGGGCGATCCTTTGGGTCTTTGCTACCGGCATAGAGTTCCTTCAAGCGCTTGCCTAGATGGTAAACGAACCAGAGGTCTGAGCGAGCGTCACCAGAAGGATCAATGGCCTTATCCCTCCATTGTACAAGTCGCTGCGTATTCGTGAACGAGCCTTCTTTTTCAGTAGAGGCGGCGGCAGGCAGAAGGAAAACCTCTGTCTTGATCTTGCCTGGATCAACCCTGTCGACGTGGGGTATTGCTTCTTTATACCAGAATGCTGCCGTTTCAATCTCGTAAAGATCGCGTACGACCATCCAGTCCAACTGCTCCAGGGCTTTACGCTGCAGGCGAGCATCAGTGCTACCAGCGGCAGGATTCTGTCCAAAGAGGAAGTACCCCTGCACCTTGCCTGCGAGAATATCATAAGTCGTGGCCAGGTGCGAATGGTCCCCTGTTACCTTGGGGAGCCAGCGGTAGCAGGTATTGCCGTCTTCTTCATTTGCAGCGTCCCCATACCATGCCTGGAGCAGACTGCGTATGTAGGCTGGCATATTTGACCACCAGCCCAATTTCTGTCCTGCTGTGTCGATATACTCCTGGAGTGTTTGTTGTGACTGCACATTTGCATGAGCGTCTGTTTTCTTTCCCCATGTGGTATTTCCCGGAACATGCTCGGAACCGGGCTGAGGCTGCGGCAGTGCAGTTGGCTGTGGCATGTAGCCAGCCAGCAGGTCGTAGAGTGTCGGCACGTCAGTGCCTCCCTGAATGTTGGCATGTCCACGCAATGCCATCACACCTCCGCCAGGACGACCAATATTGCCTAACAGAAGCTGTATCATGGCTCCTGCCCGGATGATTTGCACGCCTTTCGATTGCTGTGTCCAACCAACCGCATAACAGAGGGCTGACGTGCGTTCGCGTCCAGAGTTCTCGACGAGTGTTTGCGTGACCAACTCAAACTGCTCTCGTGGCACTCCACACACTTGCTCTACTAGCTCAGGAGTATAGCGTGCAAAATGGCGGCGCATCATCTGCAAGACGCACTGTGGATGCTGAAAGGTTGGATCGGTCAATGGCCGTCCCTGATCATCATATTGGTATCCCCAGCTGCTCTGATCAGCGTATGTTCCTGTCTCAGGATCATAGCCAGAAAAGAGGCCATCTAAGTCCTCAGTGTCTTTGTAGTCCTCACGCACGAGCGTGGCAGCATTCGTATAATGCAGCACATAGTCATGGAAGTAGCTGTTGGTCTCCAACAAATGACGAATTATCGCGCCAAGGAAGACGATATCGCTCCCAGCGCGTATCGGAACGTATAAATTGGCCAGAGCCGATGTGCGTGAATAATGTGGGTCGATATGAATAACCCTGGCTCCAAGCTCTTTGGCTTTGACAACATTAGCAAAGCCTACAGGATGGGCCTCTGCCATGTTGCTACCCATAATCAAAATACAGTCGCTATTGACCAGGTCCTGTGGGAATGTTGTGGCACCGCCACGTCCGAGCGTAGTACCCAGACCGGGTACAGTGGAGCTGTGTCATATACGGGCCTGATTCTCAATCGAAACGATCCCCAAACCGGCATTGAGGAGCTTTTTGATCACGTAGTTCTCTTCATTATCCAGTGTTGCTCCGCCAAGAGAGGCGATACCAACTGTCTGATTGACCTCGCGCCCATCAGGTAAGCGTTCTATGAATGTCTCGTCGCGAGTCTTTTTGACGCGTTGGGCGATTTGCTCCATGGCCCAATCGAGGGACTTCTCCTCCCAGTGATCGCTATAAGGAGCCCGGTAGAGCACCTGTCTTAAACGGCTAGGATTCACAGTGTATTGGAAAGTAGCCGCACCCTTAGGACACAGGGTGCCACGATTAATCGGACTCTCGGGGTTGCCCTCAATGTCAAGCACCTTGCCGTCTTTGACGTAGACGTTCTGGCTGCAGCCCACAGCACAGTAGGGACAAACGCTATGATACAGCCTGGCATCGCGAATGCGGAGGATCTTCTTAGTACTCTCTGGACTGAACGGCTGTGATTTAGTGCCTATATCCAGAACGTCTGAGACAAGCGTGGAAATGGGTTCAGGTAGCAGTGTAGGTTCTTGCATAGAACGTATCCCTTTCTAGAAAAGAAACTCGCTCAGCTGCCTCACTATCGCCCGACTGTCCTTCAGCATAACGGATCTTAAGGAAAGTCAATAAACAAAATTCTTTGCGGTCGATGAACAAAATATAGCATAACTACTAGCGTTAACGCAAATTCTTTTACTACGACGATTGTTCAGGCTCCACGTTCGTTCCTGCATAGGAAGCCCGGCGCAGCACATAGTAGAGCACGCCTGCGACAAGCATACCGACGTAGTAGGCGATGTCGGCGCCGTGCAGCAGGTTGGCAATTGGGCCGGTGTAGAGCGAGGAGTTCATGAAAGGAATGGAGACGGCGAGGCCGACGAGGAAAGCCAGCAAGCCGGGCCACTCGATGGCTCGCCTGAACGAGGTAGACAGCCCATCAGGGCGCATGGCCTGTCCGGGGTGGAGGAAGAAATCGACGAAGACGATAGCGAGCCAGGGACCAATCCAGTAGGAAATCAGCAGGAGGAAGTTTTCGTACTTGCCGGAGAGGCCGCTGGAGCCATAGAGCGCGAGCAAGCCACCAAGTATGCCGACTGCGATCACCGAAATCCACCGCTTGATCGGCACGTCAAGGGTGAGCAACGAGAGTGCACCGGTGTAGATGTTGAGGGCATTAGCGGCAATCGTCCCTAGAATAACTGCTATCAGCGCAGGCACCCAGAGAGGTCCCATGACCTTTACCACCAGATCAATCGGTGCCAGGTTGAGGCCAATGGTCGCTACCGCCGCGCCAAGTACTTGCAGCCATACGCAACCAATGAAGGAACCGGCAAAAACGGCCCCGAAAACGCGCCATTTGGAGGTATCTTTTGGCAAGTAGCGCGCGTAATCCGAGGCGTAGGGAGACCAGCTAAAGACGTAAGAGGCCACCGCTGTCGTCGTGAGCACGAACAGGCCAAGATGATCGGTCAAGGGCAGCTTTGATGAGAGGCCAAAGTGCGCCTGCGGCAGGGCGATGACTGACATCAGCAGGAAAATGATCGCCAGCAGCACGGCGCTGATCGCCTCAAATCGGTGAATGAGGTTGTAGCCGTAGATGCCTAGCACCATCTGTGCAATCGTTAACACGAGCAGCGACACCCAGAATGGCAGGGTTGTCAGCCGCGCAATTGCGAGGGATCCGACGATGCTGTTGACCGCGTACCAGCCGCTTGCACTGACCCAGTTCAAGAGGGCAGGTAAGTATGCACCGCGCATCCCGAAACTATGGCGCGTAAACGAAAGCTGGGGCATACCAATCTCCGGCCCCATGCTCGCGGTAAGCGCCAGCAAGCTACACCCTATGAGATTTCCTACGAGAATGGCAATCACGCCATCGACAAAACCGAGGCCGAATACGATTGCCAGCGCCCCGACCAGCCAGACGGGCAGCCCCATGTTGGCCGAGAGCCAGAGCGTAAACAACGCACGAGGGCGACCATGGCGCTCACCGGCCGAGACCTGCTCGATCCCATGCGGCTCTACCGTCAGCACCTGCCCACGATACTCGCCTCCCACTTCCACAGGGTTCTCAGTCGAACTGATCTCGCTCATCGATATCTCTCCTTTGTTGCCAGGGGCTTTGCCCAAAAAGTCTCACTTCTCGGCTCCTTTTTGGGCAAGTGGGGATTCTGCCCAAAAAGATGGCTCTATGCCTAACTCATACATGAATTGTACCACCACACAAATATTATGGCACAACACCTTACACAGCAGTTAATTGACGATAGCCGTATCGGTTTTGCTTCTGATTTGCTCACTGAACTTTGATTTAATCATCCACTTTAAGGAAACAACTTGTATTGATCGCTCAGCTTATGTCTGTTCTGCCAATAGCACATGATGTGGCAAGTAGCGCTTTTATCGAAGCTTAGCAGTATCAATCTTGCTAGATTTGGTTAATCACCATCTTGTTCTTAAAATGGGTACGCGAAATAGACCGACTTCATCTTTAACTGTAATGGAATATTCCTCATGTAACTCGATGAAGAAAGATTCTTTCCAAAAACATGGATAGCTTTTCATCACTCTTTGGAACGAAGGCATTGTAGTTTTAAGGTGAACGATGATCAGCGGAGTTCTTATGGGTTTACTGGATTTCACAACCTTTATGCAACTGTATAGGTTTCAAATTCGATCAGGAGGAAGCGATGGTTACGAACGTATATCTTTGCAATACTCATTGCAGTGACCTGAGTAGTGATGTAATGTGGATTGAACTTTACCCAAAGCTTCTTTCTCTCTGCAGACGCTTTGTCTATATGTACTGGATACCTTGTTGGTCTGGACAGGAAGAGGACATAGCGAATGACGTTGCACAAGAAACTGCACGTCGCCTCATAGATCGCTCTCAAAAAGCGGTACGAGGAGAAGCCACACCTATTGGTTCAATTGAAAACATGATGGTGATAATTGCACTCAACTATGTCCGAGATCTGAGACGTCATGATCGTCGAGTAATACGCATACTATCGGACGATGGTTTAAATGAAATGAGCAGTGATGTGAAAGATCTGATGAGTATGTCAGAGGTAGCAACTGAGAATGTGTACCATGAGAGGCTCTTTCTGCTATCAGCTCATGAAATTGCCAAATTTCCTTACAAGCAGCGCCGAGCAATCTTGACAGATCTGGCCAATCGGATGAGTTTTGGTAAGCGACCCACAGCGCTCCAAATAGCCTTTTCTATAGTGGGTATTGACTTACAAGAATATCAGCAACCACTTCCTGAAAACCCTATAGAGCGAGCACGACATACTTCACTCCTTTACCAAGCTTATAAGAGATTAGCTCAACTTAGCTTTTTGCATCAAGAAGCTTTGGCCGCATAAAGCATTTGTATCTTGTTTAACTCCGTGACTATATACTTAATCTTGCATTTCTGCAAGAAATGCTTGCATTTCTTCCAATTCTAATTGCATACCCAATCGTTCAAAGCCATCGAAAGCTTCTGTGGCCCAGCGCCGCGCCTCGCCTAAGTTACCTAATTTCCTGTAGAGGTGAGCAAAGGAACATTTAAAGTATGCTGTGCGTCGCTTGTCTTTGTTGCGTTCACATACAGTTAGGCCCGTTTGCAGCAAGCCTTCTGCTTCATCAAGCCTATCTTGTGCTATTGCGATATTAGCTAGGTAATTCTGAGAAGAAATAATGGATCGTTGCCTGCCAATCATCTGAGCACACTCTAACACCTCTCGGAAGTACATTTCAGCTTGGTCATAGTCTTGTTTCTGATAACATAATTCGCCGTAGTAACGCTGGTTGTTAATCCACTTACGACTATGCTCTAGTTCATGCAATTGTGTTTTTTCAAGGAAAGCATTAGCTTGATCAAGCCAGTATTGCGCCTCAGCATATTGCTTCTGGTAAGTGCGAAGACGAGCAATAATCTGTATTACTTCTACCTGTATCCTAGAATCTGCATGCTCATGAAGATCCCAGGCTCGTCTCAAAAACCTATCAGCTTCCTCTAAGCGACCCATATGAGTGAGTGTAGATCCTATTTCCATCATTGCGTTCACGGCAATTGACCAGTCTCCACGTCTTTCGGCAGCTTGTGTCAGCCAATTGAGCCAGATGAGAAGATCATCCCAGTAGCCATAAATGTAAGCAACCTTTAGCACTCCTCCTGAAAGCCAAAAGCTTCGGATAGCATAGTAGTCTTCCATAGCTGCACACCAGTCGAAGACAGCAAGTAGATTCTCCCACTCTTCTTCTATGCGATCAAACTGGATATGCCATTCTGTCCAATCATAACCTCCATATTGGTCGATAAAGTGCATATACCACTCGACCCATTGTCGACGTGCTTCCCGCTCAAACTCTGAATGTGTCGACAATTCAGTTAGGGCATATTCGCGAGTGAGAGGAAGCATACGGTATCGTCCTTTGTGCTGGCTTATTAGAGAAAGCTGTAGTAACTGTGCAAAACCATCTTCTAAAGCATTCGCATCAGCTATCAGTCCTGCTGCTTGAGCTATCGCCTCTCGCACAGGATGCTTAGGGAATATGGCCATTGCCATTAGCAATTTATGGGCTGGCCTTCCCCTTAGGGGGCTTATGGATCCCTCAAAACAAAAAAGGGGGACATCACCATTCGTCTGGAGGACTCTATTGAGCACTGTTTTTAAGGAATAGCCGCTGGCAATCTGGCCAATCGAATACACGAGAGCAACCGGAATACCACCAATACGGTGATAGAGAGTGAGAGCCTGTTCCTCGCTCAATTCCACACCTTTCTCCTGAGCTTCTTTCTTTATCAGCTTCAGCGCCTCTTCTTCCCCCAGTTGTTCCAGTCTGATGGGAGAGAACAAGGCCCGCTCACGGGTAGTAATTACAACCTTAACCTGATAAGGCAATCTGTAGAGGAAAGCCACGATCTCTTGTTTCTCCTCCATCGTCTCCAGGTTGTCCACGATGAGCAATGTCCGTTGTCGCGATAGAGCATCTCGTACCTTGGATGGTTGATCTTGGGGAGTAACCTGAAGGATCTCGAAGCGGTTCAATGTCTGAGCGACTTCACGAAAAATATCACGCAGGGTACGCTGAGCTTCAGTGCTTGGTAGGAGACCACTAGAAGTGAGGTATTGTTGCTTTGCTGAGACAAAAATGATTGCATCAAAAGTGGGAATCTGGCTGTTGGGAACTTCACTCGTACTAGTTCGCAGACACCGATAGGCAACCTCCATGACGAGGGCTGTTTTGCCAACTCCTCCAATGCCATCCACGGTAATAAGATGGGCAGAATATTGGTCTGAGAGAAGGTCTAGTAAATCATCTATCTCGTCCTGGCGACCAATCAGAGCCGAATGCTCAGCAGTAGGCAGGTTACAGGGTATCGAGCGCCTTTCTTTCGGACCCCATAGTTTATTCAAGATAGCTACGGCATCAGGATGTCGAGAAGCATTAAGCAAACTTTCTCCCCATTCACGGTCTAAGTTTGCTTCCTCCTTGCCAATTTGGATCAACATTTCAATCGTTTCAGGTCGTGGACTCACTCGGCCTTGTTGCCAGCGGTAGACAGTATCAGGGCTGTAATTAGTACGTCTGCCTACACAATCCATGGTGAATTCCATATCCCAGTCTTTTACCGCGACCAGACTACGAGTTAAGCGGGTAATTAGCTTACCTAGATGAGGAGATCGTGGATCTCGTTGAGACATTGGTTGGCTCCTTTGGAAAAAGGTGATATACGCTATAATTATGATGCTAATAGATCAGCCAGTATAATTCTAACATGGGCATTAGCTATGAAGTTGGAAAAGGCTGCGAATTTTTTGGAGTTTTTGAGTTGCTCAAGAGGTATGCAACGGTCTTTTGCTTAATATCGTTAACAACCCCAATTCAGTAACCTTATTAAAGGTGCTTGAGGCTCTCGCCAATCATGATTGGCACTACAAAGTCTGCTTTCCCAAAATGTATGGGTGCAGAAGCAAAAATTACTGAGAACAAAGCAAGCTTGAGACGTTGATGGAACTCCATTGGGTCTTCTCCAAACGCTGCCGCTATTGTTTGGGCAAACGTGAGAACCATCTGTTGGAGATCACGGCAACGGGCAGGCACTTGTCTTTCAAGCTCTTTTTCATCATACGTAATAATTAGTCGATTATGTTTCAGTTCCTCAGTATCATATGCTGCTTTGAGGGTTTCTCGTATGCTAGAATCCTGCTTGGCCAGTTCCAAAACGCAATAGAATTGCCACCAGAAAAGCATTTTAGCTATACTGAAGATCCAATCTGCTTCCTTTTTGGCATTTACATAATCAACTATCACCCACCCGGTTGGATTATGGCCTATAGCATTCCTAAAGACCATGATATTTTTTGCATGTTCGTCCCCATGTAATGTGCATGAGGAATGAACACTTGCACTTAAACGATTCATGCGCTCTTCGAAGTTAGCCATCAAATTTTCAAAAACGTCATATTTCACTCCGTTTACCTTTATCACTAAATCCTTAAAGCTAGGTATGTTGAACCCTTGTTCCATTAGAGCGATTCTGTCCCAAATTCGGTTTGCATATATCTGCCTGAAATCTGGGGGTGTAGAGGTCTTTCTAGTTTGAAACCACAGAGCCTTCATTGCACTAAAAAAATCTTCATAAAGGCGTCTTAGCCACTGATCAAATTGAGCGGATTTCCCCGGCCTGCATGCTAAGTCATGAAGCGTTGTCGCATCAACAAGAGGAGTCAACCAAAGAGGTATATTACCTCTTGTAGGCAGAGGAGGTACAAGATGACTGGTAAATTCATTAGGACCTTGAAGGAGAATGTTGTATCCGTTATTTTCTCTTGTAGCATTTTCAGGATGGAACTTGACAAAGAGCTCTATATTGACATTCGCACGGAAAATAATGGCATCGGTTGCACCAACTTCCTGAGAAAGACCTATATCAATTATTGGCTTGGCAGTTCTATGTAACCAGTTGTACTGCAGAGATTCCTCGATAATATCCCGTACCATCCTACATAACTTAGCTTCTACATCACTCAGCCTCGGCTGTTCTACCATGTACTTTTTCCCATTCCATTCTCTCTTGCTTGACGGCCACTAGCTTCTCTTGCAACTCATTTATTACGAATTGTGGAAAATCTTTGCTTTGAGCGAGGGTTTCCAACTGTTGCTCTCGGGCCTCAGCCATGACCGCAACAGCTTGCTCGAGAATACTTCGATCAAGACCGAAATGCTCGGTCTCTTGAACTTCATGCTTTCTTTCTGGATTTTGCTCTTTGTTTATGGTTAACTCACCTCCTTTCTGTCCGCTTTCCAGGTAATTATCAGCATCTTTTTTGTATTGCACGTATCCTATCATACCTACAACAGCCATAGCTTCGTTATACTTTTGTCCAATAATAGATTGGGTGATCTTGCTAGCAGGAAGCGGCTCATAGACAGCGAGGAATTCATTACCTGGAGAGAGACGATAAACAGCAACCTGAAACTTGAGAAGCTCGCTAATACCTGTTCCTATGGGAGGCAGCATTCTGAGAGAATATTCCCATACACGTTGAGATACCCATTTCTTATCAGGAATATATTTCCCTTGAATGTAAATTTCTTTCAAATACGGATCATGCTCTACGTATTCAAGAAAGGATTTATAGGGTTCCTTCCCAAAGCCTCCGATTAACCGCTTTAGAATCGGTATCTTTTTTCTGAAAAACTCATCATTCTTATATTCTGGAATCCGTCTAATGTTGCGATAGAAGATTTCAAACACGTTGAGATCGAACAAGTGGTTAAGCTGTGGCACTTCCCACAACCATGATGCTAGCAGATTAGCAGCAATGACAAAGCCTTGAGGAGTCAAGAGCCAGACGGGATAAGGCTTCGTTAAATACTCTTCTGCTTGAGAAATTGTTATCTGCTCAGGCTCTTGAAGGGATAGATCCGTGTGTTCAGTTCCTGGCATATGAATAAATGCTCCTCGTAATTCACGGCATCCAATTAAACAGCAGATAAAGTAGTTTAGAACCGATAATGTATTTTTCCGAGTAGTAAAAAGAGTATAACATATTCTCCTTAACAATTCAAGATATTTGATAATAAATCTAAAATCGTGGTACAGGATTGAGGATGTATACGGAGATACTACAAGACCTCCTAGCCTGCTGAGAACAGCCTTAAGAAGGGATTTTCGTGCAGTAAATCTTTTTTGTAATGGATCTTGTATCTTAGAATTAGAATAATTCAAAACGAGCCTCCTTTTAGTCACATATACAAGTAGGAGTGAGAAATATTAACTTTCTAGTAGACTAGACGTAATATCATAACAATTATCAAACCAATTTGGTCATCCACGATCTAAAATCAACAATAGGATTGCTTCATGAAGCAAGGTTGAGACCTCGGTGAAGGTTAAAGTATTCTCCTTTGTCTAGACAATAAGCGTGTGCTAGCTACTTGGGACATCCGTTCAGAAAAGAGGCGCTTGGAGAATGTATTTGGTGTCGCAATTCTTTGCCAATAAGCCGGTCGAGCATTTGTAAGGAGAAGGTATCAGTGCAGATATGTTGCATGATGATTGTTTAGGTCTGACGTTGGACTGAATCAGCGAGCACAATCTGACAGTCTTATTTGTCAGGTTAGCGCAGCAGGCCTGCCAGCGCTTTGGGCTCGCCGGCAGCCGTGTGCATGTCGATACCACCTCCTTTTCGGTCAGTGGAGCATATGAGGCCGATCCAGAGGCGCCCAACCAGCCCAGATTGCCATCACGTACGGCTACTCGCGCGATCAGCGTGCCGATCCAAACAATAGATGTTGGCGTTGGTGACCACCCTTGATGGGAATGTCCCTCTATTCATGTGTCCCTTGGATGGTAACGGCAGTGACAAAGTCAGTATCAGCGCCGTCATCACCCAGATGATTGAGCAACTGCGAAGCAGCGAGCCAGACGGACAGGAAGAGCCCCTCGTCGTCTTTGACAGTGGAGGATACAGTCAGGTCAACTTGAAAACCTACCATGAGGCCAAGATTCGTTGGTGCAGTCATGTCCCGGAAACGAACGCAGAGGCCAAAGCGGCTCTGACAGAAGAACCAGAGCAGTGGCAGGGGCTCTCCGATCACCGTGGTCGGTATGTGAGGCTGCACCGTGCTCTACCGCAAGGAGAAGAACGCTGGATGCTGATCCGCACGGCCGAGAACCTGGATACGGCCCGCAGGAGCATCCAGAAGAAGGCGAGCGAGGAGCAAGCGAGCTGGGAGAAACAGCTCTGGCATCTGGGCACGCAGTCGTTTGCCTGTCAAGCAGATGCAGAAGCGGCTGGAAGAAGGCCATCAGCAAACTTCCTGTGTGGTTGCGAGCGGAGAGGGCCATGACTGCTCTATAGGTTTGTATTTCCTGTAGTTCCTTCAAATTCTACGTCTGTATAGGCATCTGAGAGAGAAAAGTGTGCGCCTAAACTGTGAAGAGGGATTTCGTCAGTATTTTCAAAGGCTTCGTAAATCCACTTGTTGTTCTCTTTGTGATAGATTTCTATTTTGAAAGATTGCGAGTCTACCAGGAGATATTCTTCGATGGTATGATGCATGCGATAATTTTTGAGCTTCCACGTTCTGTCTGTGAGCTCTGTAGTTGGGGAAAGCACTTCAACGACGAGGCGTGGGGATTGGATCGCTTGAACGGTGCCCCGGTCGCGTGGATTGCAGGTCACTATCACATCGGGATGAAAGTAGCGTGTCTCAGAAATGTATACTTTCATATCGGAACTATAGAGGCGACATTTGCTGCCACGCAGAAGGTCCCAAAGAATCCTTTGGATATTTGATTTGATGGTGCCATGATTGGCGGTTCCGCCTGCCATGGCATACACATGGCCGTCGATGTACTCGTAGCGTGTGTCAGGATCGTTTTCCTCGAGTTGAAAGTAGTCTTCAACCGTCATAGTTCCCCGTCGTCTTTCTCATGTGGCAATTGCCCTCAGCGGCGCTCTTCGCGTATTTGTTCACGCATCGCTTTCAACGAGCCGCTGGCTTCCCAGCAAGCCGATAGCCATATTTGCTCCGGACGGTTCAGCATAAGATCTGGTACCTTCCCATCAACTACGTCGTATGGATGTTCCCATCCGGCATCACCCATATAGAGTGTGCCGCGTTCCTGCTCGTAATCATACAGGAAGATAGCTTGCTCACCGTTCTGGTTCTCAAAGTAGCTCCGATAAACGCCGGGGAAGGTTTGCTCGTCAATTTGCGGGGATATGCCGCAAGATTCTCTATGATGATTGCTGACCTGAAAAAGCGGTTGATTACTCATCAATCCCTGTCTCCCAATGTTACATGGTGGAAAAGTTGGGGTCATCTCGAACTGTCTCTATGCACTCATCCACTGTCAGGTCCGTGTACAATTGTATCCACTGACCGGTATGGCGCATATACGAGAGATGAAAACGGTGGTTCCCGGCATATTGCATACGAGCAAATTTCACCTCGAAGCTCGGCTCTATTGGATTGGGGCCTGCCACGCGATATTCGGCGCAGAAGTAGAATGCCTTTTGGTACCACTTGCCGTAAATATTGACGATGTAGTTGAACTGCGGGTTTTCAGGCGGTGGCTGGATATTATTAGGCTTCAGTACTGTCTCAATAAGTTCATTGGCCTTCGTTGTGACTTCCATTTTTAGCGATTCTGGAAGAGGGGATGTAGATGTTTTGCGTGGGTACATCGCCCACGGGTTGATTTCCTTTGGCATCCAATTCCTCCGTGTGGTTACGTTTGTCTAGCGTTCACCTGCATATGTCGATGACCAACCAAAAAGCGCTCGTAATCGCTGGGCTGGATTGAATTTGAAGACCCAGCTTTCGGGCTCCGGGCGGACATAAAAACCACCAAAGCCAGGCAAAGTCACGCTTTCACCTGCTTTGAAGCTCTCATATAATGTTTCGACGATACCATCGACCCATGCTGTCGCCGTTGTTTCATCGGCATTCATCCGTGCAGCCAGCCGGCGGACAAGCGCATCTTTGTTGATACGTTCAGTCATCGTGTTTCTCCTTATAAACCGGCAACCACCAGTTCTACCTTTGCTGACCCAATCTTACCATAGAAGGAGAGACATGTCAGCCATGCTTTGTTGTGTTACGTGATATTTCAAGATAACGCGGCGTGGTGATGAGAACGATATGATAGAGGTACAACTCGTCAGATTACAGGACTCACTTTATAGTGACTCTGTATGGTACACTTAGTAAACGAAAGGAGAGAATGCATGGCTCTGCAAGGAATACGGAGAATCTCTGCTGGGATTGTGCAGGATCCGGCTATTAACAGTGGGAGACCGATCATCGAGGGAACACGCGTCTTTGTCGATCGTATCATCGGACATCTTGAGAGCGGCATGTCAATTTGGGAGATCTGCCAGGAGTATGACCTGACCCCAGGACAAGTGGAGGCAGTTAAGCAAATGAGCCCGGAGCAGGTTCAGTACATAAAGGGATACGCCGATGCGCTAGAAAATGTGGTGATGAGGTAAAATAATGATAGCTCGTCCACAAACGTTTCTGTTATACTGCCGGCCCTTCAAGAAGTTCTGTTAGCCCACGAAGGTGCGAATATGTGCCCGGTTATGGTTGGTATGGAACTTACGGCCGGTCGACCTGTTCTAAGGTGGCTAGAAAAGCCTCATATAGCTCGCGGCTCTCCTCCGTTGTGGTTTGTGAGATGGCATCACGTAGCCAACCAGCTAAGATCTGGCGCTCCTCGAGAGTGGTATTGCCTACCAGCAGACCAGGAATGTCTTCATCCAGGTCCATCCAGCTGTCTGTGTAGAAACGATAGATGGCAAAGAGTACACGTATGACGCGCAGTCGCATCTCCGGGTTGTCTTCTTCGCCTGCAAAGCAGCTATCAAGTCCATCGATACAACCCATAAGGATAACGCTGAATGCGATATACTCATCCCGGTAGTCATTGAAGTGTTTAATGACCTCGGTGACCAGCACTTCGTAGATGGTGAGAGCTGCAGCATAATCTACCTGTGCGACAAACTCGTCGGCAATGGACTTAATAGCGGTAAGTCTTCTCTGGACCTCGCCGCGTTTGCGTTTGCGCTGATTCTCCCCAGCGGCCATCGCAGCCATTGCAAATCCGGCTCCTGGCGCAGCATATTTTGAATGATGGCGAGTAATTCGCTTTTCTCGCGTTGTTCCAGGTTCTTCTTCAAGGCATCCATATCTGTTCCCTTTGGCAGGTAGGACTCAAGTCGATGGTCTTATCTTACTATAGATCCTAAGGCTCTTCTTTCTCGTTTGACCTCCCAAAATAGTGCTGAAACAAGCTAACGGATTTTGCAAGACCTTCTTCGGTCAGTACCACTGACTTTGCCTTGCTTATCGGGTTTTCTATCCACCCTTTCTCATGCAGTCGGTCGAGTGTCTCCCAATCAAAACCTTTCCAGGCGCGATAGGAATCGTGAAGGGTGAGATACATGAGAGCAAGGACTATCTCATCTACTTTGTCGCGATCAAAATTATCCAAGTTTTTCCTCTTATTGATCCTGGCTCGCAAGCCTCCTTGCAGAAGGATTACCCTCGTTTCTTGCTGCTTTTCTTTCGTAAACTTTTCCGTGAACGGGGGAATCGCACTGAAGATTGTAGATGGTTATTGTAACTATCTTCCTTCACCTGTTCTTGCAGTGTCTGCACTTGCTGGGTCAGCAGCAGGACCTGTTTTTGAAATGCGTCCATTAGCTGACCATGCAAGCTGATCGTCTCTTCCTGCAAACTGACTGTCTGTTGCAGCAAGTGAGACTGCTCTTGCAACAAATCAGCCTTTTCTCTCAGCGCTTGATTCTCTTGTTGCAGCAGGTTGACTTCTTCCTCGGATATCATGCTGCTACTGTATCTCCTTTGGCCTTTCTCTGCAAGCGTTTTAGGACTCTTGAATGGTTACTTAACCTTTTCTAAAGCTGCTAAAAATGCTCCATAGTGCCGATCCTATTTTACCATAGCTGGCCAGGAATCGCAGATGTGCTTTTCTTTCTGCTGTACTTATTGTATCCTATTCTTGATAGAGCATGAGCAGTCAGCAGAGGAGGAAGAGAAAAGGTATGACGAGACAGATTTCAAAGGGAACGCGTACCTTTTGTCATAGAGAGCTGAGTAAGGCAAGCATGACCGGGCACCTGGAATCCTGTGAGCAACGAACAGCAGTGCAGGGTGAAATTGAGAGCCGTCAAAAAGCGAAAAAGATCAAGGAACAGGAGTAGAGTATGGCCAACAGCGAGCAAAAAGGGGACAGAAGTGCGCCGGTGCCTGGGACACGGCGTAAAGCAGTGCCAATCGTGATGGCATCGGGTCCTCAGGAGTATACCCCCGGCGATCAGGAATTGCCAGTTCAACTGACCAGCCTGGCCGATATGCTGCACTGGGCACAAAACTGGGCCCGCTCCAAATCAGTCTGGCCGCTGGGTTATGGACTTGCCTGTTGTGCGATTGAGATGATTGCATCGGCTTCTGCCCCGCAGTACGATCTGTCGCGCTTTGGTTCGGAAGTGTTTCGTTCCAGTCCTCGCCAGGCCGATCTGATGATTGTGGCAGGGACGGTGTCGATCAAGATGGGCCCCCGATTGCGCCTGCTGTGGGAGCAAATGCCAGAGCCAAAATGGGTGTTGAGTATGGGGCAGTGTGCCAATTCAGGCGGGGAATTTTATGATAGTTACTACACTGTTCAGGGGGTCGATACCATTGTTCCTGTCGATGTGTATGTGCCTGGCTGCCCTCCCCGTCCAGAGGCCTTCATTGAAGGAATCCTCAAGCTGCGTGAGAAAATAGCGAAGCAGGGGTTAAGAGTGCGCAGTCGGAAGGAGCTAGAGGGTTTATAGCGTCGGTCGCTAAAAAAATGACCTCGTTGATGCTCTTTCTGCTCTTCGCGTATGCGCGCATTGGTTTCTTCTGTGCGAGGTGACATCTGTTCTCTACTCTTTTGATGTTGATTGAGTGGTTGGTCGATGTGCTCATAGCGTACCTTATGAGATCGCTTTGTGTCAATACCTTCCATCCTAATGGGAAGAGAGAGTCGATAATACTCCCACAAATGTCCTACATAGATGGTAAAGATTTAAGCATTTGCATGAATCTATGTTATACTGCTTTCGCAAGCAGCAGGCAATTCGCTTAGCAGAAAGTAACAGGACTTCTCAAACTGTAGGGGTAATATCCTCGTACAGGCGGGTCGCCTGTGGCGACCACAAGTTGTAGTACAAGTTTTTGTGTGTTTTGCGTGCGCGCCAGCGCACGCAAAACACACAAAAACTTGTAGAAAAGGACTATTTGCGGCGCAGCCGCAACATGTACGTGAGTACTGCCCCTACTGTTTGAGAGGCCCGCAGAAAGTAATGACTGACCAGGAGGTCATACTGTGGATTGGTCCCCTCCACCAGAAGATATTTCTTTGCTTGATACCCAATCTTTGAGGATAATACACACTTCATCGCAAGATATTACATCCCTGGACACCGGGCCTCAAAGCATACCCTTTATACAAAAACCGCGCCGAGTATCTCACAATCCACGCAGGCTGCTTGCCATCGTCTTCCTGCTGAGTATCAGCCTCATCATCGTCGGGAGCGCAAGGTTTATTGTACCTGCGCTAAAAACTCGTACTGCGGCACCGATCCCAACTCTGACCCGGCGAGCGGTAGCAACTCCCACTCCCACACCTACACCGGTCTTTGATCCTGACGTGGGAGCTGTGTTGCCAACACATCGTGTGGTTGCATTCTATGCAGTACCCTATGCGGAGCCTACCGGACCTGCCTATGAGCCCAATGATACAATGCTTGCAGAACTGAGGCACCAGGGAGCTGCCTACGAGCAACTGGACCCTGATCATCCTGTTCAACCTGGAATTGATCTCGTAGTAAGTGTACCTGACGCTTTTCCTGGCCCAAATAAAAGCTACAGCCATCATGTTGATGCTGGAACTATCCAGACCTATATAGATTTCTGTAGCACGCACGATCTTCTCCTGTTTCTGGATCTCAACTTTGGGCAATCCCCTGTAATGGACGAGGTTAAATTCTTTTTACTATACCTGCAGAAGTATGCTTTCGTGCATATGGCAATAGATCCTGAATGGATGTTTCCTCGTCGTGATGGTATTCCCGGGGTAAATTTAAGCAATGTGCGTGCATCGGATTTGAATCCCATCATTCAAGCAGTTGCTGGAATTCCTATGCAGTACCATGTACCTCGAAAGATTCTGATTATTCACCAGTATCGTTCCGATGGGGATGACTTAAAAAAACCTTATGATCCTGGGCAGGCAGAGATTGCGGATAAACGTAACCTGATCTACGATCCGCGTGTTGATGTCGTGATTCATGTTGATAGCGTCGGTGGCTATCCAGGCGATATTAAGGATAAGAGGTTTCAATACAGTGAGTGGGTTCAACAGGATATGGAAAAGTACGACAATTTCCTCTATGGTGGTTTTAAGTTGTTTTACCAGCATGAGGCTAAAATAAGGTTGATGACGCCAAAGGAAGTCCTCTCACTGGTCCCACCGCCAATGGTGATTACTTATGGAAACTAGCCCATCAAAATAGCCTGGATTGCCTCGAGTTGCCCTCGTTCGATCGATTCTTGTAACTTGCATATTATCCCTCCTGTGTAAGCTGTATCTCTCTATAGCGCTGCCACGTGGTAAAAGAAAATATGTTTTTGCACAAGGTCTGGTTGATTTTTCTACCGCAGACCAATGGGAAGGCGTTCGTCGCTCTTGATTGAGCGATCCTGGAGGGAGGTTTGTAATCCACTACGCCACGTCTCCGCAGGTTGTAAATGCGTTACGCCACGTTCGGCTACGCACAAATTGAAAGCATCCTTGCAACGGTACTCCGTACCTACCTTCGGTCAGCAAGGATGAAAGGTAGCCTTGTGGCTAACGCAAGGAAGATGCGTCGCTTGTGGCTAGTGTAAGGAGGATACGGATGGCAGAGCTATTTGTCGGAGTTGATACTGGAGGTACATTTACCGATCTAGTCCTTCTTCAAGAGGGCGAAATTCGAGTCCATAAAGTACTGTCTACGCCCGATGATCCTTCTCAGGCAATTCTTCAGGGATTATCCGACCTTGGCGCCAGGGAGAACCTTAGCACATTAGTGCACGGCTCGACTGTTGCAACCAACGCGGTGCTTGAACACAAAGGGGTACGCACAGGTCTGATCACGACTGCTGGTTTTCGTGATGTACTTGAGATCGGCCGGCAGACGCGCCCAAAGCTCTACGACCTCAAAGTTCAGAAAGAGCCTCCACTGGTACCTCGATCATTACGCCTCGAGGTTGTTGAGCGTCTCAATGAACGCGGCGAGGTGATGACTCCACTCGACGAAGCGTCCCTGAAGGCTGCAATTGAGCACATGCAGAAAGAGAATGTCGAAGCGGTTGCTATTTGTCTCCTTTTTAGTTTCACCAATCCAGATCATGAGCGCAAGGTAGCCGAGGCAGCACGCTCGGCAGGCTTTTATGTCTCAGTCTCATCCGAGGTGGTGCCCGAGTTCCGCGAGTACGAACGGACCAGCACAGTCGTTCTCAATGCATACATCGGCCCACTCGTAGACCGTTACTTAGCGAAACTGGAAGAGGTGCTGCCCAAGGATATCTCTTTTCGCATCATGCAATCGAATGGTGGTTCAATTTCGAGTGCAACAGCAAGACAAGAGGCGGCTCGCACGCTTCTCTCAGGTCCAGCAGCAGGGGTAGTTGGTGCAGCATTTGTGGCTGAAGCATCTGGCTTTAATCGTGCAATCACCCTCGATATTGGCGGAACATCGACTGATGTTGCGCTTATTGATGGCGCAATCACCGAGGCTACAGATGGTAAGATCGGGGGGTATCCCACGAAGCTACCAATGATTGATATCCACACAGTTGGCGCTGGCGGAGGCAGCATCGCCTGGTTCGATGTTGGCGGAGCACTGCGCGTCGGGCCGAAATCGGCCGGCGCTGATCCTGGTCCGGCAGCCTATGGACGTGGAGGAACAGAGCCGACGGTGACTGATGCCAATGTTGTTCTTGGAAGACTCATCCCGACAGCGTTCCTTGGTGGCACAATGTCACTTGATACAGATCAAGCCCGTAAAGCCGTAGAAAACATTGCCGGGCGTCTGGGTACAAGTCCTGAGGAGGCGGCATGGGGAATTATCCGCATCGTGAATGCCAATATGGAGGCCGCTATTCGTGTCATCTCAGTTGAGCGAGGCTCTGACCCGCGCCAATTTATACTCGCCGCCTTTGGCGGCGCCGGTCCTCTCCATGCATGTGAACTCGCAATAGCATTGCAGATTCCGCGCGTGTTTATCCCGAAGGCGCCAGGCGTGCTCTCTGCCCTTGGAATGCTGGCCGCCGACATCATAAAAGACTACGTCCGCACCATTATGGTCCACTCCCAAGAGGCACATGAGACAGTGGAAAAAGCCCTCTCCGAGCTAGAGGAGCAGGGACGAGCCGAACTTGCACAGGAAGGTTTTTCTTCCGAGCAGGTCACACTAGAGCCAGCGCTTGATTTACGCTATGTGGGACAATCCTATGAGCTTAGCGTACCATTCGAGGGAGACATCGAACGTGCAGTCACACATTTTCACGCGACACACGAGAAAAGATTTGGCTACAACGACCCACGTGAGCGCGTTCAAGTGGTGAATGTACGACTGAAGGCACGTGGAACGGCTACGCGTCCAGTATTAGAACGGCAAGAAGAGGGTAAAGGGGCTAGCGCGACTCCCACAGAGACTCGATCGGTTGTCTTTGCAGGACCAGATGGTGCAACTACTCATGATACAGCGGTGTATGAGCGAGAGAAGCTGGCGCCAGGAGTAACCATTCAAGGACCGGCTATCGTAACGCAGTATGATACGACAACGGTTCTACCTCCCGAGTGGCAAGCACGGGTCGATGCTATTGGAAATCTCATCGCCGAGCGTGTAGAAAAGGAATAGGTCTCATATGAGCGAGAAAACCTCAGTTAATCCAGTTAATCCGATCAGCCTGGAGCTCTTTAGAAGTGCGCTGACTGCTATTGCCGAGGAGATGGGCGTCGTTCTCACTCGGAGTAGTTATTCACCAAATATCAAGGAGAGGCGTGACTTTTCCTGTGCACTCTTTGATCTTGAGGGCCGGCTTGTTGCTCAGGCGGCACACATTCCAGTCCATCTCGGTTCAATGCCCGACTCAGTTGCCTCCGCACTCGACACCTTCGATCATTTCTCTCCTGGCGACATCATCGCCTTAAACGATCCTTTTCTGGGTGGAACTCATCTACCCGACATTACACTCATTGCACCGATTTATGTACAGGTCAATGGCGAACAACGTTTGATCGGATTTGCGGCCAATCGCGCCCATCATTCCGATGTTGGAGGAATGTCGCCTGGCTCGATGCCAATGGCGACTGAGATCTACCAGGAAGGAATCATCATTCCACCGGTTAAGCTCTGGGAGGCAGATCGCCCCAACCAGGCACTGCTAGATGTAGTCCTGCGGAACGTTCGCACTCCCGATGAACGCCGGGGTGATCTCGCCGCGCAGACTGCGGCCAACCGCACCGCTATACGACGCATGCAAGAACTTATCGACAGATGGGGTCTCTCAACAACAGAAGAACACATCGATGCCTTGATCGCCTACGCTGAACGAATCGCAAGGGCAACCATTGAGGCGATCCCAGATGGACACTATGAGTTTACCGACCACCTTGATAATGATGGAATCGTTGATGAGCCTGTCCCTATAACGGCTAAGGTCACAGTGCAAGGGGACAGGATCACCGTTGATTTCACCGGCAGTGCGCAGCAAACGCGTGGCAACGTGAATGCAGTTGCCGCGGTTGCTAAGTCAGCCACCTATTACGTTGTGCGCTGTCTCATGCCAGAGGACGCTCCAATGAACCACGGTACATTTGCACCTGTCACAGTTATCGCGCCAGAAGGAACCGTCGTAAATGCTCGCCAACCCTCGGCAGTCGCTCAGGGCAATGTCGAAACGTCTCAAAGGATTACAGATGTTGTTTTTGGAGCGTTAGCTACTGCAATGCCTGATATCGTTCCCGCAGCAAGCCAGGGAACGATGAATAACATCACCGCCGGAGGCATCGATCCACGTACAGGTCAACCCTTCGCGTACTACGAGACAATGGGGGGTGGGATGGGTGCCAGACCAGGACTCGATGGCCTCTCAGGCGTTCATACGCACATGAGCAATACACTCAACACTCCTGTCGAAGCCTTTGAATATGCCTACCCCATGCGAGTGAATAAGTATTGCTTGCGTGATCATTCTGGTGGCAAGGGGGCATCGCGAGGAGGTGATGGGCTGGTGCGAGAGCTGGCCTTTGAAGTGCCGACGGAAGTCACGTTACTGACTGAGCGACGAAGCACAAGCCCTTATGGTCTTCAAGGGGGTGAGCCTGGGGTGCGAGGCGAGAACCGTTTACAGCACGAAGGCCAGGAGAAGGTTCTGCCAGGGAAGGTACATTTTCAGGCTATGCCTGGTGACCGCTTGACGATCCTTTCTCCAGGTGGAGGGGGTTGGGGAAAGCCTGAAAAAGATACCAAATAGCCATCCTGGCAATCTTTGTGATATGCTACGGCATACTTCTTGTTGTTATTGACCTTTTATGAGGAGGAGCGCATGGCTAACCCACGTCCCGATGAACCTACAAGCTCTACTGAACATCAACCTCGCGGTGTCCATCTAGTGGGCAGCGTTCCCCTGGGAGATGCCGAAGACGTTTTTCGCACGACCAGTTCGATTCTGGGTGGACGTCTGCGGCGTATGCCAGATGGTGAGACGGGTGAGCGGACCAACTGGATCGGATGGCAGTCCCGCTTCATCGGGAGCAATCCCCACTTTGAGAAAATCCCGCCCGATCCCAGTAGCTACGCCCCGCTGCCGCGATTCAAGCGGCGTGCGCCGCTGTCTTCCAGTGAGATCACCTTTGAGCGGCTCGGCTACGCAGATGCGGCCAGGGCGTCTTACGCCGTATTCTTGCAATTGAAGCAGAAGGGGCTGATCTCTGGCAGGACGCGCTTCCAGGTGAGCCTCCCCACACCGCTGGCTCCGGTTTTCGCATTTATCGAACCCAGCGACCAGGCAGTGATTGAGCCTGCATATGAGGCGGCGATGTTCGCTGAGCTTGACCAGATCGCGGCGGCAATCCCGCATCATGAGCTCGCCATCCAATGGGATGTTGCGGTCGAATTTGGTATTTTAGAGCTTGCGACGCCCAGTACTTTCGAAGACGCGAAGAAGATGGTGGTCGAACGTCTCGTGCGGCTTGGTCATCGCGTTCCGGCAGAAGTCGAACTGGGCTACCACCTCTGTTACGGCGATGCCGGGCACAAGCACTTTGTAGAGCCTGTGGATGCCTCAAAACTGGTCGAAGTCGCGAATGCGATCTCCGCGGAGGTCAGGCGGGAGATCAACTGGATTCATATGCCCGTGCCGCGCAATCGGACGGACGTTGCCTATTTTGCCCCATTACGGCGCTTGCAACTGCATCCGGAAACAGAGCTGTACCTGGGGTTGGTGCATTTCACCGATGGCGTAGAGGGGACGCAGAGGAGGATCGAGGCGGCGCAGAGGGTCGTTGCAGATTTTGGGGTCGCGACTGAGTGCGGTATGGGCCGGCGAAATCCTGAGACGATCCCAGAACTTTTGCGTATCCATAGCGAGGTGGCCGCTCCTCTCGAGGGGTACTGATCGAACAAGGATATAGCACGATGATGTCTCAATTCGAGAGGAGAGAAGGGCGCTTGCTTCGTCGGCGGGAGGGGTGTCCACTCGTTAATTATTTCCAGGCTCCGATTCCGACATATCCTCTTTCTCAACTTCTTCAACAACTGCGGGAATAGATAAACGCCGGTACAATTGGCGTACATCGATTTCAATGTCCAGGCTTGTCGAGAACTCCTTGAAAAGACTGTCTCGCAGCGAGTGGATTGGGAAGAGAACCACGAGCATAGAGCAGCATACCGTCGCGAGCCAGGTTGTCAAGGAACATGGAGTCCCAGGTCTGCATCGTCCGGTCGGAGAGCAGCACATTAACCTCACGCGGGGCATCAAGGTGAAGTGCACACGCATCGATGATGGTAGCAAAGATGTCTTCCCGATAGGGCCTGACGAGTCGATCCGTCGTGTCAAAGATGGCTAACAAGTCCACATCACTTGGACAGGCGTCGTCAGGAGGGCGCTCTTCATGCCGGGCAATAGAACCGAAGAGAATCACCGCAAGCAAGATGTCAGCATGACGCTTGATCAGCAGGCTCACCGTTTCTTCGACAAGAGCAGCCGTCGCATCGTCAAGCCAGACTGGAATAGGTACCATCTTCATGAGTTCTCCCTTGTGGCGGCGAAGGGCATCTGCTTTCATTGCGTATCCTTGCTTGTTGAAAACTCATCATTTCAGTTGCACCCGGATTGACCAGATTCTTCTGACCTTCCTCTGTAGTGTAGCATAACAGTTTAAAAACCGCGAGTCTCTGTGTCTCCGCGGGGGGCTGGAGCTCTTGAACATCCAGCCTGACTCGTGTTATTTGGTGGGTCGACAGGACTCCTAGTAGGCCACTGCTTCGAAGTTGTTACCCTAAGGCAAGGTTCAATTTGGACGAAAGGTTCTTGACCGTTTGAACAGTCGTACCGTGTCACCCTGAGCGAAGTGAAGGGTCTATCGCGGCCGGCAGCGAGATCCTTCGCTTCGCTCAGGATGACAGGGCCGGACCTTTCTGGTGCTTGAGGCACTATCAAGTTCATTTGAACCATGCCTAAGCGTGAGGACGACCTGTCCAGTGGGAGACACCGGGGAACAGGATGAGCTGGCGTCCTTTCCAGTCGGCCCCACGTCCGGTCAGGATGAGGCGTGCCACGTCGAGCAGGAGGATTCCACAGGCGACCCAACTGACAGGAGCCGCTAACGACCAGGGGAATGCCAGGTCGTATTCACGATCAAAGCAGCGTTTGGCGTCGATCTGCGCTAGCAGCGCTAACCCCGCTAGCAGGGTGGACAAGCGGAGTACCTTTCCTGAATAGAGAGCATGCAGGAGGAAACCGAGGGGCATGAGGCCGTAAGCAATGAATGCCAGGCCCCCCGGCAAAGTGGAGAGTGCCATGTGGGAGCGGATAAGCTCGCCGTAGCAGCTCTTCACCCACCCCTGGCGGAGGCTCTTCCAGGTCGTCCACTGGCGATTCGTGATCAGGCCGCGCCCATTCACCAGTTCAATGCGCTGCCTGTGCTGCTTGAAGTGTACGGCCAGGGCGACGTCATCGACGGAGGTCATGCGGATGCCGGGTGCCGCGTACCCGCCTGCTGCCAGGTAGGCCTCGCGCCGCAGGAGGATATACTGGCCGAAAGCGAATGCGCGTGGCGATGCAGGGTTCCTCACTTCTGCCGGGGTCAACCCGTGGGCCAGGAGGACCTCACTTATGGGCATGAGCAGAGGCATGAGCGGTCCACTCAGGGTCATCAGTGTGGTGCGCGTGGAAAGCAAATCGGCTTGCTGGGCTAGCGCGTGCCCGGCCATGAGACGGAGCGTGTGTGGAGCGTGACGGGTATCGGCATCAGTAAACAAGAGCCACTCACCGCTTGTGTGCATGACACCGGTGTGCAGGGCGTGTACTTTTCCTGCCCAGCCGTCGGGCAACTGGTTGACCCGATGTACCTGTACACGGTGATCCCGCCTGGCCCATTCGGCCAGGAGGTGCGGAGTCGCATCGGTTGAACCATCATCGACGAGGGTGATATCGAAGTCTGGATAATCCTGCGACAGGAGAGAAGCAACACAGGCATCGATGGTGGCCTCTTCGTTGCGTACCGGCACAATGATGGAGACGTGTGGCGGCGATTCTGGCAAGAGGACCTCACGAGGTGGGTGTGTTTCCCGGACGGTTCGGTGTGCTCGATAGCTTTGCCAGAGTGCAACCAGTGCAGACGCTGTGAGGGTGATAAGGGGGAGGTGTTGCAGGGGGTGTTTCCACTGCGTGCTGGCTACTGTTTGACCAGAATTCATGGGCTTTTATTTGTCTCCATTTGTATGAGATCTCATTCCTATGTTATTATAGAATAACATAAATTGTAACTCTTCAGGGACCCCACTCATGCCGCCTGCGGCGGCGAGAGGAGAAGGAGAAACTGGGGACACCCCAGACCCCGGCAAGGGACTTCGCCCCCTGCACCCCCTTACGTCCTCGCTTATGGGGGACACTTGGGGGCGGAGCCCCGTAGACCGCGGCAGGAGGACGGCCGTCCCCTTGCCCCTTGCCGAAGAGATACTCCCAATGAGGTGCAACTTGCAGACACCAGAGCATCAGGATGGACAAAATGTGGCGTTGGATGAAGTGATGAGGGCCAGTAAGCTGTTCCATGGCTTGCAGCCACAGGAAATAGCTGAGATTGTTGCTCTCTTGCAGCCTGTGAATTGCAAACGAGGGGAGCGCATTCTTGAACGAGGTATCTGGCAGGGTCAGCTGTACATTATTGCATCTGGCCAGGTGAGCGTTGTGCTGCAGGAGGGTGTGCCCGGGGGAGGGAAGGAAGGAGAGGCATTTGCTGCGCCTGGAGGACAAGACTGGCCGGATAGGGATACGGGGAAGCGGGAGCCCAGCGGGACGCAATCCTATATCATCACTCAGTTAGGCCCTGGCGAATGCTTTGGAGAGATGTCGCTCATTACCGGCGAGCCACCGAGCGCCAGCGTTCGTGCGGAGCGGGATACAGTTCTCTGGTCGCTCACACACCTGGATTTTATGAGATTGATGAGTGCCTGCCCAACGCTGCTCAGCAATATCAATGCTATTCTGGTAGAGCGGCTGGCGCGCATGAACCGGCGCCTCGGCCCGGCCCATACAGTCGAAACGGTTTGGCTCGCCCTCGTGGAGAACCCTGCTGCTCCCCTGGAGCACTCGCTGGCCTTTCATATCGCGGATGCACTCGCCGTACGCAGTCGTAAGCGCGTCCTGCTGATAGATATGGGTGAGAAAGATGCGATGCTGGCAGCGCACTTCGCAACACATAGCGGCCAGATGCGCCCCAGTCTTCTCGAGTGCGCGCGCGACCCTGGTTCACTGAGCAAGCACCAGGCACCTACGGTGATGACTGATGGTCGACACTACCCGGCCATAACGACGCTGCTGCCAATCTCTACCGGGCAGGTAGCCTCTGGAGTTAGTGAGTCAGGCGATTTCGATATACGCTCGACTCTGAGAGAGCTGGCGGTATTCTACGATTACCTCTTGCCCGTAACAACAGCCACGACGCCGCCCACAGTGATAGAGACGGTAGCAGGGAACTGTGCGAGAGCAGTCCTGCTAATCTCCAGTGATGTGGTTGAGACAGAGGGAGAGTCCGCTGCTGCTTTGCCATTGACTCCTGGGCCGGGAACCAATTCGTTGCCGTATTCCATCTATATAGCCCATGTTCCTGAACCTCCCATAATCAAGGTACAGGATCGTTACTCGAAGCGATTGGGTTGTAGCGTGACACGGCTTCTTCCGGCGGATACTCCCCTGCTCGAGCAGAGTTGGAAGCAACAAATAGCATTGAGCGAGGCAGCTCCGCATTCCGATTTGACCAAGGCTGTGGATTTCGTAGCCCGGCATATCGCCCGTCTGACTGTCGGTATTGCCTTTGGAGGTGGTGGAGCGCGGGGCTTTGCCCATCTCGGAGTGCTAGAACGATTGCTGCACTACGGTATTCCAGTCGATTACCTGGCAGGTTGTAGTATCGGCGTCCTTCCCGCCAGCCTGTACCTGATGGGAAAGTCTATTGCCGAGAGTGAAGCGTTGTTTTTAGACATACATCGCCACATCGTACGCTGGGGGTTTCCCCGCATGTCCATCTTCTCCAATAGAGGACTCAAGCGAGAACTTCAAAAACGGTGCGGGGATTTGCGCTTCGAAGACCTCTCGACACCTTTTGCAATGATAGCACTTGACCTGGCAATGCGAACGGAAGTGGTACTGGACCGCGGCCCGCTCTGGCTAGCTGCTTTAGCAAGCGTCTCCATACCAGGAATCTTTCCTCCTGTCACAATCGGGAAGCATATGCTGATAGACGCGGGCGTACACGATCCGGTGCCGACTCGAGCAGTCCGTAAAATGGGCGCTGATGTCCTGCTGAGTATAGACGTAGATGACCGCGAGCCGCTCTTACTCGAGAGCGCGACTCCCTGGATGGAGGAGGCAAAGTATACTCCATCCAGGAAATCCCTTTCGCCGCATATTGTCGATGTGCTCTTGCGTGCGTACGAAGTAAGCACAGCTACCATCAATATGCACAGTGATCTCGAGGCCGACGTGGTGATTCGCCCTCAGACGCGGAGTGTTTCGCTGCTGCAGTTTACTAAAGGTCCTCAGCTTGTCGCGGCGGGACGTGAGGCGGTTGAGGAATTGCTGCCAGCGCTGCGAGGGTTATTTCCGTGGGTTGCAGGTTGAGGAAGAGGAAGTTGAGATCCTTCGCTGCGCTCAGGATGACAAGCGAGGAGTAGGTTGACGAAGAGCTAAAGGTAGAGCGATGATTCATATAGAGGGTTCCTATTTCAAAGATGAGCAGGGGCGGACACGGATCCTGCGCGGCATCAATCTGGGCGGCAGTTCGAAAGTTCCCTTCGGGCCCAATGGCGCTACCCACATGCGCGACGGGTTCTTTGAGCACCGCTCGGTCTCGTTCGCCGGGCGCCCTTTTCCGCTGGAGGAAGCGGATGAGCATTTTGCTCGCTTGAGGGAATGGGGCCTGACCTTCCTGCGTTTCCTGGTGACCTGGGAGGCCATTGAGCATGAAGGACCTGGAATCTACGATCAGGCGTACCTGGACTATGTCTACGCGATCATCAAGAGAGCGGATGCGTATGGCATTCAGGTGTTCATCGATCCGCACCAGGATGTCTGGAGCCGTTTCACCGGTGGTGATGGCGCACCCGGGTGGACCTTTGAGGCCATTGGGATGGATATCACAAAATTCCAGGAAGCTGGCGCGGCACTGGCCCACCAGCTTCGGGGCGGTCCTCTCCCACGCATGGTCTGGCCCACCAACGGAGCGAAGCTGGCCGCCGCGACGATGTTCACGCTTTTTTTCGGCGGCAATGACTTCGCGCCCACACTGGATGTAGACGGGGAACCGGTACAGGACTATCTCCAGCGGCACTACACAGGCGCTATCAAACAGGTTGCGCTGCGCGTCCACGAATTGCCGAACGTCATTGGCTACGGCACTATGAACGAGCCGCTCAGTGGCTTTATTGGATGTAGAGATGCCAACGCGTATAAGGGTATTCTCAAGAGCGGCGAATGTCCGACGGTGTTCCAGTCGATGCTGCTTGGTGCAGGGTACCCACAAGAAGTCGAGGTGTGGGAACAGCGCGTGATGGGTCCAAAGCTCACCGGTCGCTGCGTGGTCAACCCGAAAAGGGTAAGCGTCTGGTGTGACGGGAGTCATTGTGTGTGGCAGAAGCATGGCGTATGGGAGGTGGCAGCAGACGGGACGCCGCGCCTGCTTCGCTCCAATTACTTCAGTATGATGAATGGAAGGCAGGTGAATTTCAGCCAGGACTACTATCGCCCCTTCACCAATCGCTTCGCACGCGAAATTCGCTCGGTCGATCCCGATGCGCTCATCTTTCTCGAAACTGAATTCGGCCACACTCCACCCTGTTTGGGGACAGAGGATGTATCACAGATTGTCTACGCGCCACACTGGTACGATGGGTTCGTTCTGTACCTGAAACAATATACCCCCTTCCTCGGCTATGACACGCTGGCAAGTAAGTTAGTCATCGGCCCTGGCCGCATTCGTACCTCCTTTGCCAAACAATTAGCCACCTACAAACAGCAGGCGTCCCAGTTCCTGGGTGGCGCGCCGGTGCTCATCGGTGAGTTTGGCATTCCATTCGATCTCCAGCACAAGAAGGCCTACCGCACCGGTGATTTTGGCAAGCAGATCAGAGCGATGAATCGGAGCTTGCGGGCACTGGAGGATACGCTGCTGAGTGGCACACTCTGGAACTATACTGCCGACAACACGAACGAACATGGCGATCAGTGGAATGGCGAAGATCTTTCGATCTTCAGTCGCGATCAGCAAACGGACCCTGGGGACATCCATTCGGGTGGGCGGGCGCTCCCAGCGATCGTTCGGCCTTATGCTCGCGCAGTGGCAGGGGAACCGCTGCGCATGGCGTTTGATTACAAGTCCAGGGTCTTTACGTTTGCGTTCCGGCACGACGCGGCGGTCACACCGCCAACCGAGCTATTCGTGCCCAATTACCAGTATCCTCGGGGATATGCTGTGGAGGTCTCGGATGGCACCGTTGAGATCGATCGCGAGCAACAGGTGCTGCGTTATCATCACACGACCACGTGTGACATCCACACAATCCGCTTAACAGGTAAGAGATGAGAACCATTTTACGACATACGGGAGAAGAAACGCGCACTCTCCATGATACCTGGGGTCGCACGGCTTTAAGCCAGGTGATGTGGCTGGTGATGCGGGCCGGCAGCCTGGTACTCTTCAGAAGTAAGCTGATCCAGCACGCTGAAGGATTGGAGCATATTCCACGCTCCGGGCCGGTGCTGCTCGTAGCGCGACATTACCATTGGTATTACGATGGCCATGTCCTGGTGCGCATCATCCCCCGGCGCTTGCATATCATAGTTGCGTTGGACTGGCTCCAATCAAGAGCACTGCGTCTCTTGATAGAGTTTGCCTGTTCATTGCCAGATTGGCCTATTGTCCTGCGCGGCGAAGAGTTTCGCAAGCACAAGGAAGACGAGCCATGGGTCTATGCGCCTGTCCTCGCCCGGCGTTATCTCCGGCGGCTGATGCTGGCTGCAGCTCGACTGCTCCGGTCCGGGGAAATGCTTGTCATGTTTCCAGAAGGCTATGCCAATATCGATCCTCACCCCACACCCAAGACCGATCTCGACTCTTTTCTCCCTTTCCGGCGTGGATTCGTCAAGCTGGCAGAGCGGGCAGAGCGGGATGGGAAGACGCGAGTAGCGATTATCCCTGCTGGTTTCACCTATACACGAGAGGGTGACAAATGCTGGCACGCCACCGTGCGCTTCGGAAGTGCGCTTTTCCGGGGCGATTTTGACAGTACGGAGCTGTTACTACAAGCTGTTGAGGAAAGCGTGCACTCACTCTCGTATGCTGTGCCGCCTTCTCTCTCTTCCTTTACGTCGGAGGGAAGTTCTCCGGAGGCGCGGACTTAAGCGATGGGATGGCGTTGAATCGGCCCCCGAGGCTGGGCGAGGACAAGCCATTATACCTGTCTCCCAGACAGGATTCCCCTACTATGCTTCCGAGCGCATTGGTTGGCGAAGGCCATCCATAGTAGGGAAACCCTTGTGGTCAATATATTTCAAAGAGGGAGATGGGTGTAGAATGGACAGCGGACGGTGATCACAGGGCCCCATCCCCACATCCACTCCTCCCCTGCCCCTACGATACTCCGATCCCGTTGCACCGTTTTGAGGAAGAGGCTGGTAATTGGTGGAGAGGGCAAATGCAAGTGTTAAGTCTCGCATTGAGGGTTCCGGCTCCCATCACAGTATGGGGCGTGCGTTTCAACAATTTAAAAGGTATGGAGAGGACCTGTAAGAGGTAATGGCCGAACAATCTGAACCCTTCGTTGCGTCGAAGTTCTCCGTGACGCCAGGTTCCCAGCGCTTGTATAAAGGTGACGATAGCACGATACAGGTAAAAATGGCCTAACTCTAACCAGAAGAGTTTGACCAGGCACCAGAGTTCGCCGCGTGGAAAGTGCTTGTTCCGAGCTTCTGCTCTTGCATCAAGGACATATTCACGTGCCCTTACGTAATTCCCTTCCTTACTGTAGAGTGCGGCCCAGGCAAGGCTCACCTGCAGGCGACCTGAGCTAGAAAATTGGATAGCGTCGAAAATTTCCTGGCTCAGAAGCAGATGTTCGCGCGCCTGTTCAACTAATGAGGCTGAAATGAGTAATTCAGCCAGTCGCAAATGATGGAAGGCAATACGTGCGCGAGGTTCTTGGGCGAACATCTGTAGATAGCGATACTCCTCAATATAGTAGTGCATCGCTTCCTCAACGTGCCCCTCTCCCTCGGCGATACGACCCAGGTAGTGATGGATGGTTTCCATTGTACTCACCCAGATGTCATCGCCTTCTGCCTCATCCCACCTGTCTCGTTCAGCGTCTAATAACGCTTTTGCCCTCAGCAGGTAGCTTTTTGCCGGTTGGTATTTGAAAAGCGGAGTGTAGTTCATCCCAAAAAAGGTCAATAACTTGGGCTGATACTTCTGAAGTTGGCTATTGCGCTGGATCAATTGTTCACATTCCTGGCAGACTTGAAGCGCTTTCTGATAGTGACTCACTTCTGTGTAGTAGACGGCGCAAGATAAGAGCACTTTCAGCAGTGTCTCTGCGTTATTTGTAGCTTCAGCATAGGTCTTTGCTTCCATGAGCGCCTGCTCGCGCTCGGCGCTCTCCATTTGATTGAGGCGCAGCAGGTCCGCCTTTTCCTGGTAGAGTTCGATAGGCGAAAATCCCGCCAGGCGATACACGCTTATGGCCTTGTCCATGAACGCTTTGCTGAAAGCGTAGCCCACTCCAGCGTTTTCCACAAAACGAGTGATGACCGAGATGAAATTGATGAGGAGCTGTTGATCTACCAGTTCCGGTGTGTTTAAAGCCCCATAGAGCGCATGAAGTGATTGCGCTATATCTTCCTGGGAAGGGGATTGAGAGGTACGTAGCCGCTCGTAGTAATCACGCAATACTCTTTCAAAGGCGCTGCGCCTATCCTTCGCCTGGCGAAAGCCTGCTTTAGTGGCGTAGATGTTTTGAATTTTTTGTTCGATAGTCGCATCGTCGATCGATAACATCGGTTTCCCTATCAAGCATGTGCTTATATTCAGGTCTCACAAACAAATTTCCACAAGAGGCTATGAATGGAATAGAGGGAATTCAGCTTCGAAGTGCGAATCAATGACAGGTCGCAAGCAACCCGCAGGGTATTTCGAAACATCTCCTCATCTTCTATACCGCTATAGGTACGTAGTGCCTCATAACTCACACTATCTCCAGCACCGAGTGGACAAAAGGCATTCAGGATCCAGTGCGACGCGTCCATGCCACAGTGTTGTTCAAGGATCGAGAGAGATTCTGCATAGAGATAGTCAATAATATTCCTTCCAAGACGTTGATCGATCGCCTGTAACTCCGGGAGGACGAAGGCAAGCGGCAAGTGGCTCGTGAGGAGACGAGTGACGAACAGCTTGATTAATAGGGGGTTACCCTCGGTAACCTCTACGATGGGTCGAAGTTCGTCGTCACTTGCCTCTTCGATAACATTATTACCAAAGGAGCGGATGAAGCGTAAAGCGGGTTCGAACTCAAGCCCTTTGACGCGCCGCTCAACAAGGTACTGCACTTTCCCCAGTAAAGCATGGCGGGTCGTGAGGAGTATCTTGTGGGGATTGACAAGAGTATTGCTCCCCAGGTACTGAATGGCCTCATCCACATCGTCCACCGTCTCGAGGTTATCCACGATGAGCAGACAGCGTTCTCCTTGGGAAAGGGAACGAATCCCGCGTTGGAAATCACTAATCCAGCCGCTCGAGTTATCGCCGAGATGGATGTCGAGCTGGTCCGCTAATTTTTTTACGAGATTGCTCCAGTGTAGTTCGGAGCTTCCATCTCTCAAGAGCACCCCATCTGGTAACAATTGGAGTGTTTTTGCCGAAACCCATCCAACCCTGGTAAACCCTGCCGATGCCGCATAGCGAATCACGGCCTCATACGCTATGGCGGTTTTACCTAGCCCCCCCTCACCACAGAGGCTGATAATCCACGCTGCCTGCGGCGCAGAGATATCATCTTTTATTTTTTTCAATATAGGTATCCACACCGAAAAGTTGCGTGTGATCGACAACTGCATTATTGCGAAGAATACCTTGTATGCGGTCTTCGATGGGGGCAACTCGTTCTATCTCGGCCACTGGTGTGTCGAACAATTCTATGATTTCCGCGTCATAAGGATCACGCTCATCTAATTCTTTGATCGCAGGAATTGTTGTGATTAACCGATTAGCCTCTTCCAGAGTAAAAAGCGCTTTTTTCTGGTAGAGTACTTTGATGATGGCGTGCAAGTCTCGCCGGAGAGCCGTTCCACTTGTTCTTTTGCCTTTTACCATTTCCGAGAGCGTTTTCTCAGGAATGAAACTCTCTCTCGCTAATTCTGCTTGCGTGAAATCCTCGATACGCCGTAAGTGCTCTTTAAGGGCCTTTCCAAATGGACTGTCTGGCTTCTCATCCTCACGGCGTGGGCGGCCACCTTGTGTCATAGTCCTCACCAGGATTGTTAATGACTCTATTAACAAAATTGACCAATGTCATTAACAACTTTCTCGGATATTCTCAGATTGAAGAATGCAACCTTCCTTCCATGTAGCAGTTTAACACTGGAAGGGAGGGTGCTTCAAGTACAACAGAACTGAACAGGGTGTTGGATTCATATTCAGAACAGGAGAAATCTTATGGAAAAAGAAAAAGTTGTCTTCTTCCTGGACTACGCGAACATCAACAGGGCGGCCAGGGAGAAAAGGTATCGTATGGACTATCACAACTTGCTGCAGTATGTGGGCGAGGAGCGATTTCTCGTCGATGCGCATTGCTATGTACCAATCAATCCAAGGAACGAACATCGATTGGATAGGGAAATAGAGGAGCTATGGCGTTCTGGATACATCGTCACTACCAAGGTGGGCACTATCGCCGGTGGGACGTACAAGTGCAATTTCGACGTTGAGATCACCATGGATATGTTGAAGGTGGTGTACCAGGTGAAACCTGACATCATTGTGCTGGCGTCCGGTGACTCTGATTTTGTCTCACTCATTCAAGAAGTACGGAAATCCGGTGTGCGTGTCGAGGTGGCAGCTTTTGCGGAGACAGCCGGGACAGACATTCGGCGCAAGTGTTCGGGTTTTATCAACCTGGCTGTGTACTATGAAGGCTACCTGGCAGCTCAAAATGGTGAGCAGGATGAGGGTAGCATAGCAGAACAGTACAAAGACCTTGTCCAATCACAAAATGGTGAGCAGGGTGAGAGTAGCATAGCAGAACAATATCAGGATCTCATCAAACCACAAGAGCGCGATCTGGATGAGGATGATGTGAAATTAACGGAAGACGAGGTGGGCAACGAGACAGGTGTTCCTATGTCTGACAACATAGATGAACTGGGTTTGTGAGCCTACCATCAACTAACTACAAGGAGGATGTACTCATGGCAATCATAAACGGCAGAAGAATTCAAGTTCCACCCGCTGGCATTACCGGTCAGAATCTGATCCAACAGGTGAATCCTAGGCCCGGCCGGCGACCAGTCATTCGACAAGGATTGGCTTTCAGGCCTATTCAGTCCGGTTATACCTATAAACCGGAGGAGCTGTTTGATAGACACGGCAATCCAGTCAAGATCACCACGATCCCTGATCGGACAAAGGGGATGGTCACCTATGGAGGAGATCGCACGTTTCT
>WNGM01000062.1_pt1 | contig 76162 bp, 68 predicted proteins | sample 5400571 | NCBI WGS metagenome assembly WNGM01 (sample SAMN13153378, study PRJNA577476) | soil metagenome | isolation source: 100 cm soil or saprolite under Garry oak tree replicate 2 | place: USA:California | collected 2016-06-15
GCCCGTCCAACTCCCGCCGCACGTCCCCGGTCCGCACCGCAAGCTCGATGATCTCGGTGGAGGTCGCCAGCCGCTCCGCGGCCGTCTCCGGCGCCCACTGCACGTACAGCCGCGCGCTCAGCACCTCCGCCAGCAGCCCGGCGTCCCCCAGCCGCCGCGCGGCCTCGACCGCCTGAACGCTGCGGGCCTGACGATCCTCGGCATCCTCGGCGACCACCGCATGGCGGGCCAGCAGCCGCGCCCGCAACGCCGGCGCGGCGTCCCCAAGCCCCTCCAGGGCTTCGGTCAGCATCGACTCCAGCTTGCGGTCCGGGACCATGAACTGCGTCAGGCGCGGCATCCGGATGGCGGCGTCCGCGGCCACGACCGGGTCACCGGCACCGGCGGCCAGCGCATGAGCGTCCACCAGCATCTGCCGAGCCCCAACCAGATCGCCGGCGTACCGTCGTGCCTCGCCGAGCACACACAGCAGCCGCGCGCGCCACTGCCGCACCAGCCCGCCGGACCCGTACGAGCCGATGGCGGTCAGGCCGGCCGTGCACTGTGCGACCGCGGCCTCATGGGCGAAGACCCGCAAGGCCGCATCCCCGGCAGCCAGCGTCCGATCCACCATGACCTGCGGGTCGCCGGCCGGCAACGCCGCGCGATAGTGGTGGGCGACCTCCGCCAGCCGACCGGGCCGGCCGGGCAGCGCCTCCAGCGCGACCGCGATCTCCAGGTGCAGCGCCCGCCGCACCTCGGTGCCGACGTCTGCCCGGGCGGCCTCCCGCAGCAGCGCGTGCACGAACCCACAGGACGGATGCTCGGAAAGCCGGCGCCACAGGATCCCCGCGGCGACCGCCTCGCCGAGCGCGTCAGCAAAGCGGCCCGGCGGCAACCCTGCCACGGTGGCAAGGACCCCTTGGCCGACCTCGTTGCCGGCCACCGCCGCCACTGTCACCACCTGGCGGGCGTCGCCACCAAGCCCGGCCAGCCGCTCGCTCACCACCTCACGGACCGCCGCGCTCACCGGCAGCTCGTCTGGCAGCCCGGCGCGCTCGCGCGTGGCCGACCAGCGCACAAGCTGGTCGACGAAGAACGGGTTGCCCCCGCTTGCCCGGTGCAGCCACCCCACCTCCTCGGCAGCCGGCTGGGTCCCGGTCAGCGCCGTGGCCTGCGCCGCGACCGCCGCCTGGTCCAGCGGACCGACCGGGACCAGGGCGCCCTGACGGTTGAGCTGCCCGAGCAGCCCCATGGTGGTCGCCTCGCTTGCCGGCCCGACCGGCCGTTGAGTCGTCAGCACCAGCAGCCGGCTGTCGGGCAGGCTGCGGCATACCAGGGTGGCCAGCGCCAGCGATGCCGCGTCGGCATCGTGGACGTCGTCCAAGACGACCAGCAGCGGCCGGTCGGCGGCGGACGTGCCCAGGACGTGGACGACCGCGCGCTGCAGCGCCAGCCGGGCGCGGTCCGGGTCCAGGCCGGGTGCCGGCGGCACCTCACCCGCCTTGGCAAGCTCCGGCACCAGATCGACCAGCCAGGCCGCAGTCGCCGGGTGGACCCGGCCCGACAGGTTGGTTGTGCGAGCCAGGGAGCCGAGAACCTGCTGCCAGAGCCAGTACGGCGGCGCCGCAGCGGCGTCCCAGGCGCGCCCCCACGCCACCACCCACCCCTTCCCGGAGGCCAGCGCCGCCGCATGCTCGGCCAGTGTCGTCTTGCCAATGCCTGGCTCCCCGACCAGGTGCACCACCCGCGCCGTACCCCGCCGCGCCGCCGTCATCGCCGTCGCGATCGCCGTCAGCTCCCGTGCTCGACCCACCAGCACACCGGCCGGCTCGGGCGGCGCCACACCAGGAACGCTGCCCGACGGCTCCGCGACCACGCGGTCGCCGTGGACCGTCAGCTGCCAGCCAGGCGGCATGTCAACCTCGCCCGCTGGCCCGTACAAGCGACGCGGGAACCACCGCTCTGGGCGCCTCAGCGGACCCGATGTCGCCAATCACGGTGCGCTGGTTGGGATGCTGCATCGTGGCCATAGGCAACTCGAGCAAACGTGATATCCGCGGCCCGGTCGTAGCCAGACGCGCCGCTCGTTGGCTGCGCGACTAGGCCTTCCCGACCGCCGTGGGGCCAAGCCTACCAGCGGGGAAGACACCATGAAACCCAGGCGGGCGCTAGCAATTGCATGGCTTCTGTTGGCTCTCAAACAGTCGTCGCCGGCAGCGGCGATGGCTGGACCGACATGCTGTGAGTGGGAGGGAACTTCCACTTCTGCAAGTGGTGCTCCACGAGCCAGAGGTAATCGATCCCGAGATGGTCAGCCAGCTCGACTTGCTCCAGCGCGTCGTTCAGGAGCCGGTGCTCGTCGTCTGGCGCCCAGGGTCGCGGGAGCTGGTGCTCGTAGAAGATCCCGAATCGCATGGTGGCTCGTAGTCTGCCTGTTACCGACGGTGACATCAAGGCGTCCGGGGGGGTGAGCGACGCGGTCGCGTGACGAACCTGCGCGGCCCATTCTCCACGGCTGAACCTGCCCCGCTGCTCGGCGACCTTCAAAGGATGATCCATACCTCTTGACACAGTGGCCTAGTCCAATCATTGTGGATTAGGCCACATGGGTTCCCCGAGTCGCGGACTCGACCGGTGCTCCCCCTCCGGGAGCTGGATCCTGCGATGCCCCGGGCGTGGCGGGTCTGGTGCGGGCCTGGGGTGATTCCCCCACCTGTCGTAGGAGGATCCCATGGCACGTTCGCAACCTCTCCGTCGACGGCGCCTGCTGGTCACCGCATGCGTCGGGGTGCTGCTGCTCGGGTTGCTCCCGTTGCTGACGTCGAGCGCGTCCGCGGCCGTGGCGGTCCCGGTGCGCGTCAACTCAAACGGTGGGTCGTTCACTGACGGCGCCGGCAGAGTGTGGTCGGCTGACCGTGCTTACAGTGCTGGGAGCTAGGGGTATGACACCGCTGTTCGGCAGCGGGTCGACCAGCAGCGCCATCGCCGCCACCGCCGACGACACGCTGTACCAGAGCTACGACCTCAACGCCTGGGCGGGCTACCGGTTCGACGTCGCCAACGGCACCTACCAGGTCACGCTGAAGATGATGGAGGACTGGGCCACCGCCGGCGGCCAGCGGCGTTTCGACGTGCGCATCGAGAGCTCCGTGGTGCTGACCGCGTTCGACATCTTCGCCTCCTGCGGCAAGCTCACCGCCTGTGACCGCACCTTCACCGCCACGGTCACTGACGGGCAGTTGAACGTCGCGTTCAATATCAACGGCGGCGCCAACTACGCGACCGTCTCCGCCATCGAGATCACCAGCGGCGCCGCGGACACCTCCCTGCCCACCGCTCCGGCGAACCTCACCGTCACCGGCAAGACCTCCAGCACCGTCTCCCTGTCCTGGACCGCCTCCACCGACAACGTCGGCGTCACCGCCTACGACGTCTACAACGGCACCACCCCCGCCACCACCGTCACCGGCACCACCGCAACCATCACCGGCCTGGGCACCCAGCACCACTTACACCTTCACCGTCCGAGCCCGCGACGCGGCCGGCAACACCTCCCCCGCCAGCAACCAGGTCAGCGCCCACCACAAACGCCATCACCGGCGGCGGTGGCCACAGGCGGGTCGCGTACTTCACCCAGTGGGGTATCTACGGCCGCGATTTCATGCTGAACGACGTCGACGCGAGCGGGGCCGCGGCGAAGCTCACCCACATCAACTACGCCTTCGGCAATATCTCCTCGGACGGCAAGTGCTTCGAGGTCAACCAGACGGGTCAGGGCGATGCGTGGGCGGACTACCAGCGGCGGTTTACCGCGGCCGAGAGCGTCGACGGCCTTGCCGACGTGTTCGATCAGCCGCTTGCCGGCAATTTCAACCAGCTCAAGCAGAAGCACCCGCAGCTCAAGGTGCTGATGTCGCTGGGTGGCTGGACCTGGTCGAGGTTCTTCTCGAATGCCGCGCTCACCGATGCCTCGCGCCAGGCGTTCGTGGCTTCCTGCATCGACCTGTTCATCAAGGGCAACCTGCCCAAGCTGGGCGGTGAGCCGCAGGGCGGCCTGGGTTCGGCGGCAGGCGTCTTCGACGGGTTCGACCTCGACTGGGAGTGGCCAGGCTCCGAGGGTAATGCCGGCAACGTGATCCGACCCGAGGACAAGAGCAACTTCACGCTGCTGCTCGCCGAGTTCCGTCGCCAACTCGACGCCTACGGCGCGCAGACGGGGCAGCGGTACATCCTGACGGCGTTCCTGCCGGCTGACCCCAGGAAGGTCGACGCGGGCATCGAAGGCGGCGTCTTCCAGCACCTCGACTTTGCCACGGTGCAGGGCTACGACTTCCACGGCGCCTGGGAGACGATGACCAACCACCAGTCGGCGCTCCGTGTCCCGGCGGGCGACCCATCACCGCCGGAGCAGGAGTTCAGCGTGGACAAGGCGATCAGCAAGTACCTCTCGCTGTCGGCTCCGGCGGGCAAGCTCGTCGTCGGTGTCCCAGCCTACGGGCGCGGCTGGACCGGTGTGGGCAGCGCCAATAACGGCCTATACCAATCCTCGACCGGCCCGGCGACCGGAGCCTGGGAGGCCGGCATCGAGGATTACAAGGTGGTCAAGAATAAGGCGGGCACTCGCTTCCGCGACACCACCAATGGGGCGCTCTGGCTCTACGACGGGACGAATTGGTGGTCCTATGACGACCCGACGCTGCTCGCCCAGAAGGCCGAGTACATTACATCCAGGGGACTGGGCGGCTCGATGATGTGGTCCCTGGACGGGGATGACGCGACGGCGTCGCTGACATCCGCCCTGGCCGCCGGGCTCCCATAGCGCAGGTCCGCCGCAGGTCCGGATAAATCCTGGGCATACCGAGGTGACCGTTGCCGCGCCGGTTCGGTTCCCTGCCGCCCCGGCGCGGGCGCTCTGCCGCACGGTGGCGCGTTGCCGCAGGCGGTGGTGCTAGACGGGACGGCGAGCGCCGAGCGCGGCACGGACCGGCTGGGGGCGTCGACGGCCCATTCGGCGATCGCGGGCGACAGACCGCGCACCGCCTACGACCGCAGCAGCGGCAAGCCCCAGGATGGCGACCAGCGGGTGGCGACGCCCGGCGCGTGTCCTTGGGTCCGCCACGGTAGCCAGGTAGGCGAGCAGGTGCGGTGTTTCAGTTGATTGGAGCGGACCGGCATCGCAGAGCGGGGTCGGCCCCGACGGGGTCGGGGATGATGAGCCGGCAGGCACGGGCTTGCACCGTGGTCATGAGGCTGTGAGAACCGCATGATCCCGGAAGTCCGCGCCCGCTCCACGCTATCCGGTCATTACCGCACCAAAGGGCATATCGAGAGAACGCCGGAGCCCTGCCCACCGCCCAGACTCTTAGAACGAGTGGGAGGGAACTTCCGCTACTGCAATTTCTGGATCATCTGAGCCACTGAGCCTTCGTCTCTGGGCGTGTGGCACCGGTCCCGCCGGGGTCGGCGATGTTGTCCCCCTCCGTCCGTGCCGGCAGTGGCTCCGCGCCCGGCGGTGGCCTCCCATCACAGTCCCTGGCAGCGGGTCGCCGTGGCTCAGGGAGACGAGGTAGCCGGCCGGTCCGACTCCCCGCGGAGCGCCACTACCGCTGCTGGCGTCCCCGGCGGGCACGGGCGGCGGACTCGAGCTTGAACGCGGCACGCCGGGCCGCCCTGGCGGCCCCCTTGTCGGGATGGAGGCGCCCAAGCACGCCAAGCACTTCGGCGGTGCGCGGGTTGTCCACCCGCCACAGCTCCCCGAAGAAGGCCGCCTGCTCCTCGACCGGGCCGAATTGCCGCAGCATCTCGACCAGCTCGTCGGGGCCGCCCGCGTCCAGCGCCGTCGCCGCCGTGTCGACCATGAGCGCCCCCACGTCCCGCGGGTCGAGCGACGACCGCTCCTCGAGCCCGTGCTCGACCAGCCAGACCGCTGCCAGGGGCCGCAAACGTGGGACGTCCCGCAACGAGCGCACCACATCGGCCGCGTCGCGACCGACCACGTCCAGCGCCTTGAACGCGAGCAGCCGGTCCCCTGGATCGTCGGCCCCGCGGGCGAACTCGGCGATCTCGGCGGCCGCGCGTGGTGAGCCGCGGGCCGCTACCCAGGCCCGGGTTTCCTCCGTGGCTGCGTCCGGATCGTAGTCGGCGCAGCGCCGGATGAGGGTGTCCACGCCCGCCCCGGCCAGCTCGCCGACGACCGGGGCGTCCGTTCCGCCCTCGCGCAGCCGCCGGTTGACGGCCCAGGTGCCGAGCGGGGTGAGCGCGACCCGCGTGCTCTCCCCGGCCATCGTCTCCGGACCGCGGTCCGAGGCCGCAGCACCGCCGTACGACCCATCCGGTACGCCAGGCAGCTCCGCCGGCGCAATGCGCTGGACGGCGCCCAGCTCCTCCAGACGGCGCACGGACCGCTCGACGTCCCTTACGACCCCGTTGCGCCACAGCTCCAATTGCCGCGGGTCCTCGCCTAGATCGAACACCCGCTCCACGTCCTCCCAGGCGGAGGCGGCCAGGTCGTCGAGCGGCACCGGCTCGTCGGCCTGGTACAGCGCCACCAGCAGATCCCGCGTGCCGCTGTCGAGGAACTCGACCCAGAACGGTCGCCACCCGCCAGCCCAGTCGACCCCGAGCGGCCCGAGGTCGGCCAGCGCCTCCAGCACCCGCTCCCACACGTCGAGCGGCTGGACGGCGAGGCTGCGGCCGCGCCTGGTCCGGACCAGCCGGCCCTTGCGCACCCTGGCCAGCCCGGCACGCTTGGCAAGGCTCATCACCAAACCGATCTCGGCGAGGTCGGCCGCGCTCCGGACCAGGGCGAGCCGCTCCTGGACACGTGCATCGGCCACGTCCGCTACGCCGAGGACGCCGAGCAGCTCCTTGCCGTCGGCCACCGCCAGGTTGCCGGCCTGGGTGAGCCTGCGCCCCTCTCCCAGCCATGCCACGAACCGTCCGAGCCGGGCCACCAGCGGCGCCGACGCGGCGGCCGCGCGGAGCTCCTCCTCAGGAGCGAGCCGGACTGGCGGGAGCGGCGCCGACGCCAGCGACTCAAGCACAGGGAGAAGCTGCTCCGGCTTGCCGAGCTCGCCCGCGTTGAAGTCGCCGATGAAGCGATCGACGGCGTCGGAGTCCGTGAGGTCGACACCATGGGCCATCATGGCGGTCGCGATCGACTTGGCCGGGCCGAACCGGGCCGGGTCGCTCATGTTGGCCCGGAAGGTGGGGACGAGCTTCTCCAGCGCGGCCTTGAGCTCGTCCGGGGGAGCGCTGACGTCGGTGAGCAGGCCGCTGGGATGCCAGGTAGTCGATGAACGCGGCCACGGTCGGTACGGTCTGGTCGATGGTCTCATCTTCCATCGTGGCCTTGCGCGGGAACCACTCGCAGAGCATGTCGCGGAGGTTTGCCGGGATCCAGCAGCCCAGGTGTCCGTCGGCGTAGCGGCCCTTGTAGTCGAGCACAAGCCCGACCACGAACGGGTCGACCGCTAAGCTCCTGGCCGCCGCCCAGCGCTCGAACCCGTCCTGGAGCCTGCGGCTGAGCTTGCCGAAAGCACGCTCGTCGGCCGGGTCGATCTCCATCCGCATCAGCTGATCTCCGTCCGTCCGAGCCGTCCCTGGCACCCGTTCGAAGCAACCACCCGCAACCACCTCCGGACATCGAGCAAGCGGTCGCGAGCACGTCCGGGTGGCGTGAGGAAGCGGACTGAGCTATGGCCTGTAGACGTCCGCGCGGTGCCCAATGCGGCGGATGACCATCACCGTTTTGTCCTCGTCGACCTCGAACACGATGCGGTAGGCACCATACCGCGCGCTTCGCCAGCCGGCGAACGGCTCGGCAAGGGGCTTGCTCAAACGGTACGGCTGCTCGGCCAGTAGCCGCTCGATGTAGTTGACGATGGCGGCAGCGAACCGTTCTGGGACGCGCATCAAGTCCCGCTGGGCGGCGCGAGCCCAGCGCACTTCGTAGGTCAACCGGCCGCCTTCCGCTCGGCGCGCAGCCGATCCAGCAGCGCCGCACCGCTGATCGGTTCGCCTTCGTCACCGGCCGCCGCCTCGCGGCGGGACTGCTGCAGCGCGGTGCGCCAGTCGTCGTTGCCCAAGATGTCGATCGTCTCTTCCATGCCTTCGTAGAGCGCCGGTGAGACGAGCAGCGCGACCGGCTTGCCGTTGCGGGTGATGACCACCTGCGCCTCAGCGTCGACCACCTGTTCGATGAGGTCGAACAGCTTGGCCTTCGCCTCGGTTACGGTGACGAAGTCAAAGTCGTTGAGTCCCATAGTCAGAATTCTAACCTCATGATGCGTGTCGGCCAACGGGCCGACTCGGCGTGTTGCGGGATGCCCGCGGTGGCCAGGTCGAAGGTGGGGTGGTAGCCGAACGCGGCGACGGCCAGCGCGGCCAGCGCGATCTCACGCAGATCGGTCCACGAGGGTCAGTGGGAGGGAACTTCCACTACTGCAAATGGTGCTCGACCTCCCAGAGGTAGTCGAAGCCGAGCCCGTCGGCGAGCTCGACCTGCTCCAACGCGTCCTTCAGCAGGCGGTGCTCGTCGTCGGGCGCCCACGGCCTCGGGAGCTGGTGCTCGTAGAAGATCCCGAATCGCATGGTGGTTAGTAGTCTGCGCTGTTACCGAGGGTGACATCAAGGCGTGAGGCGAGGCGTCGCCCGCACGGTTGGCGGCCGTCGCCTCAACAGCCTGTTCCCCAAGGCCAGGCGGCCGGTCCACCGCGCTCGTAACGTTGCCGGGACGGAGGTCGGCCACACTGGCACGTGATCCGCGACGCTGGGAGGGTGGTGGTGCCGGTGGTGGGTTGCGTGCAGCGAGGACCAAGGCGGTGATTCCCGCCGCCCGACCGGCCCGGCCGCGCCGGTGGTTGGGCGTGTGGGCGTGGACGCTGTGGGCGCTGGCCATGCTCGGCTTTGCTGCGACCGTCTGGCTGGCTCATTTGCTGCGCCAGGCCGGCCGGCCCGACCTGGCGCACCTGGTCGCGCTCCCCGGGGTTGCGCTGGTGAGCGCGGCGACGGTCGGGGGGGTGCTGGCCAGCCGCCGGCCCAGCGCACCCGGTGGGCTGGCTGCTGCTGGCGTTGGGCCTGTTCATGGCCGCGGGCGGGGTGGCCTCGGAGTACGCGCCCTATGGGCTGCTGGTGCGGCCCGGCGCCCTGCCAGCCGCCGGCGCCGTGGCCGTGTACTACCCCGCCACCGCCGTGGCGGCCGGGGCCGTGCTCGGCTTTGTCCTGCTGCTCACCCCGACCGGGTCGCTGCCCTCGCCGCGCTGGCGCTGGTGGGCCAGGATCATGGTGGCCGTGCCGGTCGGCTGCCTGCTGGCGGTGACGCTGGCGCCCAAGCCGTTGGGCCAGCCGTACCAGGCGGTCGACAACCCGCTGGACCTGCATGCCTTCCGCGGTGTCGTGCTGGTCGCCAACCAGGTCGCCCTGGCGGTCACCAACCTGGCCGTGGTGGTCGCCGCCTGGTCGCTGGTGGTGCGCTTTCGCCGCGCCCGCGGCATCGAACGCCAGCAGCTGCGGTGGGTGGCGCTGGCGGCAGGGCTGGTGGCGCTGGTGACGGTGGTCGTCCTGGCCGCCTTGGCGCTGGGGGCCTTTGTCCTCGCTGGTCTGGTGGGCAGCGTCTGCCTGGCGGTCCTGCCGGTGGCGATCGGCGCGGCGATCGCCCGCTACCGGCTGTACGACCTGGACCGCATCATCAGCCGCGCCTTGGCCTACGGGCTGCTGACGGTGCTGCTTGGTGGTGGCTACGCCGGGGTGGTCCTCGGGCTCGGCCAACTGCTCGGCAGGAATTCGAGCCTCGCGGTGGCGGTGGCGACCCTGGTGGTGGCCGCGCTGTTCCAGCCGGCTCGCCGCCGCGTCCAGGACCTGGTCGACCGGCGCTTCAACCGGCACCGCTACGACGATCGACGCATTTGCCGCCCGGCTGCGCCAGCAGGTCGACCTGGACGGCCTGGCCGCCGAGCTGCTGGCCGTGGTGGACCAGACGATGCAGCCGACCCGGGTGTCGCTGTGGCTGCGGCCACCATCACCCGCACCCAACGGATCGGCCAACGCGGCCGCGGACGGTGCCGCACCGCAGAGGAGTCAATGATGGCAGTGATCCAGATCACCACGCTGACGGATCAACTCTTCGGCGACGCTCGCGGTGGAGGGTGCTGTGCTGCGCCCCCTATCGCATGCTCGGTCTGGACATCTTCGGAGTGATCGCGCAGCATTTCCGGCCAGAGTGAACCGAGCGCACTGTCCAGGGGCTGCTGGCACAGCACCCTCACCGATCAAGGATGTCGTCGTCCTCCAGGGATCCTCGGCAGCACCCTGGCCAAGGACAGCAGGCTGGTGTGGTCGCCGTCCGCGGAGCCGGCCTTGCGGGCGGTCGGCACCTTCGGCCGCAGCATCGACCAGTTGACCCTCGAGCGAGGGAGGCGCCCATGCGCTCACGAACAGTGATCCGACTGTTGGCCCTGGCGGCTGCGTTCACGCTCGCAACGGTGGCCCCATCCACCGCCGGACCGTTCACCCGCAGCCCACTCAAGGTCGTGTCCGTCTCCAGCCCCTTCGCCGGCTGCGATATCTCGGGGCAGCCCGGCACAAACTTTCTCAACAGCGAGGTCGAGCCCTGGGTCGAGGTGAACCCGACCGACCCGAACAACATCGTCGCGGTGTGGCAGCAGGACCGGTGGTCGAATGGCGGGGCCAGGGGTCTGCTCACGGCGGTCAGCCATGATGGCGGTGTCACCTGGCACACGACCTTCCCGCACTTCAGCACCTGCGCCGGCGGGACCCAGGCCAACGGCGGCAACTACGAGCGGTCGTCGGATCCCTGGGTGAGCTTCAGCCCCAACGGCGACGCCTATCAGATCAGCCTGTCGGTGAACGTCGTCAGCGACCCGGCAACGGCGATCCTGGTCAGCAAGTCCGCCGACGGCGGGGACACCTGGAGCGAGCCCACCACGCTGGTCCGCGACCCCAGCGACGTGGCTCCGTTCCTGTTCAACGACAAGGAGTCCATCACCGCGGACCCCAACGATGCCAACTACGTCTACGCGATCTGGGACCGGACCCGGTTCCCCAGTGACCAGGCCAACTTCAACGCCCAGCACGCCTTCTCGTTCCGGGGGGACGCGATCTTCTCCCGGACCACCGACGGCGGCAGAACGTGGGAGCCGGCGCGGGCCATCTTCGCTCCGCAAAAGCTCCAGGCCACCATCGGCCATCAGATCGTGGTCCGGCCCAGCGGGGAGCTGATCGACCTGTTCACGCTGTTCCAGGGGTCGGGGAACAACCCGCCCAGCGCCAGCCTGGCGATGATGCGCTCGACGGACAAGGGTGCGACGTGGTCGGCGCCTCAGGTTATCCACAAGATCCGCTTCATCGGCGCGTTCGACCCGGACACCGGACGGCCGATCCGGGCCGAGGGGCTGGTACCCGAGGTGGCCGTCGATCCGCACAACGGCAACCTCTACGTCACCTGGCAGGACACCCGGTTCAGCGGAGTGGACCAGATCGCCCTCTCCATGTCCACGGACGGCGGGGACACCTGGTCCGATCCGATCAAGGTCAGCCAGACCCCGCCCAGCGCGGACCCGGGCAATGAACAGGCCTGGGTCCCGGCCGTGCACGTAGCCGCCGACGGGACGATCGCCGTGACCTACTACGACTTCCGGTCCAACACGGCCGCTCCCGGCGTCCCGACCGACCATTGGATGGTCCACTGTCATCTCTCGGCCGCGACGACGTGCGCCAAGGCCGTTGACTGGGGTGATGAGCTTCGGCTGAGCGACGCCTCGTTCGATGTCGAGCAGCTGCCGTTCGCCCGAGGACCGTTCGGGTACTTCGTGGGCGAGTACGAGGGCTTGTCCAGCGCGGGTAACACCTTCCGGCCGCTCTTCGCCGTGGGGACGGGAGACCCGGCGAACCGCACTGACATCGTGACCGCGACCGCCTCGTAGCGATCCGACGCCGCGGCTCTGGAGCGGCACGCCCGCCGTCGTCTGGGACGGCGGCGGGCGTGCCGACCAACGCGAGCGACGAAGTTCGCATGGCGCCGCCCCAGCTCTACGGCGGCCGATGGTGAATCGAGCTCGTCATGGGCCGGGGCGGCGGTACCTCGACAGTGGATCGTCCGTGCGGGTCAGTGACTGGAGCTTGTGAAGCGGTCCTCAGCCCGCAGGGCGGCTCGCTTTCGCATGGTGTCTGTCACCGGTACTCCCCCTCCTACCGGCGCGGCGCGGCAGCGTCGCTTCTCGTCATCAAAGGGAGCGCCCGTCGCCGCCAGATACATTGGAGGCCCGGCCGGACTCGTAATGCTGCCGGGAGGCGCAGGGGGCGTGGATGCGTGGGTTGGGACAACCTGATCCTGTGCTGCGAGATCTTCTGAACCCCTGCGGTCGGGATACGATCATTGTCGCCATGACGATCCGACGGATGAACCGCGAGCAGTTCTTCGGCCAGCTGGCCACGCTGGACGAGCAGCGCCTGAAGAAGGCCCTGTGGAACCTGTACTGGCGAGGCTCAGCGGCCACGCGGGAGCGCATCGAAGCCGAGATCGACCCTGACCAGCATGATCGTGGTAAGCGCCCGTCGAAGGAACCCGCTGATCCACAGCAGCTGCTGGGCGAGGTGGGTGACTTTGTCGCGCTGGCGCGCTCAGGTGCGTACATGGCTGGTGACCGGCGTGTGTCGCCAGGAGAACGCACGCGCTGGCGATTGACGTTCAAGCGTCTGGTCACCGCCGCACAGGATGGCCTGCGCGCCCAGGACGCCATTGCCGCTGCGACCGCGGTGGAGCAGCTCATCGATCTGGCCTGCGAGACGCGTGACTACGACTACTTCCGCTCCGAGGACCCCATGGAAGCGGCGGGGTTCGTGGTGTCGGACGCGGTGGCGCTGCTGTGGGGCACACTGCAAGCCCGCTACGGGTTTGCTGACTTCGCGGAACGTGCGGCGCCGCAGCTCATCAGGTGGGAGTCCCGCCACGGCTGGACACGCAGCGGGTGGGGTCGGGTCAGCCAGAAGGAACTCTCGCTGGCCAGCGTGCTCGCGCAGATGTTGGCGGCCCCCGACATGTGGGTTGGGTTCACCGACCGCTACCTTGACGCGCTCGACCGCCTCGCCCGCGATGATGCGGCCACACCGAGCCACGTCTGGCGAACCACGGGCCAAGACCGTGACCGACGTACCGCGGCGCTGGCCGAATGGCACCAGCTCATGCTTGACCGGCTCATCGGCTCCGAGGCCGAAGATCGCCTCGACCGGCTGACCCGCCACCCCGGGCTTGGCGGCCCGGAACTTGCGTTCCTGCAGGCCCAGCTGGCGCACCTGCGCGGCGACGTCAGCAACGCCCGAAGCCTGGTGCACGCGGGCTTGCAGCAACTCCCTGGCCACCAGGAGTTCCTCGACTTCGCGACCGAGATCGGCGCGCCGCTGCCGCCTCGCGCCCAGCAGATCGTCGAGGAACGCTCGCGCTGACCCACTGGCGGAGGCCCACCCCGATCACCGATCAGGCCTCCTGTTTGACGCGCACCGTGTGGATCTCCTCGACAGCATGGCGCAACTCCCGCGGCGTGCTGCCCAGCCACGCAAAGCGTGGTCGCCTCGATGGCAGCGGTCCAGCGTCATGCTGTGGGCTCGAAGGGATTCAGCAGTCGCACGCCTGCGCGGGCCAAGTCGGCGGTGTCGCGGGTGACCAAGGTCCACCCCCGCACCTTGGCCGTGGCGGCCAGCAGGCCATCGATGACTGGAAGGGGATCGGGAACGTTCAGGCGACCCCATTCCTGCGCTACCTCGGCAGTGACTGGGATGATGCGGTCCGTGTAGTCCCTGAGCAGCGTGGACAGCCAGGTCTCGTACACCGCGGCCTGAGCCGGGTCACGGCGCCGCAGCCGCTCGATTCCCTGGCGGATCTCGCCGATTACCAGAACGCTCAGGTACAGCTCGAGACCGGGCACGGATGCCAACCAGGCTTGGACATTGGGATTGGCTGCCGGCTTGCGGGCCTCGGAGACGACGTTGGTATCGAGGAGATAGCTCATCAGCTCATGACTGCCGCGTGTCAGCCGGCTCGCTCGTCGTCGAGCTCCACGACGCGGGCACGTTCGGACGGACGCGGCATCTCGAGGGCGGCAAGGTCTGGCGCAGAGAGCAGGAAGTCCTTGAAGTCGGGCTTGCTGCCGCTCAGGCGGCGATACTCCTCGATACTCACGACGACCGCCACCTCCTCACCATGCCGGGTGACGATCTGAGGACCGTCGTCGTGCGCTTGCCGCACGATTTCGCTGAAGCGTTGCTTGGCTTCTTGAAGCTGCCAGTGCATCTCTACCCTCGACTCGGCCTTCAAGAGAAGGTCCTATCTAGACTGTCTAGACATTACACCCGGTTCTCGCGGTTCTCAAGGAGCCCGCCGACACTCGTCACCAAGCCGCCACGGCTGCGGGGTGATTCCTCGATCGAACCTCGCCACGGGAGCGGGAGGGAACCTCCACGACAGCAAATGGTGCTCGACTTCCCAGAGGTAGTCGATGCCGAGCCGGCCGAGCGTGGCGTCGTTGCGGACGGACCCGGTCAGGAATCATCGCTCGACGGCCCTTGTGTGGATGCGCCAGCCAAGCGGCGAGGGGCGTCGGCGCTCGTCTGCTGTCACTGGTGGCCGAGGACCGGGTGGGGGCGGTACGGGGCCTCCAGGCGGGCCACCTCGTCCTCGCTCAGGGGCGCGTCGACCGCGGCGATCGCGTCCTCGAGGTGGCGCGGCCTGGTGGTGTCGAAGAACGTCACGCCGCCCTCGACCGCCCGCCGCACGATGGGCTCGGCCTCGTCCTGGCTCAGATGCCACCTGCGTTCGCTCTGGGAGCCGTAGCTCATCATCCCAAGGGCGATCCGCGAGACCTTCAGACCGGATGAGCCCAACCGCGCGTACCGCATGCCGCCTCCTCGTGCAGGGACATCACGATGGGAGTCCTTCATGCGCCGCGATCTGGATGGTGGAGCGCGACGCCGGCGACGACCAGCGCAATGCCGAACAGGTCCTGGATGGTGGGGAGCTGGCGCAGCACGACCGCGCCGATGATCGTGCCGAGCATCGGCAGCAGGGCCAGCATCAGGGCGAAGGTGGCGCGGGGCAGCCTCGCCATCGCCAGCTGGTCGGTGACGTAGGGGATCACCGAGGAGCACAGCCCCACGCCCACGCCCGCCAGCAGCAGCACCGGGTGCACGAACGCCGCCAGGGCGCCGCCGAGCCCCACCGGCGTCACCACAAGGGCGGCGACCAGCATCGCCGCGCCGAGCTGGTCGATCCCGCTCATCGCGCCGGTGCCCGCGTCGGTGTTGGCGATCCGGTGCCCGAGCACCACGTAGAGCAGGAACAGCGCGCAGTTGCCGAACGCGAACGCGAACCCGAGCGGCTGCCCGGCCAGGCGCAGGTCGGTGAGCGCGGCCACGCCACAAATGGTGAGCCCGAGCGCTGCGGCGTTGCGCGGCGTCTTGGCACCCGCGGTCGCCAGCAGTACAACCCCGAGGAACTCGATAGCCCCAACGGTCGCCAGCGGCAGCCGCGCCACCGCGAGGTAGAACACCGCATTCATGGCGGCCAGCACGGTTCCGAGCTGGGCGAGCAGAACGCGCTCGCGCCGGTCGACGCGGGCGAACAGACGCCAGGGGCGGCGCCACACCGCGAACAGCGTCGCCGCGGCCGCGATCCGCAGCCACGCAACTCCGAGCACGTCCAGGTGGGCGAACAGCAGCACCGCAAACGCTGGGCCAAGGTAATGGAATACCGCGCTGACCAGGAAGAACGACTGTGGCGATACGCCCTGGAGCCACGGCCCCCACAGGGGCGGGGTCGCTCCGGTGCGACGGTCGGGGGCGGTCAGCGATTGCGCGGTGTTGTTCATGGGCGCATCCTACGAAGGCGGCACGCCACAATGAATGGCCAAACATCGGGGCATGGAGCGAGATGCCGTCGGAACAACGAAACAACGGGCTTCGAACCTTCGATTCGCTCGACGACATCGATCGGCGCATCGTCGCGGAGCTGTACGGCGACGCAAGGCTCCGGGTCGCCGAGCTCGGCCGGCGGGTCGGGCTGTCCCCGCCCGCCGTGGCCGAACGCCTGCGCCGGCTCACCGACAGCGGCGCCCTCCGCTTCCAGGCCGAGGTCGAGCCGCGCGCCCTCGGCTACACCACCTGCGCCATCGTCAGGGTCAGCCCGAGCACGCGCGATCTCAAGCTGATTCCCGATGTGGCCCGGCAGCTACCCCAGGTCACCGAGTGCCACCGCATCACCGGCGAGGACTGCTACCTCCTGAAGCTGTACCTGCGCTCGATCGAGGAGCTCGAGCCGATCCTGGACCGCTTCACGCCGCTGGGCCGCACGACCACCTCGATCGTCAACGCAACACCCATCCCGCGCCGACCGCTTCCCGTCACCGAGGCCGAGCCGGGGCCGGTCGCCGTCGATCCCGGCTGAGCCGGTCACCGTTCGACCGTGCGCCCGACATTGAACGGGGCGGGGGCCGACTGCCTCGGCGCCGCGCTGTCTCCGTAGCCCCGAGCTGGTCAGGCGCGGGTGAGCGACTCGGCCAGCTTGTCGAAGGAGCTCGACCAGCCGGCGACGGCCTGGTCCCCGCCGGTGTCGCCGACCACGTGGCAGGTCATCTCGGTCCGGTCGCCGAGGTCCCTGAGCGTGATGGTCACCAGCAGGTCGACGTCGCGATCCCGCCACACCAGGCGCTCGGGTTCCACGACCTCGAGATAGGTCCCGCCGTTGGAGTACTCGGTGCCGTCCTCCGAGACCATCACGAACTCGCAGGTGCCACCCGGCCGGACGTCCATGCTGATCTTGGACAACGGAGTGGTGTAGCCGCGTGGACCGAACCACTTCGCGAACTGCTCCGGTTCCGTCCACGACCTCCAGACCAGGTCGCGCGGCGCGTCGAGCACGCGCGTGATGGTGAACTCCCGGTCGGTCCCAGCCGTGCCGGACGGGGTCTCAGGCATCGTCGCGCTCCTGTTGGTGGATGGCCCGGAGGTGCTCTTCGAGGCGGTCGAAGCTCTCCTCGAAGAATTGCCGGTAGCGCGCCAGCCAGTCGGCGGCGTCGGCGAGCGGGCGGCCCCGCAGCCGCGCCGGCCGCCGCTGCGCCACGCGATCGCGCGTGACGAGCCCGGCCTCCTCCAGGACCTTGAGGTGCTTGGAGACCGCCTGGAGGGTCACCGGGAACGGCTCGGCCAGCTCGTTGACCGTCGCCTCCCCGCTCGCGAGCCGCTCGAGGATCGCCCGGCGCGTCGGGTCCGCGAGCGCGGAGAACGTGCTGCTCAGTTGATCGACTACCACACCTCGCTCACCTGCCTGGCGCGGTTCGGGTCCAGCTCAACGGGCCGGCTCGTAGACCAGCGACACCACGCCGGAACTGAACGTCACGGTGTCGGCGAGCTTGAGCGCGGGGGCTTCGCCCACGCCCTCGAAGAGCCGCTTCCCGCTGCCGAGGATCACCGGATGGACCAGCAGCCGGTACTCGTCGATGAGGTTGTGCCGCGTCAGCGTGCGGACGAGCTCGCCGCTGCCGTAGATCAGGAGATCCTGGCCGGGCTGCTCCTTGAGCGCGGCCACCGCCGCCGGAACGTCCCCCTCGATCAGGCGGGCGTTCCACTCGAGCTCGTGGAGCGTCGTGGAGGCGACGTGCTTGGGGAGGGTGTTCATCCGCACGGCGAAGTCGCCCTCGGTCGCTTCCATGGAAGGCCAGGACGCGGCGAAGCCCTCGTAGGTGACCCGCCCGAGCAGCAGCGCGCCCGAGCGGAAGAGCTGGTCGTTCTGGTACTTCGCGATCTCGTCGTTGAAGAAGGGCGCGGTCCAGGCCGGGTCCTCCATGACGCCGTCCAGGGAAACGTACTCGACTGCGACCACTCGTCCCATGGAAGTCTCCTCGCATTCCAGATAATTCACCATGCGGTTGATCAACCTATAGGTTGAATACCGCAACCGGGGGCGAGCCGTCAAACCGGGAGCGGGCCGTCCCCACCCCCTGGCCGTATTGTCCCCCACGCCCCCGACAGCGGCGACGGTTCCCATGGCACAGGCGCTCTTGGGGGGGCCGTGGGGGAGCGAGCTCCCCCCCACATGGAACAGGGAACCGCGCTGAGATCACCCCAACGAAACGCTCCCAAATACCCGGTCAGTGGCTGAGCCAGGCCTCGGGGTCGGTGGTCAGGTCGTGGAGGACCTCGGGGAGGGCGCCGGCGACCAGGTCGGCCAGGGTCACCCGCTCGAGCACGCTGCGCAGCGAGGCGCGCACCGCCACCCAGACCTCCAGCAGGTGCTTGGCGCTGCCGGCGTACTCGACCGACTCGGGACGCACGCCGCGCACGTTGGCCAGCGGCCCGTCGACGGCGCGGATCACGTCGGCGATGGTGATCTGGTCGGGCGGATGGGCGAGCCAGTAGCCGCCCTCGGCGCCGCGCTGGCTCCGCACGAGCCCGCCGTGCTTCAGCTCGGAGAGGATGTTCTCCAGGAACTTGAGCGGGATGTGCTGCGCCTCGGCGATCCGCTCGCCCTTGACCGGGCCGGTGCCGGCCGCCGCGGCCAGCTCGGCCGCCGCCCGCACCGCGTAATCCGCCTTGGCTGAGACTCGCATGGCCCTATTCTCGCCGACCCGGGGACCGCGTGCGCGCAAGCAGGGCGGGCCATCCACGTCGACCCCCCAAGTGACGTAGTCAATCTACGTCATCGTCGTAGGCGGTTTCATCCATCTTTCGGAGAGCGCGCGGTGCCCAGCTTCTGGCATTCTCAATTAACTCTGTAGGAAAGGTGAGAATGGAGGGTCCGATGGGTCGGGTGAAGATCAGCCTCGTAGTGCTGGCGGTGGCTGCGCTGGTCGCCACGGGCTGTGGCGCCACCGGCGGCGGAGGCGGCAGCAGCCGGCTCTCGCTGGTCGCCTACTCGACGCCGCGTGAGGCCTACGCGGCGCTGATCCCGGCGTTCCAGAAGACCGCCGCCGGCAAGGGCGTGACCTTCAGCCAGTCCTACGGCGCCTCCGGCGACCAGAGCCGCGCGGTGGCCGCCGGCCTGCCGAGCGACGTCGTGGAGCTGTCGCTGGCCCCCGACATGACCAAGCTGGCCGACGCCGGGCTGGTCGCCAAGGACTGGAACAGCGACCGGTACAAGGGCATGGTCACCGACTCGGTGGTCGCCATCGCGGTGCGCAAGGGCAACCCCAAGAACATCCACACCTGGGCCGACCTGGTGAAACCGGGCGTCGAGGTGATCACCCCCAACCCCTTCTCCTCGGGCGGCGCCCGCTGGAACGTGATGGGCGCCTACGGCGCGCAGATCGAGCAGGGCAAGAGCCCGGCCGAGGCCAAGGCGTACCTGCTGCAGCTCTTCAAGAACGTGCCGGTGCAGGACAAGTCCGCCCGCGAGGCGCTGCAGACCTTCGTCGGCGGCAAGGGCGACGCGATGATCGCCTACGAGAACGAGGCCATCGCCGCGCAGCAGGCTGGCCAGCCAGTCGACTACGTGATCCCCGACCAGACCATCCTGATCGAGAACCCGATCGCGGTGGTGACCAGGAGCAAGCACCAGGCCCAGGCCAGGGCGTTCGTCGACTTCCTCCGCTCCCCCCAGGGCCAGGGGATCTTCGCCGACAAGGGCTACCGGCCGGTGAACGAGCAGGCGGCGGGCGCCGACAAGTTCCCCCAGCCCAAGGGCTTGTTCACCATCGACGACCTGGGTGGCTGGGACCAGGTGACCAGGACCTTCTTCGACAGGAGCGGCGGGGTCATGGCTGACATCGAGAAGCAGGTCGGGGTCTCGGTTGGCAGCTGACGCGCCGGCACCCGCCGCGGCGACCGCCAGGGCTCCGGCCGGAGGCCTGCGGTTCGCCGCCGGCGGGGGCCTGCTGCGCGGGATCGTCATGACCTACCTCAGCCTGGTCGTGCTGATCCCGCTGGCCGCGGTGGCGTGGCGCTCCGCCGGCGACGGCGCCGGGTCGTTCTGGCGCTCGGTGACCGCTCCGGAGGCGCTGGCGGCGCTGCGGCTCAGCTTCCTGGCCGCGCTGCTGGTGACGGCGGTCAACCTGGTGGCCGGCACGGCCATCGCCTGGGTGCTGGCCCGGGACGAGTTCCCGGGCCGCTCGATCGTCAACGCCCTCATCGACCTGCCCTTCGCCCTGCCGACCATCGTCGCCGGGGTGACCCTCCTGGCGCTGTACGGGCAGAACAGCCCGCTGGGTCTCAACCTCGCCTACACCCGCGCCGGCGTGTGCCTGGCGATGGCCTTCGAGACGCTGCCGTTCGTGGTGCGCGCGGTCCAGCCGGTCCTGCTGACCATGGAGCCCGACATGGAGGAGGCGGCGCACTCCCTCGGCGCCAGCCAGCTCGCCACCTTCCGGCGGGTGCTGCTGCCGGCCCTCACGCCCGCGATGCTGGCCGGGGCCGCGCTGGCGTTCGCGCGCGCGGTCGGCGAGTTCGGCGCGGTGATCCTGATCTCCGGCAACCTGCCCTATCGCACCGAGGTTGCCGCCGTGCACGTGTTCAACCTGGTGCAGAGCGACGACTCCGGTGGCGCCGCGGCGGTCTCGGTGGTGCTGCTGGCGATGGCGCTGCTGGTGCTGGCCACTTCCGGCCTGGCGCAACGCAGGAGGACCCGCCATGCTGGCTGACCCTCCTCGCGTCCCCTCCACGGCCCCCAAGCTGGCGCTGCGGAGCGCGGTGCTCGTCTACCTGGCGCTGGTGCTGGTGCTGCCGGTCGGCGCGATCGTGTGGCGGACCTTCGCAGCGGGCGTCGCGCCCGTCTGGCAGGCGATCACCACCCCCGACGCGCTGCACGCGCTCTACCTGACCGTCCTGGTGGCCGCGATCGCCGTCCCGCTCAACACGCTGTTCGGCCTGGCCTGCGCGGTGGTGCTGGTGCGCCACCGCTTCCCCGGCCGCAGGCTGCTCGACGCGGTCGTCGACCTGCCGTTCGCGGTCTCGCCGGCGGTCATCGGGCTGGCCCTCATCCTGGTCTACGGCGACCGCGGCTGGTTCGGGGGCTGGCTCTCCCAGCACGGCGTGCAGGTGATCTTCTCGCTGCCCGGCATGGTGCTGGCCACCGTGTTCGTCTCGCTGCCCTACGTGGTCCGGGAGGTCACGCCGGTGCTGCGCGAGGTCGGCGAGGAGCAGGAGGAGGCCGCGCGGACGCTGGGCACCTCGGCGCTCGGCGCCTTCCTGCGGGTGACGCTGCCGTCGATCCGCTGGGGGCTGGCCTACGGGGTGACGCTGACCACCGCGCGGGCGCTCGGCGAGTTCGGCGCGGTGGCGATCGTCTCCGGCCGGCTGGTCGGGCAGACGGAGACGCTGACCTTGTTCGTGGAGAACCGCTTCGAGGGGTTCGACCAGGCGGGCGCCTACGGCGGCGCGCTGGTGCTGGCGGCCATCGCGCTGCTGGTGCTGCTGGGCATGACCAGGCTGCGGCGCGGCCGGGGCCTGCCATCCGTGGCTGGGAAGGAGAATCGCTGATGTCGATCGAGGCCAGGGACGTCACCAAGCGCTTCGGATCGTTCACCGCCCTCGACGACGTCTCGGTCGAGGTCCCCGGCGGATCGCTGGTCGCCCTGCTCGGGCCGAGCGGCAGCGGCAAGTCGACCCTGCTGCGGGTGATCGCCGGGTTGGAGCGCCCGGACTCCGGGACGGTGCTGCTGGACGGCGTGGATGTGACCTCGGTGCCGACGCAGCGCCGCGGCGTCGGCTTCGTGTTCCAGCACTATGCGGCCTTCAAGCATATGACCGTCCGCGAGAACGTCGCTTTCGGCCTGAAGCTCCGCCGGCTGCCCCGCCAGGAGGTGCGCAGGCGCGTCGACGAGCTGCTGGAGCTGGTCCAGCTCGTCGGCCTGGCCGACCGCTACCCCGCCCAGCTGTCCGGCGGCCAGCGGCAGCGGATGGCGCTTGCCCGCGCGCTGGCGGTCGAGCCCAAGGTGCTGCTGCTCGACGAGCCGTTCGGAGCCCTCGACGCGCGCGTCCGGGCCGAGCTGCGCGCCTGGCTCCGCCGGCTGCACGACGAGATGCACGTCACCAGCGTCTTCGTCACCCATGACCAGGAGGAGGCGATGGAGCTGGCCGACCGTATCGTGCTGATGAACCATGGGCGCATCGAGCAGGTCGGCGACCCGCGCGACCTCTACGAGCGGCCGGCCAACGACTTCGTCATGCGCTTCGTCGGCCCGGTCACCAACTTCGGCGACCTGCTGCTGCGGCCCCACGACGTCCAGGTCCGCCTGGAGCCGGCGGCGGGCACCAGCGAGGCGATGATCGAGCGGCTGGTCCACCTCGGCTTCGAGGTGCGGGCCGAGCTGGTGCTGCCCGACGGCCAGCGGCTGCTCGCCCAGCTCTCGCGCGAGGAGGCGGGCGAGCTGGACGTGGAGCAGGGCCAGATCGTCTACGTCCGCCCGGAGCCCCAGCGCATCTTCGCCAAGGCGCAGTAGCGCTGCCATGCTGAGCCGGTGACGGGCTCGGCATCGGCGGACGGCGGCAGCCGCGAGTCGGCGGTGGCGTGGCTGCTCGCCTCGCGCGCGGCGGGGCCGCCCCGGGCGGTAAGCGCGGCCTCACACCCCGAGGTCGATGAGCTGCTCGTGCTCCAGGGCGAGGTCGTTGACACCGTTCCACAGAGCGGCCAGGGCGTTGCGGGCAGCCGCGCGGGCGCACGGGTCCAGGTCGTCCCGCCGCAGCAGCTCTTTGAGGCGGTTGTAGAGGTCGAGCAGCTCGGCCTCGACCGGAGTGAGCGGGCGGCCGAGCAGATCGGTGGTTGGACTCGACATGGCTCAGGCTCCAATCGGCTTGTCGCGCAGGTCGACGGTGCGGCGCGCCTTCAGCTCGAAGCGCGGCAGCTCGCCGGCGGCGGCGCGCTCCACCTCGAAGCGCAGCCCCTCGTGCGCCTCCGCCAGGGCCTTGGCGAGGCCGTCGCAGATGTCGCGCCAGGACTGGTCGGAGGCGTCCGGCGGCAGCTCCGCGCGGACCACGATCCGGTCGAGGTTCTGGTCGCGGCTGAGCACGAGCTGGAACTCCTCGATCATCGGGAACTCGCGCACGACCGCCTCGACCGCCCGCGGGTAGACATTGGTGCCGCGAACCAGCTTCATGTCGTCGACGCGGCCGAGGATGCCGCCGTCATAGAGGTCGAAGCTCCGTCCACAGCGGCAGCGCGAAGCTGGGACTCTGCAGACCAGGTCTGCCGACCGGTAGCGCAGCAGCGGCATGATGCCGCGCCCGAAGGACGTCACCACCCGCTCCCCCTGCTCCCCGTAGCCGACCGGCTCGTCGCTGGCCGGGTCCACGACCTCCTCGATGAAGTGGTCCTCGATGATGTGGGTGCCGCCCGGCTGGTGGGAGCACTCGAAGATCATGATCGTGCCGATCTCGGTCATCCCCGCCGTGTCGCCGGCCTTGGCGCCCCACAGCCGCTCGATCAGCGCCTTGGTCTGCGGGATCGACCCGGCCGGCTCGCCGGACAGGATCAGCCGCCGGACCGGGCTGGCGACCAGGTCGATGCCGAGCCGGTCGGCCTCCTGGGCAAGCCGCAGCGCGTAGGTGGGCGTGGAGGCCACCGCCGTCGCGCCGAAGCCGACGATCTGCTTCACCCGGCTCTCGGTGGTCTGCCCGCCGCCCGGGATGTTCAGCGCGCCGATCTTCTCGAGCCCGTAGTGGAGACCCCAGAAGCCGATGAAGGAGCCGTAGCCGAAGGCCACGTAGGCCACGTCCGCCGGCCGCACCCCGAAGCCCCACAGGCCGTAGCACCACATCTCCGCCTGCCAGGCCCAGTCCTTGGCGCTGTCGAGCGCGCGCAGCGGCTCGCGCCCGGTGGTGCCAGAGGTCGTGTGGTAGCGGATCGCCGCCTCCTGCCCGGCCACCGGGAGCTGGCCGAACGGCGGGCGCTCTGCCTGCGACGCCATCCACTGGTCGCGCGTCAGCATGGGGATGCGCCGCAGGTCGTCCAGGCTCCTGAGCTGCTCGGGCGCGAAGCCGGCCTGGCGGAACGACTCGCGGTACCAGGGGCTGCGCGCCGCCGCCCATTCGCACAGGCGGCGCAGCTTGACGAGCTGGAGGGCGGCGAGCTCGTCCCGGCTCGCGGTCTCCGTCTTGGGGTTCCAGTACTCCGACACCGCCATGTACCGGGCCTCCCTTCCGCACCGTCGCGGACGATCCGACCGAATCATGCGGTTCCTGTGACGATCGCAGACCAAGCGGATGCTGGCCATGAGCATACGGCGAGTGTCGGCTGCTTTACATCTGCTTGACGGGGGGCGGCATACCCTGGCGGCAACGAGGGGGAGTATCCCGGCTCGGACGCACCGCCATCACGGCATCTGCCCGGTGCGCCGGCTCCGCGGGCACGCGGGGCGGGAGAGACCTTCGGCTGCCGCCGATGAATTCGGAGCCGGGGGAGGAAGCGGATGCAAGGAAGTCGGGCCACCAGGTTCACCATCGGTGGTTTCCGAGTTGGGTTCGACTGGAGCGTCGTGATCGTGCTGGGCCTGGTGGCCTGGTCGCTCGCCTCCCAGGTCCTGCCCTCGGGATTCCCAGGTTATTCGAGCCAGGCGTACTGGATCGCCGCGCTGGCCGCAGCCGGGCTGTTCCTCGGCTCGCTGGTCATGCACGAGCTGAGCCACGCCATCACCGCCAGGCGGGTCGCCGGCGTCGAGGTCGAGGACATCACCTTCTGGCTGTTCGGAGGCGTGGCGCGCATCCGCGGCGAGCTGCCCAGCCCGCGCCTGCAGCTCCTGGTCGCAGGGATCGGGCCGCTCACCAGCCTGGCGCTCGGCGTGGTCTTCTGGGGTATGGCGCTGCTGCTGGCCCAGCTCGGCGCCGGCAGCCTGGTCGCCGGGACCCTGCTGTGGCTCGGCGTCATGAACGGCACGCTGGCCGTGTTCAACCTGATCCCCGGCTCGCCGCTGGACGGCGGTCGCGTCCTGCACGCGATCCTGTGGCGGCTGCGGGGCGACCGCACCCGCGCCGCGCTGACCGCCGCCCGGGTCGGCCAGGGGGTCGGCGCCATCCTGATCGGGCTCGGCGTCCTCGGCTTCGTGCTCGCCGGCAACGCCGGCGGCCTCTGGACCGCCCTGGTCGGATGGTTCGTGCTCGGCGCCGCCCGCGGCGAGGCCCAGGTCGCCGCGCTGCGGATCGGCCTCGGCGACAGCCGCGTCCGCGACGTGATGCGCACCCAGCCGGTCGTCGGGCCGGCCTGGTTCACCGTCGAGGCCTTCCTGCAGCGCTTCGTTCCCGAGCACGCGGACCTCGCCTTCCCGGTGCAGGAGTTCGACGGTCGGCTGTCCGGGCTGGTCACCCTCGACGCCCTGCGGCGCGTCCCGCCCGAGCGCCGGGCGCTGCTCAGGGTCGGCCAGGTCGCGCTCCCCCTGGAGCGCGCCATCACCGTCACGCCCGACGCCTCCAGCGTGGAGGTCGCCGCCAGGCTCGCCACGAATAGCCAGCCCCTGGCGCTCGTGCTCGACGAGGGCCGCCTGGTGGGGGTCGTGTCGCCGACCGATCTCTCGCGGGCCATCGCGCTCGGTCAGAGCTTCCCCCGCGGCCGCGGCGCGGGGCCATTCGGGCCGGTGGCGCAACCGACAGCTCCCCCGCCGGCGAACGCGCCACCGGCCCCTCCGCCGCCGCAGGGCGCCGCGCCGGCGCCCGCTGGCTCGTCGCCACAGGCTGGGCCGGCACCCCAGGGTGGCCCGGCCCGCCGGCGGGTCAGCGGTGGGGGGCGCGGCGGCTGAGGGTGGCGATCAGGGCCAGGACGGTGCTGGCGGCGGCGATGCCGAGGGCGAGTCGGGCGATGGGGCCCGCCAGGGGCAGCTCGGCGGCGAGCAGGATCAGGGCGCCGAGCGCAACGGCGGCGAGCCCGACCAGGGCGAGGACGGCGAGCCGGAACCTGAGCACCGCGCGGTCGTCGCGCACCAGCCGGTGCGATTCCGCCGACCAGTACGCCAGCTCGACCAGCAGGAGCAGGCCGGCGGCGAACAGCGGCGCGCGGGCGTCGACCGGTCCGCCCTGGTGATAGAGGGAGAGGCCGTACTCGACGGCCAGGATCGCCACGGCCACGCCGGCCAGGGAGACGAACCGCCAGGCAGCGCCGGCGGCCAGGAGCACGGCGACCGCGCCCAGCCAGGCGAGCGGGGCGCGCGGCGCCCGGGTGGAGGCGAGCGGGGCGAGCGCCAGCACGATGGCCAGCGCCACCGTGGCCAGGGCCACCCCTAACCGGGTGTGGGCGCGATCCGGCGCCTGCATGCCTCCACCTCGTAGATCACCTGCTCCAATTCGGTCGGCACGCGCCACTCCACGACCGCCGCGCCGAGCTCCTGGTAACGGTGGCGCAGCGCCTCCCGCTTCAGCGCCCACAGCCGCTCGGCGAGCGCCGCGGCCCGCGCGGGCCGCCGCGTCCGCTGCCGCCGGCCCCAACCACCGCCGCCGAGCCGCCACGCCCCGGGCGCCCCGCCGGCCGCAGGGCCGGGCCTCCCGGGCGCCCCGGCGTCGGGCCTCTGCCCCTCCACCTCCACCAGCGGGGAGACGTCGACGATGGCGAGGTCGTAGCCGCGGGCGAGCAGGTCGAAGAGGGCGGTCACGCCGCGCTCGTCGAGCAAAGGCGTGACGGCGACGATCAGCGCCTTGGGCGGCAGGGTGCGCGACGGCAGGTGGCGGATGCCGCGCCAGCCGACGGTCGCGAAGATCTGCGTCTCCATCAGCGTGTCCAGCAGGCGGTACAGCATCGCCTGGCCGGTGCCGGGCTGGAGCCAGCGCACCACGCCGCCGAAGCTCACGAGCCCGACCCGGTCGCGCCTGGCGAGATAGGCGCTGGCCAGCGAGGCGGCCGCGGAGACCGCGCGGTCCAGGGTGCTGGTCCCCGGCTCGTAGCGGAAGCCGCTCCCGGCCGACCGGAGGTCCACGAAGCTGTCGAGGAACAGCACCACGTCGGTGTTGCGCTCCGGGTGGCGCTCATTCACCCACGGCACTCCCCGACGCGCGGTGGCGCGCCAGTTGATCGACCGGGACCGGTCCCCCGGCATGAACGGCCGCACGTCGGCGAACTCGATGCCGTCGCCGCGCTGGCGGGACACCTGGTTGCCGCTGAACACCTGGGTCTCGAACGGGTGCACCAGCGCCCGCAGGCGAGCGGGCTCGGGATAGACGATCAGGCTCTGGTGCCCGGCCACGAACCACTCCCAGGCGAACAGGCGCAGCGGGTCGTGCGCGCGCAGGTGGACTCCCCCGAGCAGCTGGGCGCCCCAGCGCTCGCAGCGCAGCCGCAGCTCGACGCGCGCGGGCTCGCCGGCGGCCAGCCGGATGGAGCGGGCGCGCGGCTGGCCGGGCAGGCTGAGCCGGTCCGGCACCAGCGGCACCAGCTCCAGGCGTGCCACCGGGGCGGCGGAGCGCACGGTCAGGGTCAGGACGACCTCGTCCCCCTCGACCGCGCGCTCCCGGTCGATGGCGACGTCGAGCTCGACCCTGGGCTCGCGGGCCATGGCCAGCCCGGCGACCAGCAGCAGCGCCATGGGCGCGCCGAGCGCGACCAGCTCGGGCCGGCCGAGCGCGAGCCCGGCCAGCAGCGCGGTCGCCGCCAGCCCGGTGTACACCGTGAGCTTCGGCGACGGACGCCTGGTCGGCGCCGGAGCCGCCGGCGCGGTCATGGCAGCCTCACCGCCATCGGGCCGCAGGCTCCCGCCACCCCGCCACCACGGTCAACGCCTCCTGGCGGCCGGCTCCTCGGCCGGCGGGGTCGGCACCTGGTCGAGCAGCTCGCGGACGACCTCCTCGGTGCGCACCCGCCGGACCCACAGCTCCGGCCGCAGGATCAGCCGGTGCGCCAGGGCGGGAACCGCGACCGCCTTGACGTCCTCCGGCGTGACGAAGTCGCGCCCGGCCACGGCAGCCTTGGCGCGCGACAGCTTCAGCAGCGACAGCGTCCCTCGGGGGCTCGCGCCCACCTGGACCCGCGGGCTCGATCGGGTGGCGCCCACCAGCTCGACCATGTAGCGGCCGACGCTGGAGGCGACGTGGACCTGCTCGATCGCCCGCTGCGCCGCGACCACCTGGGCGGCGTTGGCGACCGCGTCGAGCTCGATCTCGTCCGCGCGCCGCTCCAGGCGCCTGGCGACCATCTCCCACTCGGCGTCCGGGGATGGATAGCCCACCTCCAGGCGCAGCAGGAAGCGGTCGAGCTGCGCCTCGGGCAGCGGGTAGGTGCCCTCGTACTCGATCGGGTTCTGGGTGGCGATCACCAGGAACGGCCGCTCCAGCTTGTAGGTCTGGCCGTCGATGGTGACCTGGCGCTCCTGCATCGCCTCCAGCAGCGCCGCCTGGGTCTTGGGTGGCGACCGGTTGATCTCGTCGCCGAGCAGGAGGTTGGTGAACACCGGGCCGGGCCGGAACTCGAAGTCGGCCAGGCGCTGGTTGTAGATGGAGGAGCCGGTCACGTCGGAGGGCATCAGGTCCGGGGTGAACTGGACGCGCGCGAAGCCGAGCCGGGTCACCTGGGCGAAGGACCGCGCGATCAGGGTCTTGGCCAGGCCGGGGAAGTCGTCGAGCAGCACGTGGCCGTCGGCCAGCAACCCGAGCAGCACCAGCTCGAGCGCCTCGCGCTTGCCGACCACCGCACGCTCGACCTGGTCGAGCAGCTCGCGCGAGAGCGAGCAGACCTCGTCCAGGGTGAGGCGTGGGAGGCCGTCGGGCTCGCCGGCCGCCCCGCCGGCATGGCCGCTCACCGCTGCGACACCCCCTCGAGGTCCGCGACGATCCTGGCCAGGACCGGCGGCGGCAGGCCGGGCGACTCGTAGCCGTCGGGCCCCTCCCGGTCGGGTCGGATCAGGTCCCAGACCGCCGGCCCCACCGCGACGCGGGCCGCCTCGGGCTCGGCGTCCAGGTCGATCCCCAGCCGGGCGAACAGCAGCTCCCTGGCGATCGCCCGCAGCTCGGGCCGGAGCCGGTTGTGCACGTAGACGCCGCTGGCGCTGGCCAATGCCAGCATGCGGCCGAGCGATTCCAGCTCGGCGGGGGGCGGAGGCCGGGCCGGCCTGTGGTCGAGGACCACGTCCAGCTCGGAGACGCGCGCCGGCGGGTGGGCGAGCTGCACCAGGCGCACGAGCAGGCGCAGCGCCACGGCGCCGAGCACCAGCAGGTACACGGAGACGACCACCGGGCGGCGCTCGGGCGCCAGCGCCAGCGCGGCCACCAGCGCCAGGGTCGCCAGTACCACGACCACACCGCCCCGAACCGCCGAGATGGTCACGGCCGGCCCACCATCCCGCTCCGCTCGGCGCCGCGCCGCTCCCGCGCCTGCCGCTGCTCCCGGGCCGCCTGGAGCGCGCGAGCCTGCTCGGCCTCCAGCTCGGCCCGGATGGTGGTCACCGCCTCGATCGCCGCCGCCCGCATGGCCTCGTCGATGGTGTGCTGGCTGAACTTCGCCCGCTCGAACAGGTCGGCCAGGCGCCGGACCGATGCGGGCTGCACGTTCGCCTGCTCGAGCACGCGCGCGACGTACTCCAGGGGCGCCTCGGCCGCGTGGCGCGGCAGGCCGGCGGCGGCCAGGCCGCCCTCCATCCGGATCCAGGCCGCGATCACCGCACGCCTGGGATCGGGCTCGTCCTCGAGATCGGCCAGGGTCCCCTGGAGCAGCTCGGCGAGCTGTCGCCCGGGCCCGTCCAGCGCGGCGCGGCGCCGGCGCGCCTGCTCGCTCCGCAGCATGATGGCCGCGGCCAGGCCGGCGAGCAGGACACCGACCACCACGAAGGGGATCCAGCCGGGATCGCCGCCGGTCAGCCGGCCGTCGGGGCCGGTGGGGACCACCCCCGGGCCGGTCGGGGAAGGCCCGGGCCCCAGGCCGGGGAGGAAGCGTAGCCGGTCGAGCCATCCCAGCCGGCGCAGCAGCGCCAGCAGCAGGACGAAGCCGATCAGCATCAAGGGCATGAACAGCGGATTCCGCGGGCGGCGAGCGACCTGGCGCTTGCCGGGCAGCAGCGTCCAGGCGGCGACCGCGAGGCCCGCCAGGACGGTGACGAGCGCGAGCAGCCCGAGCGTCTGGAGCAGGGCGGACGGGAAGCGGGGCGTGCCGGCGCCGGAACCGGGGGCACCCCGCAGGCTGCCGACCGCCACCAGCGCGAGCAGCACCACCGCGGCCAGCAGCGGCCAGATCCGTCGCCCGCCGGTCGGCCGCTGGGCCGTGCCGCGACGGGGCGCCTTGGGCGCCCGCTCTCCCACCATTTCGCCGCTCCCTGCTCGGTGCACAGAGCGTAACGCACGATCGGGTCATCTCGACAGGCACTGTCCACAGCTCCCGGCCGGCCAGGCGCCGCTACGGCGGCAGCACCGCCTCGATGGCGGCGCCGAGCGTCTCGGTCGTCTCATCGACCTCGGCGTCGGTGATCACCAGGGGCGGTCCGAGGAGCAGCAGGTCGCCGTCGCCGCCGGCCGTGTGACCGGTTGACGAGTACACCAGCAGGCCCCGGTCGCGCGCCGCCGCGACCACGCGCTCGGTCACCCGCTGGCCGCGGGCAAACGGTGTCCGCCGGGTCCGATCGGCCACCAGCTCGACCCCGACCAGCAGGCCCAGCCCGCGGACCTCGCCGACGGCCGGATGGCCGTCCAGCCGCGCCTGGAGGCCCTTGCGCAGCCGCTTGCCCTGGGTCTCCGCGGCGGCGACCAGGTCGCGCTCCCGCAGGATCCTGAGCACGGCCGCCCCCGCGGCCGCGCCGACCAGATGGTGCGAGTAGGTGAACCCGTGGGTGAAGCCATGCGTGGAGATGGTCTCGTGAACCCGGCCGCTGGCGACCGCCAGGCCGAGCGGCCAGTAGCCGGAGGCGGCGCCCTTGGCCGCGACCAGGATGTCGGGCCGCACGCCCCAGTGGTCGCTGCCGAACCAGCGACCGGTGCGGCCGAAGCCGGTCATGACCTCGTCGGCGACGACCAGCACGCCGTGGCGCCGGCAGACCTCGACCACGGCCGGCCAGTAGTCGTCGGGCGGGACCGCCGCGCCGAGCGCCGCGCCCGCGATCGGCTCGGCCACGAACGCCGCCACCTCATCGGCGCCGGCCTCCACGATGGTGCGTTCGAGCGCGGCGGCATAGCGGGCGCCGCAGCCGCGCGGATGCGTGTCCGGGAAGGGACAACGATACTCGTAGGCGGCCAGGGTGTGCCGCGCGCGGCCGAGCCAGGGCAGGTAGGGGGCGCGCAACGGCTCCCGACCGCCCAGGTCCAGCGCCGCGATCGTGTTGCCGTGGTAGGCGCCCCAGCGGCCCACCACCACGTGGCGGTCCTGCCCCATGGCCAGGTGGTGGGCGCGGGCCATCTTCAGGGCTGTCTCGATCGCCTCGCTGCCGCCCGAGACCGGGTAGACCCGCGCGTCGTCGACCGGCACCACCGCGGCCAGCTCCTCGGCGTAGGCCTCCAGGGCCTCGGAGGTGAACGTGGTGCCGTGGACGTAGGCGACCTCGGCGGCCTGCGCGCGGATGGCGTCCGCCACGGATTCGACCCCGTGGCCGACGCCGACCACCACGGCGCCGCCCGCCGCGTCCAGGTAGCGCCTCCCGTCGGCGTCCCAGAGCTCGCAGCCGCGGCCCCGGACCACCCTCGGCAGCCCCTGCCCACGCCCGAACACGTGACCCTGGCTCACCGCACGTAGGCTCCGTGCGGGTCGAGCTCCTCGCGGATGAGGCGGAGCTCCTCGGCGGTGGGGTCGGGGGTCGTCTGCAGGTCGGGAGCGACCCGCAGGTCCCAGCCGGTGGCGGCGCGGACCTCGTCCAGGCTCACGCCGGGATGGATGGCGGCCAGCCGCATCTCGCCGGTCAGCGGGTCGAAGTCGTAGCGGCCGAGGTCGGTCACGACCACCGTCGGCCCCTTGCCCTGCCAGCCCTTGGCGGCCCGGCCGCTGGCGCCGCCGAGGTTGCCCGGGCTGGTGCGGAAGTCGACCCGTTCGACGAACGAGCGGGACGACTGGCGCATCAGGACGAACACCTCGCGCGCGTTGATGGCGATCTCGCAGGCGCCGCCGGAGCCGGGCAGGCGCACCTTGGGCCGGGCGTAGTCGCCGATCACGGTGGTGTTGATGTTGCCCTGCCGGTCGAGCTGGGCGGCGCCGAGGAAGCCAACGTCGACCAGGCCGCCCTGGAGGAAGTACTGGAACAGCTCGACCATGCTCATCACCGAGGTGGCCCCGGTGACCAGGCAGGGGTCGCCGATGGACAGCGGCAGGCGCTGCGGCCGCGACCCGTAGACGCCCGACTCGTAGATCAGCTCGATCTCGGGCGCGACCGTTCGCTGGGCCAGCGCGACCGCGATGTTGGGCAGGCCGATGCCGACGAAGCACACCCGATGCCCGGCCAGCGCCCTGGCGCCGGCGACCACCAGCATCTCGGAGCGCGACCAGCCCGCGCCGTCGCCGCTCACGCGTAGCTCCCGTAGTCGACGCTGCCGGATGGAGCCGGTCCGGGCCGCAGCTCCTTCCAGCGGGCCTCGCCGAGCTTGGCGAGGTACTCGGCGTGGTCGGCGGTCGAGTGGACCCACTCGTCCAGCCAGGCCTCCAGCCGCTCGGGGTGGCGGCTGATCGCCTCCCACTCGAGGTAGAACCGGTTGTCGCGGTCGTAGTAGCCCTGCGCGAACGAGGGGTGCGCGCCGCCGGGGCAGACCACCACGGCGTCGACCTTGAGACCGGGGATCAGCGTCCGGTTGGGATCGGCGCGGACCACGGCCTCCTCGACCAGCTCCTCGACCACCACGATCACCCGGCGGGCGGCGAACGCCGCCTCGCGCTGGCAGCCGAGCAGGCCCCAGACCTGGGTGTTGCCGAGCTGGTCGGCCCGCTGGGCGTGCACGATGGTCACGTCCGGGCGCAGCGGCGGCACCGCGGCGACGATCTCGTCACCGAAGGGCGAGGCCACCTGCCGGATGTTGGGGTTGACCGCCGGCAGGTCGCTCTCGTCGTAGGAGCGCAGCGGGAAGAACGGCAGGTTGGCGGCGCCGGCGGTGTAGCGCCCGACCATGCCGAAGTGGGAGTACTCCTCGATCTCCAGCGGCTCGGGATCGGCGCGCTCGATGCGCCGCCGGATGGCGTGCAGCGACCCCGCGCCGGGGTTGCCCATCCAGGAGAAGACCAGCTTGCGGGCGACTCCGCCGGCCACCATCTGGTCGTAGATCACGTCAGGGGTCAGCCGGCACAGCTCCAGGTCGCGCCTGCGCTGGCGGATGATCTCGTGCCCGGCGGCGAACGAGATCAGGTGGGTGAAGCCCTCGATGGCGACCGTGTCGCCGTCGTGGACCAGCTCGGCGACCGCGTCACGCATGCTGGCGACCTTCCCCGGCATCGTGGTCACCGCACCTCCGCCTCAAACGAGGTCGCCACCTCGTCGAGCGATTCGGCCAGCAGCCGCAGCGCCGTCTGGCACTGGTCCCGGTCGATCACCAGTGGCGGTGACAGCCGCACCGCGCTCTCCCCCGCCTCCAGGACCAGCAGGCCGCGGCGGAAGGCGCCGAGCTGCAGCTCCTCGGCCAGGTGGCCGCTCGGCAGCTCGATGCCGAGCATCAGCCCGACCCCGCGAACGTCCTCGATCAGCCAGGGGTAGCGGGCGCGCAACTGGCGCAGGCCCCCGATCAGGAACTCGCCCTGCTCCCGGGCGTTGTCGAGCAGCCGCTCGCCGCGCAGCACCTCCAGCGTGGCGAGGCCGGCCGCGCACGGCACCGGGCTGCCGCCGTAGGTGGAGCCGTGCGCGCCGGGGCTCCAGGTCATCAGCTCGTCGCGGGCGATGAAGGCGCCCAGCGGCAGGCCGGAGGCGATGCCCTTGGCCGAGCAGAGGATGTCCGGCTCGACGCCGGTGTGCTCGATCGCCCACATCCTGCCGGTCCGGCCGGCGCCGGACTGGACCTCGTCGGCGATCAGCAGGATCCCGTGGCGCTGGCAGGTCGCCTTGAGCTTGGCCAGCCAACCGGGCGGCGGGACGACGTAGCCGCCCTCGCCGAGGATCGGCTCGACGATCACCGCGGCGACCTCGCCCGGGTCGACCTCGTAGCGGAACAGCGTCTGCTCGAGGTAGTCGACGGTGGCCAGCTCGCAGTCGGGATAGGTGAGGTTGAGCGGGCAGCGGTGGCAGTAGCCGTAGGGGGCGTGCAGCACGCCGGGCAGCAGCGGCCCGAAGCCCGCGTGGTACCTGGCCTTGGACGCGGTGAGGCTGACCGAGCCGTAGGTCCGCCCGTGGAAGGCTCCGAAGAAGCTGATCACGTACTGGCGGCCGGTCGCGGCCCTGGCCAGCTTGACGGCGCCTTCCACCGCTTCGGTGCCGGAGTTGGTGAGGAACACCCTGGCCGGGGCGGACATCGGCGCCGTGCCGGCCAGGGCGTCGCACAGCTCCGAATAGATCGGCAGGTAGAAGTCGCTGGCCGAGTAGTGCAGCAGCTCGCCGGCCTGGCGCCTGACCGCGGCGACCACCGTGGGGTGGGCGTGGCCGGTGGAGGCGACCGCGATGCCGGCGTTCATGTCCAGGAACAGGTTGCCGTCGACGTCCTCGACCGCCGAGCCGAAGCCCCGCCTGGGCACGAGCTCGTAGGCGCGCGGCAGCGACGGGCTGGTGACCCGGGCGTCGCGCTCCAGCACCCTGCGGCCCTCGGGGCCGGGGACGTCGGTGACCAGATCGGGGACGGGCCGGCCAGGGTCCAGCCAGGCGCCCGGCTCCTCGGCGGCCCATGGGGCCCCGGGCGAGGCCGACGGGGTAGCCCCGCCCGGGGCGGTCGCCCTCCGATTCACCGGGGCACCCCCATGTGGTTCCCCGGACCTCACCGGATCACCGTCTGGGACTGCTCACGCATGAACTGCTGGACGTAGTAGAGACCGCCGCCGGCACGGCCGGAGCTGCCGGAGCCCTTCCAGCCGCCGAACGGCTGGACGCCGGGCCAGGCGCCGGTGGTCGCGCCGGCCCGGCGGTTGACGTACACCACCCCCGCCTGCGCGGTGTCGAGGAACCGCTGGATCTCGTCCTCGGCGACCGAATAGAAGCCCGCCGTCAGCCCGTACTCGGTGTGGTTGGCGAGCTGGAAGCCCTGCTCGAGGGAGTCTACTCCAGCGATGGCCACGAACGGCACGAACAGCTCGTCCTTGAAGAGGCGATGGTCGACGGGCAGGTCGGCGACCACCGTCGCCGCCACGTAGTTGCCGTCCGGCAGGTCGCGGCTGCCGGCCAGCAGCTCGCCGCCCGCCAGCACGCGGCCCTCCTTGCTGGCCTCCTCGACGGCCTGGCGGTAGCGGTCGACCGCGCCCTGGTCGATCACCGGCCCCATGTAGACGGGCCGCTGCACCGGGTCGCCGATCACCACCGCGCGGGCGCGCTCGACCAGCCTGGCCTGGAACTCCTCCAGGGCCGGCCGCTCGACGTAGACGCGCGAGCACGCCGAGCACTTCTGCCCGGAGTAGCCGAACGCGGAGCGCGCGACCCCCTCGGCCGCCAGGTCGAGGTCGGCCTTGGCCGAGACCACCGTGGGGTTCTTGCCGCCCATCTCGATCACGGTGGGCTTGGGGTAGGCGGTGGCGAAGGTCTTGTAGACGTGCATGCCGACCGCGTAGGACCCGGTGAAGGTGATGCCGTCGACCCCGGGGTTGCGGACGATCGCGGCGCCGACCTCGTCCCCGCCGGGGAGGAAGTGGAAGGCGCCCGCCGGCACGCCGGCGTCCCGCAGGCACTCGTACAGCTTGACCCCGGTGAACGAGCCCTGCGGCGAGGGCTTGAACAGCACCGTGTTGCCGGCGACCAGCGCCGCGCCCGACGGTCCGGCCGCCAGCGCCATCGGGAAGTTGAACGGGCTGATCACCGCCCACACCCCGTAGGGCCGCAGCACGCTGCGGGTGTGCTCGTACTCGAAGAGCTGGCTCATCTTGTGGTCGAAGCCGTCGTTGGCCTGGACCTGGTCGCAGTAGTAGCGGATCAGGTCGGCCGCCTCCTCGACGTCGCCGAGCGCCTCCAGCCGGTTCTTGCCGACCTCCAGGCTCATCAGCGCGGCCAGCTCGTTGGAGCGGTCGCTGATCAGGTCGGCCGCGCGCCGCAGCACCGCCACCCGCTCGCGCCAGGGCGTCTCCGCCCAGGCGGGCGCCGCGGCCCTGGCCGCGGTGACCGCGTCCTGGATGTCGCGCTCGGTGGCCGCATGGAAGCTCGCCAGCTTCAGCCCGTGGTCGTTCGGGCTCACCAGCTCGAAGGTCGGGCCGTCGTCGCGCGCCTCGCCGGTGACGTAGGTGGGGAAGGTCTGCCCGAGCCACGACCTGGCGGTGGCGACGCCCTGCTCGTAGGCGGCGTGCAGGTCCTCGTTGTCGGCGGAGAGGGTGGCGTAGGTGACGCGGAAGTTGGCCATGCGCTGCTCCCTTCATTGGGCCTGGCGTCGAGTCATCGTTGACGGGCGGCGTGGCCCTGGCCGTTGGCTGATCCGTGGTCCGAGCTGGTCTGGAGTCGAGTCTACGTCCAGCCGCCGAAGCTGAACGCCGCGTCCATGGCCAGCTCCTCGGGCCCGTGCGCCAGGCGCCCGCCGACCATGGTGAACACGGCGTCGACCTGCTCCAGCTTGCTCGGGTCGACCGCCAGCACGTCGCCGGGAAAGGCGCTCAGGTCGGCGCGCTGGCCGGCCTGGATCCGGCCGGTGGTCCGCTCCTGCCTGGCCAGCACGCGCCCGCCGAGGGTGAACAGCTCCAGCGCGACCGGCAGGCCGAGGCGCTGCGACGCGCGGTGGTGGTGGACGGCGGCGGCCACGCCGTGCCAGGGATTGAGGGGGGTCACGTTGGAGTCCGACGAGCCCCCCATCGGCACGCCGCGACGCCACAGGTCGGCGAAGGGGTTCATGCTCTTTGCCCGGCGGGAGCCGAGCCGGCGCTCGTACATCCCGTCGGGGCGGCCCCAGGCGGCGTCGAAGGCCGGCTGGACGCCGGCGGCCAGCCCCAGCTCGGCCATGCGGTCGGCGCCGTCGGAGCCGAGCAGCTCGACGTGCTCGATCCGGTGCCGGCAGGCGGCGAAGGGCGCGTGGCCGACCGCGCGCACGGCGCGGCGGGCACAGCGCAGCGCCTGGCCGATGGCGCGGTCGCCGATGGCGTGGACGCCGACCTGGATGCCGGCCATGGTCGCCCGCACGTAGAGGTCGGTCAGCTCCGCGTCGTCGTGGTAGAGCGAGCCGCGCGTCTCCGGGCAGTCGTCGTAGGGGGTGGACAGGGCGGCGCTGTGCGAGCCCAGCGAGCCGTCGAGGAACAGGTCGCCGCCGATCTGGGACAGCTTGCGATCCACCACGTATTCCAGGTCGAAGGCGCCCCAATAGCACACGACCTGGAGCGGCAGGGCGTCGAGCCGGCCGAGCAGCAGCTCGAAGTCGCGCCGGCTGGAGACGTCGGGACCGCCCATCTCGTGGACGCACACCACCCCGCGGCGGGCCGCCAGGGCCAGCGCCTGGTCCTGGGCCGCCACCAGGGTGGCCTTGGGGAGCTGGCCGAGCGCGTGGCGGCGGGCGCGGTGGTTGGCGTCGTCGCGGACCACCCCGGTGGGGACGCCGTCGGTCCCGCGGTCGCAGCCGACCGCGGCCAGCGCTCCCGCCTCGCCGAGAACCTCCAGGGTGGCCAGCCCCTGGTGGCCGTCGACCCGCGAGAGGTACACGGCGCGACCGCCGGCGGCGGCGCCGAGCGCCTCGGGGGTGGGCAGCTCAGGGCTGGTGAAGGTGGTCTCGTCGTAGCCGTCGCCCCACACCAGCCCGCCGTCCGAGCGCCGCGCCGCGGCCGCGACCCGCTCGAGCAGGTCCGCGGCGGAGCGGGCGCCGCGCAGGTTGGCACCGTGCGCGCCCAGCCCGGTGGCGGCGAGGTGGACGTGGGAGTCGACGAAGCCGGGCAGCAGGGTGACGTCGCCGAGGTCCACGACCCGGTCCGCGCCCAGCGAGCCGGCCTCGGCCGCCGGGGCCACCGCGGCGATGCGGCCCTCGTGCACCAGCACCGCGACGTCGCGGCGGCGGCCGAAGGCGCCGCCGCGCCCACCATGGGCCGGCTCGCCCCCGGCGCCCCAGGCGGTACGAGCGACGAGCGCAAGGCCAGGCACGGACCAACGACCTCCTCGAGACGGCGCGCCCATGATCGTCCAGGCAGCGAGCCGATCGGCTCGTGGCGGCACGCGGCGCGGCTCCGACAATATCGGACGAACCTGCCCAGGTTGTAAAGCCCAACCTGAAGGCTCCCCGATGGTAGCGACACGGCCCGACATGGCGAGCCGGAGGGCTCGACTCGGCAACAGACGCTGGGGAGCTTGCGGGGAGACGGATATACTCCTACGCAGGGGTCGCAGGTCGAGGAGGGCGGGATGCCTTGAACAACGTCATGCGCTACACCTTCAAGAAGACGCTGAAGATCCTGCTCTGGATCCTCGTGCTCTACGCGATCGCCCTCCCCATCCTGTACCTGATGTACCGGATGAACCGCGGGCTCGACTGGTGGAGCGTCCTCGGCGGCGATCCCAGGGTCTCGCCGGAATTCCGGGGCTACCTGATCCAGACGCACCACCCGCTGGCCCCGCCGTTCAACATCTGGAAGGTCACGACGGCGCTGCCGTTCACCATCCTCAGCGTGCTCACCCTGGTCATCTACCTCGTGATGTTCATGGTGATCCAGTTCGCGGGGCTGTTCTGGTTCCTGTCCCGCGGCCGCACCTACGTGATCTACCCCCGCGAATACGACGTCACCTTCGACGACGTGCGCGGCCAGCCGGAGATCGTGGCCTCGACCAAGGAGGCCCTCGCCCTGTTCCAGGGCTTCAAGAAGTTCCGCGACGCCGGCGGCTACCCACCCCACGGCATCCTGTTCGAGGGCCCGCCCGGCACCGGGAAAACACTGCTCGGCAAGGCGATCGCCGGCTCGGCCAAGGTGCCGTTCGTCTTCGCCTCGGGCACCAGCTTCAGCAACATGTTCATGGGCGTGGGCAACCTGCGGATCGCCTCGCTGTTCCGCAAGGCCCGCAGGCTGTCCAAGAAGTACGGCGGCTCGGTGATCTTCATCGACGAGCTGGACGCGGTCGGCGGCTCCCGGGGCGCCATCTCCAGCGCGATGGTCGCCAGCCCTCCGGCGCAGGGCCCGCTGCGGTTCGTCATGCCGGGCGGCATGGGCGGCATGGGCGGCATGCTGGTCAACGAGCTGCTGATCCAGATGGACGGCATGACCATGCCGAAGGGCCTGTGGCGGCACGTACGCCGGATCCTGCACCTCGGCAAGCCCAAGATCCCGCAGTACAACGTCATGGTCATCGGCGCCACCAACCAGGCCGCCACCCTGGACCCGGCCCTGCTGCGCCCCGGCCGCTTCGACCGCAAGCTGCACGTCGGCCGGCCGAGCGGCTCCGGCCGCGAGGACATCCTCAAGTACTACCTGGACAAGGTCCCGCACGAGCCGGTCGACATCGCCCGGCTGGCCCGCGCGACCTACGCCTTCAGCCCCGCCCAGATCAAGAACCTGGTCAACGAGGCGCTGATCTACGCGCTGATCGACGGGCGCGACAAGCTCACCTTCAGCGACCTGTGGACGGCCAAGGTCACCGAGGAGATCGGCCTCAAGGACGCCACCAAGATGTCGGCCAGGGACCGCCAGATGGTCGCCTTCCACGAGGCGGGCCACGCGGTGCTGGCGTACGTCCTCCTGCTCGACCAGCAGATCCAGGTCGCATCGATCCTCAAGCGCCGGGACACGCTGGGGGTCGTCTACCACACCCCGCTGGAGGAGACCCACACCAACCTGCGCGAGGACATGCGCCGCGACATCGTGGTCTCGCTCGGCGGCATGGCCGCCGAGGAGATCTGGTTCGGGGACACCACCGGCGGCCCGGGCTCCGACCTCGCCAACGCCACCTATCGCGCCGCGGTGATGCTCGGGTTCCTGGGCATGGGCGACAGCCTCATCGCCTACTCGCTGCTCGGCGACAACCCCTACACCGGCGGGTCCATCCAGGCGATCCTCGAGGACCCGAAGAACCGCGACGCCATGCGCAGCCTGCTGATGGGGTGCAAGCACGACGCGGTCGAGCTGCTGCGGCGCAACGAGCCTGCCATCCGGGCGCTCGCCGAGCGGCTGCTGGAGCGGGACGAGGTCCAGGGCGAGGAGATCGAGGAGATCATGATGTCCAAGGGCGTCGCCAGGGCGACGCCCGCCTTCCGGCCCGTGCTCGAGCTGCTCGGCCAGGACTGGCACCAGCCCGCGCTGGTCGAAGCGCGGCCGAACCCGACCCGCGACCCGCTCGAGCGGCAGCCGAACGTCGACGGCGGCAACGGCGAGGTGAACCCCTCGGCTCCGGCGGCCGCGCCCTACGTCCCGCCGGCGCAGCCGCCCACCGCGGGGCCGACCATCCGCCGCTCGACCTCCTCTCCGCGCGAGTTCGAATGGTGAGGCGCCAGCGCCGCTGACGCACTGCCGAGCGGGCCGCGCCCAGGTGGCGGCCCGCTCGGCGTTCCGGGGAGTCGATCAGGGAGCCTTGGCGAGCCCGGCGACGCTGATCGCCGCCCAGACCACCTCCGGGTGGAAGATGTCGCTGTGCGCGCCGGACGGCGGCCCGCCCTGGGAGATCACCGCGTCGCCGTTCAGGTTGGTGAAGCTGCCGTGCGCGAGCTGGTAGGGCTGGCCGACCGGTCCCAGCGGCAGCTCCGAGGCGGCGCACGCCTGGGCGCCGTCGTGGCCCATGGCACCCCAGCGGAACAGCAGGTCCGAGGCGGCGGCCGAGTCGTCCCGGGAGCTGAGCGAGGCCAGCGGGTAGATCTTGCCGACCGCCAGGTCGTGGACGGAGAACGACGCCGCCAGCGGCCCGTCCACGCGGCGCGCCATGCCCTTGAGCGCGCCGCCGCGGCGCCGGTCGTCCGGCAGCGCGTCGGCGAACGCGAAGTGGGAGAAGGCGCCCTGGAGCAGCAGCAGGGACTTCACCGGCGAGGCGCCCGCCCCGGGGTCGGGCAGGCCCGCCAGGGTGAACGACACCAGCCGCGCGCCGAAGCTGTGGCCGATCAGATGGACCCGCAGCTCCGGCGCGGCCGCGGCGAGCCGCCCGACCAGCGGCCCGAGGCCGGCCTGGCCGACGACGCCGGCGCGCTTCTTCATCTCGAAATAGGTGAGCTGCCGCAGCGCCTCCTTGGCGCCGTCCCACAGGCGCGAGAACGGGCTGCCGATCCCGGCCGCGCCGCCCTCGCCGGCCGGGGCCGGCACGGCGCGCGCGAAGCGGGTGAACAGCGCCTGGGGGTCGTCGGAGACCATCGCGACCTCGCCGCCGTCCTCGGCGGCGGGGCGGGCGTCCTCCCCGGTCGCCAGCTCGCCCATCAGCGACTGGAAGCGGCGCAGCGCCTCGGGGTCGTCGGGGCGGTCGGCGAGCAGGCCGCCCAGCTGCTCCAGGGCCGCCCGCTGCTCCGGCGTGGTGAACACGTCCGCGAGGTCCTCGACGAGCGCGCGGTCCGCCGGCGGGCCGACCGCGTCGGCCAGCGCGGCGGCGCCGCCAGCCGAGCCGGGGATGGCCTCGTCCGCCCATCGCTTGGACGGCCAGATCACCCCGACGAAGCCGAGCCCGGGGCCGCCGCCGGTCAGCAGGCCCGGGACCTGCTCGAAGAAGCGCCGGTAGAGACTGGTCGCCTGGCCCCGGTCGTTGTTCCAGCCGTGGGCGAACACCATCAGGTCGGTGACGCCCAGCCCGGGCGCGCCGCTGATCAGCGTGTCGGCGTCGCCGGCGTTCGGACGCCCGTTGTCGTCGAAGGCCACCTCCCAGTACGGCAGCCCGGCGATCTCCCCCATCGTTGCCCCTCCTGTCCTGCCGTGGCCCGGCTCCCGTGCCGGGCCTCGCCTACACGGACTGGATCGCCCGCATCAGGTCGACCAGCCCACTGCCCTGGAAGTAGCGCTCGCGCCCGAGCGAGGTGGCGGACTCGAGGAAGATCCGCTTCACCCGGTCGGGCTGGCCGATGAACTCTCGACGGATCGAGAGGAAGGCCGCAATCGCCCCAGAGACATGCGGCGCGGCCATGCTGGTGCCGCTGTCCTCGACGTAGACCGCCACCTGCCCGGGGTCGGGCGGCGGCCCGTCCGGGCTGACGCTGGCCAGCGCCCTGCCAGCGGCGCACGAGGTGATCCGCTCGCCCGGGGCGACCAGGTCCGGCTTGGCGCGGCCGTCGCCGGTGGGGCCCTTGGACGAGAAATACGAGACGCCGTAGGTGTGCGGCATGTCGCGGTGGGTGGCGCCGACGGTGACGGCCAGCTCGGCGTTGCCCGGGTCGTTGATGGTCATGGTCAGGCCGACGTCGGTCTGCCGCTGGAAGGAGCTGAGCGACCCGTAGCCGGTGTTGCCGGCGGCGACCACCACGACCACCCCGGAGCGCACCAGCCGGTCGACCTCGGCGCAGATCGGGCTCTGGCCGCAGGCGAACCATTTGGGGTCGAACTCATAGCCCACGGACAGGTTGACCCCTTGGACCCGCAGCAACTTGCCGGAGCCGTTCAGCTCCTTGCGGACGTACTCGAGCGCCCGCACGACGTTCATGGAGCTGCCGCCGCCGTTGTCGTCGAGCGCCTTCAGGCTGACCAGCTTGCATTCGGGGGCCATGCCGGCCAGTGCCCCCGGGTCCAGCTTCCGCTCGTGGAGGCGCGGCAGGCCCGGCTGGTTGGGGTCCACGACGCGCTCCACCACCCGGAGCTCGACGCCGCGGGCGCCGACGTGCCGGGCGGCCAGCCCGCCGGCGATGATCCCGGCGACGTGGGTGCCGTGGCCGAACCCGTCCCGCAGGGCGGCGCCGCGCTCGGGTTTGCCTGGCAGGGTGAAATCCCTGTGCAGGTCCGCGACGTCGCCGCCGAGCGTGTCGTGGGCACGGAAATGCTGATGGTCGGCGTCGATGCCGGAGTCGATCACCGCCCAGCTGATGCCCCGCCCGCCGGCGCCGTAGGAGCGCCGCCCGGCGTCCGCCTTCACGGTCGAGCACGACAGGTCGATCAGCGGGTTGACCGGGAAGTCCGGCCAGATCCGGTAGAGGGCGGTCCGCGCCGGGTCGGTGTCGACCATGTCGGCGGCAACCAGCGCCCGCACCTGCTCGACCGAGAGCCGGCAGCGATAGTAGGTCTCGGCGACCAGCTCCGGCTCCGGGTCGAGCCGCTCCGGCAGCCCCTGGTACAGCGCGAGGAAGCGGCGCGTGGCCCCGGTCAGACCCTCGTGGTGGCGCAGGTTGAGCTCGATGACCACCGGCAGCGGCTCGCTCTCGCCCGCCGGGAAGCCCAGCCGCTGGCGCTCGGCCGGGTCCAGCAGCGCGTCGGCCACGATGGTCCGCCGCACCAGCGGCGGGCCGTAGCGGGACGGGCCACCTCCAGGCGTCGAGCTCGGACCGGACGCCGCGGGATCATCGGGCGAAACCGTAGGCATGCACGCGCTCCTGGAAGCAAGGCAGTCACCGACACTGCACGCATACTAGAACGTTCGAGGCGCCGTGCGGAGCGATCCACGCGATTCAGGCCTTCAGGTTCGCGCCGACCCGGACGGCGTCGACGCCCGCGGCCAGCTCCACGGTCAGGCTGGGCGCCGGCGAGGTCGGGCAGTCGACCACCAGCAGCGGCGAGAGCTGCGGCTGTCCTTGCCCGATCATGGTCTGCCGCGAGCACACCACGCGCTTGCCGTCGCGCACGTCGACGCTGACCGGGAAGGCGCCGAGCTCCCTGCCGACCTCGCCCTCAGTATCGGCGAGCGAGAGCACCACCACCGCCCGCCCGGCGCCGACGAGGGCGCTGGCGACCCGCAGCGGCAGCGTGGAGCCCCCGGAGCCGCCGTCCACGCGGGCGACGGGCAGGTTGAGGCTGGAGGTGGTGGGGTCGACCGCCCGCAGCGGCGGGCGGGCCGGCCAGCTGCCGCCGGTGTTCAGGCCGACCTTGCCCCGGCCGGCCGTCGACGCGGAGACGAGCAGGTCGTCGATCTCGATGCTGGCCAGCGTCTCCACCGACGGCGTCGGCCCGAGGTCCACCAGGTAGCCGCCGGCCGGGCCGGCCGCCTGGACCGGCACGGCCTCCACGCCGCCGATCTGGCGGCTGTCCGGCTCGGCGAAGACCCCGCCACCGGCGTCGACCAGGTGCAGGCCGGTGATGCCGAGCAGGCGCTGACCATTGGCGAGGCCGTCTACCCGCAGCGTGAGCGAGCCGGCGTTGTCGCTGGTCTGGACGTCGCCGTTGACGGTGTCGCTGGGGATGCGGCTGAGCGAGACCGCCTCGACACGGACCCCGTTGCTCGGCTTGCTCCGCCAGCCGAGCTGGCGCTGGAGCTCGACCGCCTGCGGCGTAGTGGTCTGGGTGGTGGCGCTGGGCGAGCGCTGTGCCGATGCCGCCGATCCGCCGGTGCTGCGGCCGGCGACGAACGCCAGGCCCACCAGCACCAGGGCGGCCACGGCCAGCGCGACCCGCAGGCGCCCACGCGGCGGCGCCTCCGCCACCGCGCTGACCTCGGTGGCCGCCTCCTCCGCTGGCCTGGCGGCGGGCCGGACCGGCCGCTCGTCCAGCTCGACCAGTGGCGCCTGGCACTCCGGGCAGGTGCCTTCGGCCTCGCGGACCGCGTCGCAGCGCGGGCACCAGCCCCTCATCGCTGCCCGCCGCGTTGGTCGACCTGCCACGGACCCGTCAGCAACTGGCTCCGCATCACCCTGGCCACCACTTCGAAGGGCATCCGCCCCTGGCCACGGGGCGTGCTGGAGGCCAGGTCCCTGGCGGTGAACTCGACCACCGTGTCGCCACCCTCGGCGGTGTCCTCGAAGGAGCCGAACTGGCCGCCCGCGCCGCCGGTGGAGACCGAGATGTCGGCGGCGGCGAGGCTCTCGTCCGACGCCTCCTGCCCCGGCTGGGAGAGCAGCACCACCACGCGGCCGTCCCGGTAGGTGGCGCCCATCACCCTGACCGTCTCGCAATCCACGCAGGCCACCTCGAGCGAGCAGGTCGAGCAGGTGCCCTGGCGGTCGGGCGCGGTCTGCGGGGAGGTGTCCATCGACCGCTTCAGCTCGGCGTCGACCAGCGCCCCCCGCAGGGTCTCGTTGGACCGCCGCAGCTCGATGATCTGCGCGACCGTGGCGCCGGCCACCGCGTTGGGGTCGATCCGGCGGGTGAGCGAGACCGTGCCACGGACGCTGCCGCCGCCGAGGCTCTCCAGCTCGTCGGCGGCCAGCGGCTCGTTCGGCCTCCCGACGGCCAGCTCCCGGCCGGCGGAATCGGTGAGCCGCAGACCGATCACGCCCCCGAAGGTCCACTCGCGGTCCAGGCCGCTGACCTCGAAGTTGATCTGGGTGGTGCCGCCGGTGGCGGTGATCCGGTTCAGCGTCAGGGTCACGGTGCCGTGCAGCACGCTCCAGCCGAACACTCGGGAGACGTCGGTCGACAGGCCGCCACCCGGCAGCGGCCGCCCGCTGGCCCGGGTGCTGGTCGACGCCGAGGCCGAGCTGGAGGGACGGCTCGAGCGGCCGCCCGCGAACGCGCCCGCCACCAGCGCGAGCGTCACCGCGGCGATGGCCACCGCCCGCGCCAGCGGCAGCAGGGAACGCAGCCGCTGCGCCAGCGCGTCGCGCCCGCCGCGCCACCCCACCGTGCGGGAGAGCTGGGGCAGCGCCACCAGCGAGGCGGAGCAGACCGGGCAGGGCGAGCCTGGCCGAGAGGCCCGCAGCTCGTCGCAGCGGGCGCACCAGGCCTGGCGGCGTTGCCCGACCATCGTGAGCACTACCCCGGGACCACCCGCAGGTCGCGGGAGGTGCGGTTGAGCCGCCGGGCGCCAGGCGCCGACTCCGGCGCCGCGGAGCTTCCGGCCAGGCCCGCCGGGGCCGTGCACACGACGATGTCCTCGATGCGGGCGCCGAAGCGGCCCTGGCGGTAGATGCCCGGTTCGACCGAGAACGCCATGCCCTCGACCAGGCGCTCGGTGTTGCCGGCGACGATGTAGGGGTCCTCGTGCTCCTCCAGCCCGATGCCGTGGCCGGTGCGGTGGATGAAGTGCTCGCCGTGGCCGGCGGCGGCGATCAGCTGGCGGCAGGCGGCGTCGACGGCCTCGGCCGGCACCCCCTGGACGGACGCCTCGCAGCCGGCGCGCTGGGCCCGCTGGAGCACCTCGTACAGCTCTATGAACTCGGCGGGCGGTTCGCCGACGACCAGCGTGCGGGTGGTGTCGGAGCCGTAGCCGTCCAGGCGGCCGCCGATGTCGACCACCACCGGGTCCCCCGGCCGGATCACGCGGTCGCCGGGCACGTGGTGCGGGCTGGCGCTGTTGGGCCCGGAGCCGACGATCACGAACAGGGTCTCGTCGTGGGTGGCGCGGATGGCGGCGTCCAGGTCGCGGGCGACCTCGCGCTCGCTGCGGCCGGCCCAGCGCAGGTCGGCGAGCCCGTCGATCACGCTGTCGATGGCGGCGGCCACGCGCGCCAGCGCCTGGATCTCGGCGGCGTCCTTGACCATGCGCAGCGAGCGGGTGACGGTCGAGGCGACGGTGAAGGAGGCGCCCGGCAGCGCCTCCTGGAGGCGCAGCAGGAACACGCTCCAGAGCTGGTCCCCGACGGCCAGCCGCCCCCGGGCGATGCCAGCGCTCTCCAAGGCGTCGCGCACCAGGGCGACGGGGTCGTCGGTCTCCTCCCAGGCGAGCACGTCGACCTCGAGGTCGCCCAGGTGCTCGCTGGCCAGCGGCGCCTCCAGCGCCGGCACCAGCAGCCGCGGGGTGCCCTCGGCGGGCACCACCAGCATGGTCAGCCGCTCCAGCCCCGGCGGCAGGTAGCCGGTCAGGTAGCGGAAGTCGGCCGACGGGCCCACCAGCACGGCCTCCACGCCCCGATCGGCCATCTCCTTGCGGGCGCGCGCCAGTCGCTCCGCGCGTGGGCTCGTGCTCATTGGGAGATCGTACCGCTCATCGGAATCTACGTATCCGTTCGCGTTGGCGTGGGGATGCGCTTCCGTTCCTGCTTCGCGGCAGGCAGTTCCACCGTCTCGCTGCTGAGGCGGCCAGCGCTCCCCGCTCCACAGGCGTTTTCAGTCTCCGGGGAACTCCCGGCGACCCGCCCGGCATCAGCGAACCGGGCGAGATTTCTGGCAGCGTTCAGGTCCCGATCGATGACCAGTCCACACACCTCGCAGCGAAACACCCACTCCGCCAGCGGCAGCCTGCCCTTGATGAACCCGCAGCCAGAACAGCTTTTCGATGACGGAAAGAACCGGGGCGCAACCACCAGGCGGCTGCCATACCAGCCACACTTGTAGGCGAGCTGGCGACGGAACTCTCCCCAGCTCTGATCACTGATCGAACGAGCCAGCCGGCGGTTGCGGACCATGCCGGCCACATGCAGGTCCTCCACCACGATCACCGACTTGGTTTTCGCCAACGTCGTGGTGGCCTTGTGCAGCGCGTCGGTGCGCTGGTTGCGGATGCGCCGATGACAGCGAGCCAGCGCCAGCGCCGCCTTGGCGCGGTTCCGCGAACCGGGCCGCTTGCGGCTGACCGCCCTTGCTCTGCGCCGAAGCCTCCGCAGGCCGCGGTTGAGCGCCTTTGGACCGTCGAGCAAGGTGCCGTCCGAGCAAACCGCGAGCCTTCTGACACCCAGGTCAACTCCCACTACCGGCCCATCCACCGGAGGCGGGTCAAGCCGGGTGACCTCCACGGTCAGCGAGCAGTACCAGCGGTCGGCCTCACGCCGGCAGGTGGCGGACAGAATCCGCCCGTCGAACTTGCCCGTCGGTTCCTTGGTCCTGATCCGGCCGATCCGCGGCAGCACGACGATGCCATCCTCGACGCGAATTGCCCCGGCCAGCCGGAATCGATCCGGACTGCGGCCGCGTTTCTTGAACCTGGGAGCCCCGACCCGCCTGCACCGCTCACTGCGCCCCCGCCACCAGTTGGCGTAGGCCTGGTCAAGATCCCGCAAGGCCTCCTGCGGGGCACATTTGGACACCTGGTACAGCCAGGCGAAGCGGGGGGTGCGTTTTAGCCGGACCAGCGGCCGATGCAACGCCATCGCATTCAAGGTCTCACCACGGCGCCGCCATGCCTTGCGGCGCACCGCAAGCCCCCAGTTCCAGGCCCATCTGGCCGCACCGGCATGGTTACTCAGCGCCACCCGTTGCGCGGCAGTAGGAGCGAGTTCGTAGCGAAACGCTTGAAGCACTAGCATGGCCGGATCCTAGCGGACACCGGTACAGATCCCCACCAAATAATGGCAGTAGCGGGACGCTCCTCCCCATCGGTCGCGTCCGGCTCAGGATGAAGGCGGCAAGGAGAGCCATGGCTGGGGGAGTCTGGACGGCTCGGCCCTACACCTTGATTCGCAGGGCCTCCGGGAGGACGTCGACGGTCAGGGGCGGGGTGCCCGGAACGCGGCAACCGTCCAGGGCGATCGTGAGCGGCTCGGCGGTGTCGACCTCGATCAGCTTGGACTGGTACTCGCGGATGGTCGGGTGGGGGATGTGCTCGCCGTAGTACAGCTCCTTGGAGCGGGAGTAGATGGTGAGCGGCTGTCCCTCGAAGGCGATCACCGACATGCGCCCGTCGTCGGGCAGCGCCCGGGGCGCCGCCTTCATCCGGTGCATGGTGAACTGGCCGTTGGCGACCACCAGGCCGGCAAGGCGGAAGTCCACCGCGCCGCGCTCCAGCGCCAGCCGCGCCGGGGTGGAGCGGGTGGCGGCCAGGCCGCCGAGCGCCGCCGCGAACCCGCCGAACCGTCCGGCCCAGGCCGTGCGGGGCAGGCGGCTGGACACCTCGGCGGGGTAGCCGAGCTCGGCGCAGTTGCCGAAGACGCCGACGCGCTGGCTGCCCTTGGGGCCGTGCCAGCGCGCCCTGCCCACGTCGGCCAGGAACAGGTTGGAGCCCAGCAGGTGGGTGGCGGCCCGCTCGGTGTCCTCGGGCAGGCCGAAGGTGGCCGCCAGGTTCTGGCGGCCGAGGCCGACCAGGCCGAGCACGGCCTCGGGGTGGCGCGGGCCGTCGGGCCCGACCAGGGCGGCCACCAGCGCGTGGGCGATGCGGTCGTCGCCGACCGCCACCAGCAGGCGGGCGCCGCGCTCCAGCGCCCGCTCGGCGATCTCCAGCGCCCGGCTGGCGGGCCTGGCCACCGCCGCCTCGGCGACCACACCCGCGTGCGCCAGCTGCCTGCGCAGCTCGGTCAGGTCGCGCCGGGCGCTGGCCGCGTCGCCGATCAGGTACGGCGCGCCGTAGGGCAACATGGACTGCTCGCCCGGCGGGCGGCTCTGGGTGGTCGTCACGGGACGGGCTCCTGGAGGTTTCGGCTTGCACGACGTCTACATGACCGGCGCTCCAGTGTAATTGCACGCCGGGTCGGGCAGGGTCCATGGTCGAGCCATGCCCAGTGACGAGGAGGCGGTCGGGCCGCCGCGGCACTACGTCCGCACCGGCGGCGGCCAGGTGATCCACCGGGCCGGCTGCTTCGCCGCGCTCGGCGGCACGCCCTGGGAGTGGGCCGAGGGCATGACCGCCGCCGAGCTGGCCGACGAGCCGACCGCCGCCAGCTACCGGCAGTGCGAGTTCTGCATGCCCGAGGACACCTGGCCGACCGAGGGGGAGGTCGACCAGGCCCCGCCCACGCTGCCGCTGCTGGAGCGGGTGCGGCTGGCCCACGAGCACCTGACCAGGGCGGTCGAGCTGGACCTGGACAAGGCCAAGTGGCTGACGGACCAGGGCGAGCTGCGCGCGGCCGCCAACGCCTACCGCACCGCCTGGGGCTGGGAGCAGACCGCCAAGGTGCTGGCCAGCTACGTGCCCGAGCTGCTCGACGACGAGGACGGCGAGGGCGGGGACCGCGGGCGGGCCGGCCCGGGGCCGGGTCAGACCATGCCGGAGTAGGCGACCACGCCGCGCTGGCAGGCGTCGACGGCGCCGTGGGCGACCTCGGCGAGGCCCGGGTCCTTGGCGACCTGCGCGACCTGCTGGAGCAGGTCGATGAGCTGCTTGGTCACGCGCACGAAATCGCCAGGGGTGATCTCCTCGTAGGCGAGCACGTCCTCGAGGCTGTCGCCGGCCGCCCAGCGGTAGGCGAGGTTGGCGAAGCCGGCGTCCAGCGGGCGCGTCAGCTCCAGGCCCTCGGCCTCCTCGTGCCCGTGGATCTCGTCCTGCAGCTCCGCCAGCGCGCGCAGCGCGCGGCGCACGCGGGTGGTCGGCGGCGCCGCCTCCTCGCCGGGCGGGACCTGCTCGCCGCGCGACTCGTAGACCAGGCTCGACACGCAGGCGGCCAGCTCGGCGGGGTCGAGGTCGCGCCAGACCCCGCGGTGGATGGCCTCGACCACGGCCAGGTCGGCCTCGCTGTACACGCGACGCAGCGTCTGCCCCTTGGGGGTCAGCGCGAACCCCTCCAGGTAGCCGAGCTGGCCGAGCACGGCCAGCACCCGATCGAAGGTCCGCACCAGCGAGCCGGTGCGCCGGTGCACGCGCTTGCTGATCCGCTCGGTCTCGCGCTGGAGCTGGTCCCAGCGCAGCATCCAGCGCTCGTGCCTGGGCAGGTCGGGGCACTGATGGACCGGATGGGCGCGGAGCTCCGCGCGGAGCTCGGCCAGCTCGTGGTCGTCGGCGCCGCTGGCGCGCCGTCGCCGCGGCTTGGCGGGCTGCGGCGCGTCCATCTCGGCCAGCGCCTCGGCCACCCGCGCCTTGAACCGCGGGCTCTTGGGGCTGAACGGCCGCGGCAGGGTGATCCTGCCCACCACCACCGGCCCGGTGCCCAGGTCGCGCACTGCCACCCGCCGGACGCGCCGGTCCTCGGTCAGCACCAGCACGCCGGTGGTGCCGCCGCGCCCGCCGGCCGGGCCGAGCACCGCCGCCAGGCCGCGCCGCCGCCCGCCGGGCAGGTGCACGACCGTGCCGGGGACCAGCGAGCGCACCGCGCTGGCGGCCTCCTCGTCGCGGGCGCGGCGGTCGGTGTCGGCCAGGCTGCTCTCGCGCGCGCGGATCCGGCGCCGCAGCTCCCAGTACTCGCGGACGTCGCCCCGATCGCAGTGGGCCGAGCGCAGGTAACCCTCGAGAAATTCAGCGTTGCGGGCCAGCGTCCGCTCGGCGCCGTGCACCGTGCGGTCGATCAGGAACTGCGCGAACGACGAGGCCAGCAAGCGCTCGGCCGCCGGCCGCGTGTAGTTGGCGACCAGGTTGACGGCCATGTTGTAGGACGGCCGGAAGGACGAGACGAGCTGGTAGCTGCGGGTCGAGGCGAGCGCGCAGATCCGCTCGAACGGCACGAACGGCTGATGCAGCACCACGGCGGCGCCGCGCGTGTCGATGCCGCGCCGGCCGGCACGCCCGGTGAGCTGGGTGTACTCGCCGGGGGTGAGCAGCTCGTGCCGCTCGCCGTCCCACTTGGACAGCCGCTCGATCGCCACCGTGCGCGCCGGCATGTTGATGCCCAGCGACAGCGTCTCGGTGGCGAAGACCACCTTGACCAGGCCCTGCGCGAACAGCTCCTCGACCGCCTCCTTGAACAGCGGCAGCATGCCGGCGTGGTGGCTGGCCACCCCGCGCTGGAGCGACTCCGACAGGTCGGCGTAGCCGAGCGCGTCCAGGTCGGCGGGGTCGAGCTGGGCCACGCGCAGGTCGAAGAACTCGGCGATGCGGTCGCGCTCGTCGCGGGTGGTGAGGTTGATGTTGGCGGCGCGGCACTGCGCCAGCGCCTGGTCGCAGCCGGCGCGGGAGAAGATGAAATAGATCGCCGGCAGCAGCCCCTGCTCCTCCAGCAGGTCCACGACCTCGACCCTGCTCGGCACCCAGTCGCGGCGGATCGCCTGCGGCCCGGCGCGGCCGTGGCGGCCCTTGGTGTCGCGCCCGGCGCGCCACTCGCGCTCGCCGCGGCGCAGCAGCGACGGGTTCGGCACCAGCTCGCCGTCGTTGGCGACCAGCATCGGCTGGAGCTCGCGGCCGATCAGGTAGTAGTTGTCGAGCGGCACCGGGCGGCGCTCCTCGATCACCACCTCGGTGGCGCCGCGGGTGGCCTCCAGCCACTCCCCGAACTCCTCGGCGTTGGACACGGTCGCCGACAGCGCGGCCACCTTCACGTCCACGGGGAGGTTGATCAGCACCTCCTCCCAGACGGCGCCGCGCACCCGGTCCTGGAGGTAATGGACCTCGTCCATCACCACGTGGCGCAGCCCCTCCAGCGTGGGGCTGCCCTCGTAGAGCATGTTGCGCAGCACCTCGGTGGTCATCACCACCACCGGCGCCTCGCCGTTGATCGAGTTGTCGCCGGTGAGCAGGCCGACGTTGCGGGCGTGGTGGCGCGCGACGAAGTCCCCGAACTTCTGGTTGGAGAGGGCCTTCAGCGGGGTGGTGTAGAAGGCCTTGCCGCCCTCGCGCAGGGCGAGCCAGACGGCGAACTCCCCCACCACCGTCTTGCCGGCGCCGGTCGGCGCCGCCACCAGCGCGCCCCGGCCGGCCGCCAGGGCCAGGCACCCGCGCCGCTGGAACTCGTCCAGCTCGAACGGGTAGGAACGCGCGAACTCCTCGACCAGCGCCCCGGGGTTCCGGGCGCCTGCGTCGTTCGCGCCGCTCGGCACGATCTTCAGGTCTTCCGTCATCTCGCTGCCATCCTGCCACCACGAGGGCCGTCCTGTGGCGCCGCTTCGCGAGACCGGTCGCGGGCCGGCGCCGCGCCGATCTATGCTCCGGGGTATCGCAACCCCTGGTGGAGGTGGTGATCGTGCGTCGGTACCTCGTGGTGGCGAACCAGACCCTCGGCGGCGACCAGCTGCTGGCATGCGTGCAGGAGCGCATGCGGGCGGGCCCCAGCCACTTCCACGTCCTGGTGCCCGCGACCCCTGCCAGCCAGCTCGACCAGGAGTACGTTGCTAGCGTGCCAGAACACGTGAGGGTCGCGGCCAGCGCCCAGCCGGGCGACGACGACCGCCTGGCGGCCAGGGAGCAGCTGGAGGACGAGGCCGACGAGATCCACGCAGACCGGCCCGCTGAGGATCTCGGGCGCGTGCTCGCGCGCGAGCAGCTCCGCGAGGCGCTCGCGCGGCTCCGGTCGCTGGGCGCCGACGCGGGCGGCGAGGTCGGCGTGGCCGACCCGCTGGAGGCGATCGGCGTGGTCCTGCACCGTCACGAGTTCGACGAGATCATCCTGTCCACCCTGCCCGGCCGCAGCTCGCGCTGGCTGGCGACCGACCTCCCGAGCCGCGTCCGCCGCACCCACAAGCTGCCGGTGACCCAGGTCACCGGACCCGCGCACGCGGCGCCCCAGCCGACCAAGGAGTAGTCCATGGCATCACCACCCACCGCCATCGACCGGCGCGGCCACCTGCGGGTCCCCACCCTGCGAAGGGACAGCTGGTGGCTCCAGCCGCTGGTCACGGTCCTGGTGCTGCTGGGCTTCGTGGTCTACGGCATCTGGGTGGCGTTCGTGGACAAGAACTACTTCGCCGACCCCTACATCTCCCCGTTCTACTCGCCCTGCCTGGCGTCCAAGTGCGGCGACCACGCCACCGCCGCCATCTTCGGGAGCTGGTGGCCGCTGTCGCCGGCGCTGATCGTGCTGCCCTTCCCGCTGGGCTTCCGGCTCACCTGCTACTACTACCGCAAAGCGTACTACCGCTCGTTCTGGTGGGCGCCGCCCGCCTGCGCGGTCCGCGACGCCCGCGCGCGCTACAGCGGCGAGACCAAGTTCCCGCTGATCCTCCAGAACATCCACCGCTACTTCTTCTACCTGGCGCTGCCGTTCCCGATCATCCTGCTGTGGGACGGCATCCAGGGCTTCCACTTCCGTGACGGCTGGGGCATGGGTCTCGGCTCGCTGGTGCTGGTGGTCAACGCGGTGCTCCTGGGGTTGTACACGCTGTCGTGCCACTCCTGCCGGCACCTGTGCGGCGGACAAGCCGACCGCTTCTCCAAGGCGCCGGTGCGCTTCCGGCTGTGGCGCTGGACAACGGCGCTGAACTCCCGCCACATGCTCTACGCCTGGGTCAGCCTGGTGTTCGTCGCCCTGACCGACCTGTACGTGCGCTTAGTAGCCGTTGGCACGATTCACGACCCGCGATTCTTCTGACGATGAGCGTTTCCCACTGCGGTTATCGATCCATGTGGGGGGAGCTCGCTCATCCCGCGTTCCTGACTGTCGGTAGCGTCGTGACCTGGGATGATGCCACACTGGCGGGCACTGGGGCCACCGTGGGGACACCGTCTACTCTCGCGGCAAGCCGTGTCGAGCCGCGTCGAACCTCGTCAAGGCGGTCTGCCAGGGCGTCGGCACTGGACGGGTACAGGTGGCCGTAGACCGTGAGGGTGATGCTCGCATCCTTGTGCCCGAGCATCTTGCTCACCGTGAGAATGTCGGCGCCGACTTCCCTGATCGCAACGCTCGCGGCCGAGTGCCGAAGATCGTGGAAGCGCAGACCGTTGACCAGACCAGCGCGCGTGACCGCCGGGCGGAAGATCCTCGCCATGAAGGCACCCTCACGATGCGGCCTACCCTCGGGACTCGTGAACACCAGCGGACTCGGGTCTTTGGGATCGTCGGTCGTGTCGGCACTGGCGTTGTAGGGACGCTGCGCGAGGTAGGCGGCAAGCTCATCCCGCACACTGGCAGGCATGCGGACGGTGCGAGCCTCATAGTTCTTGACCGCTCCCCATTCCAGCTTTCCATCAACTTCGGTCGCACCCTCGCGCACGCGGACGGTGCTCCGCAGCATGTCAAGATCCTTGATCCGAAGTGCCGTGATCTCGCACGCGCGGAGTCCAGTCCATCCCGAGAGCAGGACCATCGCGCGGTAGCGAGGGTCAATCGTGTCGGCAAGCCGCTCGACTTCGGGAGCCTCAAGGAAGTGCATTTCCGCCCGTTGCGACTTGGGCGCCTTGATGCCCGTGGCGGCGTTGCGCGCCAGCTTGCCGCTCTCGATGGCGCTGGTGAGCACCTGGCGAACCACCAGCATCGCGTTGCGGACGCGGGAAGCGGACTTGCCGCTGGCGGTCAGTGTCGCCTGCCATTCCCGCAGTGCCATCGTGTCGATCCTGTCGAGCCGCGTCAGGGCGAGTCCGGTGCTGGCGCTCAGGTCGAGCTTGCCCGCGTCGTCGAGGATCACGCCCGCGTACCCGAGGCACTGGCGGTATGCCTTGCGGGTGGCCGGCTTGCTGGCGGCTTTGGTGGTGAACCACCTGGCGGCTTGCTCACCAAACAGGGTCCGCCCGGCGGAGGGGTCAACGTAGGCGCCCTTGGCTTTGCTTGTCTCGTTCTCGTGCATCCATTGCTTGGCGTCGACCAGGCGGTCGAACACCTTGCGCTTGCTGGCGCCCGAGGGGTCGCGGAACCTGGCCGAGTAGGTGATCTTCCCGTTGCGCTCGCGGCGCTCGATGCTGGCCATCCTGATCCCCTTCCTGAAACGGTTTTCCTACCGCAACCATTATGAACCTTGATGTAGCGCTACCGCAACCAATCTGGCAAGATCGGCGCATGCCCGATGACCTCGTGACCCTGGCCGAAGCGGCACGGCGAGTGCGGCTCAGTCCGCAGCGTGTTCGCAAGCTCGCGGCGAAAGATCCCGCCTTCCCGCCGCAACAGGTCATCGGCGGCTACCGGCTCGTGAGCTGGAGCGCGTTCGAGCGCTGGGACCGTGACCGCAACCGTCGTCCCGGTCGACCACCAAAGCGGCGCTAACCTCTGCGATTAATCGCAGCGTTTGTATTCGACGCTCTTGGCGAAAAACCCGTATTTCACTGTGAAGACAGCGCGCCGCATGTCGCCATTGCTGGCCTGTAGACGGCCCTGGGAGCGAGCGGCGCGGCCGTGTGCATGTTCGGCTACCCTGGCGCACATGGCGCGCAATGTGGCTCGACTGCATGAGTCCCCCAATTCAACCGGCCGAAATGCAATTGCCCGCTAATTCGCTATGTGGCCCCAATGTGGCCCCACGGTGCTCGTGCAGGGCATATCTCCTGGTCATGGCCATGATGGCGCGGGGTCACAAGACTCCCCCGTCACCTGCTGCGCCATGATCGGCATCGAAACCGACAACGCGCCGAGCGGCCAAGTCCCAATTGCAGCAATTCCACTAAACTCGAAATTCCATTTCCATGTTTCGGCCTAACCATACTAAATGATTTCGACGGTCCAATTCCCACTACAAGGCGCGGGGGTGCTATTGCTGGCTTGCGAGTCTGACGGGGGTTTGACGCGGGGCGGCCCCGCTCACCCCGGACCACAGACCTCACTCGGGGAAGTCGACGGCCGGCAGCTCAGGAGCGTTCCACGCGGTCATCTGTTGCAGTCGGCGCTCGCCTGCCGTGCGGAGGTCGTGAGCTTGGCCTTCGCAGAACGCCGCCAGGTCGAACAGGCGGTTGATCTCCTCGATGGTCGGGTCGGCGGATCGGATCAGCTCGGTGATGCGACGGTGGAGGTCGTGGGCGAACGTGTCGGTTGTCTTGCTGTCGAGGGTCATCGGGTCTCCTTCCTGTGCCCTGCCCGGTGGCACGGCGTGCCCGTGCCCTCCCCTATAGGGAGGGGGCACAGGGGCACACCCCTGACCTGCGTGCCCTGTTTTCAGGGGGCACGGTGGGGCACGGTGGGGCACAGGGGCACGGTCATGCATTGCTGTCCGAATCAGGAAGATTAGGGAAGACGGTTCGTGGTCCGATATGTCCTGGATAGTGGCAGACCGCACTACCTTCTATCTTGGTAATGATGCGCGAGTGATCAATTGCCCATTTGATCGCTGCATCTTTCGCCTCGTTCTTTCCAGTTATTGCAGCTCGAAGCGCACGCTTGTTCATGCCAGGGGTTGCAGCCACAGCATCAACCACGCTCGTAACCACGTTCATGAATTTCGCCGTTGACCGGCTCCCACCCACAGCAGTTAGCCTTCCTGTGGACTCGTCGAATTCAAGGCGGGTCTCGTCGACTTCCACGTCGCGGCCATCGGCGCGGAAATAGCGGTATTCCTCCTTATCCTTGGTGAGGAGCCAGCGAACATCGGCCCAATCGTCGAGCACGGTGGCGCCGCGAACGTGCTCGGCGCCCTGCTCATGTTCGGCACGGCCAAAATGGGCCGCCATGACGAGGTCGGAAATACCGGCTGACGCCTTAATCACATCGAGGTTGTCGAGCCAGTGCCCAACTTTCTCATTGTCGTTTTCCGGCCCACGGTAGGCTTTGGAGAACGGGTCAATGATCCAGAAGTTAATTTCGTATTGCCACATTCGCTCGATAACCTCGTCCCGTACCTGTGGAACATGCAGCGGCATCGGGTGGCCGCGCAGGTTCAACACCGATGCGCCATCGGTGTTGCGAATGCCGTGGCGGCGAAGCCAAGAAATGAACTGCTGCTCGGTAAGTTCGTAATTCCAGTAGCAGACGCGGCCAGTAAAGGTGATCGGATAGATGCCTAAAAACGGCTCGCCGTCGAGTAACGAGCGAAAGAGGTTAATCAGCAAACTGCTCTTGCCGGTTTTATACATCGCGGCGAGCAGGGTGTTGCACCCTGTGGGGTGTAACTCGGCCACCGTCATCGGGATTGGCGCATCGTCGACAATCTTGAAATCGTCAGTCAGCGAGACGCGCCAATCGGGCATTTTCCAGGAAGCCGCAATGCGCTCTTGCTCAAGGCGGCGCTCGATTTCGGCATGGAGCCGACGCCTGCGCAGGCCATCCTCGATCGACTGCTGTTCCTGCGCCGTCAAGCCCAGCAAGGGCACCTGTCCCCCGGTGGCGCTCACCTGTGGCCCCCGAGCAGGCGTGCAGCCCACCGGTCCGCCAGGTCAGCGAGCTTCGGGTCCGCCCGCATGGCCGCGATCACCAGCGCCGGCCAGGTGACCCTCGCCGCGCCCGCAGTGGTGACGGGTCCGTCACGGGTCGACCCCAGCCGGGTCCGTGCTGCGCGTCGCTGGCACGAGCGCCCGCAGTACTTCGCGGTCCGGGACCGGCCTGCCAGGTCGGCGCCGCAGACGGCGCAGCGGCGGTCCTCAGCGGCCGTCATCGGGGGTCACCTTCGGCAGGTCCGTGCTGGGCGGCGACCGTGATCAGCGCCAGCCGCATCGCCAGCAGGCGGAAGTCATGCGGGCGCAGCGGCGGCGACACCCGCAACGCCATGACGAAGATTTCGTAGACGCTGGCGACCTCGCCCATGGGCAGGTCCGCGTGGTCACTTGTCTCGACATGCAGCGCGGCGATACGCTGGTCTTCCTGCTCCTCGCCGACAGGGCGCCTACCCCGGACTTTGGTCCGGGGTCGGCCATTTTTGGGCATTAAAAAACCTCCTCGCTCGACTGGGAATTTAGGGGATTTCGTCGCCCGTGCATTCCGTGGGCCGTAGCGAGAAGGCGTGAAATTCGAGTTTTTGGTGGTGGCCGAGCTATGTAGCGGATAGCTCGGCCACCAATCTTCTTTCATTTAGTCGAGGCGTGTATCCGGTGGTCCTGACCACCAGTAGCCGCACTCGCGGCATTCCCACGGGAATATCCATGTTCCCGCTTCCGACAGTAGCTCGGCTTGGGTTTTGGACATGGTGATCATCGTGGTCGACGGCGCATGACATTCCGGGCACCTGGCGAACCATTGGCAAAAATCGTGGATTCCGCGCATCCGCCGTAAATATCGGTCGGTCGCTTCCTCTTGGCGCCGTCGCGCATCATCGGGGTTTTTGTTCATTTTCACGAGCGCAGGTCGATATAGACCGACCCGCTGTCGGCGTGGTCGAATATGTCAGCCAGCGTGGGCATGTCGCGCTGGAGGTCATCTATCGGCATGCGCTCATGGCGCCCGCAGACAAAGCAGAGCAGAACAAGAGTAAGGTCTTGCTCCCCGGTGGCCGGGTCGATTGGCGTAAAGCTAAGCGTCCGCACATGCGACCACGACGCGACGCATCCTGGCGCATCGCATTTCGCCGGGCCAGTGCGCCGCCGTGCTGCAATTTCCCGTTCCCGAGCCGGATTGATACGTTCCGGCTTGTGCATCCCCTGGTCTTCTTTCTCGGTCATCGTGCTGGCGCCCGGTTTTTACGCTGCGCCTCAATCCACCGCATCAATTCACTCTCGCGATAACGCAGCCGCGAGCCGATGAGAATTACCGGCGGACCCTCGCCAATGTGGCTCCAGTAGTGAAGAGTCGAGACCGGGATATTCAGATACTCGGGGGACGCCACCTCTTTTGCGGTCAGCAAGCGGTCTGGCACTGGCGCTCCTTTCTTCAATGATTCAGCAGTGCGGCGCTGAGCATTCCAGCTCGCTCGGCCTGGCGTCAATGGCTCGAATAACATAAAGTACAGCGCAGACCTCTAAGGTGAAATTCGACTGGCGCAGGCGCGCTCAAACGCAAAATTCCCCGCAACCGCGTGATACCGTGCGGTCTGAGGATTCGAGACGGAGGCGGCCATATGGGAGTCCGGTGGGGTGTCGCGCTGAGCGGGGTCGAGCGGCTGGACGCCGCGCTCCGGCGCACGGCGGTCGAGGTCCATAACTTCCGGACGCCGCTTCGGCGCACCGTCGACGAAGTCGCTCGGCCGAGCATCGCTCGCAACTTCGAAATCGGCGGCCGTCCCGACCCCTGGCAAGAGCTGTCCGACGAGACAATTGCCCGAAAGGGGTCAGACCGCATCCTGGTCGACACCGGCCAAGGCATGCGCTCCGCCACCGCCAGGGCCAGGTGGACCATCACCCGCGAGCAGGCGGCTTACGTCGGTTCCTCGTTCCCGGAGCGGTCCTGGTTCATGGAGCTGCACCAGCGGGCCGACGACTTCGATGTCGCCTTCCCCGCCCGCCCCTTCGCGGTGGTGCAGCCGGAAGACCTCGATGCCATGCGCGGCGTGTTCGCCTCATGGCTGGACCGTGACGTGATCCCGCGCTACACCTTGGGGTAGCCTTCGAGCATGCTGAGCTACGTCAAAAGGATCCCAACAGAGATCCCGGCCGGTCAGGTGCTCGTCCACAACAACGTGATCGTCGACATCCGGCCACGAAGGCGGCCAGGCTTCCGAGGCTTCCGAGCGTGGCTCGATGCGCCCGACCCTGACCGCCAGGAAGCCTGTCCGTGCGGCTGGGCACCCGAGCTAGGCGAGCACTACAGGCGGGGCTAGGCCGGCGGCCCGAGCTAGCGCGAGTATGGCTCGCTGCCCGCGTTGCCGATCACGACTCCGCACAGGAACCGCGTACCTGTGCCTGTGGGGCGGCTTAGGCGTGCTTGACCGCTACCTCGTGTGTCCGCGCGGTTGTCCGGGGACGTGGCGCAAGGGCGATGCGGAGCTTGCGGCGCAGTGCAACGAGCCGGGTTGCGGAACATTGCTAAGCCGGTATAACCAGGACCACTATTGCGGTCTGCACGTCTAGCTGGCAGTCATGGCGGCCTGGTGGTCCGCGCGACGCTTGTAGGCACCCCCGGCGGTCGACGGCGCCAGCGGGTCCAACTCCGGGATGCCGCAGACGTGCTTCGCGCCCGCCACGTCGTAGGCGACACAGACCTCGCCGCCGGGGAACCGCGCCCGCAGGTGCCGCTCAGGTAGCTCGGCCAGGTACGCCAGCACGCTCAGCGGCGTGTGGCAGCCGGCGCGGACCAGCTCGGCCAGCAGCTCGGGGTGTCGGCTGGGCAGGGTCGTCAGGAACCGCCCGAGGCGTTGATCGTGCAGCTCCCGAGCACCCTGCTCCCGGCGCCTGGTAAACGGCCGTTTGACGTGGCCGTTCCAGAGTTCTTCGGTCGGCGGGCGCAGCAGCGCCCAGACCCCTAGCCGCTCGCGCGTCCCGGCCCGCAGCCGGCGCAGGCAGCCCATTGCCTTGAGTTCGCCCTGGCGGTCATGGTAGGTCCGCTCGCTGCTCATCCCGAGGTCGCGGAACAACCCCATGAACGACCCCAGGAAGACCCGCTCCAGCTCGCGCTTGAGGTCGGGAGGGATCAGGGCGGCCAGGTCCACCGGCAGGTCGCCCACCGGGGTCGACCGCTCCCACGCGGTCTGGAAGATCAGCACGCAAGCGTCGTAGGCCCGCGAGGTCAACCCCTTGGGCCGCCCGGTCCGGTACCCCGCCATCGGCGCCAGTCAGTCGTCGCGGCCGCGGTCATCGACCTGGCGCAGGAAGGCGACCAGCGGGTCTTCAGGCCGGACGCCGCCGACCACCGCCGACAGGTCCAGCAGCTTCGAAATGGCGGCGAGCTTCACCTTGTCATCCTTGGCGTCCAGGGCGAGGCGGCTTACGACTTGGTGCGCGATAGCCGTGGTTGATCGCGGGCATCGCGTGGCGCATGGGACGGGCCGCACGGTCATCATGCGTGGATGTCTAGACCACCATGGGCCCGTGCGGCCCTCTCCCGGGTGCAGCCGAGATACGTTCCAAAGTAGGAACTTGGGCGTGTGAGCAGCGCCGATGCCTTGATACCCGGCATGAGGTCTTCCGGCGGGCAGTCGCTCAACTGGCCGGCTCCCGGCGCCCGCCTCAGCTCGGTGCGTGCGCCGCGGCGAGCGCACGCGAGGCGTACGACAAGATGACCTGGGTCATGGCGATGGCGAAGTCGGCGTCTTGGTGGTCGAGGGGAACTCGCCCTCGTAGGTGCCTGCGTTTATCACGTGGCGGCCATGGTTGAGATAGTCGACGAAGGCCTTGGTGAGGCGGTCGACCTCGCTACGCTTGGGGTCGGGGAGCGCGTCGAAGATGTGCTGTTTGGCTCCTGGGAGGGCCTCGAAGACGCCTTTGAGGTGCTGGAAGACGCCGGCGTCGTCGCCGAGGGCGAAGGCCTTCTCGGCATCGGTGAGCCGGTCCAGCGCCTTGCGCCAGCGCGCCTGCTCGGGGCCGCGGGGGACCGCGACCTCAAGGTGGAGGTAGTCGTCTCCGCTGACTGCTTGGACAACCTGGCTGTACCAGTCGCTGCGGGCCACCCTGACGTGGTGCTCATGCTGCCCGGCGCGCAGGTGAAGGTCGGTCCACGTGCCGGGCTCCGGGTCGCTGGCCGTCCGTTTGTCGGTCGGGTTTGGGCTCCCAGCGGACGCGGAGCAGCCCATACCAGTCCAGGGTGAGGTCGATGGCGGCGTGGCGTTCAAGCCGTTCGGTGACGAACTCGAGCGCCCGCCGCGCGACCGGGACTTCGAGTTCGCACTGGTGGCCATGCCAGTCGGCCTGGCTCGCCGATCAGCCGGCCCTCGCCCACGATCTCGTCCCCGCAGGCGACCTGGACGCGGACGTCATGCAAGGTCGGCGGCGATCCACTCTGTCGGGTTCGTAGCTCAAGGAACAGCAGCAGCCTCGGGGCGATCCGGCCCCGAGCCGTGATGGTCCGCACGTTGACCTCGGCCCAGATCCGTGAGCCGACGATCAGGGATCCCATGGTCATCCTTCGCGCTCCTGGTCTTGGTGGCGAGGGCGACTGTAGCTGTTGCGGCACTCCCATGAGCATGGCGCCACGCCGGTCAGCTGTGCAGGCGGAGGTCGCCATTGAACGGGCCGGGGGTGTGGTCGGGTGGTGGGAGCAGGTAGTCGCCGAACCGCTTGATGTTGTGAGTGGCGTACGGGCTCAAGGCGGCGAGGTCCTTGGGGTGGACGGGGTAGCCTTCGGCGGCCAGCTCGTGCAGCGCGGTGGTCATGTCGTGGACGTTGTGGAGCATGACGGCGTTGGCAACCAGGTCGTTGTACTTGATCCGCTTCTCCTGCTCCTGGGGGTCGGGGTCGGTGATCGCGGTCGTCTGGCCACCGAAGAACAGCCACTTGGCGAAGCCGTTGTAGGCCTCGACCTTGTTGGTGGAGGCGGTGATCTGCTCGCGGAGCTGCTGGTCAGCAAGGAACTGCAGCAGGAACGCGGTCCTGGCGACTCGGCCGAGCTCCCGGAAGGCCTGGTAGAGGCGGTTCTTGCGGCTGTAGGTGCCGAGCTTGCGCAGCAGCACCGCGCTGGAGATCTTGCCGGCCTTGATCGACAGCACCACCCGCAGCAGGTCCTGCCAGTGGGTGGCGATCTTGTCCCAGTCGACCGGCTCGCCGAACAGCGCGTCGATGTGGCGGTAGCGGACAGCGGGGTCGGGCCGGTAGAACACCAGGTGCTTCCAGTTGCGGATGCGGGGCATGAGCTTAATGCCCAGCAGCCACGCCAGCGCGAACACGGTGGTGGACTGGCCTTGGGTGTCGGCGTGGACGGTGTCGGGCTGGATGTCGCTGGTGTTCTTCAAAAGCCCGTCGATCAGGTAGATCGCCTCCCACACGCCGCAGGGGATGAAGTGGCTGAACAAGGCCACGTAGGTGTCGGCGATGTGGTGGTAGGCGATCCCGCCGTAGCCGCCGTAGCGGATGTGGTACTCAGCGAGCAGGCTGTCTGCGACCAGATCGTACTTGGTCCCGTCGGCGGCCGCGACCTTCGGGTCGCCCCACAACCGGGGCAGGGCGCACTGATGGTAGGCGTTGATCAGGTCGCGGTGGGCGGCCTCCAGCGTCGCGGCGGTCACGTGCCGGCGGTTGGTGAACCCCAGCGCGTGGGCGCTGGCCGCGCCGCGTAGGTGCCGGGCGGCCTGGACCGGGCCGAGGTTGGTGCCGTAGGCGAAGGTGGTGAGCAGGTAGCGCTCGACGGGTCGGACGAGCTTGGGCTCGGAGCCTGACAGTGGCCCGAAGTGGCGTGGCCAGCCGGTCCAGTGCGCGGTGTCGGACAGGATGTCGAGCAGGTTGCGTTCGGGTAGCCGCTCGCTCAGGGCGGCTTCCAGCGCCTGCGCGGAGGGGCTCGGCGCGGCGCGGGCGGGGCGTTTGAGGATCGGCTCGCCCTGCTCGGTCATGGTGACGTGGGCGTTGGCTGGGTAGCCAGCGTCGACGTCGGCGGCGATGCCGGCCAGCCAGCCGCGCAGGTGCTCGACGAGTCCCTCGGCCGTCTCGGGCAGGCCGAGCTGCCGGCAGTAGGCGACGACCTGCGGCTCGCACTCCTGCCACGACAGGAGCTGTTGGCGGTAGTCGGCGTACGAGTCAGCGCCCTCGATGGCCAGGTCGCCGGAGCGAAGCTCGTGGGCGAGGTGGGTGAACAAACACACCTCGAAGTGGCGCCGGTCGACCACCAGCGCGCCGCCTGGCCCGCCAGCCGGGCCTGATCGGACGATGACGGTGCGCTGCCACTGCTCCGACGCGAAGCCCAGGTCGAGGCCGGCGTCGACGGCGAGCCACTGGCCCTTGCGGTGCTGGTTGGCCAGCAGGACCTCCAGCGCGTCCAGCAGCGAACGGTCGGCGCTGGTCGGGGTGAACTGGAGCTGCCGCGCGAAGTCGAACAGCGCCCTGCGGTGGCTGGCGTAGAAGCGGTGGATCAGCGGCAGGTAGTTGTCGCCGTGGTAGGCAGCCACGGCCTCGCAGTCGGCCAGCAGCGCCTCGACCCCACCGCGCGGTGTGATCACCTGGCGGACCAGCCTGCCGGTGCTCGCGTCGTCCAGCCCCGGCTGCCGCTTGAGGGCTGCCAGCAGCTCCGCGAAGGTCGCCATCAGCCCCTCGGTGGTCTGCCGGTGCGCGGCGCGGATGCGGTCCAGTTCCTCGCGGGCGCGCTGGTGGAACTTGGCGATGCGCTTGCCGAACATCTCGGCCACATCGTCGCGGCAGGTGACCTGCGCGCGGGCGACCCGGCACAACACCAGCATGCGGCGCTTGGCGGGGGCGTGGTCGTTGAGCTCGGCGGCGTCCAGCGCCTTGGCCTCGGCGGCAAACTGCGTCACCTTCGCCGACGGGACGCCGCCGAGCAGCCGGCTGGGATCCCCGAACGTCTCCAGCCAGGCAAGATGGGCCAGCAGCTCCTCGAAGTTCGACAGCGTCGGCCGCTTGGGCGGTTGCTTGAGCCGGTGGTAGGCGCGGCGTGCCTGCCGGCGCGGCTGCCCTGGCGGCGCTGGCGGCGGGTCGAGCAGCTCGTCGATCGCTCGGGCCTGCTCCGCTGTCAGCCGCGCCGAGACCATGGTGAACAGCCGCTGGTTGACCACCGCGCGTACGCGCCGGGCCAGCCGGTCCAGCGTGGAGAACGCCGGCAGCTCGAAGCGGCCCCGGACCAGCTCCTCGATCGCCACGTTGACCAGGTCGGCCGGGCGGTCCCGCACCTCGGCCGCCTCGGCGACCGCGGTCACGGCGACGTGGCGGGCCTTGGCGCCCCAGCCGGTGACGTCCAGGTACAGGCGGACTGCGTGATGGTGGCGGTACAGCGTCCGCGCGCTCACCTCGGGCTTGATGTGCGCGCCGAGCCGAGCGCACGCCCGGACGTGGGCGACCACCATCGGGGGGACGTCGGCCAGCCTCGGCAGGTAGCCGAGCCGCTGGAAGCCCTTGAGCAGCACCAGCAGCGCCAGCGTCGACGCGGGCCGCTTGGCCGTGGTCGCCGTGGCCCAGGCGAGCTCCGCGTCGGTCGGGGTGTACAGCTCGCGCAGCTCGGCCGCGCTGGGATGCCGTTTGAACCGCGGGTAGGCGGTCCGGTCGATCGAGGCCAACCAGTCCAGCTCCCTGCTCACGAGCTCGCCGCTCGGTCAGGCAGCGGTTGGCGGCGCGCGGCCGGGATTCTGCCATGTCAGCGCAGTGCCGGCTTGGCATGCGGGTACGGCTGCCGGCAGCGGCCCAGCACGCCACCGGGTCGGTGATGTGGTCTGTCAAGATGTCGCATTCGATCCGAGATCGCGGCCTCAGCAGAGCGGGGTCAGCTTGTCGGCGTGTCCTGATGGACTGGACCGGGTTCTCCATAGACGTTCCTGTCTTCAGGCGGTCTTCTTCTGGCGGGAACGCGGGGGCTCTGAGAAGGCTTGCCAAGGTAAGGTCTTCGCCAGCTTTCCTGGAGGGCATGATGGATCTTGCTTGGTTCCCGGCCGCCGCAGACGCTTCAAGGCGTCGATGAAAAGGACGACTCGTGAGCGATCCGTACAACGACATGGGAGACGCCCAGGATGCCGAGACCACGGAACGGGTCGAGGCCGAGCGGGACGATGGCAACGAACTCGTGTACCGGGGCCCGGCGGCCTCTGTCGTGGCTTCTCCGCCAAGGATCGGCCTCCCCTCTGGTAACGCAAGCGGGAAGCCAGTCGACGGAGACAAGGTTCTTGTGTCGTCACGCGGCATTCAGGAATGGGTCACTCCTTCGCCAGGAGAGCAGAGGCCAGCAGGGATCGAGATTCCCGAAGCGCTCGATCTCGACGCCTTCTACGCAACCAATTTCGAGAAGATCAGCCGCAAGCTGAGCGTGTTGTTCCGAGGTGACGTTAGCCACGCCGAGGACATCACCCAGGAAGCCTTCGTCGTCGCATACCGTTATTGGTCGCGCATCGAGAAGATGGCCAACCCCTACGGATACGTGGCCAAGATCGCATGGAATCTGACGATGAAGTGGCTGCGAACCCAGCGTCGGAATCTACAGGCATGCGTCGATCTGGCGGTCATAACCGTCTCTGAGGTCCCGAGCGCCGATGTCGGCACCCATGTCGACCTCGGGCGGGCGCTCGACAGGCTTCCAGAACAGCAACGGGTCGTTGCAGGATTGTCGCTTTTGGGATACGGCTCCAACGACATCGCCGCAATCCTTGGCATTCCTCCAGCAACGGCGCGTTCTCGGTTGAAGCGCGCCAGGGACCGGTTGATCGAGCTCCTGGCAGAGCCTGAGGAAGGACCACAGGCATGAAGACCCCAGATGACACTCCCGTGACGTCTTCCGCCGTCGAGGTCGAGGTCGACATGGCTGCGCGCCTGGCTGAGATCAAGCGAAAGGCCGCAGAGAATGCCTCCGTCATCAGTGGCAAGGAAGTTGACGAGCGGGAGATCCTTGCGCAGGCGGCCCTCGGCATCGCTGAGCGCCGGGCTGCGCGCGGAGACTTCGTCGGCACGTTGGTCTGGGAGGCGATCGCCGCAGACGATGTCTCGCCTGTGACGTCCACTGGAGCGGGCGCGGACCGGTTCGACGGCACCGAGCAGGGCTGTGGGCCTTCGGAAGAGATCGTGCCCATTCGCCAGGCCGGTCGGGGCAAGGATGCTAATGATGAGCATTGAACCTCTTGCGTTCGGAGGCGAGCCGAGCATCCCGCCTGTGTCTGGCCCGCGAGCCGAACGGGCCGGCACCACATCGGCATGCCATTCGAGCAAGTGTCGCCGCCCTCACCGCCAAGAGACGGGCGGCCAGGGGCCACTCAGTGACTGTTGATCCACTCGATGCGCTGCGCGCTCGGCTGGACGCGTTGGCGGAGCACGGTGATCCCGAGCCAATCCTCGATGATCAAGCGCTGGAGGAGATCCGGCGGCTCTTCTCCTGCGCTCAGACCGGTGCCCCGGAAGACGCCCACCTTAGTGTCGAGGCGATCCGCACGGTGGCGCTTCTGCGCTGGCACCGCTACTGCCTACGGGAGGACGAGGGCGGCAAGGAAGACCTTGCTGCGGCTGTCGAGCTGTTTACCCAAGTTCACCGGCGCGATCCGGCCAGCGTCCCGGAGCCGTTGCTGTCCTTGGTGGACTCGGGCGATGCCCAGCGATCAACAAGTGACGAGCCCGAGCATCTGACGTGGGACAGCCTAGCGGCCGCGTTCCTCGATCGCTTTGAAGCCAGCGGGGACCCGCATGCTCTACGCCGGGCTATCGCACTGCTGACCGCCGCGCTTGAGGCAGGTACGGATACCCCGACACAGCAAATCGCGGTCTTCTCGCAGCTCGTGGCGGCCCGACTCGCCCTGCACCGGCACACCGACGATCCGGCAGCGCTGCATGAGCTGATTCGGACCTCGCGCACGGCCGTGGCCACGTCGACAGATCAGGGTCCAGAGCGCGCAATGGCCCTGTCCGCTCTCTCAAACGGGTTGCTTTACCTGTTCGTGCGTACGGGAGAGACGGAGGCGCTGATCGAGGCGCTGGACACGGCCAGGCATGCGGTGGCCGCCACCCCGCCCGACCACCCGGACCGCAGCACCTACCTGAGCAACCTGGGAACCGTTCTACAGGAAAGGTTCGCACGGACCGGCGAAGTCGCCGCCCTCGACGAGGCGGTGCACAGCCTCCGCTCGGCCATGGACGCTACCAGAGCAGGCCAGCCGGCACGGGCGTGGATCGCGGGGACTCTGAGTGGGACCCTCTGGAGGAGGTACAAGCAGACCGGCGATTCGGGGACGCTGTGGGAAGCACTCGAGGTCGGCCGCGCCGCTGTAGCGGCGACTCCCCACGACCACCCTGACCGCGCGATCTACCTGAACAACCTGGGCAACGCATTGCGCGCCCGGTTCGAACGGACCGAGGCGCAAGCAGATCTCGACGAGGCGATTGAGGTCGGCCGCGCCGCTGTAGCGGCGACTCCCCACGACCACCCTGACCGCGCGATCTACCTGAACAACCTGGGCAACGCATTGCGCGCCCGGTTCGAACGGACCCGCGACCCCCGAAACCTCGAGGACGCAAGGGTAGTCCTGCAGACCGCAATGGCGTCGACAACGGGGTCCGTGGCATCTCGAATGCGGGCCGCGTGGACCTACGGCAATGCTGCTCTGATCGCCGGATCCGCCGATGAGGCGGTCGCCGGATTTGAGACAGCGATTGCGTTGTTGCCGCGGATCGCGCCGCAATCATTGACCCGCGGTGATCGCGAGCACCTACTTGGGCAGATCATGGGATTGGGGGCGGACGCTGCGTCTGCCGCGCTGGAGGCTGGTCGTCCGGGTCTCGCGGTGGAACTGCTGGAGCAGGCTCGGGGTGTCCTGCTGAGCGAGATGATCGGGGCCCGAGGTGATGTCAGCGCGCTCGTCGAGCGCGCCCCTACGCTCGCGGCGGAATTTCAGCAGCTCCGGGCAGCCTTCGCCTCGACTGAGGATCCCGACCCGGACTCCAGTCAGCGACGGCAGCGGCTTGCTAAGGAGTGGAGCGATCTGCTCGCACGGATTCGTGCTTTGCCTGGATTCGCAAGCTTCTTGCTTCCGCCGACGATCGCCGACCTCCAGGTGCACGCCCATGCCGGTCCGGTGATCGTCGTCAATGTCAGCCAACACCGTTGCGATGCTCTGATCATCACCCCTGACCCACAGCGGCCAGTGCAAGTGATCCGCCTCCCCTTGCTCACATTCGAGGTGCTCGTCGACCAGGTGAACCGTTTCGTCTGGGCGCTCAATGCTGCCGGCGGCAGAGACCTGGGTGAACGCCGCGTCGCCGAGGGCTCCTTGCTCGAGGTACTGGCCTGGCTGTGGGACGCTGTCGTTGGCCCTGTCCTAGTCGCCCTCGACATCACCGCGCCGCCAGCGCCTGGTCAGGCCTGGCCGAACGTCTGGTGGTGCCCTGTCGGGCTCATGGCCTACCTGCCGCTGCACGCAGCCGGCTATCACCGCGGCACGGATATTGCCTCAGCTGCGCCCTCCGCACTCGATCGGGTGGTCTCCTCCTACATTCCGACGGTCCAAGCCCTTGCGCATGCTCGCCGCCGCCCCACCGCGCCTACGGAGGCAAAAGCCCGGACCGAGGCAGACACCCTGATCGTCGCTGTGCCCGAGGTCCGAGGCGCTCCAACCCTGCCCTACACGCTCGCCGAAGCCAGCCTACTGCAACGACTGATCCCAGGCACGAAGACCCTGATCGGACCTGACGCCCGCCACGACGTAGTCCTAGACGCCCTGCCGAACCACCGCATCCTCCATTTCGCCTGTCACGCTATGACCGACTGGGACGATCCGGCTGCCAGCAGGCTCCTCCTGCACGACAAGCCCCTCACCGTGGCAGAGCTGTTCAAGAACGAACTTAACCATGCCGAACTGGTTGTGCTGTCGGCCTGCAGCACGGCTCAGACGAGTGGGCGCATGGCCGACGAGGCTGTGCACTTCACTGGAGCACTGCTGCTCGCCGGCTGCCAGCACGTTATCGGAACCCTCTGGCCTGTACTAGACAACGTCGCCGCAACAGCCGCCGAGCACATCTACACGCAGCTCATCAGTAATAGTTCTCACGCGACGCGAACGGAACTGGCGTCACTCGCTCTACACGATGCCACTCGCCAACTCCGTGACAGATTTCGCGAGACGCCGAGCATTTGGTCCAACTTCGTACACGTCGGCACGTGAGCGAGCTCGCAGTTCATATACTTCCCATACGTCGGCATCTACTAATCCCACCACTCAGGCGGCTCTGCTGCCATTGACCTCACCTGTGCCACCTCAGTAGTCGGTGCCGCAGCAATCTGCAGCCAATGGGATGCTTGCCCGCCGCTGATCGTCGGCGAATACCCCTAGGGAACTCGCGGCGTGCCCTTCGACGGCAACCTTCATCTGGGTCGGCGGCGGGATGTGCACCTCAAGCACGCTGCCGTCGGCCCGCCGATCGTAAATTCTGATACCTGGGAGCAATGTCTGCGGGATGATCTGTAGAGTGGCCCGCCGCTCACGCTCGAACAACCTCGCCTGCCGCCCCTGGACGTAGGCTCGCACGGCCTGCCACATGCCCCCGAGCGAGGCGCCGACGGAACGAGCAGCGACGGATACGGGCGCAAGAGCCTTGACCAACATGTCCACTTCCTTCTCCTCGTCTGGTGGTCATTTCGTTAAGGCGAGGCCCGGAAGGAGTGTTCGGCCAAAGACAGAGATTCTTCAGGGCAGCTTGACGGCCGGGCACCTACGATTCAGGCGGCTCGCAGCCGCGCACGGAGCCGATCTATGCTCTGTGAGAACCGCGCGCCAGAAGGCGCATGAGCTTCAGACGTACTCTCCCGTGGGTTGCCTGCTTGGGCTGTATCGGGAACTCTCTCCCAGCATGGTCGCGCGGACTGCCAGGGCGGTCTTCAACCGGGCAGCCCGCCCCTGACAGCCGGAGTCTCTATCCTGCGATAAGCTCCGTTATCACAGGAACCAGACCGCGCGACCAGGCACAACAGCGCCGCGCCGACGGTGAGGGATTCATCGTTATCACAGGAATCTCCGAGGAGGAGCCGTGGCCAAGCTCGCCGTTATCGGCACGCCGACGACCGACTACCGCAGCGAACTGACCATCGCGGCGCTCGTCGCCGAGTTCCTCGCCGACCTCGCCAACGCCGAGCGGCCCGCCACCACCCGCCGCGCCTATGCCAGCGACCTCGCCGAGTTCACCCGCTACTACTCGGGCCCTGCTGTCGGCATAACCGCGCAGCTCCTGCGCGGCTTCTTTACCACCCTCGACGGGCTCGCCCCCGCGACCCGGGCCCGCAAGCAGGCCTCGCTGTCCAGCTTCCTGGCCTGGGCCTACCGGCAGGAGGCGATCGCCGCCAACCCGATGGCCAAGCTCGAGCGGGTCCGGCTTCCCGACCCTGAGCCTCGCGGCGTGCCCCGCGCTACCGTGGAGCAGATCCTCGCCGCGATCCCCCGGGTCCAGCGACGCGACCGGCTGCTGTTCCGCCTGGTTTTTGAGACCGGCCTGCGCATCGGCGAGGTCCTCGCTGTCCACGTCGAGGACCTCGACTTGACCTCCGATGACGAGCGCGTCTCAGTACTCGGCAAGGGCGGCCGGCGCCGCACCTTGCTGCTCGACGACCCCCGCTTGGTCGCCGAGCTACGCGGCTACCTCAAGGCGACCGGCTACCGACACGGCCCGCTGTTCCGTGCTCTAACGCCGATTTCCACGCAGCGAATTGCCCCCAGTTTCAGGCGAGCTCGTAGCGGAGGGTGCGGTCGCCCCACCAGGGGACGGTGACGGGAGTCAGGTTGGCGGAGCGTAGGACGGGTGAGTGGGTGCGCCGGTCGATGCGGACAGTGATGACCTGGCCGTGGTTGAGGATCTGCCCGCTGACGCCCAGGAAGTGTCGTTGCAGGGTGTCGGGGGTGGCGGTGTGATAGCCGGGCAGCCGGCGGCGCAGGGCTGCGCAGACGGCGCTGGCCAGGACGGACAGGGCGACGTCGAGGTCGACGTTGAGCGGCACTGCTGAGGACAGGGCGTCGAGGTGGAAGCTGCGGATCGCCTCGGCCAGGCGTTGCTCGATGGTCATCCGCCGGGCGTAGCGTTCGATGAGCTGCTTGGTGGGGGTGGTGTGGTCGTTGGTGATGATCACGGTTGGGGTGTCATGGCCGAGTCCGGTGACGATGAGCTGGCGGACGGTGCCCGGATAGTCGGTCAGCGTGACCTGGTGTTGTTCGCAGACCTTGGGTTTGCGGTGCTTGGCGTCGCGGTCCAGGGTGACCGTTTTCCAGGCGGTGGCGGGCAGGTTGTTGATGTGGCGCACCAGGGAGGGCGAGCGCATGCGCAGCGTCAAGAACTTGATGCCGCGCTGGTCGAGCTCGCCGAGCACGGCGTGGGTGGTGACCTTCTGGTCGAGCACGAGCATGGCCGGGTCAGTGCCCGATAGTGCGCGCCAGTGGTCGCAGAAGGCGAGGACCTCGCGGTGTTGGGTTGCCTTGGCGAGGTCGGCGCCTGCGTAGACGAGGTTGTGGGTGCCGGAGTCTTGCGCGAAGAAGGTCAGCACGCTGCGGGTGCGCTGGGAGCGGCGCGGCACGTAGTGGCGTTCCATGACGGGGTCCTCGCCCCAGTGCATGACGGCGTGGAAGTCCAGGTCGAACACCTTGCCCTCGGCCAGCCCTGTCGTGAGCATGGCGCCGTCCAGGGCGGCCAGGAACGCGCGCTGGCGGGGGTGGTCGAGCCGGTAGGAGTACTCGGTCAGCGAGCTCTTTTTTGGCAGGGTGGCCAGCCCGGCGAACAAGGCGGCACCCGGGTCGGCGGCCAGGTCCTCGACGTGGGAGATCCGCCGGGTGGCGGTGAGCTTGAGCGCCAGCAGCGCAAGGATCGAGCTGAGCGCGGGGATCTCTCGAGTGCTGGGGTAGCCGGCCTTGCGGACCAGGCCGGGCAGGTCCAGGGCGAGCAGGTCGGGGATGGCCAGCAGCAGCCCGGCCAGCCGGGTCGGGCTGACCGCCGAAAGCTGGTCGAAGTCGAGCACCTTGGCTCGTGGCAGCCGCTCACGCCGGACCGGTCCACGCTCGTGCTCGGGCCGTCGCCAGATGCGGGGCAGTCCCTCTTCGGCGATGATCTCCGACACGCCGGTGCGGTTCAGCGGGGTGCCCTCGGCGGCCAGCGCTGCTGAGATCTCATCAATTGAGTGCCCGGCAAGCCGCAGTTCGATCACCCTGGCCCGGGCGGCGTCCTTGGCGGGCGCCCGCTTGGGCCCGGGCCGCCGTTGGGGGAACAGGTCCAGCGTGCCCGCGCGGAAGTCGCGGACCAGCGACTGCAACCCGGCCGTGGTGTAGTCGAAGCGCGCTGCCACCTGCTCGGCCGGCAACCCGTCGGCCAGGTAGGCACGCAGGGCCTCATAGCGCCGCTGCGCCGGGCTGGCCGGCCGGAGGAAGAACTCCCCACCCAGCCGCGCGGGCTTTCGGGGGGTGGTCGCTGATTGGTCGATATCGAAATCTCATCAGCTCTAGCGGGCTGCGGTCAAGCTCCCCGGGGCGGGGGCACATCGGAGTGGTGCATGACCGTGTGGTTCGCCGCCGGGAGCAGTTCCAAGCTGTCCTGTTTGGCCGACAGTCGGCGATCAAGGGTCTGGGCAGTCCGTGCAGTTACTGATCTACCAGTCAGCGCGACTAGCCCCGCCATTAGGGGACATACCGGTGTCTACCTGCGCATCCCTCCCCGCGGCTGGGGTCGACGGCAACCGCGTGGAAATCGGCGCTAAAGAATGGCCGCGGCGGCCCGCTGCGCTACCAGACGGTCCAGGAACGGTGGGCCGGCTACTGCCAGGACGCCGGCGTCAAGGTCACAATCCATCAGCTCCGCCACGGCCACGCTACCGAGCTGGTCAATGACGGCGTGAGCCTCGCGACCATCCGCAAGCGGCTCGGCCACAAGAATCTCCAAACCACGGCCAGGTACGCCGAGCAGACCGACGCCACCGCTGATGCGGAACTCCGGGACCGGCGGCGTCGAGGTCGCCGCGGCGGCTGATCGGTCAAGCGTCCACGGGCTGGCCGGCGATGCGGATCCCTGGACGACACCCACTGGGCCGCCGTCGCGACCACGGGAGTAAGCCGCCAGCCCGGCCGCTCCGCCGTCGGTGGGCTTCTGCGATCCTCGTCGCGCTCGGCCTTGCTCTCGCCGTCCCCATCGCCATCGCCGGCAACCTGGTCGCCAGCAACCCTCGGCTGCGGCCGTACGCGCACTGGGCCGGCCCGGTGCTCCTCGTCGGCTCGATCCTTGCCATCGCCACCGGCGTTGCCGCGTACCTGATTGACCGGCCGGCGGGCACCGCGCGGCAGCCGGCAGCACTTCGCGCGCGCAACCGGCGGCGCATGCTCGAGCGCGTCAGTCATCACGTCGCGGACCTGTTGTGGCAGCCGCCCGGCGAGCCAACGCCGATCCGGCTCGGCCTTGACGCCCGACCGGACTTGGTTGCGACGCCCCGTGAGCTGCTCGCGCAGCGGCTTGCCCAATCCCCGAGGATTGATGCGGTGTTCGGCGCGGCCGAAGAGGCGCTGGTCATCCTCGGCGGACCGGGCGCGGGCAAGACCCGCCTGCTGGCCGAGCTCGCCAGCAGCCTGCTGGCTCGCGCCCGGCAGCATGCCGATGAGCCAATCCCAGTCGTGGTCCACCTCGCCTCCTGGGCCACCCGTCGGCGCGCCCTGGCGGATTGGTTGGCCGACGAGCTGCACGACCGCTACGACATGCCAACAGAACTCGGCCACGCCTGGATCGCCGCCGGGCAGGTGCTACCGCTGCTCGACGGCCTGGATGAGATCCCCCAGTCGGATCAGGCTGGGTGCGTCGCGGCAATCAACGCCTTCCGCGCGGGCCACGGCTTGGTCGGGCTTGCGGTGTGCTGCCGGCTGGCCGACTACCAGCGGCTGGGCGGCCGGCTACGGCTGCGCGGCGCGGTCGAGCTGCAACCCCCAACTCGCCGGCAGCTTGACGACTACCTCAACCAGGCAGGCGCCGATCTGCCGGTCGTGCGCGCCGCCCTTGAACATGATGAGTCGCTGTGGGAGCTCTTGCAGTCCCCGTTGACGTTGAGCGTGATGACTCGTGCCTCCCGGGAGGCGCCGAACGCGGTGGTGCCCGCCTCCGGGACGCCGGAGCAGCGCCGTGAGCAGTTGTTCGAGGTGTACGTCGACGCGATGCTCACGCGCCGCAGAACAGAGCACCATCCCGGTCAGCCAAGAGCCCCCTACCAGCGGGATCAGGTCATAGGGTGGCTCGGCTGGCTTGCCTGTTCGATGCGCGAGCATCGCCAGGTTCGGTTCAGGCTCGATCACCTGCAACCCTCTTGGCTCCCGGCGTCTTCCCGGCGCTGGGTCGCCAAGGGCAACAGAGTCGCCGTGGGGCTGGCCGCCGGGCTCGTGCTGGGGCTGTTCTTTGGCCTGGTGGGGGCGCTGCGCGGCGCTATCTGGGCCGTGCTGGCAGGTGGAGCGGCAGGCCTGATCCTCGGGCTGTTTGGCGCGCTGGCGTACACGCCCTCGAACGAGGCGATCTCCTGGTCCAGCAATGACCCGCCGTTCGCGGACGAAGCCGCGGCGCTCACGCCGCAGCAGATCATCCGCCCGGTGGAGATGCTGTCCTGGTCCTGGTCGGCCATGTGGGCACGCCGTTCCCGCGTTCGCACCGTTGTACGAAAGGCGCTGCGGCATGCCGTCTACGCCGGAGCGGGCATAGCCCTGGGAAGCGCGGTCACCTTCGTGCCCCGAAGCGGACTGCTTGTCGGCATCGGCACTGCCCTGCTCTTCGGGCTGTTCGCCGTGCTGTTCTACGCGCTCCTGTTCTCAGGAGGTGCCACGCTGGTCGCGGCGGCCGAGGCGGCGCTCGTGGCTGAGCTCCGGCCCGTGAGCGGAAGCCCAAACGAAGCGATCCGACGGTCCGCCGTCAACGCCGTCCGTGTTGGACTCCTCGCCAGCCTACCCATCGGGCTGCTCAGCGGGCTGGTCTACGGATTGATACTCCGAACAATCTGGGACGGTGTTGGCATCGGCCTCACCATCGGGCTTGTCGGTGGAGTGCTGTTTGCCCTGAACGCTGGCGGCTATGCCTGCCTACAGCACTTGGTGGTTCGCGTCCTACTGGTCCGCGCCGCATGTGCCCCATGGCGCTACGCCCGATTCCTCGAGTACGCGACCGACCGGGTCTTGCTGCGCCGCGTCGGCGGCGCCTACGAGTTCATCCATCCGCTGCTGCTTGACCACCTCGCTGCAGCACGTTCAGACGATGCGGAATCCATGTCACGAGCTCAGCCGTAAGCATCGTCCCTGACCAGACGGTCAAATTCCTACTTCGGAGCCTATCTCGGCCGGACCCGTCTCCCATCCTGTCTTCACCGGACTGTCGCGGCAACACCTGGGCGACCTGATCGCCGAGCTCGCCGACCCGTGGACCGCCGCCCACCAAGGCGCGCTGCGCACCCGCCGCGGCCACCCACGCCGCCGCGCCGCCGGCGC